>Ga0307513_10006214_pt1 | contig 15659 bp, 19 predicted proteins | sample 15_EM_MG_FD_202174 | JGI IMG/M metagenome (GOLD analysis project Ga0307513, IMG submission 202174) | Populus trichocarpa ectomycorrhiza microbial communities from riparian zone in the Pacific Northwest, United States - 15_EM | ecosystem: Host-associated > Plants > Roots > Unclassified | place... | reverse complement strand
GTGTCCGGCAATGATCTGGCCTCCACTGCGTGCGCGGTTCCTGTGTGGAACGCCGTGCTTTGACCTGAAGAAGCGACAATAGTAAAGCCCGCTGCTGCTCAACTCTGAATGTCTCTCCTGTGGAAAGAATATAAATCAAAGCATCAAGATCAGGTAAACCTACGGCGTGTGAGATTGCGATAGAGCTTGCTCGAAGACACGTCAAACAAATGTAACCTGTACGCCGCCACGATGGCCGACTCCAAAGGCACGTTCTTGACGTGCTCGAGAACTCATGCCCAAATATTTACGCGTCTAGTTTACAGAAATTGAACTCGAAAATCCACCTACAGACAGCATCACCCGCGTCCGTTGGTCACCCGTCGATCCCAATTTGCTCCTCGTTGGTTCGTGGGACAGCGTGTGTCACCTCCCACATTATGGAGTACTCCTTGATACTCACACCCAGTTCTAGAGCCTCCGCTTGTACGACGTGACGAGCAACACTCTTCGATCAAAATTTGAGCACAAGGCGGCAGTCCTGAGTTCTGCATTTTCACCCGCTGGCGATGCGGTTGTAAGTGGAGGCCTCGATTGCTGGCTTCGACTGTAAGTCTCTAATGCTCATCATCACTGGTACCTGATTTTCGCGCGCAGCTGGGACGCCGAGAAAGAGACATTCCGGGTTGTCAGCACACACGAGAAACCCATCTCGAACGTTCTATGGTCACCAGAAACGAGTCAGTTCGACCCCTCATGACCCATTGCTTGATCGTAATCCACTAATCCGGTTCCCAGGCGTCGTTTACACCGGCTCGTGGGATCAAACGATCGCGACTCACGACATCCGTGCACCTAATCCTCGGACTGGCTCGTACTCGACCCCCGAACGTGTATACTACATGGACATCTTCGGGTACAACCTGGTGGTTGCGATGGCAGGACGCAAGTTCAATATTTACGACATCAGGATGATGGACCGTCCGAAGCAGGAGCGGGAAAGCAGTCTCCGGTTTATGACAGGTGCAGTAGCATGCATGCTGAACGGCGAGGGTATGTCGGTGTTCGCCTCCAAATCTCAGGCTGTCTTCCTGACAGGTCACTGATCTTGGGTGGTAATCACTCTAGGATACGCAGCGGCGTCGATCGAGGGCAGAGTGTCTGTTGAGTATTTCGACCCTTCACCGGCAGCGCAAGCAAAGAAATACGCATTCAAGTGCCACCGCCAAGCTATTAATGGCGTCGACCATGTATGGCCAGTGAACGCCCTGGCCTTCCATCCTGTGTAAGTCGATAATCGCACCCATTCGCTCCCATGACCAAACATTTCTTGCCGTTTGGGACGCTCACTGGATCCACTTCACCTAATTCATATTCAGACATCACACATTTGCCTCGGCTGGGTCCGACGGTATAGTATCTGTGTGGGACCATACGGCAAAGAAGCGCTTGCGACAGTACCCCAAGTACCATAACGCAGTGAACGACATTTCGTTCAACCAGACTGGAACGAAACTTGCTGTTGGCGTTAGTTATGGTTGGGAAAAGGGAGAATCTGCGACGAAGCTCTCAGAGAACGCGCGAGTGAGCGTTTTCATTCGGGAGATCGGCGACGAGGTCAAGGTATGTTCGCTTCGTTGTGATTCGAAGCACGATATTGACTTATACACTCTGTCCATTAAACCCATCAAGCCCAAGGCGAAGGCGTAACCCAGCTCATCCGATCTTGTCAGCAATTCTTGTCACTATATTTACTTCCACTCGTGGATAACGTTGCGCTGATGTATCCTACTTCATCAAAACACCGCACTCCGTACTTTTCCCGAGCTGTTTCCCGACTCTAGTGACATTACTCAAATCTATTAGTCTATTTGCCTCAAATCAGGCGGAACAATGTGAGACACCTAACGCGGTCTTGATAGCGCCATAAATCCAGTCACACAATATAGTCGTCCTAAGAATAGCTATTCGTTTCGCAAACCTGCGACCTTGATACACTGATGGACCTCCTGACCTCGTCTCCGAGTACGTCCAGATCTTGGTCTTCATTTAATTGGAAACCCATCAATCTGCTGTAGAGCTTTTCACGTCCCGTTTATCAGGTACATTGAGTCCTAGATTCGAATTGTGTCATGAATAGTTGCCTTTTTTTTTTTTTTGGTCTGTAGTCATCTGGTTATTGCGCTGCGGACTTGAACTGCCATCTAAGCTTGTTTGTGACTTTCCTCACGCCGATTCCCTGGCTCCGTGGATATGTCGTCAGTCACTAATACTTCAGGGCGCTGGCTAGTCCCAGGGGCGATGCGGGGGGCTGTATTGTCACTATCACGCCTCGAAAAGTTTCACCGTTTCACCGTTTCGCACGCTTTCACTTGTCGTTTACTATATAGGTTGTCCCAGCTTATAGCGTAATAGAAGAGGGGCAAATGTTTAATATTTCGTTCCACCATCCCCGTATTATTTCGACACATGGTACAAACTCGTGGGGATCGACCCCAACGGGGAATCTGGAATTAATCCAAATTGGGATGACGCGTCATCAGCGACCAATAGCCAACAGACTGTTGCTTTGCCTCCCTGGATAGGCTTCGTAGTAGATCGAAGGGTACTAACGTCGGTGGAATAGCCCGTATCTCCGACGGCCACGTTGATCAGAACGGCCTCCTACTGACTGTGCTACAGGGAAAGTTGGATAACGGTGGAGCACAGGTTCAAGGGTCAATGTACAGCCTCACAGCACTCCGCGAGAAACTGGAGACGTTTAACCCATTAAACCGCCCCATCCCATTCCCATGCATCGTCATCATACTCACCGGTACGCAATGCTGTCTATTTTAGAAGCAAGAATTAACCAGTGCCCCTTCACAGGAAACTGCGTGGGATTTTGTGGCATAGTCTTCACGTCGCGCTTCGAACTTGAAGACTTACCACCAGCCTTCCTCTCCACCCCAATCTTTGGAGAGATGTCATGCCTCTTGCGCGGGCCTTTAAAGCCTTTCGACTTGCTTTCTCAAAACTCCCAAAGAGTATCAAGACCTATTCACCGTCCAGCCCAGAAACCTACCTCCGGCCAATAGCGTAGATGTCCCATACCCGTGTCACTACGACGACGAGACTGGCGAAAAGGTTTCGTTCACATACAACAAGCGCCTCGACGATTTTAGACTCGTGTTCCTTGCTACGGCTCCTGCCAAGGGGCTTCGTCTCTTCATCAAGTTCACTCGGCAGTATGGAACAGACGCGCATCGTGCATGCTCTAATGAGCGTATTGCACCGCGTCTATATGGTGTGGTATCACTCCCAGGGGGCTGGTTTATGGTGGTCATGGAATACCTGGACCCATTAACCTGGAAATGAAGGTTCGAAATGCAGTTGGGGTCCTTCATGGCCGTGGTTTGGTCCACGGCGACCTTCGAGATTGCAAATATGATGTGCATAAAGGAGGGTGGAGCATGAGAGTTCTATTGGTAGATTTTGATTGGGCTGGCACGACCGGAGAGGCCCAACACCCAGTGGGGTGGAACAAAGAAACAGCCATCGACCTGCAGAGCTTTGTGGGAGGCAAATTATTGAAACGGAGGACGATAATGCCATGGTTAACTTTCTTTTTCCCTAATAGTGTAATTGTGTCGGCCAGGTCTGCAGATGGGCGAATTTGAATAAAGTCGAGATTTTTGGGAAAAATGCCCACCAGGAGCTCTCAGGGTCACTAAGCGTTGGAGCACCCTAGTAATATTACTCCTCATTCTGAGCCCTCAGGTAGGGTTAAGACTGCAGGGCAGCACAAAGGCCGCTTCAGCAAGGCCAACGGAGACCAAGAATCAGAAACTGAAATAGTATATGTCAACCACATTTCATATCCTACATAAAGAATCACATCACGATGCTGTGAATCAGTACTACCACCCGCCCCAGACAGAGTCTGCTCTCATTCCCTCTGCCAAACTTCGTGGTCCAGTAACCCACACTGCGAAGTCTAAGACTTGTTCTTCCTCGTCAGAGCTTGATAGGGTGATGCTCTGCATAGCCTAATACACTTATCCCTCTAACAGTCTTTTAGGTTTGCAGTATGTACGAACGTCGCGGCCAGTTCATGCCCGGCCAGGTCCAAAGGTAATGAAACGGTTCTCTTATCCAGTATTTCTCGCAGGACCTTAACTCGTTTCTCCTACAAGACGTCGGCAAGAAACGGGTCCTAGAGTGTACTAACACATGTCGAGAGATAGTGAAATCAGCCAGGACCAGCACCACACATCGCACTCCTCGTGGTACCCTCAAAACCAAAGAACCAATGGTGCAAGCGGCTGGATATGCGGTGGAAATCACCCCCGAACAGCCAATGACACACACCCACAGATGCATCATAAAAGGCTAGTTGTGTCCGGGTCTTCGCATGCTGCTTGCATTAAATTCCTGTCACAGATATGATTATGCGGAACTGGTGGTACGATCGACAAAGTGCAATCCAAACCTCAGGGTTCAACTTTGCGAGAGACCTGTTGGAATATTTCCCCGTTTCCTCATCCTGATGTTCGCATGGCAGCGGTTCACCGAAGAAGATTGGAGTATCATACCGCAAGGGCAACCTGGGCGGACCTTCACTTGCGACAACGACGTTGAGATCACTCTTGTCGAGGACCAGAGTCTGATCCATCATCCATATGGCATCGTCGGACACAGTACAACCGTACTCCGAGCTACGAGCACATGCAATAGCGTTCCATTTGCGAACTTTCCGGAGGAGAAAGATATTCCAGAGATACTGGATACTACACAGAAGAGGGCTGCCGATTTCCCAGACGTCACTCAATTATACCCCAACATTATCGACCAGTCATTCTACCGCGCACATTCATGAACGACTAAGGCCGAACACCGAAGGGGCACGAAGGTTGACGATTGTCGTGTTTGAGCTGGGGAAGCGGATTTCGGATATGGATGGGATCGAGATGTGGCACGTGGCATATCAGGTCAATAAGTGTGGGTACTTCCCTCTGTACATCCATTTGTTCTCTCCTTGACGCAGGAACGTCCCCGGCAATCAAGCCCTTTGGCGGCTGAGCACCCAACACCGGGACAGAGGTGCCTCCAACATGACGTACAAGAGAATCAATGGCGTGATTCGGGGATATCTAATCGATTTTGATCTGGCTAACCTGGTTGGCCGCGAATCAGAAAACCTCGATCGGACCGGGACACTTTTGTGGCACTTATCAGAATTTGGACCTTCGAGGATTCGTTTCGTCTTCGATGCCCATGCATCAGGTCTCGGTATTACATCATTGACCCCCGGTCCCTTAGTTTTTCCCGTTATTTCATATCCATCTCGTACGCGTCTCGCTTGTCATTTACTATATAGGTCGTCCGATCTTATATATCAGTCCCTTCGCTCGCTCATTATTTCAACAGCACTCGAGCTTTTCGATTCAATGGCGCTGAAAGCACCTATTACTCATGCCTACGAGCAGGACGCTGAAGCTGTTTGCTGGGTCAAGGATTGCAAAAGGGTGCGATATTCATTCGATAGGTGGGAAATGGTCGATACGAAGACTCGCTATAAGGAGAAGGACTATGTTCTGCGACATCTAGCCCAGCACTCATTCACCGAAGCAAACAAAATGCGTCAAGAGCCGATCCGGAGATTTTTACCAAAACCTCCTCGAAAACTTCAATGTGCCACTTTTCAGGAGTCGTAACTGGAGTGAAGATACCGGATCCCGATTTTGGTGGGTGGATAGAAGAATGTGACAAGGAGATTAGGAATCAAGTCTCCGAGTAGACCCAAGACCAGCCATTGTACAATGGTCGCTTTCTTAAGAAAATACATATACACGATTTCGGAAATTGATAACTGGAGGCAAGGTACCGGATCTAGACATTGGTGGGTGAATGGGAGAATGTAACAAGGAGAGGGGTCAGGTCCCATATATTCCCTAGTATACCCAAGATCAGGCATTGTAGAATGGTCGCTTTACTTCCTGCCCTGTCGTTGGTGTTCCCGACCCGGAGTCTACAGCCACCAAAGTGCAGCCCGACGGTCCGATGACCCGAACGTGACAATTAACCTATGCGGAATTGGAGGTCGAGGGTCAATCTCAGACTCGTGTTTGCCTCATTCGGTAGCGGCAAATCACGGAAACTCCAAAATGTACAATGAGAGCAAGCACGACTTCGCAATTCCTGTAGCAACAACCTGACCGCCAGAAGAGCACGCAACGAGATGAGCGTGGTCGAAATCTACGACCGATCTGGTTCTATTTGCCCTTTGGGCTGCCCACTGTTGGACCTGGGGCGACGGGTGAGCTGGGGACAAACCGTGTGGGGTCCCCAAAAGCACACGTCACTCTATATATACAGGAGGGGGTGTCTACGTAATAAAGAAACGAAGTAGACACAGGGGTACAATGATAACCCAAACAATAACAAACAGAATAGCACGCAACAGCTCCCTTCCCAGGCTGCCTGTGGCCTGATCGCTGTTGGGTTATTTATATGACCTCTCACACTGGCATGTCCTGCCGTAGTTGCTACTGGGCCGCTGGTCATTCAGTCCATCGATTCTGTCGGAATAAAAACACGTGTGGAAGGCCAGTAAGGGGTCGTTCGTCACAGGGAGTAGCAGACAAGTACAAAATGGTGGTGTGTGTTCATATTTTAGCAATTGTAGTGTCGCTACCTTCCGGGCGCCGTCTCCACTCCATATCAATGAAGGGAGCCGAAGACAGAAGCGTCGAATGTTACATATTCCTACGTGAGTAACAACTCCCATCCTTTTTTGTGGACCGCGAAGAGACGGATTGTCGGGGAACAAATAACCCAAGCTACCATTATATTATCGTTGTCACGTCGCTGGTGCATGGTTTCCATTCCAGAAGATACCGATATGTTGTAATTCCCTGCTATCACTCTAAAATTTGGTATATGCGTAGTATTCAGATTGTCAAAGTGTCAGGATCTTGTATTTCCCTGTCCGTTTAGCTAGTTTACCTTATATTACACGAGGTGGACCCGACCATATGTGACTCATATATGGTGATTCTCTGGTCTCCACTGCGCGTGCGGTCCCTGTGTGGAACGCCGTGCTTTGACCCGGATAATAGTAAAGTCCGCTACTGCTCAACTCTGAATATGGAAAGAACATAAATCAAAGCATCAAGATCAGGTGACCCTACAGCATGTGAGATTGCGATAGAACTTGCTCGAAGACACGTCAAACAAATGTAACCTGCACGCCGCCACGATGGCCGACTCCAAAGGCACGTTCTTGACATGCTCGAGAACTCATGCCCGAACATTTTCGCGTCTAGTTTACAGAAATTGAACTCGAAAATCCACCCACAGACAGCATCACCCGCGTCCGTTGGTCACCCGTCGATCCCAATTTGCTCCTCGTTGGTTCGTGGGACAGCGTGTGTCACCTTCCACATTATGGAGTACCCCTTGATACTCACACCCAGTTCTAGGGCCTCCGCTTGAGACGAGCAACGCTCTTCGCGCAAAATTTGAGCACAAGGGTTCTGCATTTTCACCCGCTGGCGATGCGGTTGTGGGTGGAGGCCTCGATTGCTGGCTTCGACTGTAAGTCTCTAATGCTCATCATCACTGGTAACTGATTTTCGCGCGCAGCTGAGCCGCCGAAAAAGAGACATTTCGGGTTGTCAACACACGAGAAACCCATCTCGAACATTCTATGGTCACCAGAAACGAGTCAGTTTGATCTCTTATGACCCATCGCTTGATGGTACCCCACTAACCCGGTGCCCAGACATCGTTTACACCGGATCGTGGGATCAAACGATCGCGACTCACGACATCCGTGCACCTGATCCTCGGACTGGGTCCCGAATCTGATACTACATTGACATCTTCGGATATAACCTGGTGGTCGCGATGGCAGGACGCAAGTTCAATATCTATAACATCTGGATAGTGGACCGTCCGAGGCGAGAGCGCGAGAGCAGTCTCCGGTTTATGACAGGTGCAGCGGCATGCATGCTGAACGGCGAGGGTATGTCGGTGTTCGCCTCCAAATCTCAGGCTGTCTTCCTGACAAGTCACTAATCTTGGGTGGTGATCACTCTAGGATACGCAGCGGCATCGATCGAGGGCAGAGTGTCTGTTGAGCGTTTCGACCCTTCACCGGCGGCGCAAGCAAAGAAATACGCGATTTCAGTGCCACCGCCAAACTATTAATGGCGTTGACCATGTATGGCCAGTGAACGCCCTGGCCTTCCATCCTGTGTAAGTCGATAATCGCATCCATTCGCTCCCATGACCAAACATTTCTTGCCGTTTGGGACGCTTACTGGATCCATTTCACCCAACTCATATTCAGATATCACACATTTGCCTCGACTGGGTCCGACGGCATAGTATCTGTGTGAGACCATACGGCAAAGAAGCGCTTGCCCCAGTACCCAAGTACCATAACGCAGTGAACGACATTTCATTCAACCAGACTGGAACGAAACTTGCTGTTGGCGTTAGTTATGGTTGGGAAAAGGGAGAATCTGCGACGAAGCTCTCGGGGAACGCGCGAGTGAGCGTTTTCATTCGAGAGATCGGCGACGGGGTCAAGGTGCGTTCGCTTCGTTGTGATTCGAAGCATGATATTGACTTGTACACTCTGTCCATTAAACCCATTAAGCCCAAGGCGAAGGCATGAACCCAGCTCATTCGATTTTGTCAGCACATTCTTGTCACTATATTTACTTCCACTCGTGGATAATATTGCGCTGATGGATCCTACTTCGTCAAACACCGCAATCCGTACTTTTTTCCCGAGTTGTTTCCCGACTTCAATGGCATTACTCAAGCCTACTAGTCTAATCAGGTCGGAGCAATGTGAGACACATTACGCGGTCTTGATAGTGCCACAAATCCAGTCACACAATAGAGTCGTCCTAAGAATAGCTACTCGTTTCGCAACCCTGTGACCTTGATACACTGATGAACCTCCTGATCTCGTCTCTGAGTATGTCCAGATCCTTGTCTCCACTTAATTGGAAATCTATCAATCTACTGCAGAACTTTCCACGTCCCGTTTATCGGGTACCTTGAGGAATTGTGTCATAAGTGCCTGCCTTTTTTGGTCTGTAGTCATCTGGTTATTGGGCTGCAGACTTGAGCCGCCACCTCAACCGCAGGTAAAAGGTTGTTTGTGACTTTCCTCGCGCCGATTCTCTGGCTCCGTGGACGACCTATGTCGTCAGTAACTAATACTTCAGGGCGCTGGCTAGTCCCAGGCGCGATGCGGAGGGCTGTATTGTCACTACCATGCCTCGAATAAATTTCACCGTTTCACCGTTTTGCACGCGTTTCCCTTGTCGTTTACTATATAGGTTGTCCCAGCCTACAGCGTAATAGAAGAGGGGCAAGGGTTTGATATTTCGTTCCCCCATCCCCGTATTATTTCGACACACATCGTACAAACTCGCGGGGATCGACCCCAACGGAGGATCTGGAATTATTCCAAATTGGGATAACGTGTCATCAGCAACAAGTAGCCAACAGACTGTTGCTTTGCCTCACTGGATAAGCTCCTTAGTAGATTGAAGGGTACTAAAGGTAATGAAGCGGTTCTATTTCTCGCAGGACCATGAGTCAGTATTGGCCGCTACGCCACCATTCTTTAGGACTCTACAGCCCGAACATATTTGTTGAAATGTGTTATAGAGCCACCGTGCACCGTAGCAACCTTTGCGATCGTGGGTGTACCGGGACAGTTCCGTCGGACTCCAGCCGGAATTTCTGGCACACGGAGCACTTGCATCGGATAGCTGGTAGAGAGTGGGTAGGTCATCACGCGGGCCCAACGTGTCGCTGCGGGTGGAGCAGTACTGGCCTCGTAAACCGGGCTCCTTTAAGCGGCATTCGCGTGTTCGTATTTCAATTGTCGCTATTTGTTCCTTTCATCACGAATCCTTCTAATTCTGCATTTCGAACTTTCTCTTTCAACGGAAGTAGACGAGGAGGCGAAGGGAGATATACTGGTATATTTCCTCTGTAAAAAAGGAGATGAACTGCAAACATCCGTAATGAAACTCTGGTGGTTCGCTCTGCCCGTTTGCGCCTGTTTGTTTGGAAAGATGGGGTATCTCTATAACGTGAACCAGGCACCTGACAGGGAGAATCCCGCTTGCCAGGGTATCTCTCGGCCACAGTTTGTGTAGTAAGATAAATCGCGGCCGCTACGAATGATTCCCTGTTCTTAGGGTTGAACGAGTTCATGACATGGACTATTTGGCAGTATGTAGGAGCACCCGATAGCGACCAAGTTCCCGAGCGAGTGCGAGCCGAACGTATCTTGGTGGCGTTAAAGGATAACCACTCAGAAGGAACAGAACATCGCTTTAAGAGACAGAACAACTTCGTTTTACCAACCTCCCCAACGAACGAGAGGGGCCACATCTTCTCACCGGCGATAGTCAGCACCTAGCGATACACTTAGTATAATCAGGGAGACGCGCCACTTGAAGCGCCCATCGAGAAATGTATAAATATGTGATGAAAGATAATCTGTCCCAATCCTGTTCGTCTGCGTCTGGTTCTGAGCACGGTGGTACAAAAGGTGGGCAGTGATAAAAAATCTCGTGGTTGGAGCAGGTGGCACCGCTGGGAACCGCCTTGAAGTACTTATTGAGATCGTTTACAAGACCAAGCTTGAGAGGTACTTGTGAGAAACTGTGAAAACGAAGGTGCAGGTGTTATACCGTAGGTTCATATTGGCTGTGCTATTGATATTGATCTCTCTGCTTGCAGCTGCACCTTGATGCGCCGAATGAAAGGAGCAGAAGGGGGAACACTCTCGTCGTCCGTAATTTGATTGTCTTCAAATATTTGCTTGTCAAACACACGCGGTTCTTGTGCACCGAAAATGAGAGTGCAACTGTGTGACGCCAGATTGGTGACTAAAGCGTCCCGTTTTGTTGGTGGCGATAAGGGGGACATGGAGGGACCCGCCAGCCCTAGTTTTCGTGAAGGAGTGTACAAGGAAGGTTAGGATGTTGGGGCCATTGCCGTCCTTCCAAATGGAGGGAGGTGCAATTCAAATCACGGCCGGGTCGATCGTAGATTTTGACTACCCTCATCTCGTTGCGCGTGCGCCTCTGGCGGCTGGATCGCTGTTACAGGAATCGCGAACTTGTGTTTACCCTCGCTGTGAATCTTGGATTTTTGGCGTCTTTTACAGCGTGATTCGTCGCTACCGAATGAGGCAAATACGAGTTTGAGATTGACTCCTTCGACAGACACCCTTGACGTAGTAAAACAGGACTTAACACCTCCACTTTCGCAACGTAAAGTTAGTTGTCGCGTTTGGGTCATCAGATCGTTGGGCTGCGTCGTACTTCGGTCTTTGTGATCTATTGCTGTAAAGGCTAAGTCGTGCGAGGCTCAGTATGCGGGTGCAAACTCTACATATATTACGGTACCTAAGTCGTGCGACTAGAGAAGGAATAAGAGACGAAACGAATACAAAGGAGACACTCACGGCCCAGTATGCGGGTGCAAACTGGGCCTGTGAGTTTCGACACAGAGGGGTTTATATACGTTCCAACCCCTATGGTACACCTAGAAGGCTTGTGTTGACTACGGTAGTCACAGCCAGCACATCACAGCGGTGGGTCTCTTGGGTACATTGGACACATGGGTCATGGCTAGACATGGCCGGTTATAGTTGGCCGTGCGCTTTACCGATGAGCGCCCTGCCAGTGGCCCTTGTCCGGTTATTGGTAAGAGCAGCAACGAATATTGCCTCAGGAGTCGTGGAGACGAGCGGATGGTTGAAGGCCTTGGAAGCCATACCCACTGCCTCACGTCACGGAAGGTGATTCAAAGTCAGGAACGATATTCAACAAGGCCGGTAGAGTCAAAAGCCTAAGAAGATTTGTCTTCCAAAACGAGATGCTAGTGACCCTGTTGTTTACCCCTACGACCTGTACCCTGTACCCCACCACGATTACTGTGACCCCCAGTACGCCAAAATCAGCACTAACACCACCTCCACAAAGGTCGCCAAGGCTACTTCACACTATGCCTTACAACAAGGGAACCGCGAGCGTTACCCCCTACATCAACGACGTCACGTGAGTCTTCCCTCCGCGTGCCGTTCACTTCGCTAACTTTCGTGTCCCCTACAGTTGCGACGTCCTGAATCCATGGATCGAGGAAGACCTGGAGAGGTTCAACACGGTTCACATTGACGACTACCTCGAATACATCTTGGAGCGATGCTTGCAACCCAGGAAAGCAGTGAAACAGTCTAAGGGCCACGGTACTCCTTTAGTTAAGGCAGTCCATGAACAGATACACGCCGCCCTGGACCAGCCGCACCACAAGTCAAACGTCGGGCAAATCTACTCCAGTTTGAAGAATTAGTTGGTCTTGCCTCGTACCCGCACGTTTTGAGTCATCTCACGTTCTTCTCAGTGCCAAAATTCCGAAGGAGACCGACCGTTATGCTCCTTGGGTTGAAGCCACGAACATCGCCCTGCAGATATTGGAGACCGTCCATGTTGGTGGTATACGGGAGGCCTCACCTTTGAACATCCTCGCACAACGTAACGACCCGAACGAGGTACCGACCAGCCACGGGAGCGATGAATCGCGTCGCAAACCAGATGTCGTTTTTATGACGGAGGAGGGGTTGATTGAGGTACACGAAATAAATAATACTGAATCAGATTGGCGGATTACCTTGTCTACACTGTGTCAGAAGCGACTGCCTACGAACACCGTGCAATGGGGGCAATTCAAGGCGACGGTCGAATTCGAGCGGAATAAGAGTAATGATGACTCCTTACCAGTGCCGTACCCCAAGGAACTTCGGTCTTGCCGCGATGGGAGCAGTTCCTATATCAGACCGCAAAGGCTCGGTGAATCTGTCACCTACGGAGACGATGCACCTGCGCCGCCTGGTCCCGGGCTGGAAGAAGTAGTGGGGGAACCAGTCCCAAAGGCTTGTACGTTCTGTTTTCCTTCCTTCCTCTTCCAAATCTTAACTCGTTTCTTCTCCAAGCCGGCTGCAAGAGATGGGTCCCTCCTCATGGTACTCTCAAAACCAAGGACCCCATGGTGCAAGCGGCTGGATATGCGGCGGAAATCATGTCCGAACAGCCGATGACACACACACACGGGTGCATCATACAAGGCTAGTTGTGTCCGGGTCTTCGCATGCTGCTTGCACTAAATTCCTGTCACAGATATGATTATGTGGAGCTGGTGGTACGACCGACAAGGTGCAATTCAAACCTCGGGTTTCAATTTTGCGACAGACCTCCCACGTTTCCTCATCCTGTTGTTCGCATGGCAGCGGTTCACCGAAGAAGATTGGGGGACTATCCCGCAAGGGCAACCTGGGCGGACCTTCACTTGCGACAACGATGTTGAGATTACTCTTGTCGAGGACCAGAGTCTGATCCATCGTCCATATGGCATCGTCGGACGCGGTACAACGATACTCCGAGCAACGAGTACATGCAAGAATATTCCATTTATGATCAAACTCAGCTTTCCAGAGGAGAGTCGGATTCCAGAGCCAGAGATACTGGATACTATCCAGAAGAGGGCTGCCGATCTCTGTAACGTGTAAAGGTTTCAGACAGGATGACAGGGGCCCACTGGGACTGAGGGGGGCTCAGGAGTGGAAGAGACGACTTTGGGGAGATTGTATATCTGCAAGGTCGAGTGAGGGACTACGACCAGGGAGGGACTCCTTATGTACATTTGGGGACGGATCATTATGGAATGGTATGGAATGAGTCTTGGTAAGTGCGGAAGTCCATGGAACGTTGCGGAAGAGGGGTTGGTAAGCATGGGTTACATGAGCGGAAGGTTCCAGAAGGGGTACAAAGCAAGGAAACGGGAAGGAAAAAGGTTGGGGTTATGGTGGGCTCTGGTAGTGTCTACGGTGTTCCAGTGCCCCCTTTCAAGACTGTGCTGTCCCGGCACTACTCCATTCTCTCCATAACTCCTGAACACTTACAGTGTGTATGAGGTGTGTCCAGTTGTCGAACCCTCTGTCTTCCTTGAACTGCCAGTGGTAGGCGTGTGTTTCTTGGGTGGCAAGGTGCATGAGGTCACGGAGTGTTACATCGCGATAGGCGGCAGGTAGTTGTGAGGTGATGTACACCAGGGCGTGGAGGGTACTGAGTGCCGGTGGTGTAACTGGGTCCCAGTCGAATGTGGCAAGGGCGTTGTGGGTGGTTGGGCAAAGGTGGGCTCCATGAATGACACAGGTGATGTATATGATGGTCATGTGGGGCAGGTTTGGGTGGTGTAGCACATGCCGGAGACTGTTGTCTCATCTTGCATAGAAGTAGCGGCGGCTGGTGCAGGGGAGCATGGGGTGTGTGAGGGCGAGGAGGTCGATAGAGGGGTTGTGTCGGGGGGGGCTTGCGGGGGCTCTGCGGTTTACTTGGAGGTTCTGGGTGCTGAATACCAGAGGCAGGGTGGGGGGGCCAGACCGGTTGTTGCTGGCAACGCGTTGGCTGCAGGTCACTCATTCAGTTCTGTTGGTGGGCATGGTGACAGGGGCAAGTTGTGGTGCTTGTAAGGGGTTGTGGGTCATCGTTTGGTGTCTCCTCTCCTATATGGGGGGTTTGTGTGACATTGGTTGGGTTTGTGATGTGGTTATGCTGTCCATCGATTGTGGGGGTGACTGCTGTCAGTTTGCTTCTGTGGAACACATTGTTGACCCTCCAATGTGGTGGGAGTCGGATGTGATAGGTGAGTGGCCCCATGACCTTTTCGATTTGGTAGGGTCTGAAGCACAGCACTTCTAATTTGGGGCTGGGCCGGTCAGTGGACAGGTCATGGGAACTGATCCAGACTTCGCTACCTTCCTCCAGGGGTGGTTGTTCGCTTCTCCATTTGTCATATGATTTCTTTTGGCAGTCTTGTGATTGCGCGATCCACATGCTACATCATTGGTGGAGCTTCTTTAACAGGGCTAGGCGTAGGGGGGTGTCCCTTCCCCTTGTCTCGTTATCAGGTGTGAGGGTCATATCATATCCGAAATTGGCCCTGAAGGGTGACATGCCAATGGAGGGGTGATGGTGGTTATTGTACGTGAACTTGGCCAGGTGGAGTAGGTCGGCCCAGTCATTTTGTTGTTGGTTGCAGAACATGCAGATGTAGGTCTTGACCCATTTGTTGTTGTTCTCGACTTGTCCCTGGGTTTGTGGATGATAGGCTGTCGAGAACTGTTGGTTGATGTTCAGGGCCTTGAAGAAGTGTCAGGTGTAATTGGCCGTGAAGGTAGAACCCCGGTCTGTGTTGTGTATCTTGGGGATCCTGTGGTGTTTCCACACATGTTTTAAGTGTAATTGTACCAGGTCCTCCACAGTGGCACGGGTGTTGGTGGGGATGAAGTGCGTCATCTTGGTCAGGCGGTCCATGACCACATAGATGGCGTCATGGCCCTGGGATCTGGGCAGGCCCATGATGTGGTCCGACTGGGTCCACTCCCAGGGGCCCAGGGGTACAGGGAGGGGTTGCATGGTGTCAGGGGTTTTCTTGGTAGTGTGTTTGTTTTGTGCACAGGTGTGGCACCCTTTTACGTATGTCTTGATATAGGTTGCCATATTTGGCCACCAGTATCCCCATTTTATGAGCTCATATGTCCCAGACTGTCCTAAATGTCTGGCGATCGGGGAATCGTGGTAGAGCTGGAGAATGTG
>Ga0307513_10006213_pt1 | contig 15660 bp, 16 predicted proteins | sample 15_EM_MG_FD_202174 | JGI IMG/M metagenome (GOLD analysis project Ga0307513, IMG submission 202174) | Populus trichocarpa ectomycorrhiza microbial communities from riparian zone in the Pacific Northwest, United States - 15_EM | ecosystem: Host-associated > Plants > Roots > Unclassified | place... | reverse complement strand
TCCCGACCATGCCCGGCGGTTGCGCGCGCTCTTCGAACGCGGCGAGGCCTGCGCCTTCGAGGTCAAGGGCGAGGGCGGGCTTGTGGCGGTGGAGGGCCGCGCGGTCGGCGCGCTGGCGTGGCTGCGGCTCTCGGCGGCGGCGGGCGAGGACGCCGGCCTGCCCACCGCGCCGCGGTTCGCCGCCTTCCTCAACGCCCGGCAGAGTCCCGCCTGGATCGCCGCAGCCGACGGCTCGCCGGTCTGGGTCAACGGCGCCTGGCTCCGGTCCGTGGACGCCGCCAGCCTCGATGAGGCCGCCAACCGTGGCGCGCACTTCGACCGCGGCGCCGACGCCATCGCCAGCGAGGCCGCCAACCTCGGCCAGAGGCGCGACACGGTCCGCTGGGTCACCATCGCCGGCAAGCGCCGCGCCTTCCACGTCACCGCCCAGCCGCTGGAGGGCGGCGGGGTCGGCGTCTGGACCGAGGACGTCACCGACCAGGAGGAGCTGCGCGAACTCCTCAAACGCAACGTCGAGGCGCACGACGAGACCCTGAACCACATCGCCGACGCGGTCGCCGTGTTCGACAAGGCCAAGCGCCTGATGTTCCACAACACCGCCTTCGCCGAGCTCTGGGGCCTGGAGCCCGCCTGGCTCGCCGAGCAGCCGACCCATTCCGAGGTGCTCGACCGCCTGCGCCAGCGCCGCCGCCTGCCGGAGACCGTGGACTACGCCAAGTGGAAGGCCGCCGAACTCGACCGCTACGAACAGCTGGCCGCCGGCCCCGACGAGATGTGGAGCCTGCCGGCCGGCCGCACCCTCAAGGTCGTGCGTCAGCCGCACCCGATGGGCGGTCTCCTGCTGTTGTTCAGCGACATCACCGACGAGTTGAACCTGACGACCCAGTACAACGCGCTGATCCAGGTGCAGCAGGCGACACTCGACAAGCTCTCCGACGCCGTGACCGTGTTCGGCTCCGACGGGCGGCTTCGGCTGCACAACGAGGCGTTCGGCAAGTTCTGGAATATCACCCCCACCCAGATCGAGGCGGCGGGCGACTTCGAGGGCGTGGTCGAGCTCTGCGTGCCCAAGCTGCACGACCTGGGTTTCTGGCGCGAGCTGAAGGGCCGGGTGGCCGACCCCGACCCGCAGGCCCGCGCGCCCACCACCGGCGAGGTCCGCACCTCGGACGACCGCATCGTGGTCTACCAGTCGCGCCCGCTCCCCGACGGCGCCACCCTGATCGCCTTCACCGACGTCACCGACGCCCGCAAGCTCGAGGGTGCGCTCGCCGCCAAGGAGACGGCGCTGGCCGACACCGAGCGGCTGAAGCGCGACTTCGTGGGCAACGTCTCCTACGAACTGCGCACGCCGCTCACCACCATCATCGGCTACTCCGAACTGCTGGAGCGCTCCGGCGAGGCGCTGCCGGAGCGGATGCGCGGCCACGCCGCCGCGGTAAAATCGGCCGCCACCCAGCTCGCGCGGTCCATCGACGACGTGCTCGACATGGCCCAGATCGACGCCGACGAGATGGCGCTCGACCTGGAGGACGTGCGCGTCACCGACCTGCTGGAAGGCGCCGCAGCGCGCTGGGCGACCCAGGCCGAGGCCAACAACGTCAACATCGTCGTCGAGAACCCCGCCGACCTCGGCCTGATCCGCGGCGACGCCCGCCGGCTCGGCCAGATTCTCGAGCACCTGGTGGAAAACGCGCTGGGCCAGACCCCCGCCGGCGGCGCGGTCACCATCGCGGCCCGCAAGGCGCTGGGCGAGATCCAACTTCAGGTCTCAGACACCGGCCGCGGCATCCCCTTCCACGTCCAGGCGCACATCTTCGACCGCTTCATCGGCCGCGAGCGCGGCGGGCCGGGCCTCGGCCTGGCGCTGGTCAAGGCGCTGACCGAGCTGCACGGCGGTTGGGTGGCATTGGAGAGCGAGCCTGGCGCCGGCGCCACCTTCACCTGCCACCTCCCCGAAGACGCCCAGCCCCAGGCCGCCCAGCCGGAGCTGCGGCTCTAGGTCGGCCTGGCGGCGGCCCATTCCAGGAGGCTGTCCAGGGCCGGGCACATGGCCTGGCCCCAGTCGGTCAGCCGGTACTCCACCTTCGGGGGCACCTGCGGATAGACCGTCCGCAGCACGATCCCGTCGCGCTCCAGGTCGCGCAGCTGCTGGATCAGCATCTTCTGCGACACGCCTGGGATGGCGCGTTCCAGCTCCGAGAACCGCAGCACCGGCTGATCGAACAGCCGGAAGATGATGACCATCTTCCAGCGACCCTCCAGCATCCGGAACGCCGCCTCGACGCCCGACGCCGCCATGTCCGGCGTCACATCCTCAAGCTTACCTGTAGGTGAGTACCCTACGTTTTTGTCTGTTCTTGCCATGACGTCGGTATAACCACACCTGGGGGTCACGCCAACGTCCAGGAGGCCTCCCCCATGGTCCTGCAGTTTTCTCCCACCACCGATTTCGCCGGCAAGCGCGCGCTGGTCACGGGCGGCACCCAAGGCATGGGCGCAGCCATCGGCGCGCGATTGCGCGCCGGGGGCGCGATCGTGTTCACCACCGCCCGCTCGGCCTCGGCCGATCTGGAAAGCCCCGACCTGTTCCTGGCCGCCGACGTCAGCACGCCCGAGGGCGCGGCGGCGGTCGCCAAGGCGGCTTTGGCGCGACTGGGCGGGATCGACATCCTGGTGGACAATGTCGGCGGCTCGACGGCCCCCGGAGGCGGTTACGCATCGCTCACCGACGACCTCTGGCGCGACGCGCTGGACACCAATCTGATGGCCGCCGTCCGGCTGGACCGCGCCATGCTTCCGGCGATGCTGGCGCAGGGGTCCGGGGTCATCGTGCACATCAGCTCAATCCAGCGCCGCTTGCCGCTCTACGAGTCGACCCTGGCCTACGCCGCCGCCAAGGCTGCGCTCTCGAACTACAGCAAAGGCCTGTCAAACGAGGTAAGCCCCAAGGGCGTGCGCGTGCTCAGCGTCGCTCCGGGCTTCATCGAGACCGACGCCGCCAGCCGCTTGATCGAGCGCCTGGCGTTGGCCGCCGGGACGGACACCGCCGCCGCGCGCCAGCGGCTGATGGACTCGCTGGGCGGTATCCCGATCGGCCGTCCGGGCCGTCCGGAAGAAGTCGCCGACCTCGTGGCCTTCCTCGCCTCCGACCGCGCGGGCTCAATCACAGGCTCAGAGTATGTGATCGACGGCGGGACGATCCCAACGGTGTGATCGTCTCGCCGCTCTACTGGAAGCCGATGCGGAGGAAGACGGACGGGCCGCTGAACCGGTAGTCGAGGTGCGTCTGGAGGCGCTTGTCGACGTCGAGTTTGTATTTCACGTACCGGTAGGAAACGCCGACGTCGACGTTCCCGTAGACCCGATAGCCGATGGCGGCCTGGCCGTTGAAGATACTGCCGTCGTAGTCGCCGATCTTGAGCGACATGTAGTCGGCACGCCCGGTCATGATCACCTTGGGCATGGGCTCAAAGGTCCCGAAGACGCCGACGGTGGGCATAGGCGCCAGGAAGTCGGTGCTCTGCCGGTTGTTCTGCAGGCCGGTGGCCCCGCCGACGCGGGCCTGGCCGGAGAGATCAATCTTGAAGTCCGTGGCGTGCAGCCCAAGGGAAGCGCCGAGTTCGGACTGCTCGTTCTTGATGAACGAGTAGCCCAGCGCCACACGGTAGATGTCCGAATGCAGCTCGCTCTTCACTTCGAAGCTGGCCGGGAAGGTCGCGTCGCCGAAGTTGATGTCGCGTGAGAGCACCCGCGAGCCGTTGCGGTCGAGGGCGTAGTATTCGCCGATCAGGGTGAAGCGGTCCGTGAACCGCCAGCCGGCGTACACCGCTGGCAGGGTCTCGTGTTTGTCGAGGCCCAGATCACTCTCGAGGTCGATGTCGGTGCCTGGAAATCCAGGGCGCGTGACGGTTGCGTCCGTGTTGATGCTCGGAAAATAGGCCGAGACCTCGATCCAGGCCTTGTCTTGTATCGATTGGGCGGCCGCCGGCGCCGCGAGGCCCGCCGTCGCGGCCGCCAGCAGGCCCGCCGTCACAATGCCGAACGGCTTCAGCCCAAATAGTCCCGTCATCGCCCCTGTCCTTGCACAGCCCTGAGGCCCTTAGCTTGTCCGTACCGGCCGCATGCGGCTATTAGGGGTTACCCTGAGACGACGCCGATCCCGACCCTGAAGCGACCCCTGGGTCTGACCGCTGCGACGCTCCAGCCGGCTATTTCGGGAACAGCAAGGTCGCGGTGAAGCGCAGGCCCCACTCAGGGCCCGTCCCGTCGCGAGCGGCATAGACCCTCGCGCCGCCGCCCAGCGACACGCGCTGGCCACCGAACTTGTAGAGCTGGCTGACGGTCAGGTTCACCGGGATCGACCACGCCTTGCTCTTCCAGTTGTAGGTGCTTTCGGTGTTGATCCCGATGGTCGTGGCGGTCGGGCTGGTCCAGCTCAGGAAGGGTTGGATGAAGGTCGTACTGATGCTTTGCCGGTCGTTGCTGCCAAGATCGGCGTAGGACCAGATGTGGTTGGCCAGCACGCCGTAGGTGTAGCCGCCGGTCTGTTTGAGGATCAGGGCGGTCGGACCGGCGCCCCACGTCTTCGTGCCGAGTTCCGACTCGCCGGTCGGCCACAGGAACGCCGGGCCGATCGCCCAGACCAGGCCGTTGTTCGACGCCTTGGGCGAGAAGAAGAAGCTTTGGGTGGTGTCGCCAAGCCCCTGTGCGACGCCCGCCGTGGGCGATGTGCGCTCCTGGTAGATCACCGGCAGGATCGTGCGGATGATCAGGTTCCAGTGCGCGTTGAGCGAGACTGGAACGACCGGCTGGATGTTCAGCACCGTGCGGCCGCCTTTGTCCGGCCCGAAGCCTTCGTCGTAGTTGAGCTGGAACGGCACGCTGATCAGGCTCGCGACCGGATTGTTGAGCTTCTTGGCGAGCTCTGCGTCGCTTTCCTGAGCCGTTGCCAGCGCGGGCGCGCAGGCGACGGCTGTGGCGCAGAGCGCCAGGATCAGGCGTTGCATTCGGCGGCCCCTCCGGGAAGTGACCCTGAGAGCTTGGGGCGGAGCCCCCGGCCAGAGCATCGGGTGAAACCCGCCGTCTGGGCGCGGTAAGGCCCCTCGCCTTCCCCGTGCGCCGCGCCGCGCGTTGAGATGGCTGTGGCGTGAGCTTGCGCGTCTAACTCAGCCGCCCCGTCCGGTGATGAAGCGCTCGTCGGCCTCGGTGCTGGGGCGATTCTCCTCGCCGCTGTCCCATCCGGTCCAGCCGCCGACCCGCACGGCCGCCCAGATGATATTGCGCCGCACGACGTCCACGCCGCGATTGTGCATCGCCTGGCGCAGGATCTTGTCGGCCTCGGTGCGGCTGTAGGGCTGCGGCCTGGTGATGCCCGGCGGATGCCGCTTCCAGACGCCGTTCCCGCCGGTGGCGTAGAGGAAATCGTGGATGATCGCGGCCTTCACCCACGGCCCGTCCGGCGGCAGCAGGACCCAGGCCCAGCGGGGGATCGAGGCGAGGTCGGTGACGAAGCCCGCCGGCACGGTGATCTCTTCGCCAGGCTCGCCGGGCCGGTAGGTCAGCGGCCGTTGCAGCCCCCAGAGGCTGCGGCCGCCTTTCAGCGAGGGGCCCAGCTTGTTGTCGAGGAGGACGAGCACCAGCTTGCCGCCGAAACGGTCGACCCAGCCCGGCGGTGGCGTCGGAGCGTTGCGGCGCGCCGGTCTCGGCGCTGGCGGCGGAATACGATCGGGCGGCTCGCCGAGGCTCACGGTCGCCTCCTCAAGTTGAGACGAACGATCCTACACGCGGCGGCCGAGCCGCCAAGCGCCGCTCAGCCGAGGCGTTGCACCAGAAACTCACCGCCGAGCCGCAGCCCGTCGGCGTCGATGCTGTGGCCGAGTCCTTGCGAGACGTGGGCCGCGACCTTGAAGCCCAGCCCCTCCAGCGCCGCCTTGGCTTGGTGCGTCGCCGCCACCGGCAAGGTCGGGTCGGCGCTGCCGTGCAGCAGCAGCACCGGGGGCTTGGTGACCACCTCGGCCGCCAGCGCCTCCGGATCGGCCAGCATCCCCGAATAGCCCACGATCCCCGCCAGCGCCTTCGCCCGGCGCGGACCGACATGCAAGGCGACCATGGTCCCCTGGCTGAAGCCGACCAGCACCAGCCGATCCTCCGACAGGCCGTAGTGGGCCAATTGCGCGTCGATGTAGGCGTTGAGCGCCGGCGCCGACTGGCGAACCCCGGCCGCCCGCGACGCCGGACTGAGGTCGGTCAGCGCCCACCACTGATAGCCGCCCGGAACCCCGGGACAGCCCTGCGGCGCGTCCGGCGCCAGAAACACCGTCTGCGGCAAGGCGGGCCGCCAATAGGGCGCGAGACCCATCAGGTCCTCGCCGTTGGACCCGTAGCCATGCAGGAAGATCACCAGGGACGTCGGATCGCCGCCGGCCGGAAGGCTTATCGGGCCGGTGAGCGGGATGGCGTCGCTCATAAGGGCTAGTGCTGGCTCTCCGGCATCCGCACCACGAGCCCGTCCAGCGCGTCGGAGACCTTGATCTGGCAGGAGAGGCGGCTGTTGGGCTCAACATTCTCGGCGAAGTCGAGCATGGACTCCTCCATGGCCGAGGAGGTGCCGGTCTTGTCGCGCCAGGCCTCGTCCACATAGACGTGGCAGGTGGCGCAGGCGCAGGCGCCGCCGCAGTCGGCGTCGATGCCGGGCACGTTGTTCTTCACCGCGCCCTCCATGACGGTGAGCCCGGTCTTCACGTCAATGACGTGCTCGGTGCCGTCATGCTCGATGTAGGTGATCTTGGCCATTAACCCCTCGCCGAACTCAAGCGGCGACCTCTTTCATGGAAACGGACGGGTCTGCAAGCTTCTGCTTCGAGATCGGCTTGCGGCCCAGGATGAGTTGTTTGCCCATCATGAACTCGGGCGGTGAATTGATTGCTTCGACCGACTGTACGAGGTCGCCCTTCAGATGGAAGACGGCGAACTTCGATGTCGCAGGGTCGCCGCGCACCAGGATCTCGTCGACGTCGAAGGCGTAGCCGGCGATCTGCAGCTTCAGATCGTACTGGTCGGACCATTGCCAGGGCGCCTCGCCGGCCGGCGCCGGGCGACCGGTGATGGCGGCGGCGACCTGCTTGGCCTGTTCCAGCGCGTTGGGCACGCTCTCCATGCGGAACATGCGGTCGTAGATCGGCATCGGCCGGTGGGCGACGTCGCCGATCGCGAAGATCGCCGGGTCGGAGGTGCGGGTTTCCAGGTCGACGACAATCCCCCGCGCCGTGTCGAGGCCGGCCTCCCGGGCGAGTTCGTCATTGGGTGTCGCGCCGACGCCGACCACCACCGCGTCGCAGGCCACCGAGCGGCCGTCGGCCAGGGTGACGCCGGTGACGTGCCCCCCCTGACCTGGCCCGTCCTTGCCCTCGAAGGCGGTGACGCTGCAGCCCAGTTCGAAGGCGACGTCGTGATCCTCGTGATAGGCCTTGAAGAAGGTCGAAAGGGTCTCGCAGGCCACCCGGGCCAGCAGCCGGCTTTCGCGCTCCAGCACCACGACATCGGCGCCCAGGGCGCGGCCGGACGCGGCGACCTCCAGCCCGATATAGCCGCCGCCCACGACGGCCAGGCGCTTGCCCGGACCGACAGTCGCCTTGAGCAGCTCCGCGTCGGCCGCCGTGCGCAGGAACATGACGCCCGCCAGGTCCGAGCCGGGGATCGGCAAGGCGATGGCCCGCGCGCCGGTGGCGATGATCAGGACGTCGTAGGAGACCTCCGAGCCGTCGGAGAGCGTGACCGCCTTGGCGCCGCGGTTGATGGCGGTCGCCCGCGTCGAGGCGCGGAAGTCGATGTTGTGCTCGGGGTAGAATTCCAGCGGCTTCAGCGCCAGGGAATCGGCGTCGGCCTCGCCCTTCAGCCAGGCCTTGGAGAGCGGCGGCCGCTGATAGGGCGGGATCGGCTCCTCGCCCACCAGGGTGATCGGGCCTTCGAAGCCATATTGGCGAAGCAAGGCCGCGGCTGTGCCACCCGCATGGCCGGCGCCCAGGATCACCACATGTGCCGCCGGATCGCTCATGTGACCTCGATGCAGAAAAATGACGGCAGCGTCAACTTGCTACCCCAACTAGTCCTTGCAGAACAATGTTTGGATAGGCCCCATCCAGACGCCTAGGCAACGGAGATGGTCATGGACGACGGATCGACCGAATTCAAGGAAGCCGCGGAGGCGCAGGCGTGGACGACGCCGATCGACGCGCTGAACCCGGCGCAGGCGGACCTGTTCGCCGCCGACGCCATCTGGCCGCTGTTCGAACGCCTGCGGAAAGAGGCGCCGGTCCACTGGACGCCGCGCGGCGACGTCTTCGACGGCTTCTGGTCGATCAGCCGCTACCAGGACATTATGGGCGTGGACATCAACCACGAGGTGTTCTCCTCCGCCGACGGCATCGTGCTGCAGACGTTGGAGGCCAAGGCCGAGGCGGACAAGCGCCCGCGCGGCTCCAGCTTCATCGCCATGGACCCGCCCGGCCACGACGTGCAGCGCAAGGCCGTCAGCCCGGCCGTGGCGCCGGCGAACCTGCAGGTCATGAGCCCGATCATCCGCGCCGAGGCGGGGAAGATCCTGGACGCCCTGCCGATCGGCGAGGAGTTCGACTGGGTCGACTTGGTCTCCAAGGAACTGACGGCCATGACCCTGGCCACGCTCTTCGACTACCCGCAGGAGCATCGCCGCCAGCTCACCTTCTGGTCGGACATGTTCACCAACGCGCCGGGCTTCGGACCCGCCAAGAGCTGGGAGCACAAACGCGAGCAGGCCGACGCCTGCTTCGGCCGGTTCACCGAGCTCTGGAACGAACGGGTCAACGCCCCGCCGAAGTTCGACCTGGTCTCGATGATGGCCCACGCCGAGGCCACCCGGAACCTCAGCGTCACCGACTATCACTCCAACGTCGTGCTGCTGATCATCGGGGGCAACGACACCACCCGCAACACCATCTCCGGCTCGATCTACGCGCTGAACAAGCACCCCGACCAGTACGCCAAGCTGCGCGCCAACCCGGGGCTGATCTCCTCGATGGTCAGCGAGACCATCCGCTGGCAGACGCCGCTCGCCCACATGGCGCGCACGGCGACACAGGACTTCGAGATGCACGGCAAGACCATCAAGGCCGGCGACCGGGTGGTGATGTGGTACGTCTCGGGCAACCGCGACGAGGACCAGATCGCCGATCCCAACAGCTACATCATCGACCGCGAACGGCCCCGCAACCACCTGTCCTTCGGCTTCGGCATCCACCGCTGCGTGGGCAACCGCCTGGCCGAACTGCAGCTTACCATCATCTGGGAAGAGATCCTGGCGCGCTTCCCCGAAGTCCGCCTGGTCCGCGAGCCCGAGCGCACGCACTCGGTGTTCGTGAAAGGCTATGAGACCCTCCCGGTGATCATTCCCGCCCGCAACTGAACGCGGGACGCGCGCTGATGTCCGGGCCTATGATCGGGCCATGGAGGCCGGACGGCGATATCATGTGGGCGACCTGCGCGGCCGGCTGATGCGCGAGGCGCGCGACATGCTCGACGAGGGCGGGCTAAAGCAGCTGAACCTGCGGGCGCTCGCGGCGCGCGCCGGCATCACCGCCGGCTCCATGTATCACCACTATGAGAGCAAGGCCGAACTCCTGGGGGAACTTGCGGCCGGCGGGTTCAAGGAGCTGCGCCGCGAGCTGGAGGCCGCCGACCGGGCGGCCGGCGACGACCAGCGGCTGCGCGGCTGGGCCACCGGCTACTTCCACTTCGCCCGCCGCGAGCCGGCGCTCTTCGCCCTGATGTTCGACCCCGAGATGGCCGAGCTGGCTCCCGTGACCGAGGCGCGCGCCGCGGCGCTGGCCGGTCTGCACGCGATTGTGGGCGAGGTCGCCGCCTCCCAACACCGCCTCGCCGCGCCCTTGGACCAGATCACGCTGGCCGTCTGGGCAGCGGCCCACGGCGCCGCCGCGCTCAGTTCCAGCGGCCGCGGCCGGTCCGACCTCATAGACGACGTCATCGCCGGCCTGGACGCCCTCTTCCGGCCGGTGCGGGGCTAGCCGCGCGTCAGACCACTCCTCGGGCCCCGCGAAAGCGCGGACCTGACCCTTTTGAAGCACGGAAGCACCGAAAGGCACGGAAGACGCCCGCGCCTTAGGCCGCCATCGCGTCGCCGCTCTCCGGACCCCAGAACACCACCCAGGTCGAGAAATCCTCCGAGATGTTCTCGAACCTATGGTCCTTGCCCGCCTCGACGAACAGCACGTCTGACGGCTTGCAGGCGACCCGCTCGCCCTCCTTCACGAAGTCGGCGGAGCCCGAGACCACCACATAGAGTTCGTCCTGGCGGTGCGGCTGCTGTCGGTCCTCGCCCGTCTGGGCGTACAGGCCGAGCGTCATCGTCCCGTGCTGCAAAACATAGGCAAACCGCATCGCCGCGGGATCGGCTGGGAAGGCCGCGACCGCGTCGGCGGGCGAGAACTTCCCGGCGGTCATCACACCACCCGATCCACCAGCATCTTCTTCACCTCGGCGATGGCCTTGGCGGGGTTCAGGCCCTTCGGGCAGACCTGGGCGCAGTTCATGATCGTGTGGCAGCGATAGAGCTTGAAGGGGTCTTCCAGCTCGTCGAGCCGGTGGCCAGTGGCCTCGTCGCGGCTGTCGATAAGCCAGCGGTAGGCGTGCAGCAGGGTCGCCGGGCCCAGGTACTTCTCGCCGTTCCACCAGTAGCTGGGGCAGGACGTCGTGCAGCAGGCGCAGAGGATGCACTCGTAGAGCCCGTCCAGCTTCTCGCGGTCCTCGGGCGACTGGATCCACTCCTTCTCCGGCTGTGGCGTGTCGGTGTGCAGCCAGGGCTCGATCGAGGCGTACTGGGCGTAGAACATGGTCAGGTCCGGGATCAGGTCCTTGATCACCGGCATCGAAGGCAGCGGGCTGATCTGCACGTCCTTGCCCGGGACCTCTTCCCAGCCGTGGGTGCAGGCCAGCGTATTGCGCCCGCCGATGTTCATGGCGCAGGAGCCGCAGACCCCTTCGCGGCACGACCGCCGGAACGCCAGCGTCGGGTCCACGGTCGACTTGATGTGGATCAGCACGTCCAGGACCATCGGACCGCAGGCGTCGACGTCGACATCGTAGGTGTCCCAGCGCGGGTTCTCGTCGCCTTCCGGCTCGTAGCGGTAGACCCGGAAGGTCTTCACCTTGGTCGCGCCGGCGGGCGCGGGATGGTGGCGGCCCTTCTTGACCTGCGAGTTCTTCGGAAGCGCGAGTTCGACCATCAGAAGGGTCCTTGAACGACAGGGGTGTTGGGCCGGGCGCTCATGCGGACGCCTTGCGGCCTAAGAGGATGACGCCGTGGTGGCCGCCGTGGTCGGTGGGGGCGAGGGCAAGCTCGCCGACGCCGGCGCGGTTCAGGCGTTCGACGACCTGGGAAAGGTCGTAGTCGTACATGCGGATGGTGCCTTTCGGCAGGCGGGCCACCCGCCAGCGGCGCACCAGCGGCCGCAGCAGGCGCTTCAGCCCGCTGGCGGTGGGCTCTTTCAGGTGCGCGTCGCGCCAGACGGTGACGTGCAGCGAGATCAGTCCGCCGGGCGCCAGGCGGGCCAGCAGGTCGTCGATCAACGCTAGCCCCCGCTCCGGCGGGATGTGCTGGAACACGATGAAGGAGTTGATCCAGTCGAAGGGGCCGTCGGGGAGGGTGCCGACATAGGTCGCCTTGCCGCCGCGCTTGCGGGCCTCCTCCAGCATGCCGGGGGAGATGTCGAAGCCGATGACCGACTTGGCGTAGGTCGTCATCGCCTCGGCCAAGCGGCCGGCGCCGCAGCCGAAGTCCAGCGCCCGTCCGCTTGCCTGCTGGCCCGTGGCGGCCTTCAGCCGCTTCGCGATATCGCCGATGTACTCGCCGCCTGAGGCGTAGAACGCCTCCAGGTTGGCCGGCGTCAGGTTCTCGGTGCGGTAGTCAGGATGGGTCAGCACGCCCCAATAGGGCTGGGTGGCGCCCAGTTCGCGCCAGTCCGCATCGGTGTCGCGGTCTTGCTTTGAGGGGGCGGCCAACACGGGCGCCTCAGTACACCCGCGCCTTGGGCGGGATGTAGGCGATGTCGTTGGTCATGGTGAAATCGTGCACGGGACGATAGTCGATCTTCACCTTGCCGGTGGCGTCGTCGAACCAGGTCAGGGTGTGCTTCATCCAGGTCTTGTCGTTGCGGTCCGGATAGTCCTCGCGGGCGTGCGCACCGCGGCTCTCGACGCGGTTGCCGGCGCCCACCACCGTCACCACCGCCTGGCCGATCAGGTTGTCGAGCTCCAGCGTCTCCATCAGGTCGGTGTTCCAGATCATGCCGCGGTCGGTGACGGCGAGGTCCTGGCGCTTCTTCTGCACGACCTCCATCCGCTTCACGCCGGTGACCAGGCTCTCGCCGGTGCGGAACACCGCGGCGTCCTCCTGCATGGCGTGCTGCATCTCGAGCCGCAACGCCGCCGTCGGGATCTTGCCTGCCGCGTTGCGCAGCCGGTCGAACCGCGCCAGGTGGCTGGCCGTCATCGCCGGCGTCAGCTCCGGCTGCTTGGCCCCTGGCGTGATCGTGTCGGCGGCTCTGAGCGCGGCCGAGCGCCCGAACACCACCAGGTCGATCAGCGAGTTCGAGCCCAGCCGATTGGCGCCGTGCACCGAGACGCACGCCGCCTCGCCCACCGCCATCAGCCCCGGCACCACCTTGTCCGGATCCTTGCCCGCCTTGGTCACGACCTCGGAGTAGAAGTTCGTGGGGATGCCGCCCATGTTGTAGTGGACGGTTGGGAGCACAGGGATCGGCTCCTTCGTGACGTCCACGCCGGCGAAAATCCGGGCGCTCTCGGAGATGCCCGGCAGGCGCTCAGCGAGGATCTTCGGGTCCAGGTGGTCCAGGTGCAGGTTGATGTGGTCCTTCTTGGGACCCACGCCGCGGCCTTCACGGATCTCGATGGTCATGGCGCGGCTGACCATGTCGCGCGGCGCCAGGTCCTTCACGGAGGGCGCATAGCGCTCCATGAACCGCTCGCCCTCGGAATTGGTCAGGTAACCGCCCTCGCCACGTGCGCCTTCGGTGATCAGGCAGCCGGCGCCGTAGATGCCGGTGGGGTGGAACTGCACGAACTCCATGTCCTGCAACGGCAGGCCGGCGCGCAACGCCATGCCGCCGCCGTCGCCGGTGCAGGTGTGGGCGCTGGTGCAGGAGAAATAGGCGCGGCCGTAGCCGCCGGTGGCCAGGATGACCATCTGCGCCTGGAAGCGGTGCAGGGTGCCGTCGTCCAGCTTCCACGCCGTGACGCCCCGGCAGACGCCTTCGTCCATGATCAGGTCGAGGGCGAAGTACTCGATGAAAAACTCGGTCTCCTGCGCCAGCGCCTGGCCGTACATCGTGTGCAGCATGGCGTGGCCGGTGCGGTCGGCCGCCGCGCAGGTGCGCTGGATCGGCGCCTCGCCGAAGTTGCGGGTCATGCCGCCGAAGGCGCGCTGGTAGATCTTGCCGTCGTCGGTGCGCGAGAACGGCACGCCCCAGTGCTCAAGCTCATAGACCGCGGCCGGCGCGTTCCTGACGAGGTATTCGATGGCGTCCTGGTCGCCCAGCCAGTCCGACCCTTTGACGGTGTCGTACATGTGCCAGCGCCAGTCATCCTCGCCCATGTTGCCCAGGCTGGCCGAGATGCCGCCCTGCGCCGCCACCGTGTGCGATCGGGTCGGGAAGACCTTGGAGATGCAGGCCGTCTTGAGACCCGCCGCCGCGCAGCCCAGCGCCGCGCGCAGGCCCGAGCCGCCGGCCCCAACCACCACGACGTCGTACTTGTGGTCGATGAATTCGTAGGTCGCCATCGGTCAGTAGGCTCCGCCGCCCAAGGCGACCTTGAGGATCGAGAAGATCGCCAGCGCGCCGGAAAGGCCGCAGACGAAGAGGCTGAGAAGGGTCAGGCCCATCTTGGAGAGGGCCACGTGGATGTAGTCCTCAATGACCACCCGCATGCCGGCGTGCATGTGCCAGAAGCTGATCGCGATGGTCAGGGCCATCAGGACCGCGTTCAACGGATCCTGGATCCAGGCGACGGCGAAATCGTAGTCGCCTGCCGCCAATCTGAGCACGCCAAAGACGGCCCACAGCGTGAGCGGCACGAGCGCGACGGCGGCCACCCGTTCGGAGAGCCAATGGCCGACGCCGTGCTTGGCGGAACCGAGGCCGCGGGCGCGGGAAAGCGGGGTGCGATAGCCGACGGTCATCAGAGCGCTCCCGTGATGGCGGCGATGTACCAGATGGCGAGCGTGGCGGCGGCCGTGAAGGCGAAAACCACCACGGACGATGCGTTGGCCGTCTTCACATCCAGTCCGCGACCGGTGTCCCAGACGAGGTGCCGGACGCCGTTGGCCAGGTGGTAGAAGAAGGCCAGCGTCAGGCCGAACATCACGACCTTGCCCGGCAGCGAACCCATCAGGGCCTTGAACTGGGCGTAGTGCTCCGGTCCCTGAGCCAGCGAGATCGCCCACCACGCCGCGATCAATCCGCCGCCATAGAGGCCCACGCCGGTCGCCCGGTGCAGGATCGAGGTGGCCATGGTGATGTGCCACCGCCAGAGCAGCGGCGAGCCGAAGCCGCCGGTCATCAGGTGGGGTGATTTCGGGCGTTCCCGGAGCGGCGCTTTCGTGGTCTCGGTCATCTCGGCAATCTCCCCCGAAGCGCGTCGTTGCGCCCCGCTTTTAAGCGCCGGGCGAGGGGTGTCAACGAAGCCCGCCTGCACCGCCTATCAACGCCCGGGACACGGGACCTCGACCTTCGGAATTGGCGAAGTCTCCATGAAGAGCTTATCTGAGACAATGCGCATTTCCTGTAGGCTCCCTTCGCAAAAGGTGAAGGATGAAGTTCGATCTCACTGATTTGCGGCTGTTCTGCGAGGTGGTGGACGCCGGCTCCATTACCGCGGGCGCCGAGAAATCCGCCCTGGCGCTGGCCGCCGCTTCGACCCGCATCCGCGGCATGGAGGAGAGCCTGGGCTCGGCCCTGCTGCTGCGCTCGCGGCATGGGGTGACGCCGACGCCGGCCGGCCTGACCCTCTTGAAACACGCCCGCACCATGCTGGCCCAGGGCGCGCGGCTGCGCGAGGACCTAGGGGCCTATGCCGGCGGCGCGTCGGGTGAGGTGCGGCTGCTCGCCAACACCAATGCGCTCACCGAATTCCTGCCCGAGGCGCTCAGCCTCTTCCTCGCCGACCACCCCCACATCAGCGTCGATCTCGAAGAGCGGCTTTCCGACGAGATCGTCGGCCTGGTCGCGGAGGGCGCGGCCGACATCGGCATCGTCGCCGGCACCGTCGAAGTCGGGGCGCTGGCCACCTATCCGTTCCGATCCGACCGGTTCGTGGTGGTGACCGCAAAGGACCATCCGCTCGCCCAGCGCCCGGGCGTGGGGTTCGCGCAGGTGCTCGACTACGACTTCGTGGGCCTGGACCGCGCTAGCTCGCTGCAGCGGTTCCTGGCCGGCAAGGCGGTGCGCGAGGGGCGGCCGCTGCGTCTGCGCGTCCAGCTCCGCAGCTTCGACGCGGTCTGCCGGTTGGTGGAGTGCGGCGTGGGCGTCGGGGTCGTTCCGGCCACCACCGCGGCGCGGGCGGCCAAGACCATGGCGCTGGCCATCACCG
>Ga0307513_10006212_pt1 | contig 15660 bp, 13 predicted proteins | sample 15_EM_MG_FD_202174 | JGI IMG/M metagenome (GOLD analysis project Ga0307513, IMG submission 202174) | Populus trichocarpa ectomycorrhiza microbial communities from riparian zone in the Pacific Northwest, United States - 15_EM | ecosystem: Host-associated > Plants > Roots > Unclassified | place... | reverse complement strand
ATAAGTTTCAGTCGAAGTCTGTGTGGGCCGGGGTTGGGAGGGATCGCCATGTGGCGGCGAGGCAGAGCGGAGAATTCGGCGATTCCAGGATCGGTGTCTCCAAGGGAAAATCAGTAGGCTGAGTTTTTTCGAGACGTAGGAGTTTGAGACGTTGAAAGACTGTTTGAGTTGGGCCATAGGAAGTATCCAGCTACCAAACTAGAAATGAGGTCAGCAGATATACAAAGAAGAGGCTTAAGGTTGTGCCGCTAGCGCAGACACATGCATTCTAGCTCATAAGCCCTTGCATGGCATGAAGTCACGACCAGCCCTTGGCGAAGTCTTCATCCAAGGCATAAAATGCTATATTAGCCAGAATATAGCTTTTCCCTTGCCAAAAGCTGGGCACAATTCGATACGTGTTCACTTACATTCTGCTGTACGTACTGCTGGCCAGCCTGGACAGCACTTCGACCTAGTTGCATTCCCAGCTGAGCAGTAGCATCATTGACACCCCACATGCTCATGTCCGGGAGCGGTCCACCCATGCCTGGCTGCATACCGTACGGAGGTGCACCCATCTGGCCCATGGGGGGTACACCAGGCTGGGGGTATGCCCCATATGGGTTCATAGGGGGTTTCTGAAGCCCGTACGGACCCGCTGGGTTAGCTCCGGGGACAGGGGCGGCGCCAGTAAAGTGTGAACCTGAGGCTTGTTGATGCGCGAACGCATTGACTGGTGGACGCTGCTGTTCGGATGAAAAGCGCATGTATCCCTGCGGCTCTGTGCCGCCTGTAACTGGTGTGTCTGGTGGCTCTGGAATAAAATGCGGGTGTGTTGGGATAGGGTGCTGGAGCGGGGGCGGCGACCGCGAAGAGCTTGTGTGTCCATAGGCATTTCCAAACATATTCTAATAGGTATGTCTCCCGAGTTTATCTGCGAATTTGTGCTGCTCGACGTCAATCACCAAAAGACGTGGCGTAGTCCAAGTTTCGATGCCCTCATCTCGAAAAGTTAGATTACGGAGCAATGCAAATACCAACTCTCATACGTAACCTAACCATTGCTCGCTCTTTATAAGTTACTCGTGCATTTTTTAATTACTCCCACGACCCTCAAAGTGCGAGGCTGACAGTGGTACAGGAATTCTGGGCTACAGTATAATGAGAGGAGCACACATGACAGAAGGGTAAAGGTCATATAGTGGTCAATGTGGAGCCTGGAACAAAAGTGCAAGAGCACATTGGGAATATGGAGTTCAGAGCCTGTAATTGAACCTGTGCGAGTTGAAACATTCAACGAGATACAGCGAAATAAGAAGTATATTTGAATGAGATGTGAAGGGTAGAGCGATGGTCTATTTGAGTGGCTGTTCGGAAAAAAGTCTCAGTAACAGCGAAACACGCAAAGTCAATTGAACCACCATTAAATGAGACCCTGGACCGTTGCCTGCTTCGGGTGATTGCTCTCCAGTTGAATCGTCGTGCGTAGCTAGGCACCTTCTTAGATTGCTCCATGATGGTTCGGATCGCAGGAATCCGGTTCGCTGCCTCGAGTACCATATACTGGCAGTGGCTGGCTTGTGTCGGCATCTCTAGTGAATTCAGACTCAGTGAGCTGCTAATCGACGTTAGCATGCATACCGTCCGCACCGACTTGGGCGCAGGTGGCAGAGCGCATAACCTTTCGTTGTCTAAGACCGGAACCGTGGAGGTGCGTTCATGGTGAGTGGCTTCGTCAATGGACCCGGCGTTTGGAGCGGCAGGTGGCGAGGCGCCCCGATCGATAGGAGGGTCCCTCAGAGTGTATTCGGTGATATCTGCGCTCGGAGTCGCAGGTGGATGGCCCGAATCGTAGAGGCAGCTGGACGCGTCGCGCGCGAGGAGCGGGGTCGACTGCCGAGCCAATCGCAAACTCTAGGGCCTTGTACTTTCTGGCGAGCCGGGGGTAATTGGGCTCCAAGGTCGTGCACCTCTTCATCGTCTCCTCCTCGAACTTGGCTGGTACCTCAGTCACTGGGACCACACGGATGCTTGTGACCGAGTGGCATTGGGGACATCGGAGTAGGAGCCGCGACGGAGGTAACACGACGGCGTGCAAGTACCGTCCCGGTATGTGGTGCAGGTGACGAGTGGGATGACCACCGCGAGCATAATCGCCGTCATGGGTATCTAGAGCCAGCCGGAGTCGTCGTGGATGCCCCGATGGAGTCAAGCAGAAGGGCTAGGGTACCCTCAGGAGGAATCAGCGCGTCTATCGAGTGGTTGTTCACGGTTTGGATGGTTTGGGTGCCGTCTAGATCGAGAGTGGCCGAAAAAATGAGCATGGGTGGCACGGGACAGTGGCGGACAACGACTCACGACGATAGATGATGGTTCATTCTTGAGGTCATAAACCCCGTCTCCACTAATTGGGCGTCCGAAGATAGCCTGTGGGATTGCAAAGTCGGTGAGGACTACGATAGTGGCCATTTCTAGTAGCGGCGAATGGAAAGAGTGGATTTGGTTAGTACTGAGGACGGCTCAGAGTGACGGCGTAGTGTTCTGAGGTTGGTGAGTGCAGCAATCGAAGGCGTAGTGGACGTCACGCACGAGGTGCAGCAAGACCCAAATAGTGAACACGGCGACTCTATAGCCACCGCGACGAGGCAAGAGTTGACATTTGCCAGTACCGCTCAAAGCCGGTCGAGTGAGCTACGGAGTGTAGTTCGAACGGTGGACTCGATTGGGTTTGTCAATGGGTGAAGCAGTAATCCAAGAGAGAGGGTGACAATTTCACGTTGTGAGCAGGAAATTGCCCGTAGAAGGTGAAATGATCCCTGCTATTCATGACTACCCATATTTCGCACTCGCAGCAGGTCACAGTGCTTCGTTCAACGTCTTTCTTTGTTCTTAGTTTCAAAGAATAGCTCTAACGGGTGATTCAAGCTACTCTATCGGGGAGGGATCGAAAACTCACTCACCCAACGCCCGGCTCACTCAGCAAGATAACCATGGCTTGAATGGTAGTGACTGAGGTGGAGCGACATTCAAATGGAGTGTCGGCTGTGGCGGCAGCTGAACAACGTCTTGAGGAAGGGCCCAACGGAGAATAGATTTAGACCCTTCCTACCACTGTTGGGCTTTTTGAGATGAAAGCCATAATACGTGAACTCGTGCTTTCCGCACTGAACTTGACATCAACAAAAACCGGTTGACTTGCGAGGATGGCGTCCGAAATACTCGAAATGCTCAGTCAGGTTGTGATTCTGCTGGCAAACCATCCCGGCCCCTTAATCAACGGACCAACACTGGTGCTACATATTTTGTGTTGCTCAGATGTGGAGGAGGTCAACTGCGCTGTCTGGGTTTTCTGGCTACCCGCCTCCGCGCCCGAAGAAACTCATTTCTCATTCTCGGGTGCAACAGGGCGCGGATAAATGGCCACTCTTTTTGGGACTCTTTTTGGGGTGCGCGAGCCGCTTCTACCCACTGGACGATATTCACGTGATTTTAAATCATCCATCCCCCGACCCCAATAGGCCCTCGATCTGCACAGAAATTATTCTCACCAAATCGCTGTAGCTTATCTCTCCAGATATAGAGACGTCGCTGGACCTTCGTGAGTCCGAGGTTTCATCCGGCGCTCATCTCCAACTACGAGGAGCCACAAGAGCATTGTCTCACAGTGCACGTGGAGAGCATTACGTTGGGACAATGATGTCACCTTATAACAACAACCGCCTCCCCTTCGAGGTCCTAGGAAGCGTCTTCGAGCCACTCGCTGAGGAGGGTCCACTTCAACTTCGAGGGGTCCTTCACGTCTGCAAAGCGTGGCATTCCGCCGTCGTGCTGCACCGTACGCTTTGGACATCAATCCTCGTCGACCTCAAATTTACCTCTTACTTTGGCGGATGCTCAGCCTTTCGAGCACGCACCTTCATATCCCAATGTGTTCAACGGAGCGGGGCGCTTCCGTTGTCCGTGGAACTCAAAGGAAGGGCATCTCCCGTACGAGCCATTCGGGCAAGGGTAGCAGATGACGAATCGAACGAAGCAGTGAACTGGTCCCCCAAAAAATTGATGATGCACTTTCGTGTTATCCATATCTTTGATAGGTGTATATCGCTGAAGTGGGACGCATTCTTCATCGATCACAAGACGCTCGCGCCATTCCTTCGCCCGGCATTACCGGTGCTAAGGCATCTCCAGGTCAAGAATTTGGCTTGTGACGTCAATGACGTTTCTCTCCTTCCTCATTGCCCAAGGATGGACATGGTGACAATGTCGAACTACGAGGAAAAACGACCATCATTCTCACCCGGGGATGTCGTCAATGTCAAAACCCTGACATTCCACAATAGCGCAGACTGGTTTTCTGACGACATCCTGGTGATTGGGCGTTTCTCTTCCCTGCACTCGCTCGTCCTCGCTACGGGCACCTTCGGTCGTAATGGAAACGGCATTGACGTACCTCCTTCATACTTCTGGCGGAGAGGCCTCACAAACAATGAGCACCATCGTACCGCTACTCTTCCATGTTTGACTTTCTTGCATATTCATGGAGAGGTTCCGGCCCCGGTCCTCTACAGGCTGGATACTCCCTCCCTATTGAATTTACATGTTACTGCTGAATGCAACAAACGCAAACACTCAATGTTTATCATCCCTCAAGCCGCTTTCAGGCAGTACCCGTCCACCCTCACTCTGCTACTTGAATCCCCATTCGCCTATTCTTATGATTGGGTTTATGACTTTGTGGAGCTGGTGGAGAGTATGCCAAATTTGCAAACAGTGTACATCAGTCCAGCGATGGCTAGTCCTTATCTGAGCACGCGGTGGAAATGGGAGCAAGCCCCGATGAATGGACTAGGAAAATGGCTAGTGTTTACAAGAGGACTACTGGTGTAGGAGTACTCTCCCCGTGTGTCAACGCCTTGTCGATAGATGTTTCGACCTTGTGGAAAATGAGCCACGGTGCCATCACTAGAACTGTGCTGAAAACCTTGAAGTGGACATAGAATTCTTTATGTTCTAAGAAAAAGATAAACTGATAAAAGTCCCTTTTTATTATGGAGTCCTTTACATATGCAAAATAAGACCGGGGTGTACAGGGGAACGATAGTAATGCAATCAGTGTAATACAGTATTACACAGGGGAGGTATATAGAGTGTCCGTGATACATATCAGATAATTTGTGGGGCTTCTTGAAAATCAGTTCCCCGTCCATGTCTAGTAGTTTATTGCCGTGCAATTACCCTCGCCGTGCAACCCCTTTGGTGGCTCTGCAGGTTTTGTCGAAGAGTAATTATTCCACTGCCATAAGGAGCAATCAGCGCAAGCAACGGCTGGGTCCGATAAGATACACGCACCAATCTGGACACTCTCTCACTTCGGGGTTGATATGGAGTCTCAGTTGCTGCACGTTAGTTGCCCCATAAAGGCTATCATGAAATAAATTCAACAAATGAATGGCAGAACTGACGGAGGCGTACCATCCAGTTACTCCACATTGACCATGACAGGCGAAAGGGCGGTATTGGAGATGTGATCGAATGTGTGAGAGGATACGCCACTTTTTATGCATAGTCGCCGCACAGTAGAATGCACGATCGTCGTTGACTGGAACTCGACACTCGAAACGGTCGCTTTGTGGTGGGGGAAGTCTGATGAACCATCTATGGAGCAGAGATTCGGTCTTGTCATGGTCGGTGGAACCGGCCTGACAAGCACGCTTAAGCCTGTCCCATTCGTTCGTGTCCCCCCAGAGACCCTGTGGAAGAGGCGTGACACCAAGTACATGTTCAACGTAATAGAGTGCCTGCTCCCATGTTTGTTGGTCGTCGGTACCCAAAGGGGGGGATATGTCTAAGTTAGAGCCAGAGGATGCGGTTTGTCCACCTGGAGAGCATATCAACATGGCTTTGTAGTCCCAAGTAAAGGTGTGACTTTACCGTGAGACATGCGGTTTTAGTATGTCTTCGCCCGCCTATAATAAGGTTCGTGATGGGGTCTCTGTCGGATGGTCTGCTGCCTCTTATAACACATAATTACCACCGCCCGACTCCAGATAGCCCAGATGCCACCCGAATTCCCACCCTCAACAGATTTGTATGTTTCGCAACCAGCGTAATTGGAAGGAGCCGGGAACCCAAGGTTCTTTATACATTTCTATGGCTTAGCGAGGGCGGTGTAAATTGACTACCAGAATCGGTGGCCCAGTGGACAGTGGCGCGTGATTCTGGGAAACTCGCGGCCATGAGTCAGGCAGAGATCCGTGCTTTTCCGACTCGCCACTCCCGCGTCACTCGTACGAAGCACTTGATTCACCCTTGGGTTTAATTCTGACCAGCTACAGGTCGAACCCTGAGAACGCAATGGCGATGTTGAATGACCCAAGAAGAGAAAACCCGGTGAATAGTCAGAACAAGTGACGAGGCACCTAGTGCGGTTCTTGGACCGTCTGGCAGTGACAGTTAGATTCCGTTGGTTGAGAGTGCGAGGAATGTAAAGGCGGGATTCCAGCGGTGTACGGAGGGTGAAGAAGGGGTCTGGCGCGGATAGTACTTGATTTGAGACGTGGCGACCGTAGTGAAGGGCATTCTTAATGAGAGACGGGCTCGTTGGTCTGCATGGACGTCTCAATGATCTCCAAAGCTAGAGGGACCAAAAAACCTACGAGATCTAGTTGTAAACACGTATAGAATATTTAAAATAATGCTATAGTGCTGCAAGTGAACGGGGATGCGGCCAGTGGAAGGAAAAGAATTTCGACATCCTATATGAGGGCCAGACTTGAATAAACGACGATGATTATGCCTGATTTGGTCCAGAGGGTGTGGAATTGGTGCACTGGGAGCAGGTCCTGGCCAATAGTCACGATCAGGGCTCCCGCCCATGTAGCGGAGGTCGACATGAATAGAGTCTAGCAAGTTAGGTGTATCGGTACCAGTGAATTGTGCGTCGATAGCCCGTGTGGAAAGCAGACAGCATTGCCTGGGGGTGAGATATATGTTCCCGGCCTTTCCACCCCCCGCGGTCTTGCACTGCTACCTTTTTGTATTATTTAGGTCCTCAAGTGTATTCATGATGGAAGAGCAGCCGCCTGCTGTGATACTCAGACTAATGGATGAGGCCAAAGCGAGAAAACATTACTTCCGTGTCCGGCGGATGCCAGTCCGACCCGTGCGGAGGCGATAATCAACCATGAAGAGCTCTTCACAGCAACTATTGGTTCTAATAACCTCCGTGGTAGGTTTCTTTCGGAGGCATCCGTCCTCTTGGCCAACCAAGGTTAAAGCAGCTGAAATGCTCTTCTCGATTCACATTAGCTAGTCAAAAGGAGAAGGCTACTTCGCAATCCTGTCTTAGACCTTACACTTGTCCGGGTTAGTGATATCGTGATGTCGAGTGTCTCCCGTCTAACGGTACAGGCAGGGCTAGGGGACTTCAGGACTCACCTTCGTGGAATGTCGGGAAGCATATATCACTTAGTAACTGAACGACAGGTGACTGGTGCACATAACTGATGCGACTAACGCACGATGGTTGCGCAATTTTGTGTAAATCTCTGCACATAGTACTACAAGCCGTTACCATTGAACATCCAGTCACAAAGTACTAGGTCCTCCGTTTCCTCTTGAGCATACTGGCGACCTTATCCCAAATACTTGGTTTTTGTATGTCTTCAAAGCGACCACTGTCGGAAAGCTCTGACTCAGTCGAGTCAGTAGCGGTGTCATAGCTCAATGATTCCAATTGAGGAAACATTCTTTTCATCGCGGACACAAAAGCCCGTGGACTCGCCGGAGGGACCGAATTCGCGACATCAAAGTACTGAAGTCTAGAAGTGGATTCCAGGATACCCTCCAACTCGTTGGTAGTGATGTTTGACCCATCAAACTGTATGAAAAGACGCTCTAGGTCAGGAAGACGGGCAAACGGCTGCAGGTCGATGGTCGTCAACAACGGGTTGCCGGCCCCGTCTGTAATATCGGTAGCCGCTTGAAATCTTCGGAGCTTGGAGAGCGAGCCACATATTCTTTGGATATCGTCTGGGAGTAAACGAACCCCTGTGTAGCTTGTCAGCTCCAATGTGGTGAGGTTTTGGCAGTCGAGCAACGGTCGGAGTGCGTCAATGGTGATGAGGTGGTGTGGTGTGCGAATAACATTGTGGTCTAGTGACCACAATGAAAGTACGCGGTAAATAAAGGATGTGAGAGTGGAGCCATAGAGTTTCGTCATGCATAGAAGGACGTCTCTCAAGACGGATGAGAGGGATAGTCCACAGTGAGAGATGTGGAGAGAGGAAAAGTTTGGTGACCGAATGGACTGGAACAAATGAGGGAGTGAAGTGATGCTGTGGCCCCATTCAAGCGATCGGAGCGCAGGAAAGCCAATGAATGGGGTCCATTCCAGTTGACCATCTCCTCGTTCGTCCTCCAAATACAAGGCCTCGAGTTTGGAGAGCAAAGCAAGTTTGGGAAGCAATTTCATGAGAAGTGCTCCAGGGATAGGCGGCAGACGGAGGCTTTTCAGCTGTAATAAGGCGGTGATACTGTGCAATGTATGCTCGTCTATGACTGGAAAACGGCTATCTAAAACACCAACACCACCAAGAGTAAGAAACTCGATATTTGGTGCAAGGTTCGCGAAGCTCTTGAATATGGCCGGCCAGGTTGGTCCGAACAGTAATGTCACGTGAAGATCTCGGAGGTATGGTGTTAGGATGAGGTGGTGATGATGTTCCCACCTCCAAAGACGAGGGACCTGTGATATATATGCGCGACGGAGCTTTAAAGGTAAGTCAGCCTCCCGAACCGCCAGAAGAAAAGTCCAGGTGAGGAAGTTGTCAACAATCATCAAGGAGTGAAGGCGCCTTGCTAGAGGGCGGAGTTTTAAGACCTCTGCTTCCGTCAGAGCGAATACCGTTCCTTCTGTCGTGTTCGGAGCGCTCTCTCCCCGTTTACGAGGTATGCTGTCTTGCACCTGGTTTACACATAAGTGCTTGTTAGTAACAAGTACCCTCCCGACGCACCCGTAGCGCATAAGATGGAACAAAACCCAGGAGAGTATCCAAGCCCGGGTCAAAGTCTCTCCATAGCACCTAGAAGGCAAAGTTTAGATCATAAAAAAGGGTCGTGAAAAGAGTCATACGTCTATGCTGACTGAGGAAAATGTTTTGCAGACTAGTGCAAGGCGAACCATCGCTCCGCCACTACGACGGAGCTGAGAATACCAGTAGGTGATTTCATACAGGATTTCTGTAACACGTAGAGCACGGTGGCAAGCCGAGTCATTCATGAATGCACTCAGCTCCTAGTTGGTCGAGTGGAAGAAAGCGCCGAGCCGCATCCGTGACAGGCGTAACCTCCCTATTATCTATGATCAAAGCGGACAGAGACCTGCCAGGTGTAGCCCCTGTATCACCGAGCCAGTTTGGTAGCAAGGTTGTAATCGTATGCGTTGGCGTTAGGCTCCTATAAACATGACGTTTCTGCTTGTATGGGGGAAGCCAAACGAAATTCTGACACGATCATGTCTTGTCTTAGGTCTACCACCCTCTCATCCGGATCATCAAGGCAACCCATGCAAGCAGCCTCCAGCCAATGGCGCAAGCAAACAAGAGCCCAACGAACGTCCCTGTGTCAAGATCTTTCCATCCGAATAACCGAAGCAGCTCTTCTCCATTTTGCACTAAGCATTCACCACTGGTAATCTCGTCTTGTGTACAATGAAGTTGCAAGCCCACTACAAAGGATCAGTCAATCGCCTCAATACAGATATTGGGGGAGCGCACCAGATTCATTAATCACAATTATCCGTCCAGCAATCTTCATGGTAGTTCCCCAAGCAGCAGTAGCAACCCTTCGTGAGCGGTTAACGCAGTACGGATCCACAGACTCATCCGGACGCACCAGTGAGGAATGGAAAGAGATACGATACCGCTGAACTGACAGAGTATTGAGAGGATCGTGGAAACAAGACTGGAACTATTTTCAGGTGCGAGGAACGTTCATTCTTTAAGATTGTGCATACGATACGCTGAGACCCATGGAGTTCGTGAAGGACGCAAAGATGATACCAATACTCTTCACACTTTTCAGTTCGAATTGTTCTTAGTGGACCTGCGGTACTCACCTCCCCGTTGTTCTGAATCGCAAAGGTCGCTGCGACGAACTCAAAGTATATCCTCGCGCTCGTTTGCATGCCGGCACCGACGTTCATGATGAGTGCAAAGAGCTCATTGGATGATATGAGTCAAGGAACAGACGACTGAAAGAAGATGGACCCACCAAACAAGCGATGAATGTAAAAGGCACTTCAATTATCGTAACGGCCAGGAGGAAAGTCGCAGTAGAGTAGGCAGCCCTACTTCTGTACTCGTGGAAGAACAGGTTGCGGTTGCTTGGAAAAGTGGCCACCGAGTTGAGCAGACCAACAAACTGAATAGGGTCAATAATGTTCGTTTCGAAGCTGTGCCAGTTTGACTGACTGGTAATGGGGTGGCCATCTCTTGCATCAAACCAATACGATCTGGGTAGATGAATGAGCTGGAACGAGGGGTATTTAAATGGTCTACACCAACCTTGGCCACCTAGATCCAGATATCAGCATGGTTCCTATGAATGGCGGGTTCACTTACCACTGGCACCGTTCTTGAGCCGTTGGTAAAACAACCAGAATAGGATGCCCATCATCGGCGTTTGCTGGATGCGGACCCAGAACACGGGTTGCTGACGCCACCTGCGAGATACATGAGGTGTCATTCCACTAAATTGGTTAGTGCTTACATATTTTTGATCATTCGTTCCAAGACTACTGGCCCAGATACCCACATCGGAGTCATCCGATTCTCAACCTCGCCTTGCTGAGGGACCGATACCATCTCCTGCGGAGGTTCTTCCCTCTCTTCACCTGAGGCATGGACCCGCTTTCGCTTGTATATATTCCAGAATTCGACTAATCTATTGACCCGAGCTCTGGTTTCCTTTTCAAATTGGGGCCGGTTATCCACGGAGACTACATCCAGCAAGAAGTCAGCCGGATTGAAATTCTCAGGTATGGCGTGTCCTTGAAGTTGGAAGGTCGGTTCAACGGTATCGAGGGGACCGGTGTAAACCATCTGCCCGCCTTTAACAAGAACAACGAGGTTATCGAGTAGGTGGTAGATGTCACTACGTGGCTGGTGTAAAGTGACAATGACCGTTCTTCCGCTTTCGGCAATTTGCTTGAGGCCTTTCATAACGCTCTGCAAAGCAATCAGCCCTGTGAGCCAATCACTATTTCCCACCTACATTCGCAGTAGATGCATCGAGACCGGAAGTGACCTCATCTAAATCCGAGGAAGCTCAGCTGTTTTCAGGCACCTAGTCGGGCGCATGATCGTACCCACTATAAGAACAGCCGGATCGTTGATCATTTCGACAGCTAGACTCAGCCTTCGCTTCTCGCCTCCGGAGATGCCTTTCAGAAGTGGTCCACCAACCAGCGAGTTGGCACAGTCACTCAACCCAAGCATATGCATAACCTCCTCTGCGCGCGCAATCTTGCTCTTTCTCGACATCGTCCTTGGTAATCGAAGGATTGCAGCATATCGCAACGTTTCACGAACGGTCAAAGCGGGGAGATGATAATCATCTTCCTGTTCGACATAGGCAACCGTCGACGCGGTTTGGGAGGTTCGCGGTGCACCGTTGAACGTTATTGAACCCTCGGCGCGAAAATATGCCAAGGGACCGGCATTCAAGGATCGAGCCGCGAGTAGCTGGAGTAATGAGGATTTTCCAGCTCCCGAAGGCCCCTACTAGAGCATTAGGTGGATCAATGTATGACAAGAGAGGACGGACAAGGATCGCAGTAATCTGTCCAGCAGGAGCTTGAAAGTTGATATCCCGCAAAATGGTCTTCTGTTGCATTTTTAGTGGACCGGAACCAGATCGAGACCAGGAGAGTCCCAAATCCCTGACTTCCAAGTCGACCCTTTGTCAGCTGATGTCCATATCACTCTTTACCAAGCTCTCTTTGCCTTTTGGTCCGTCAATCTGTGCTGCGTGGCGAACACCTCCAGGATGCCAGACCTTGAGAAAACATTAGCTGGCGCAAGAAATAAAGGAATTCGAACAGACCGATAGAATGATTCCAGCCAATGTATTGAACCCAACAAATAGTCCCAGTAACCCCCCGAAGTACTTGCTCAGAGGGTCATCCACCGGGATAAGAAGGCCGGCCAACACTCGGTCCCCTTGACACTAAATAGTGAATTAGATGAGATGAGATGAGAAACACCACGACTTGGGCTTACCTGGTTCAGCGCTGTCCCTGTTACTCCCTCACAGGCAAATACTCGGCCCCGAAGCTGGTCGATCGCAATAATTCGGAATCCGTACCAATATACCGAAACTGGCAAACTACATCAACAACTCAAATGTCCACCATGAATCGAGAACCTACTGTACTTGATCCAGGCCACGTACAGGGGAGGTTGGAGAAGAAGGTATCCGGTGGTCAAAAGGAAGAAGATACTTAATCCGTTGGCTAGCAGGCTTGCATTCGCAACTATCAAAGCCGCCCATCAATGACACACTGAGTCGCTGGCCAAGTAAAATGACTTACAGACGCGAACCAAGCTCGCGACCATAAGAGCAAAGGCTGTGGACCCTAATTGAACCAGACTACACTCGGCAATGAAGACGAGTAGGTGCATAACGAGGTTGTCGGTACGGAGGTTGCACATAAAGTAAAGAATAGTGGCGAAGAGTGAGGTAAATCCGACGTTGATAGGGAGGTTCGATATGATTTCGCTTATTACCCAGGGAAATACTTTCTGTTGAAGGTGAGCGCTAAGTGTAGTTGAATGGACGAATGGACCTACGTATAGGTGATCAGCTCGTTCGCGGTCAAACACTACCAGCCCAGTCTCGCAGTAACGATAAATGCCATAGACTACAGTAAGGTAGAAATATCCTGGGAGCTATAGGTATGTATCAATAAGAAATTCAGTTCCAGAAGATATCATGAGCCAGACATGTTGATAGCAAATTGTCTTGAGGCTTTGGATATCGGTAGGCGTCTGAAATAAACTATAAGCCGTTAGGTGATGCGTCAAGACGTGGGCTCACCTCGCCGAGCCTGAAAAATGAAATGCCGAGAAGCAATCCGATGACAATAGACTGGAAGGCGAAGCCAAAGGTCTGTCCATAGTTCCTGAAGGCGTTCTTGAACGCTCTATTGAAAAGTGACCGTGAGGCCGGTTTCGGGTTATCATACAACCGTAACAGACATACCGACGAGTCAGGACTCTCGTTTGAGCGATAAGTCCAGGCCGTCTCAGCGCAGGGACAATACCGTGCCCAGAATAAACACTCTCGAGTTCGATGGTCTCGGGTTGTCCCTGTTCTGGTCCGGTCTTCTCCAACTGCCGGCCATTCACGTCTTGCTCCATTGATGGCTCTGCGGCATATGCTGCTCCTCTTTCTTTCCACGCTCGGACAAGCCTTTGAACCCTTGCTCGGCTTGCATCCAGTTTTTCATCTTCGCCAATTTCAACGCTGCTGATGTCGATCAAGAAATCCAGCGGGTTCGTGCCTCGCTCCGGTTCCTCGCCGAGCTTTTTGAACCACGGTAAACATTTTCTGGTGAGTCCACTGTAAACGACGCTGCCTTTGGAGAGTAGGAGAATCCGTGTAAAAAGTGCGAACGCGTCCGAGCGTGGCTGATGAAGGGAAAGGACGATTGTTCGGTTGCGCTTCGCCAACCGAGACAAGGTAAGGAGAAGTTGATATGCTGAGAAGGCGTCGAGGCCGGAAGTCGGCTCATCAAGGACGATGATGGAAGGGAGAGAGACCAAAATACAGGCGATGGTCACTCTCCTTCGTTCTCCACCCGAGATACCCTTTCGCAGACCACCGAAACCTCCAATCACTATGTCCGCAGCATCTTTTAATCCAAGCTCCTCTATAGTGAGATCAACGATCTGTTTGCAGGTTTCTTTGGAGATCGAGCCTGGCAGGCGAAGGGCGGCCGCATAGTCCAAAGTTTCCCGAACTGAAGAATGGTTATATGACTTGATATGAGGAGATGATGTGAGACCTACCAGTCAAATTAGGTAAAAGGTAGTCGTTCTGAGGCACAAAGCCAATCTTGTCCTTCATCTGACGCGCTAGTAATGCACGCTGGTCTCCACGGGACACGCTCTTGGGTATGTACTTGATTTCTCTATTAATTAAAATGGTTAGCTTCGGTCCTATGTGATACTGTGGTTTGCACTTGAGTGATCCCGCTCATCAAGGTAACCACACGCTGAACTGCTCTGTCAAGTTGTTCAAAGGAAATGGGGATCCCCGTATGAGACGTGTCCACCCGCCGGAATCAAATATGAGACCACACGGTTACCGGCAGTGCAATTCATGGTAACTGGCGGGACTTACCCGGATCGTATGGGAAGGTTTGCAAGACGATTGACTATTGCCGTCAATAGCGTGGATTTTCCGCTTCCACTGCCCCCGATCCTAAGGGCAGAAGAAACAGCAATATACTCGTCAATCGTGCTACGGCGGGAAGCTGGGCTCAAACAACGCACAGAGCAAGGATCTCTCCGCTCCCGCAGGACGCGGACACGTTGCAAATGATGGTTTTGTCGGAGTCGTCATTCCTATTGGCACCGAGGAAGCGGGGCACGGGTATTGGCACGGGCAATGGCAGAAAATGCTGGGGGGGAGGCACTCCAATCGATAAATCTTCAATGGAAAGATCGAACGGCGGAGGAGGAGGTAGCGAGTGGAGCAGCGCATGCTGATCATCGACTGGAGCATGTCCCTTAGGGGTGATTGTCCCAGGACTCCGTTCTACCGTATTTTCTAGGTCATCCTCGCTGTTTGAAGCGCGTTGTGCAGCAATTGACGTGATTGTCGACATTAGACCGAGGGATTGGAGCAGATCAAACAAGGCGCCGGGGTATTTAAGGCTTGGACGTTCTTTACGACCTGCTCCCACATTGCTACCCTTGTCGTATCATTCGTATCGGCGTCGATGCACATGCGAATATTTGTGAGGCAATGCGCTGACTGAATCCTCTGGTTTCATTCACTTGTGGCAGCGAAGCTCGTACATACAAGGTGGCGCGATGCCAGCTCTATAGTGCTCTGTCCCTCAATTACCTCCGAGCGTCGTTGCATATGCATCAGTCCATTGGCGCCGACCTAGATCATCAGAAATCCATGATTTCCAGTCTCGCATATTTCAGACTCCCAAGCCGATTTCGTCACTCCTCGGCCTTGAGGTTTGTCCATTCCCTCGCGGTTTGAAGCCGATACGGCGCGCTTACGTGGCGCTCTGAAACGTACTGGGCACGACATCTACCTGTGTGAAGTTTCAGAGGCCATTTATCGCTTCCAAAGGATTCACGAGCGCATGTCAACAGCAGGCGGTGGTACAAAACTGTCTCATGTCCATACACCACCGGCGCCCACAAATTGAAGGTCGTTTGAACAATAAATAACATAGACCCTACAGGTACAAAGTCCTCAGGCGATAAAAGACAGGTATAGCATGGGATCTATGGACCCTCTCATGGTCGAACCAGCATATTTCCACTGAGAAAAGCATATGTGGTGATTTTCACCACATGTTGTGGTGTTTTTGATGCGGTGAAAATCACTACAAGTTGTGGTGTTTTTTACTAAGAAGTTGTGGTGTTTTTT
>Ga0307513_10006211_pt1 | contig 15661 bp, 8 predicted proteins | sample 15_EM_MG_FD_202174 | JGI IMG/M metagenome (GOLD analysis project Ga0307513, IMG submission 202174) | Populus trichocarpa ectomycorrhiza microbial communities from riparian zone in the Pacific Northwest, United States - 15_EM | ecosystem: Host-associated > Plants > Roots > Unclassified | place... | reverse complement strand
AGTTAAATCGACGAAAATACATACATAATAATAAATATATTTATAAGATAATTTTAAAGTTAATTTTTATTTTTTAAAATAAAAAAATGAAAAAATATATCCTTTCTATTGTATTTTAAACGTAACCAAGTGCTCTCTCAAATATTAAATTGAGAAACTGAAATTTACTAGGACTGTAAAACTAAAAGGCTAGTCTGGCCTCCTGGTCAGATTCTGTCCATTGGGTTATCATAAAGAAGATAATTCTAAAATTATTTCCAATAGATTTCACAATCATTGGTTCACTTGAGTATTATTTGAAATTATAATAAAAAATATTTTTTATTTATGTATTAAAATAATTTTTTTATTTTTAAAATTTTATTTTTAATATTAACACATTAAAATAATCTAAAAACATTAAAAAATTAATTAAAAATAGAAAAATATTCAAAATTTTAAAAATTATAATTGAATCGCCGTTGGCATGCAAATTTTATTTTTGATATTAAAACATTAAAATAATGTAAAAAAAATTAAAAAATTAATTTAAAATAAAAAAAATATAATTTTTAAAAAATATAATTGAATCGTGTTTTTAACACTGGCATGGCAGCCTCATGGTGTGAAAGCTGCGGTGGATGTGGGTGTTCTGAATCACTACCCACCAAGGTATTTTCGGACATGGATGGTTTATGTTCTACTTTATGAAAATACATTTATTAAAGTGATGTTCTAGATGAGATACAAGCAGCCTCATGGAGTTTGGTGGGCAAAATCTCAAGACATCGTAAAAACATGACTGCAAGGAGTTCATCTTTAACACTTGAATGTCTACATATTCTATAAAATGCAGATGAGAAAAGTGAGATTTGTTGGTGGGAGATGAAGACTTCCAAGTTTCTCCACCATGACCTCATGAATTTTAATTGTTCAAGCTGCAATTTCAATAGTTGATAGTTTTAACAAATCTCATCTTCACCAATCAAGAAAAATCAAGATAGCAAACAAATAGTTGTCCGATTTGACCCAATAATTCACAGTAAAGCATTCTTTGTTTTTGAGTCTGAAACTGTGTTTGGGTGTATTTAAAAAAACATTGTTTTAAGAATTTTATCATCCAATCTAAAGCAAAAACTAATCTAAAAGGAACAGATGCAAGTGATATGAACATTTTATAAGGACATGCAAAGCGTTTTCTGTAACATCTGATGAACTTTAATGGCTACAGATCGGGAATCCACTACTAGAATTCAGTACTGATCTCAACTAACTCGCTGAGTTCTTGTGATCTCATGGATTAATATCTGATACAACCGATGGAATGGTTGCTACGGTTTGTAACTACTCCCGGATCATGAGACAAATTCAAACTAGTGGTTCCCTTTCGCATTCTTGCTCAGAGTTTAAGAACTTCAGGTTGTTTTTTTTTTTCTGTGATTATCTAAGACTACTTAATTGGTACCATATATACCTTTATGATCTTCTTTTTTTCCTGGTTGCTGGGTGGACACAAGTGTATGGTGATATCCTATCTTTTGCTGCCATGAGAGGAGCTCTCATGAAGCTCCATTTGCACGGCCAGAAAGGCCCATTGTCCTGTTTAAGGCATTTCTACAAAAGAACCACTACCAACAGCATAAAGCCATAAATCTTATCTTCACTATAGAATTTATTAGGTTCTATGGATTGCATCATTGACTAGGAAAGGACTGTTTCCAACTTCAACTTACGTTGCAAATGATTCTGATCACAAGAAGAAAAAAAAAAGAATTATTGACATTGAAATCAAAATTTAATGTGTCAGTAGTAGATAAGGACGACTGTTTGTCTCCCATAGTGTCATGAAATTTCAATAACTTTGATTAAGAAGTGTTAATCCGTAATAAATAAAAACAGATTTGTCATTGAGCTTTTTAAAAGACAGTGATGATGGAGTTTGGAATTTTTTGTTCGATATTGGAAGACCAGAGCCAACCTTTTTATTCCTTAGAGGGTCATTATGTACAAAAATAATGACTTTTTGCAAACACTCCTTAAAGTTGAAGGACTGTTTTAATCTTTCAAGTGGCCGCAGCCCCTCCATGCTTGCCTCTGCCAAGAGGTCTAGATTCAAAGCTCTCTCTAGTTTACAAAAAAAGAAATTCAACCAGTGCATGATGATTACGAAAAATTCTCCAAAACTAGTGAGGGGTGGTTGAAATTACCTTTTATTTTAACTATAGTTTTCAAAAGTATTTAATCAATCGGTACATAGTTTTATATAGTCTCACTGAACACATTCTTCAAAAAACTATGACTATAAAAAAATATATATTATTTTTTCAAAGCATAACTACAAAAGTTATCAAAATATCATAGAATTTGGCAGCTACTTGGTGTGAAAGCAGTAGAAGTGGTCATCCCCAATCACTCCCACCAATAATTGACTATAAGTGCTTGTTTGGTGACAAAACGCAAGGTGTTGATAGGGATCTGTGCATCATTCTAGGCTCTAGAGCCCAAAGAGACTCTGAGCTGGATGTGTGCCATAATGTGGATCGGAAAGAGTGAGTTGTGAGTGGGATATATATGAAGAAGTTTCCAAGTTTGGCCCCTCCCCACAATCAACGGGCAAAAGCTTTCTATAGTTCAAGCTACAGATCCGTTGGTTGTTATTTTGAGCAACCATTTGTCTTGTTGCAGATAACCTAGTTGTAGAAACTAGAGAGTGCATGTGAACAAAATAGTTGTGAAAGGTTAGAGATGATTTTCCAAGGAAGAGCCCACAATGTTGTCAGGCTTTGTGTCTAATAGTTGACCACTTACCTCCTCTCGTGATCCTCTGCGTGCTTTGTGCGAGAGTGAGATTCTTACTTTGTGGGATTTGGCAGAGTCTACAGAAATTATTTTTTCAATTTAATCCTCACATGATAGATAAGATAATCTAAAGAGCATTTGCTTTCAAGCACTAAAATAGGGTTTACCCGTACATCATCTGATAAAATACCATAGAAAGGTGTGTATCACAGCACAATTCTCAGCTGCCACTATTCTGCACTTTCTCCAAAGCCAATCCTCTGCACAACTGGAGCTGCCCTCAAAATCCTTATCTTCAAATGCAGCAGAAAGAGCCATGGATTGTCATTGCAGCAATTTGTGCAACTCTAATCTTTTTAACAACAGGGTCAATCTCAGAAGCTGGAAAAATTGTAGCTTTGCCAGGCCAGCCAACGGTCAGTTTTCAACAGTATGCGGGATACATAACCATTGACGAGCAGCAGAAGAGAGCCCTTTTCTACTACTTTGCTGAAGCAGAAATAGACCCAGCGACAAAGCCTCTTGTTCTATGGTTAAATGGAGGTATGAATTTCTTTCTATCGGAAATCTGCTACAAAGTTTTATGCTTTTTAAATGGTTGAGAAGAATGAAAATCCTTGCTGGGATTTGCAGGGCCTGGTTGTTCATCAATCGGAGCTGGAGCTTTTTGTGAGCATGGACCTTTCAAACCAAGTGGAGAGATATTGCTCAAAAATGATTATAGCTGGAATAAAGGTAACCTTGTAAACTTTTCTGCTTTGTCTCTTTCCATGTGAAATATGAGAGTCTGCTTTTCATGTTCTATGCAAAATTAAAGATTCAAAGGGCATAACAAAAGAGACTTAAATTTCTTTAATCTTTTTTTCCTGCAGAAGCAAATATGTTATACCTGGAATCACCTGCAGGAGTTGGCTTCTCCTACTCTGCTAATGATTCTTTCTACACCTATGTGACCGATGGGATTACAGGTTTTCATAAATTGTCAATTATAATTGATCCACACCATGATAAGTAACAGTAGATTACTAATAATATATATGGATTTGGTTGAAACTACGTCTTCTAACACACTTAATTTAGTGTTTCTTTCACTTGTGCGACAATTTGTTTTCGGGTAAACTGATGACTGCCTAATTCATTTACAGCACAAGACAATCTAGTATTTCTTGAGAGATGGTTCGATGAATTCCCAGAATACAAAGGAAGAGATTTCTTCATCACAGGAGAGAGCTATGCAGGTATTTTGTTAATTTTCTGTTCATATTTTCAAGCATAGCAATTTAATGAACTCAAAGCTGCTGGATTGGCCAGTATGAAGAGAAACAGTACTAAAAGCACACGGTAATTTTTATCAGGTCATTATGTTCCACAACTTGCAACACTTATAGTCCAATCCAAAGCAAAATTCAATCTGAAGGGAATAGCAGTAAGTGATATGAACATTTGAAATGCACATTTCCATGGGGTCTGCTGTAATGTCTGCTGAAATTAACATGAATTTCTATGGCTGCAGATAGGAAATCCACTGCTAGAATTCAATACCGATTTTAATTCGCGTGCCGAGTTTTTTTGGTCTCATGGATTGATATCAGATAATACCTATGAGATTTTCACCACGGTTTGTAACTACTCCCAAATCAGGAGACAATATCAAAGTGGCTCTCTTTCTCTACCTTGCTCTGCAGTAAATAGCCAAGTCTCAAGGGAAGTTAGTAAATATGTTGACGCCTATGATGTTACTCTTGATGTCTGTTTATCATCGATTGAATCTCAATCCCAAGTGTTAAAACAAATGGTGAGCTCTTGTTTATTTTTCTTTCAGATCATACATTATCTTCCAGAACTAAAATGGATTTGCCTAATTAGGCTTTTCTATGGTCTCCTGTGCAGGAATATACAGGGACAATAGATGTCTGTGTAGAAGATGAAACAATCAAGTACTTGAATAGAAAAGATGTACTGGAAGCTCTTCATGCTCAGCTTGTTGGAGTAGATCAATGGACGGTATGCAGTGAGTAAGGATCAAAACCCTGCATATAAGCTTTGTTCTTCCTTTCTGCAAAGTGTTCTATGAAGTTATCTCCTGCCTATTTCAAAATTATTTTCTATTTATCATGGAGAATTCTTAATGTCTACAACTGTGAATCTTGCTTGATACAGTGTCGTCAAATATGAGATGGAAAATCTAGAAATTTCCACAGTTCCTCTTCTTGCCAAGCTTCTCAAGTCCGGCATCCGGGTTCATGTTTACAGGTAAATTAAGCTGCATGCTACTGAATGCTCAAAATCTTGAAGTAGTAGCCATTTTAATGTATCATGCAGTATGGTAATACTAACAACATTGTAAATTTCTCAGTGGAGATCAAGATTCAGTGATCCCACTCACTGGAACAAGGACAGTAGTGAATGGGTTGGCAAAGGAATTGGGACTAAACACAACTGTTCCTTACAGAACCTGGTTCCAGGGAAAACAGGTCAGTTAATCCTCATCACGAGCACATAATTTCAGATTAATGATTTTAACAACAATCTAGGATAACCCCATGGGATCATGCCTTAATATTTATTCTTCACAGGTTGCTGGGTGGACACAAGTATATGGTAATATATTATCTTTTGCAACCATCAGAGGAGCATCACATGAAGCTCCATTTTCACAGCCAGAAAGATCTTTTGTTCTGTTTAATGCATTCTTGGAAGGGAAGCAACTACCACCCCCTACAGTTTACTGAACAAATTCATAAATTAGTTTCAAATCAATATTGTAAACTGTCAATTCATCACAGCAGGCATAACCATTCCTGCTTTCTGTCAAGATTTTGATTAATTCCCCATTTGTGTTGCCATCAATATTTTTGCCACTGTTCTTGCACATCCAGTGTGAGACTCAATCTCATGTCACTAAAACAATGCAAAGGGTATGTGTTTTTGGTGATGAACAAGAATGGACACACAGATACAGGACAAGGTTATCCCATGGGAGTATCTGTTATCTCATCCCATGTATATACTGAAAAGATCAAAAAGATATAATTAATTTTATGAATTAACACACAATATCTTAAATTTATGTTTTTATTAGTCATATACTTGGAACATTATATTATAATATAATTTATAGAAGTGGTTTTTGTAAACTTAATTTTATTAACCAATTTAAACTGGCATATAATGGTTTTGAGCAAGAGAAAGCATGAGGAGAAATTAGCAAGATTATAAAGGCTTAGAGCTTATTTACAAGTGAGTATATAAGTTGGGGACTGGTTTGTAGTTATCCCAATAAAAAAACATAAAAAGAACAATCCTTCGAACCAATGAAATATTAAAAAAATTGTAAGTTTAGATCGAAAAGCTCATGTATATATGTAATTAAAAAAATCAAGAGCTATATATTAATAAATAAATAAATTATTAATAATAATTAAAAAAATCAAAAAATATATATAGATCAAGATATTTAATTTCACAAAACAGGATATTTACTCGATTATGTTATCTGAATTTTTTTATTAAAATTAATTTTTTATTCAATTAAACAATAATAAAAATAGACACACATGTTAAATTGATTGAATAAAAAAAAATATTATGCAATGCTACACATATTATAAATATTATTTAAAAATAAAATTATTTTATTTTAAAAAATAAAGCTCATCTAAATTAAAAAATTATAAATGAATCAAAATAATCTTTTCAAAAATTAAATACACACAATACTATTAAAAAAATCTTTATCCAAAATAGGTTAAGAAAAAAAATTCACAATGAGGGATATTAATTGAAACATAAACTTAAATATTATTTAAAAAAACATTAAAAAATATATTAATTAAAAAAAGAAATATTCAAAAAAAAATCAGTCTGGATGACGTGGCTTAACTCATCAAACTTATAATTTAAGTCATGAACTCAATTGGGTTCAATATTTTTTTATTTTTAGAGAAATTAGATATTTTGGGGTTGAAATGAATTTATTAGGGTTTCTAGAATGTCTTGAGATGCAAAAAAATTTAAAAATTAATTTTTGAGGTTCTAAAACTCTAATATTGATTTTTCAATTATCGAATATGATAAACTAATTTGTAACTAAGTTGTCTAGTTCATTTAAAAAAGAAAAACTCAATACATTGTCTCCTATTTATTATTACTTTTTAATTAATGTAACCTCTCTTATCTTTCTTTTTTTAATGTTTAGTTTTAATTAATCTTTGTAATTGTTTTTTTTTTAATTTTATAATGCTTTAAGAGATCATTGTAATTTCAAAAAATGTATAAAATAAAAAGAAAAACAAGATTAGATATTTAGACCGTACATCTATATTTTATTAAGAATGTTAGATTTTCAATTTAATATTTAATTAACATTAAAAACTATTTTTCAATTTATCTATTAATTTATTTTATTAAACATAAATAACATCTTTTTGTTTTTCAATTAAGAAAATTATAATATATAAAAACAAATATATAACACCAAAACCTTCACTTCCTTTAGAAATTAATTTATAAAAGACTGTATATTTGTTATTGGTAAATATGGATTGTGCAAATAAGGTGATTGGCGTCTCTTCGAATCTTATAGGTTTGCCAATGAATTAACGGTCAAGAAACTACTTTATAGCTTTTAAGAAATTGAGAGGACTGAACAGTTAGTTTCTTAAGAGAACAGGGACTGAACTATAATTTACCACTCTCTGGCCTGGCCGGGGAAAAAAACCCCCCCGACACTTGCGAACTCTGACAGCCGGTTCTCACCAAAAACCCGAAAACAGAAGGCCACCGTCACTGCAGCAGCCACTCTCTCTGTCTCTCCTATTTTTTTCCCATCAATATTCACTGCTATAAGACCTTAAGCAATCAAACAAGACTTTAACAAAATCAGACGCTGCATAAGAAGAGCCAGCCAATCCACCAACACAGCCCCCGTCAGTCCTTCCACGCACCACCACCAACCTCAACCCCTTCATACATCGTCTCTGCAACAGAAACTCGCCAAACCATCAAGGGGGCTGTAACCGACGGGACCAGGGGAGAGAGCAGAAGATACCAACGTTTTGAAGAAGTTTTTTCCTGGAGAAACTCAAGAACGTAGACGCAGATTAAAACGGACGAAGAAAAGCTCAAATTGGATTCTTTGGTGCTAAAAGATATCAGCTCAAGTTGCTCTTCTTGGGTCCAAATCTACAAGGACTCCTAAGCCAAGGTATATACAATCGCTGCCTCTCTGAGAATTTAGCTCAGGTTAAGAGGCCAAGAGGACAACCTAGAAAGAACCCAACAAATGATACTCTTGATAATTTGGATAGCAGCAACCAATATGTCCAAGCTCTCGCTATTGAATACCCACAAGATTCACCTGGACTTCTTGCTATAGAAGGTATTTCTCAAAACATCCTAGATGAGGCCAAACAAAAACGCAAGGTGAAAGAACAAAAAAATTTCACCAAAAAGCTATCTGATTGTAATTCAAATCTTAGAACTACTGCACAAAGTAGAAGATTGAAAAGTAAGGCAAGGAAGGGAAGTAATTATGATGGTGTTGCTTGTCCACTGTTATTGACTCATAATGAAGATGATAATGTTTCTTTGGATATCAACTCCACTTCAACTGTAAACTACCAAACACATGAGAATTCTGGACTCAACACTGCAATGCTAGCTTATGGTTCTGATAATGTTTCTTTGGATATCAACTCCACTTCTTCCATTCCAAAGGATGCTGATTCGGCAAGAGTTGTATTATGCCTTGCTCACAATGAAAAAGTTGCATGGGATGTCAAATGGCGACCTTGTAATGCACCCCATTCCAGCATCGCATGGGCTATCTTGCTGTCTTGCTAGGAAATGGATCTTTGGAAGTGTAAGTCATCTTCTTCACGTGGATTAGTGTAAGATAATATTCATTGTAAGGAAGGATTGACGTTTCTATAATGACCAATAGTTCTAGCATTTTCAGATATGATTAATAGAAGGAATTGATCATATCTAATCATGTTGAGTTATAGACTGAAAAACATAAATGCTGATGATTTCTTGGATAACTGTAAGGAGACTTTTACACTTGGAATGTTGCAAATTGAAGAAATGCAAACATAGTGTTGTCATTTGAGCGTGGAGGGATAGGTGGGGGTTTGGGGATGAGAAGTGGTTAGGAAACATATAATTTCATTTGCCCATTATTCCTTTTTTTTTTTCTTTTGCCCCTCAGCATGCCCATAATGTAACTCTTACTATAAGTCTCCTAAATTCTAGGTGTTGCTTTTAATTTTAGGCATAAATTAATTATCAATGTGATACTGTTGACAATTCCCCCTGTCAAATGCAGATGGGATTTTCCTCTCCCCCATGCTATGAAATCTGTTTATTCTTCTTCTAATGGAGAAGGCACAGATCCTCGCTTTGTCAAGCTAAAGCCAGTATTCAGATGTTCAACTCTGAAGTGTGGAGGTATACAGAGGTAACATTGTTGATATCTTCTATGCTCTTTATATTTATATGAAGTACTACTGGAATTTAAGGAGATTGTAGAATACACTTAGGTTTTCGTTTTAACAGGGCTATCTGATATGTAGCTTAGAAACCCCTTTTCGTAGAAATTCTGACCTGGAGAGTTCACTTTCACATGGTATGATTTGGTTTGCAGTATATGGTGGAACCCAAGTGTACCCTTGTACCGTGTTTGTATGAGTGGAGAAAAGTAAATTCATTTTTCTAAAGGAGGAAAAACAATAATAGAACGAATGAAAGGACTGCCACTAAAGTATTTTTCATCCTTGTCCGTATATGTCACATAAAGGAATTTGACATTCGGGCTTTTGTGGATTTTGAAGTGATGTGTATAGTTGAATAGAACGATTGATGAAGATCTTTCATCATTGAATTCCAAATTCACCTAACTCAGATTGTTGAAGAGTTGTCATTAATTATAGAGCCTTTTGCTCATTGATCATATTTTTTGCTGTGCGCTTTATTATTATTTTGTTTCTAATTTCTTTTTTTCAAATTCCTATACACCATCCCTTTGGCAGTAGAGTGGTCAACTTCACACCATCATGATTACTTACTTGCTGGATGCCATGATGGAACTGTAATATATCAATCATCTTGTTGTTTATGCTGTTATTAATTTAATTGTCTGCCATGGTTTGGGATAAAGTCTAATCGAGTTGTTGCCTTTCATCACCTCATTTTCAGGTTGCTTTGTGGAAATTCTCTGCAAGTGGTGCATCTGGTAATAACTAATGAGTCTAATGACTTTCATGTTTTAGTTCTTTCTGTGTGAATTGTGTGGATACAGTTTATGTCATGTTAAATTTGGTTGGAGTTCTGATCTAAATTGATTGATCATTCCATTTTTTTCCCTTTGTTAATCTACAGATACAAGGCCTTTGCTTTGTTTCAGCGCAGATACAGTTACTATTAGAGCAATCACATGGGTCCCATCTGAAAGGTTAGTGATGTCAGATGTCTCAGTCTGTTACTTTTCTAGCTGTATGTTTGATTTATCTCTGATATTTTGATGCAAATTTTCAATTTTTTTTTATTAGATCTGAAGATATATAATCCTGCTACTTTGGCAATGGCATGTCCCTTGCCTTTAAAATTTCTGTGTTGTCAATAATCATCCAGAAATTTTATCTTGTGTATAATGCTATTTTAACTGTAAAGGGATGCATGGAAACTTTTAAGATGTTTATTTCAAAGAAATTGTACTGGCCAAAGTTTTCATTTCTTTTGCTTATAATTAAGATATAAAATATGCTGCCTTCAAACTTTTTTCCAGTGACCAAGGGAGTCCAAATCTTATCCTCACTGCCAGACATTGGTGCCTGAAGTTTTGGGACATGCGGTGAGTATGATTTATTTGTTATCACAATTACTTGGCATTATTTTGATATCACTGTTTGCATGTTCCATTTTATATACAAATTCTTAATTGCTCAGTTTGCTTCAGATGAACTTATGGGTATGTAATTTTGTATGGAACTTTCAAGAATATGATTTGAATGTTTAATAGAACTACCATGACTGCCTTTTATCCTTGCCCTGGAGTAGACAGACTATAAGGCACACCAGTACCACTATGTGCTGTAAGCTTTGGGGGACTGGACTGAGAGCATAACATGGCTTCATGTTCAAAAAACTTGGAGACCATTTTCCTTAATGCTTGCACCAAATTTTCATGAACTTTTGTGATAAATGTTTATAGAGTAACAAGCCTCTGAAGAGGTGGAGCATAGTTTTTTTTTATGAGCTTGTTCTAATATTTTGTGACTATAGTCTCTGGTTCCTATGTGTCTGGAGTTATCACTGGTATAATCACAGCATAAAAAACTCCTATAAACAAAACATTGATATGCATTTTGCAGTCAGAGTGATATATTTCCATGAATTTTGCATCATTTTGATATTGGGATTTAGAGTTGAGCATCATCATATGCCCTTATCATACTTGTCATCTTTATTTGTGGTTGTATTTTTTTGAGAGGCCATTCTCTAATATCCATTTGTCCTCTAGGATTAAGAAAAACTGATCAGGGTGCCTCATGCGTCATGCTCCTCTTTCATATAAATAAACATTTCCCTTTTGTCTGGCATCTCATCTCAACATTAATGGCCAGGAACTCTTTTATAGGTGGTAGAAAAAGACACCTGAGAGTTGAATTTACTTCATCAGTTTTCCATGTGGAATACTTTTGCATATGTTGGCTGTATGTATCATGTAACATTGTTGTGTTTTCAGAGCAGGAGGAAGTTCTCAATCCCTATTTTACTTCAATTATGGAATGAGGAAATCAATTCCATTTGTATTTTTTTTTTTAAATATAGTTGCTGTATAACTAAGCTTCTGAACAATTGCAGTGATTCATTCCGACCTTTGTGGGACCTTCATCCAGCGCCAAAACTCATATATAGCCTGGATTGGCTGCCAGATCCAAGGTGTTGCATTATTTTTATTGAATAAATCACAGGTTGGGGATTTTATCAATAAGTTTATTCACTTGTATCGAGCCTTTAATTGTTTACATTTTCAGATGTATAATTTTATCCTTAGATGATGGAACAATGAGACTCCTCAGCTTGGCAAAGGCTGCGTATGATGCTGCTGTCAATGGACAACCTTCTGTTGGACCAAAACAACTAGGGATGCACGTTTTTAATTGTTCTTCCTTTGCTATCTGGAGCATTCAAGTGTCAAGGCTTACAGGTACTCTTGTGTTGTCATTTGCTTTAGTATTGAAATGATGCAATTTCATTAATCGCTTAATCAAAATTGGGGGACAAAACGATAGGTGGTATACTGCATTTTCTTCCCTCAGGTTTTTATCATCTTCTTACAGCATTTGTGACTGATGTTGCCTATGCAAGGTTATTTGATTGTTGCATCCTGGGTTCTACTCTTTTAGATTAGGATCCTCTCTTCTACAAAACTACTGTCTTTATCAATATTTTGATTGGTCTTGTTGTTTAGCAACCCAACACGCCTACATCAATGGAATTAATTTATGGTTAATGCATAAATAAGTCCCTCTCAAGTATCAAACTTCAAAATGGCTCCTCCGGGATTATTTGATCCAGTCTACCGTTCTATTTCTGTTGTTTGTAGCAAATAAATCTAGTTGGAGAAGAAAGTGATCCCGTATGCCAGCTGACTAATAATACCCATTAAGACTATGAGGTGTCCAAATGAATGCAGATGATTTGGCGAGCTGTTGATTTGAGAAAAATTTTGAACCAATGGAACAAACTTCGAGTTTTGCAAATGGGCCGGCTTCATCCTCCAGTCAGGCCAGCTCTTCTGGAGAAACAGGGTCTCACTTCAATGTCCTCCACTTTTCTTGAAAACTTTTTTTGTAGTGATACATAGTAACTTGGGTATTTCTTTGGTGGAATTTACAATCTGTCTTCTATTGCATATAACTACAGTCGGATCAATCGAAAATGCTTCTTATTATTTGCTGTCCTAGCTGTATCAACCTTTTCATAATTCCATTTTTTTTTTTTAATTGACAGGCATGGTTGCATATTGTAGTGCAGATGGTACTGTTTGCCGCTTCCAGGTATAGCAGACTTCCCATTTTACATATGATTTATTTCCCCTACACTCCTACATAACATCCATGTGATATCCTAGTCTGTGTGTCATGCATGGGCCTGTTCTCTTGCACTTGTTAATGCTGGGTGCTAAGAGGGGGGAACCTGTGAATTTCAGAGAAAAAAAGGGATTGCCAACCCTGTTGCTTATTAATTGAGTCTGTCACAGCTACACTATATACAAGATTATTTTCCTATATTGTGCTAAGCTAATTCTGGAATAAGAGTTACAATAGGAATACATATCTTTGACAGCATATGTTTCCTAATACATTACGTAAACATGAGATTTTATTGATTCTTTCTTAACACTCCCCCTCAAGTTGGAGAGTGGATGTCAAGAACTCCCAACTTGCGAATCATGGTGGAGAAGCTCTCTTTTCCCAATGGTTTAGTGAAGACATCTGCAAGCTGTTCTGCTGAAGTAACAAATTCAGTCGTGATCGAACCATCCTGTATTTTGTCCCGAATGAAGTGACAATCCATTTCTATATGTCTGGTTCTCTCATGGAAAATTGGATTAGCTGCTATGTGTAAAGCTGCTTTGTTATCGCAGTGTAGTAATGCTGGTTTCGGGTGCAATATCTGTAGGTCTTTCAACAATGATCGTAACCAAGATAACTCACAGCATGTACCTGTCATAGCTCTGTATTCGGCTTCTGCTGAGGAGAGTGACATTGTTTTCTGTCTTTTCGTCCGCCAAGAAACAAGCGAAGAACCCAAAAAAACACAATAACCTGTAGTTGATCTCCGAGTCATTGGGCAACCGGCCCAATCTGAATCACAAAAAGCTCGCAGATACATACCATTTTGAGAAGAGAAAAACAAACCCTGACCTGGAGCACCTTTTAGGTAACGCAACACACGCAAGGCAGCCTCCATGTGCGGTTTGCGTGGGGCATGCATAAACCGACTTAGCACATGTACAAAATACATGATATCCGGTCGTGTAATAGTCAAGTAGATTAGGCGGCCCACAAGTCTTCTATACTGAGATGGATCTTTAAGCAAGTCACCTGCATCAGAGAGTTTTGTGTTTTGTTCCATAGGAAAATTCACGGGTTTAGCACCCAAAACCCCACTATCCTTCAGAATTTCCAAAGCGTATTTCCGTTGTGAGATAGAAATACCTTTTTTTGATCGAGAGACCTCAATGCCCAGAAAATACTTCAAATCACCCAAATCCTTAATGCGAAAACGACTGTGCAAAAAGTTTTTGAGATTGGATATAGCCTTAAGGTCATTACCTGTGATGAGAATGTCGTCAACATATATCAATAATGCGGTAAAAGATTTACCATTGCGACATGTGAACAATGAATAATCTGCTTTAGACTGAACATATCCGGCAACTTGAATAGCTGCAGAGAATTTGGCAAACCATTGGTGAGACGCTTGCTTTAATCCATACAACGACTTGTTGAGGCGATATACCAAGTTCTCCCCCTGTCGCTGAAGACCAGGAGGTGGACACATATAAATTTCTTCATGAAGATCACCATGAAGGAAAGCATTGTGTACATCTAGCTGATGGAGGGACCAATTCTGTGCTGCTGCTAAAGCCAATAAACAGCGGACGGTAATCATTTTGGCAGTAGGAGAGAATGTGTCATGGAAATCAATACCTTCCAGCTGGGTGTAACCCTTGGCCACTAACCGAGCTTTATGACGCTCAATGGTGCCATCTGAATGGCGTTTGATTTTGTATATCCAGCGACATCCAATGGCAGTCTTGTCAGGAGGGAGAGATGTGAGGGACCAAGTCTGGTTAGCTTCCAATGCTGCGAGCTCAGATTGCATGGCATTATGCCATTGTGGAAGGGAGGCAGCTTTAGTGTATGAGCGAGGCTCAATGTCCTGACTAATGGTGGCAACAAAGGACCTGTGCTGTGGTGAGTAGCGGTGATAAGAAAGGAAATTACAAAGAGGATACCTTGTACCTGTGGTGGGACTGGACGATGAAGGCAGCGTTGGTTTGGGAGACGTTACTTGGTTGCAAACATAATCACGCAGAGCATGGGGAGGGCTGTGATGCCACTGGGAACGACGCAGAGGCTGCACATGAAGGATAGGTGGTGACAGGGGCACATTGGAGGGAGATGACGAAGGGACTGGAGTGGAAGACGCTGAAGAGGGGACTGGGAAGTCTGCTGAAGGAAGATCGGAGATGGAAAGGGGAATGACTGGTGTGGCAGTTGTGGATTCAGTTGATGGTATGAGAGGTGCAGGAACGGTAGAGGGTAATTGATAGGGAAAAATGTGTTCATGAAAGACAATGTCACGGCTGGTGAGAAATTTATGGGTGGTAAGGTTGTAGAGTTTATAAGCTTTTTGGCCGACTGGGTACCCGAGAAAAACACAACGTGCAGCTCGAGGAGCAAATTTATGTGTAGCGTGCACTTCAGTAGCATATGCAAGGCAACCGAAAACTTTGAGATGGGAGTAATTTGGAACCTTGTTGTAAAGTTTTTCAAAAGGGGTTTTATGGGAAAGAAGTGGTGTGGGCAAACGATTGATTAAATGGATAGCAGTAAGAACACATTCTGCCCAAAAATGCAAGGGGAGGTGAGCTTGAAAACGAAGAGCACGTGCAGACTCAAGGATATGACGATGTTTACGCTCGACGACCCCATTTTGTTGGGGCGTATAAACGCAAGAGTGTTGATAAGTTGTGCCATGTTGGCGGAAAAAATTCTGCATAGAAAAAAATTCCCCCCCATTATCAACACGAATATTTGCGATGGATGCATTAAATTGAGTTTTGACGAAGGAAAAGAAATTGATG
>Ga0307513_10006210_pt1 | contig 15662 bp, 12 predicted proteins | sample 15_EM_MG_FD_202174 | JGI IMG/M metagenome (GOLD analysis project Ga0307513, IMG submission 202174) | Populus trichocarpa ectomycorrhiza microbial communities from riparian zone in the Pacific Northwest, United States - 15_EM | ecosystem: Host-associated > Plants > Roots > Unclassified | place... | reverse complement strand
CGAACCGATGCCGCGCCTTGGCGGCGTAGCGCTGCGCGAGGCGCTGGCGAGGCAGAAGGACGCGACGCCCGGCGTGCGTGCGCGCGATGCCGCCAAGGCGCTGGGCGTGAGCGAGGCCGAGCTGGTCGCCTGCCGCGTGGGCGATGGCGTGACGCGGCTGGAGCCGGACTTCGCCGAGATCCTGCGCGCCATGCCAACCGTCGGCGAGGTGATGGTCCTCACCCGCAACGAACATTGCGTGCATGAGAAGCACGGCCGCTTCGACAATGTTTCGATCGGCCCCGGCCATGGGCTGGTGCTCAACCATCACGTCGACCTGCGCCTGTTCATGAGCCATTGGCGCCACGGCTTCGTCCTGACGGAGGAGGTGTCCTCGGGCCTGCGCACCAGCCTGCAGGTGTTCGACATCGACGGCGTGGCGGTCCACAAGATCTACCTCACCAAGGACAGCGACCGCGCCGCCTTCGACGCGCTGGCGCAGCGCTTCCATGCCGCCGAGCAGACCGCCGAGATCGTCATCACCCCGCTACCGCCCAAGCGCTCCGACCGGCCCGATGGCGAGATCGACGTGACGAACTTCCACAAGCATTGGCGCGCGCTCCAGGACACGCATGATTTCTTCGGCCTGTTGCAGGAATTCGGCGTCGGCCGCGCCCAGGCCATGCGCCTCGCCGACCGCGAATTCGCCTATCGGGTCGAGCCTGGCGCACTCGGCCAGGCGATGGAGGCGGCGGCCCAGACCACCACGCCGATCATGTGCTTTGTCGGCAATCCCGGCTGCATCCAGATCCACACCGGCCCGGTCGAGACGCTGAAAGTCTTCGGGCCGTGGTTCAATGTGCTTGACCCGACCTTCAACCTGCATCTGCGCCAGGACGCCATCCATCAGGCATGGGTGGTGCGCAAACCCACCCGCGACGGCATCGTGACATCGCTGGAGCTGTTCGACACCGATGGCTTCTGCTTTGCGCAGTTCTTCGGCGAGCGAAAGCCCGGCAAGACCGAGCTGGAGGCATGGCGCGAGATCGTCGCCGCCTTGCCGCGCGCAGCCGAAACCGGGGAGGCTGCATGACCGACATGCCGCGCCGTGCCGTTCTTGGCCTGTGGGCGCTCCTTATCGGGGCGCTTTCCTTCGCGCAAGATTTCGCCTTCCCGCAACATTCCGCCTTCGCGCAAGAGTCCGCCCAGCGCGTCCTGACGCTGGGCAGCGACGTCACCGAGATCGTCTATGCGCTCGGCGAGGGCAAGCGGCTGGTGGGACGCGATTCCACCTCGAACTATCCCGAAGCGGCGAATAGCCTGCCCAATGTCGGCTATTTCCGCCAGATCGGCGCCGAGGGCGTGCTGTCGCTGCGGCCCGATCTGATCCTTGCCGCGAAACAGGCCGGACCGCCGGAGTCGCTGCAGCAGATCGCCGGAGCCGGCGTGCGGATCGTTGCCATGCCGGAGAGTTTCAGCCCCGAGGGCGTGCTGAGCAAGGTCGAGACCATCGCAAGCGCGCTCGGCGTGGCCGAGAAGGGCGCCAAGCTGGCGGCTGAGTTGCGCCAGCAATTCGACGCCGCCAAGGCCCTGATCGGCGATATGCCCGGCAAGCCGAAAGTGCTGTTCATCATCGCGGGCGGCGGCGGCGCGCCCTTGGCCGCCGGCACGCATACCGGGGCCGACGCGCTGGTTGACCTGGCGGGCGGCCAGAACGTCTTTGCCGCGCATACCGGGTATAAGACGGTTTCCCTGGAAGCGACGGCGGCGGCGGCGCCCGAGGCCATCGCCATGATGGCGCAGACGCTGGAGAGTCTGGGCGGCGTGCCCGGCGTGACGGAAAACCCGGCCTTGCGCCTGACGCCGGCCGCCAAGACCCGGCGCGTGATCGCCCGCGATGGCGGCTATATGCTCGCCTTCGGCCCGCGTTTGCCCGAGGCGATGGTGGATTTCGCCCGCGCCATTCGCGGCGAGGAGAAGAAGTGACTATGCGGGGCCATGATGTGCAACAGCCTGTCCCTGCGATGGCCCCGCCTTCGCGGAAACTTGGCTTTGGGGACTGTGCTCAGAGCGCGATCAAAACCGAGGCTTTCAGCCGCAGTTTGGTGAAATCGATGCACCAGCAAAAAGAATTGCATTGATCCAAACGGAGGCTTCTAGAGCATTCTGCCTTTTGGGTGTGTTCGGATGAACCATGCAAAACGTCATCCCCGCGAAAGCGGGGACCCAGTAATCACCGGATTCGCTGCGGAGTACTGGGTTCCCGCTTTCGCGGGAATGACGTCGGTGCGTGACGGCTGCCCGGTGCCACCCAACCCGGAATGTTCTAAGCATCACCCGCGAAAAGTGGTCTTCCGGTTATCGCGGGTGATGCGCGAACAAGGATGCTAAGCAGGTTTGGTGAAATCGATGCGCCAACGGAAGAACGGCATCGATCCAAGCGGAGGCTTCCTGCCAAAGGTTGGCAAAACCGGTGTATGCGTAAGGAGTTGGCGCAATGCTGCATGAATCCTTCGAAAGCGTTGCTGCACTCGCCGAAAGCGGCACGCCCAGCCTGAGCGAACTGCGCGCCGGGCAGGAGCGCTCGCGGCGCATGGTGCTGGCTTTGCTGGCGGCTGGCGTCGTGGTCGCCGCCATTGCCGGGCTGATGATCGGTCCGGCGGCGGTCGGCATCCGCGAGGCGTTGCTGGCGCTGGTGCCATGGAGCGCGCCCGAGACGCAGGCGACGGAGATCGTCCAGGCGATCCGGCTGCCGCGCATGATCCTCGGCCTTTGCGTCGGCGCGACGCTGGGAATTTGCGGCGCCGCGCTGCAGGGGCTGTTCCGCAACCCGCTGGCGGACCCGGCCATCATCGGCGTGTCGAGCGGCGGTGTGCTCGGCGCGGCGCTGGTGATCGTGATGGGCAAGACGCTGGCTCCCGCTTTGCTGCTGGCCGCCGGCGCCTATGCGTTGCCGCTGGCCGCGTTTGGCGGAAGCGTCGCCGCGATCGCCGCGGTCTATGCGCTGAGCCGGCTCAGCGGCACCACCTCGGGTTCATCGCTGATCCTGGCGGGCATCGCCATCAATGCCATCGTCGGGGGCGCGCTGGGCTATCTCAACTTCATCGCCTTCGACGACCAACTCCGCGAGCTGATCTTCTGGCAGCTCGGGAGCCTGGGCCGGGTCACCTGGGACAATCTCCCGCCGGGCGCAGTGCTGATGTGCGGCGCCGCGCTCATGCTGCTGCGGCTGGCACCGGCGCTGAATGTCTACCTGCTCGGCGAGCGCGAGGCGGTGCATCTGGGCGTCAACGTCCAGGCGATGAAGCGCTGGGTGATCGCGCTCGCCGCGCTTGGCGTCGGCTCGGCCGTGGCGCTGTCCGGGCTGATCGGCTTTATCGGGCTGGCCGCGCCCCATCTCGTCCGGATGCTCGTCGGCGCGGACCATCGCGCGGTGCTTCCCGGCTCGGCGCTGCTCGGCGCGCTGCTGATCCTGTGCGCCGACCTGATCGCGCGGACGGCAGTGGCTCCGGCCGAGCTGCCCATCGGCGTGCTGACCAGCCTGCTCGGCGGACCGTTCTTCGTCTGGCTGCTCGCCCGCCACCGCAGGGAACTGTTCTGATGGCGCTCACAAGGGAAGCGAGTGCGATGATGGATGAACGAAGCGAAGGTGTCAGTACGCTGGAGCTTGCCGACGTCACCGTCATGGCCGGACGGGCGCGGTTGATCGAGGATGTCACCCTCGCCATACGGCCGGGCGTGCTGACCGCGATCCTGGGCGCGAACGGCGCGGGCAAGTCGACCGCGCTCGGGGTGCTCGCCGGGGACATGCGTCCGGCGCGCGGCGAGGCGCTGCTCGACGGCCGGCCGGTCGGCGCATTCACGCCGGGCGCCCTGGCGGAGCGACGCGCGGTGGTTTTGCAGCACGCGCCGATGAACTTTTCGCTGCGTGTGCATGAGGTGGTGGCGCTGTCGCGAACGTCCAGGCCAAATGGGGCCAACGTCCAGGCTGCCATCGACGAACGTTCGCTGCGATGTTTGGGTCTGATGCCGCTCGCCAACCGCGACTACGCCACCCTGTCCGGCGGCGAGCGCCAGCGGGTGCAGATCGCCCGTGCGCTGGCTCAGCTCTGGCATCACGCGGAGCCGGGCCGGGCCGGCTACCTGCTGATGGACGAGCCGACCGCCTATCTCGACCTGAAGCACCAGATCGTCGCGCTGGAGGCTGCGCACGCCTTTGCCGAGGCCGGCGGCGCGACGCTCTGCATCCTGCATGATATTGGTTTAGCACGGGAATTTGCCGGCCACGTGGTACTGATGCGCGGCGGCCGCATCCAGGCGCAGGGCAAACCGGAGACGCTGCTCACCGCCTCCATTATCGCCGACATCTACGGCATATCGAACCGGCGCGCTCAGCGCTTCTCGATGGCGTGAGGGCGCGGGGCCACGAGCAGCATCGGCGCGTCCGGGCGCCGGCTAAGCAGAGTTCCCAAAAGTAGTCTTCCCAGTTTTTGGAAAAAAACTCTGCGAAAACAAGGGAATATAAGCTGGCATTTGTTGGACGACCGAGGAATGCCTGCTTAGCATCAAGCATCGGCATATTGGCGCAAACCGTCGTCGAGCGCATCGAACACGGCGCGGTAGCGGGGCGTCGAGCGCAGGTTCTCGTGCATCACCACCCAGGTGGCCAGCGGCACGGCGAATGCATCCGGCAACACGGGCGCGAGATTGGGGTCACGCCGGGCCAGCGCCGCCTGGCATAGGCCTATGCCGAAGCCCGCCCTGATGGCCGCAAGCTGCGCCAGATCGCTGTCGGCCCGGAGCGCGAAGCGGGTCGTGTCGATGCGGGGCACGCGCTGAAGCATGGCGCGGATTGCCGGCGTCTCGCGATCGAAGCCAATAACGCTATGCTCGCGAAGAGCGGCGAGACTTTCCGGGACACCGTGCCGGTCGAGATAGCGGCGGTGAGCGTGCAAGCCGAGGGTGATCGCGCCGACGCGCTTGATGACCAAGGCCTCCTGAACCGGCTCCACCATCCGGACAGCGATGTCGGCATCGCGCCGCAGCAGGTTTTCAACCGCGTTCGAGACGACAAGCTCGATAACCAGCGCGGGATGCGCCTCGCGCAGCGCCGTCAGGATCGGTGGCAGGACCTCGACGCCGACCACCTCGCTGGCGGCAATCCGCACCGAGCCTTTCACTGCGGCGCCATGGCCCGAGGCCGTCCGCAGCATCGCGGCGGCGGTAGCGGCCAGTGTCTGGGCATAGGGCCTCAGTTCGAGGGCGGCCTCGGTGGGCGACAGTCCGCGCTGCGAGCGCACGAACAATTCAAAGCCCAGCGCCGCCTCCAGCGCGTCGAGGTGGCGGGCAACGGTCGGCTGCGTGAGCGCCAGCACCCGCGCCGCGCCCGACAACGATCCCTCATCGAGAACCGCGAGGAAGGTTCGATACAGATCCCAGCTCGGCTGCATGGCGCTCATACATTTTAGTATAAATACCCCACGTTTTTACGCAATTCCGTTTAACAACGATCCTTGGCATCTTCGGTCCAAGGGCAAGCGGATGGAGAGCGATCATGACGGACAAGACGGCATTGGTTCTGGGCGCGACCGGCGGCATCGGCGGCGAAGTGGCCCGCCGGCTGAAGGCGAAAGGATGGACGATACGGGCTTTGCATCGCCAGGCGGCAGGCCGCCGTTCCGGCGCGGACGGGTTCGACTGGCGCCAGGGCGACGCGCTGCGGCGCGAGGACGTGATGGACGCGGCGGCGGGCGTCCAGTTGATCGTGCATGCGGTCAACCCGCCAGGATACCGCAAATGGAGCCAGACCGTGTTACCGATGCTGGACCACAGCATCACGGCGGCCAAGGCGAACGGCGTCCGCATTCTCCTGCCCGGCACCGTCTACAATTTCGGCCCCGATGTCCTGCCCGAGCCCAGCGAGACATCGGCGCAGAATCCGGTGATGGTGAAGGGCCGCATCCGTGCCGAGATGGAGCGGAAACTGCGCGAAGCCAGCACTGGCGGCGCCAAGGCGCTGATCGTGCGCGCCGGCGATTTCTTCGGTCCGCGTTCGGGCAACAATTGGTTCACTCAAGGGCTGGTCAAGCCGGGCCGCCCCCTCACCGCGATCAGCTATCCCGGCGCGCCCGGCGTCGGCCACCAATGGGCCTATCTGCCCGACGTCGCGGAAACCATGGTGCGGCTAATCGAACGGGATGCCGAGCTTGAGCCGTTCGCGCGCTTCCACATGCAAGGCCATTGGGACGAGGACGGCACGCGGATGATCGCCGCCATCCGGCGTGCGGTCGGCAGGCCGGACCTTCCCGTGCGCAAATTCCCCTGGCGCGTGATCACGCTGGCATCGCCATTCGTGCCGTTATTCCGCGAGTTGAAGGAGATGCGCTATCTCTGGCAAACGCCGCTGCATATGAGGAACACGCGGCTCGTTGCAATGCTCGGCGCCGAGCCGCATACCCCGCTCGACGAAGCCGTTCACGCGACGCTGTCAGCGATTGGCTGCCTCAGTGATACACAGGCTCGGTAGCCCCGCGCGGCATACTAAGGCAGCCTGCATAAATAAACGAGCCAATGAAGCCAAGCGCGACGCGCCAATTTCCATCGCGCCTGAAGCTTTCTTGATTCACTTATTCATGCAGATTGCCTAGGCAGGCATTCCAGGCTTCGCCACCGAATGGCTGCTTAGAGTCCATTGTTTGAGCAGGGTTCCCCCCCAAAACCGGCGTCCACTTTTGGCAAACCCTGCTTAGGAGCCCCGCCGGCCGGGCTGTCCAAGCTGGCTGGGCGACAGGATTTGCCAAACGCGCCCATCCGGCAATCGCTGCATGGGGCGCTTAACGCTGCCCCAATTGGATAAGGCGGCTTTGCGCGGTTTGCGAGCCCAGTTCGGTCGCCTTCTCATACCAGCGCTTGGCCAGCGTGGGATCGGGCTGAATGCCACCCATGACCCGGAGCCGCGCAAGCTCCGCCGGATCGTAAGTGGCTGCAAGCGCATAGGCACCCTCCGCCGAACCCGCCTCGGCGGCCTGGGTGTAGAACAGGCGGGCAAGATTGATGTTGCTCGCCTGCATTGCGTTATCGCCCTTCCCCATGAAGAGCTTGATATTTTCGAGCGCCTTGGGACTGAGGGGCGGCGGACGCCTCGATGCCGGATCGCCGTCAGGAAGCTGCTCACGCACTGGGTTGGTCTCCTGCACGGCAGCCGTCGTCTGCACCATTTGCGACGTCTGTGAAACCACCAGGCTGGAGTCGGCTTCCGCGAGAACGTCCCCGGTCAAGGTGACCAGCGAGACAGCAAAAGCCGTTCTGCCGAACGCCGCCGAACCGGTGATCAGCCGTAGTCCATCAAGTTCGCCGACAGGTACACCCCACACCCCGGACTCGAACAGTCGCCCCTTGCTGAGCGAGACCGCCGATGGCAATCCACGAATCAGAACGATGCACCGTCCCGGCACCGTGCCGTGCTGTGTCAGCTCGATCGGCAACAGATTTTCCGATCCCACCGGAACCTGGATCATAGGCGATACGACGATCTGAACGTCGGCGGCCCTCGCCTGATCAAGCTGCGCGCCGCCGCCAAACACCGCAAGCGCGGCCGCAAGGCAAAAGCCGGGCGCGGACGCCCAAGCCTGCCGGCACGCGCTCACAAACCATAAAGGAGCTTCCAACTGATCTGACAACATGATGGCCCTCCTACGCTACACGAGCAGTTCCCAGCAGTCTGCCGGCGTCAATTGCGGCGTGGCTTCTTCTTCCAGTCCAGGAATTCCTCGAAAAGCCGCTGATCATTCGAGGTGTCCTGCTGCGAAGCATAGGGCGCAGGTTGCGCACCTGGCTGCGGCGTTGCCGCCGTGGTCTCGATCTGTCCGCCGAGGCGCTGCCTGACCTTGTCCTGTGCCGCCATTTTTTGCAGCATTCGCTCGGCGGCGGGGTACCGGGTCCATCCCGGAACGGTAGCGGCGAGGTTAACTTCTTTCCACTTGGGATGGAATGTCGGCGCCTTCAGCTTGTCGAAACGCGTGAAGAAATAGTCGATGAAGCGTTCCACCCGGCGATTGCGATCGTTGCCCGATGGCCAGTTGTAGACCGCCAGCACAACCGAATTACCGATCGTCTGAACGGTCTCACCCTCTTTCAGGAAATTTGGATAATCCTTGCTGCTGATGGTAACCGGCACGTAATAATCGGCAAACAACTCGCCATATGCGATATCAAGCAGATGAAAGCCGGGTTCAACTTTCATATTGGCGATGAAATCATTCGGCTTCCCGCCAGAATGAACAAGAGCGGAGATTTCGCCGCTCTTCATCTTGTCATACGCGATGGTGTTGTTCATGAAGACATATTGCGGGCGGGCGCCTATGCGCGAAAACACCACAGGCCCGGTAACCGTCTGACCGGCGCCCTTTGTGCCCAGGCTGACGATCTTTCCATCCAAGTCCTTGAGGGTTTTGATCTCCGGCCGCGCAACGATATACATCTCGCTGACGAACAATGGCGCAATATAATTAACGCGCTTGTCAATATTACCGATATTTCTTTTCTTCTTAAATTCTTCAAACACGTCTGCGTGAGTAATGGCAAGATCGATGCCCTTGAGATAGAGCAGATCAGAGACGTTCTCCGTCGCGCCATAGGTCGTAACCGGCAAGACGCGGAGGTTGTCCTCGTCGTCGAGCGCCTTGGCTAACTCGGCCGCGAAACGGGAAAAACTCCCCTCAAGCTGTCCCCCCGCCAAGCCGATGGTCCATGAATTGACGCGGTTCGCCTTATCGCCCTCGCCTTCACTCTCCGCAGTCAAGCGGCTTTGCTGAGCAACCGCCACCTGGCGAGGCGCCTCCTCGGGAGACTGCGATCGTGACGGATAAGTGTTGTGAACGATAAGCAAGAATGCAATTACCACCGATGCGAGCGCGCGGACCACAGGTACCCTCCAGAATAGAAACGTCGCGTTTTCGCGAGGCCAAGCTCAGACACGCTGCTAAACTACGTAAATCCTCGTGCGTATAACCAATAGCTAAAAGATTGCGGCGGAACAAGAAAATGCGGCTGCGCAATACAGGCGAAATTGCGACACCAGAAAGCATTTGATTTCAATGACATTTGCCACTTTGTCTTCACGTGGCTACATTTTTAGTGGCCTTAATGAAACAGGATCTGGCCCGTCGTTGCAGATTTGTTGATATTCCAACGGTCTTTGGACAGACATGGCCTCGCGCCACGAACTGGAACCGATGGTTGAATATCAAACTTGCAATCGCCCGCAGCCTGTAAACAGGGAGCCACCCCGCCTCAAGCACAGCTCAAACCCGCCGGCGTAACCGCTTCTCGCGGGTTGCATGAGAGGGCGACGCCCTCTCATCGATAGCGACAGGCCGCGGCAATGGAGCCATGGCGGCGGCTTCGTTTTTACGCAGTCCGGCTCCGGGTCGTCACGGATGCCCAGGCGACCGCCCTATCGATCCTCAAAGGGGACCGGTTGCCACGCCGAGATCGGGCGAGCCATGGCCGCCGGAAAACCGACAAATGGCATGGCTCGCCGATCATTCCTACCTGTCCCCGTTCACGCGCGCTCGGCGGCATCGGCATAGGATTTGCGATAGCCGAAGGCCCATGCCAGCCCCTGCACCAGAAGCAGCAACCCGCCGGCCAAGGCGATCACGATCAGCGCGGCGTGGTCGACGAAGGTACTATAGTCGCCGGAGGACATCGTCAGCGCGAGGCGAAACTTCTCCTCCAGCCGGTCGCCGAGTACCAGCGCCAGCAGGAGCGGAGCCATCTCATAGCCGAACTTGCGCAGCAGATAGCCCGCGCCGCCCGAGAGCACCATGATCCAGATATCGGCGTCCTTGAAGCCGACGCTGTAGACCCCGATGGTCGAAATGACCAGGATCGCCGGCACGAGATAGGCATATGGGATGCGCAGCAGATTCACGAACAGGCCGACAAATGGCAAATTCAGGATCAGCAGCATGACATTGCCGACATACATCGCGGCGATAAGGCTCCAGAACACGTCCGGATGCTCCTTGATCAGCAGCGGGCCGGGTTGAACGCCGTGGATCATCAGCGCCGACAGCAGGATCGCCGTCGCCGGGATCGAAGGGATCCCTAAGGCAAGCAGCGGAATCATGGCTGTGCCGGTCGTGGCGTTGTTGGCCGTCTCCGGCCCGGCCACGCCGGCAATGGCCCCTTTGCCGAACTGCGAGGGATCGCGCGCGAAGCGCTTCTCCAACGCGTAGGACACGAAGGTCGAGACCACATGGCTAACGCCCGGAATGATGCCGAAGATGAAACCGACCACCGTGCCGCGAGCGATTGCGGGCGCTGATTCCCGCAAATCCGAATAGCGGGGCAGCAGATCGCGCAGCCTGGGTGCGATCGCCTTGATCGTCTCGCTGTTCTCAAGGTTGAGCAGAATCTCCGAGATGCCGAAAAGGCCAATCGCCAGCGCGGTGAACGACAATCCGTCGGCCAGGCCGAGATTGCCGAAGGTGAAGCGTGCCTCCCCAGTCAGGCGGTCCATGCCGATGGTGCCCAGCACGAGGCCAAGCACGATCATGGTCACCGTCTTGATGCGGGAGCCCGCCGATACGAACGAAATCACCGCGAGCGACAGCAGAACCAGCACGACCTCGACCGACGGTCCGATCTCGATCATCAGCTTTGCCAGCGGCGGCGCAACAAGCATCAGCCCAACGATCGACACGGTGCCGCCAATGAAGCTGCCGACCGCCGCAACCATCAAAGCGGGGCCTGCGCGGCCCTGCCGTGCCATCTCATAGCCGTCGATGCACGTCATCACGGAAGCGGCTTCGCCGGGGATGCGCACGAGAATCGATGTCGTCGAACCGCCATACATCGCACCCGAAAAGATGCTGGTCAGCATGATGATGCCGTTGGCGGGATCGAGCGAGAATGTCAGCGGCAACAGCAGCGTCATGCCGGCCAGCGGGCCAAGGCCCGGCAGCACGCCGACGATCGTTCCCCAAAAACAACCGATGAAACAATAGAGCAGGCTCTTCCACGTAAGGGCGACGGCGAAGCCGGAGATCAGGTGATCGAGCGAACTCATAGCCAACCCTCCAGCAGTCCGACTGGGAGTTGAACGCCGAGCAAGACCTTGAATGCGAACCAGACGCCGAGCATTGCGACAACCGAGGACAGGATGGCAGGCACGATGCGGACGCGCCCGATGAGAACCAGCATGGCGGCCGTGAAAGTGCCCAGCGTCAGGAGCGCCCCAGCAAATTCGAAGAACCCCGCCATCACGCAAAGGCCGATGAAGGCGATCAGCACCGGCGAATGTCCCAGTTCCACCTTGGGGGCGTCCCTTGGCCCCTGATAGGTCTGGATGAAGATCGCAATCGACAGCCCGATCAACGCAAGCCCGAGCACGAACGGGAAGAACCCTGGCCCCGGCAGATCGAGATCGCCGAAAGTCAGCGTGAGCGAGTCGATAGCGAAGAAGCCCCCCACAATCGCCAGCAGGGCCGAGACGGCCAGCCCGCCCTTGCGGCTGCAACATTCAAGCGGCCACGCCCCGCGAAGCCTCGCGGGATTGCCGTCTTGCACTACATCCATTTCCTCATCCTTTGCACCGCGTGCTCCGGCCATGCCTTGAACCAACGCCCGTCCTGCCCTGCAAGTGCTGGAGCGCGATCAGGAAAAGTGATCTTCCAGTTTTCCTGATCGCGCGACCGATAAAGAATCTAGAGCGGCCACGGAGCAGTCGTGTTTCCACCTCAAGCGATCCCGCTCTAGAGGCCACCCGCGCGCCGCTTTTGTTCGGCCAACGCGCGGGCGGATGCGGTCTAAGCAGCCATTCCCGGCTTCGCCAACGAATGCCTGCTTAGATCCCTTTGTTTAAGCAGGGTTTTTATCCCAAAACCGGTGCCCACTTTTGGGAACCCCTGCTTAGGCTATTTGGTCTTCTTCAGGCCAAGCTCGGTCATGACGCTGGCGAGCTTCACATCGTCCTCGGCGATCAGCTTGCCGAACGCGCCTGCGGAGAGGAACGCAGGGGCAAAGCCCAGTTGCTCACCGGCGGCGGCAAATTCGGGCGAGGCGACGGTCGTCTTGATCGCGCTCTCCATCGCGGCGATCGCCTCCTTGGGCGTGCCCTTCGGCACTGCGATGCCGCGCCACAGATCGAGGCCGAAATTGACGCCTTGCTCCTGGGCTGTCGGCACATTGGGAAACAGCACGTCGCGCTTCGTGCCAAGGCTGGCGATCACACGCAGGTCGCCGCTCTTCACATGGCCGACGATGGCCGCGGGCAGCTGCACCACCGCCTCGATACGCCCGCCGAGCAGATTGACGGTTGCCTCACCGCCGTTGAAGGGCACGTCGATCACCTTGGCGCCCGCTGTCGCCATCGCGGCTGCGGCCGTGAAATGGGTGTGGCTGCCCGCCCCGGAATTGCCGATGCGCACCTTGCCGGGATTGGCCTTGGCATATCCGACGAGATCGCCCAGCGTCTTGAACTGGCTGTCGGCCTTCACCGCCAGCACCGGCAGCTCGATGCTGACTCGGGCGACCGGATCGAACGCGGAATAGTCGAAGGACAGCGTACCCGCATGGTGGGTGGTCGAGATGGAATTGGAATTCCACACGATCGCGTGGCCGTCCGGCTTCTGCTGCGACACGAAGGTGTAGCCGACAGCGCCGCCCCCGCCGGTGCGATTGACCACCACGACCGGCACCTTCAACGCCTTCGACATGCCGTCGGCCAAGTGCCGCGCCGTTACGTCGGCCGCGCTGCCCGCGCCGAACATCACCGTCATCTCGATCGGCTTGCCGTCCGGAAAGTCTTCCGCCGCCACTGGGCCGGCAATTGCTGCCGCAAGCGCCGTAGCAACCGCAGCAACCTTCCAAGTCATTACTCGCATACTCTTTCCCTTCGTTAACCAGCTCATCAGCATTTTGCCGCGAGCCTGTGAACCGTTAGTGCCTTAAGTCTTTGTGGTGCCCCAAAATATTTATAATATTCCAAGTCTTTGCCTGGAATGTTTCGACGCCGTTTCAACCGCCAGGAATCGTGTTTTCGCAAGCAAGACCGCCAACGAACGCGGCCATATGCAAAAACAACGAAAGCTCGGCGGGGCGTTCATCCTCACCGAGGATCGCCAATGCTATTCGCCTAAGCAGACATTCCTGGCTTCGCCAACGAATGCCCGCTTAGAGTCCTTTGCTGAGCCGAGGTTTTTATCCCAAAACCGGTGCCCACTTTTGGGAAACCCTGCTTAGCCCCTCTCCCATGGATGTGGGCCAGCGCGGTTTTCTTGGCTCCGCCGGAACCTATTCCGCCGCAACCCGCTGCACGGCCGCATGCTCATTCTTGACCACGACCTTGATCGCGTCCTCGACCCGGTCCTTGGCATAGCGAAGCGCCTCGGGCAGGTCCTTCATCACGAAGGTGTGGGTGTGGATCAGGCTCGCATCGAACCGCTTTTGCCGCATGAACGCCTCGGCGCGGTGCGTCGCCGATTTGCCCTCGCCGCGAATGCCGTAGAGATAGATGTTGTTGCGCACGATATGGGCGACGTCGACCTGCGGCGCCTCATGCGGGAAGGCCGCCAGGCAGATCCTGCCGCCACGATTGACCATCTGAGCGGCCTCGTTGATGCCATTGGCCGCCGCCGAACATTCGACGACGTAATCCACGCCTTTGCCGTCCGTCAGCGCGCGCACCGCCTTGACCGCATCCTCGTTGCGGACATTGATCACATGATCGGCCCCGAGCCGCTTGCCGATGTCGAGCCGGTTGTCGCGCGTGCCGGTAAGGATGACAGGCTGGGCACCGAGCGCCTTGGCCACGGCGACAGCCATCAGGCCGATCGGGCCAGGCCCCGTCACCACAACGCTTTCCCCCGCCACCAGGCCGCCAAGCTCGGTCAGCCCATACATCGCTGTGCCGGCGGTAACAACGAGGGTCGCCTCCTCGTCGGACATGGCGTCGTCCACATGGACGAGCGTGTTGATGTTGTTCACCGCATATTCGGCAAAACCGCCATCGGTGGTGAACCCATTGGCGCGATGCCCCTTGTTCACCTCGCCATAGTTTTTGCCGTAATTGTGACAGGCGGTGTACATGCCCTCGCGGCAGCGCTTGCACTGGCCGCAGCCGGCATGGATCTCCACCGTCACGCGCTCGCCGATCCGGTACTCGTCCACGCCTGGCCCGAGCGCGACCACCGTGCCCATATATTCATGGCCAGGGGTGTAGTTCTTGTTGAACGGCAGGCCGCCCTGGATCATGGCTGGCGGGCCGTGATGGATGATCTCAAGGTCCGTCGCACAGATCGCCACCGCGTCGATGCGCACCAGCACCTCGGCCCGCGAAGGCGACGGCACCGGCTTATCCACGAATGTGAGTTGCCCCGGATCGCCCAGCACCCACGCCTTCATCGTGTCAGGGACGGGGTAATGAGGGCTGATCTTGACGCCTTCTGGCATCGGCATGACACGTCTCCCGCTGATTTCTGAATATCTCTAAGGTTCTGTGGCGCGGCTAAGTTGCGTCCTGGCCCGCACCGCCGCCCACCGCGCCAAACCGTTCCGAAATCGCCGCCGCGCATTGCTTGACGGCCGCCTTAACCTGCTCGCGCGATCTCACCTTGGCGCGCATCGCCGGCATGGAGCAACTGATCGCGCCCTTTACGCCGCCCGCATGGTCGCGGACTGGCACCCCGACGCAGACCACGCCGGGCTGGAATTCCTCGTTGTCGATGGCACAGCCATTGCGCCGCACCAGCCGCAGCTCTTCCATCAACGCCGATACCGTTGAGATGGTGCGCTCGGTAAAGCGGCTCATGCCGTTCGCCGCCAGGACACGGCTGATCTCGGGTTCCGGCAGCCACGCCAGAATCGCCTTGCCCGTGGCGGTGGCGTGGGCTGCATGGGCCAGGCCGATTTCGCCGGAGCCGGCCCGCACCGGCAGGCGCGAATCCAGCTTCACGAGCGTAACCAGCGCATAGCCCTGTATCACGGCCAGATTGACGCTCTCGCCAGTCATGTCAGCCAGCCGCTTGAGCCCTGGCGTGGCGATGTCCACGATGTTGCACTGCTTGAGCCGGCGGTTGGACAACTCCGTGATGCGTCCACCGAGGAAATAAGCCCGCGTGCGCCGGTTGTGCCCCACATAGCCGCGCTTGACGAGAGTGGCGAGAAGATGATGGCAGGTCGAGGTGTTCAAGCCGGATTTGGATGCAATTTCGCCAAGCGCGAGATCGCCCTCCGCATCGGCCAGAATTTGCAGCAGATCCAGTGCCCGCTCGATGGATTGGATGGTCCGCCCGGCTGGCTGCTCCATCGCGCGCTCAACCGCCCCGCTTGCCATTCCCTTGACGATCGGGCGGAATGTCATTCCCGCGTCCACAGACAATCTCCCACTCTCCCTCAGCGCGGGCGGACTCCATCAGAGCACCGGTGGGGTGTCAAACCGATTCCGGCAAGATCAAACCCGATTTGACATTGTGAAATTTGTCACGAAAAGCCGCAGGCCAAAATATAGCGGGACATGCAATCGTGTGTTCAGGAAGAGAAAGTAATTTTAAAATATAACTAAATGATTGAAATTTCGATTTACACTTATTAATTCAACATAAATGATAAATTAAATCGATGAAATGGAAAAAATATCTTGAACCCGCGACCCTTATCGAGATAGAAACGCATGGAAT
>Ga0307513_10006209_pt1 | contig 15662 bp, 12 predicted proteins | sample 15_EM_MG_FD_202174 | JGI IMG/M metagenome (GOLD analysis project Ga0307513, IMG submission 202174) | Populus trichocarpa ectomycorrhiza microbial communities from riparian zone in the Pacific Northwest, United States - 15_EM | ecosystem: Host-associated > Plants > Roots > Unclassified | place... | reverse complement strand
ACATGGCCGGGCAGGACGACGAGGAATTCGTCTACGACGAGGCGACCGGCGAGTGGGTCAGCGCGGAGGCCGCCGCGGCGAGCCCGGCGGCGGAGGGCCCGGTCGAGGTCCGCGACGCCATGGGGACGCTGCTGGCCGACGGCGACGCCGTGACCCTGGTCAAGGACCTCAAGGTCAAGGGCGCGGGCCAGACGCTGAAGCGCGGCACGGTGATCAAGTCGATCCGCCTGACCGGCGACGCCCAGGAGATCGATTGCCGATACGAGGGCATCAAGGGCCTGGTCCTGCGGGCGGAGTTTGTGAAAAAAGCCTAGTCGTTCTCGGCCAGCCAGTCGGCCGAGCGCATCTCCTGCAGGCGCGAGGCGGTGCGCTCGAACTCGAAGGCGCCGTCGCCCTGCGGGTAGAGCTGCGCCGGCTCGGCCTCGGCCAGCACGATCAGGTGGGTCTTCGCTTCATAGAGGGCGTCGATCAGGGTGACGAAGCGGCGGGCCTCGTCGCGCTTGGCCGGCTGTAGCCTGGGCACGTCGGCCAGGAAGATGGTGTGGAACCGCTCGGCGAGCGCCAGGTAGTCGTTGGGTCCCAGCGCCACGCCGCACAGGCTGGCGAAGGACGCCTTCAGGAGCCCCCCGGAGGCGTGGGGCAGGTGCACCTTGCGGCCCAGCACCTCCAGGGTTTCGCCGACCTCCTCGGCCCCGGCCAGCATCTCCCGCCACAGGGCCTCGAAGGTGCGCTCGTTGTCGGGATCGAGGGGGCTAAACCAGGTCCCCGCCGCCCGCAGCCGATCCAGGCGGTAGTCGTGCGGCCCGGCGACCGCGACCACCTCCAGCCGGGTCTTCAGCAGCTCGATGAACGGGACGAACAGCTGGCGGTTGATGCCGTCCTTGTAGAGGGCGTCCGGCGGGCGGTTGGAGGTGGCCACCACCGTGACGCCGCGGGCGAACAACGCCTCGAACAGCCGGCCCAGGATCATGGCGTCGGCGATGTCGGTGACCTGGAACTCGTCGAAGGCCAGGAGGCGGGCGCTTTCGGCCACCACGTCGGCCACCGGCGGGATCGGGTCGTCGCCCTTGGCCTGGCCGAACCGGGCCTTGCGCGCGGCGGCGTCGCCCTTGCGCCAGGCGTCGATCAGCCGGTGGGTCTGCGCCATGAAGACGTGGAAATGGGTGCGTCGCTTCCGGGCGACCGGAGCGGTCTCGTAGAACAAGTCCATCAGCATGGACTTGCCGCGCCCCACGGGTCCCCAGAGGTAGACGCCGCGCTGGGCTTCCGGCTTGCGGAAGCGGGCCAGGACGCCGCCGCCGTTGGCGCCGTCCAGATCCTCCTGCAGGCGGACGAGCGGCGCGAGCGCCGCGGCCTGCGCGGGATCGGCGCGGATTTCGCCCTGGTCCAGGCGGGCGCGGTAGGCGGTTTCGAGGGCGGAGGGCATCTGTCCCCCGCCTAGCGTGGCGCGGGGCCGATCACAACGCCCGGCGGGCGTTTTGCGCGGAACGCGCTCCTCCGGCGGCGGGTTTCGTTACGATGCAGAAGGAGTCCGACATGGCCGACGAACCGCAAACCCCTGCGCCGAACGCCGTCGATCCGCACCGCCTGGGCGAGCCCGACAACCCGCAGCTGGATTGGGGCGAGCCCGCCGGCGAAGCGGTGTTCAGCTCCAACCATACCCGCCGGCCGCTGAAGGCCGAGGCCGAGCGCAGCCAGGGCCTGAAGACCCGCACGCGCACCAAGGACATCATCAGCCGCCGCTAGCGAGCTCCTTGCGGACGAAGCGGTAGGTCTCGCGCCGTTCGCAGGCGCAGGCGCGCATCTGGCCGTCCTTGGTCCACCAGATGAGGGCCGGATAGGCGAAGTTGACCCCGTTGTCCTTCAGCAGCGGGCGCAGGTCCTCGACCGCCTTGCGGCCGGCCTCGATCACCGCGGTGCGGGCCATGTCGCCGTCGGCGGGCGGCAGGCCCGGCGCGGTCCAGGCGTCGGCCGGCACGGCCTCCCAGGCCTCCATCAGCTTCCAGCTGCGGTTCAGCCACAGCTCGGCCACGGTCGCCCGCTCCGCCGGCGTCGAATTCGGCACGCCGTTCATGTCGGCCCGGGCGATCTCGATGACCCGGGTGTCGACGCCCGCCGCCTGGAGCTTGGGAAATTCCTCCTGCTTGAAGCGGATGCAGTCGGAGCAGGTGCGGAACGACACCATGTAGAGCTTGGGCCCGGTCAGGCCGGGCGACACCCAGCCCGACTGCTCAAGAATCCTGGCGATCTCGGCCTGGTGGCGCTTGATGGTGTGCGGCCGCCAGCGCAGGTCGAAGTTCCACCACGCCCACAGCCCCGCGCCCACGACGGCCAACAGCAGGATCAGGCTGGCCCAGAGCCGAAAGTTCTTCATCGCCGCAATCCCAAGCCGCAGAGCCTCTGGTCTAGCGGGGTTTTCCGCCAAGCGGGAGCCCCCGACGGCGCTTGCCCAGGACCGGGCCGGGAGGGCATCCTGCGCGGATGACGGTGGCGACCTCGGCGAGCGCCCTGCCCTCGCGGCGGGCCTATCACGACCATATCATCGACGAGCTGATCGCCGAGCGGGCGCCGCGACTGACCTCGCAGCCGGCCTGGCCGCTGGTGCGGCCGCTGGTCTACGCCGCCCTGCATTACGCCAAGGCGCGGAGGATGGCCGACGCCATCGGCCCGCTGCCCGGCCGCGCCGGACTGGACCACGTCTCGCGGCGGCTGGACCTGCGGGTGACCGCACGGGGGCTGGCGCATGTCCCCCGCCAGGGCCGCGCCGTCATCGTCTGCAACCACCCCACCGGCATCGCCGACGGGATCGCGGTGTTCGACGCCCTGAAGGACCTGCGGCCAGACCTCTGCTTCTACGCCAATTCCGACGCCCACCGGGTGTCGCCGGGCCTGGCCGACATGCTGATCCCGGTGGAGTGGGTGGAGGCCAAGCGCACGCGGCAGCGGACCCGCGTGACGCTGGCCCTGACCCGCGAGGCGATGGAGGCCGGCCGGCCGCTGGTGATCTTCCCCGCCGGGCGGCTGGCCCGCCGCACGCCGGCCGGCGACCTGCGCGACCCGCCCTGGGCGCCGAGCGCGCTCTCCCTGGCCCGCCGGTACGCGGCGCCGATCGTGCCGGTGCATCTGGCCGGCCCCTGGTCGACGCTGTTCCACCTGTTCGACCGGTTTTCCGGCGAGCTGCGGGACATCACCCTGTTCCACGAGCTGCTCAACAAGCGCGGCGGGGCCTTCACCCTGACGGTGGGCGCGCCGATCGACCCGCAGAGACTGGACCCCGACGCCGCGACCGCCACCCTGGCCCTGAAGGCCTATGTGGAAGAGGTGCTGCCGGTGGATCCGGATCGGGCGTTCCCATGCTGATCGCGGCGGACGGCGACTTCCGCCTGGCCGACGAGGCGGCCACCCGGCGCCTGGGCGCGGCGCTGGCCAAGGCGGTGCGGGCCGGCGACGCGGTCTGCCTGTCGGGGCCGCTGGGCGCCGGCAAGTCAACCCTGGCCCGGGCGCTGGTGCGGGCGCTGACCCGGCCCGACGAGGACGTGCCGAGCCCCACCTTCACCCTGGTGCAGTTCTATGAAGGGACGCGACTCAAGATCGCCCATTTCGACCTCTATCGACTGATGTCGGCCGACGAAGCCTATGAGATCGGGCTGGACGAGGCGCTGGAGGACGGGGCGGCGGTGATCGAATGGCCCGAGCGGCTGGCGGGCCATCTTCCGCCGCATCGACTCGATGTGGAAATCGCCCCAGAAGGCCTGTCGGGCGCGGCGCGGCGGGTGCGGCTGACGCCCCATGGCCACTGGGAAGGACGTGCGATTGAGTTCGGATCGTGAGGCCCTGAAGGCGCAGTTCCTGGAAAAGCACGGCTTGGCCGACGCCCGCCGCGAGGCCCTGGCCGGCGACGCCTCCACGCGCCGCTACGAGCGGCTGCATCGCGCCGGCGCGCCCAGCCTGATCTTCATGGACCAGCCGCCGGTGGAGAGCGCGCCCTGCCCGCCCGACGCCACGCCGGAGCAGCGGATCGCCGCCGGCTACAACGCCATGACCCGGCTGGCCGCGGGCCGGGTGGACGCCTTCGTCGCCACCGCCGGCTGGCTGCGCGAGCAGGGCCTGTCGGCCCCTCGGATCATCGCCCACGACGACGCCCAGGGGCTGGCGGTGCTGGAGGACCTGGGCGACGACCTCTACGCCGCCCTGATCGCCGGCGGGGTCGACGAGGCCCCGCTCTATGACGCCGCCGTGGACGCCCTGGCCCGCCTGCATGCGGCCTCGCCGCCCGCGGTGCTGACCTCCGACGGCGCGAGCTGGCCGTTCCTGACCTATGACGACCTGGCCCTGCGCACCGGGGGCGAGATGTTCCTGGAGTGGTGGCCGAAGTATGCGGGCATGGCCGCCTTTTCCGACCCCGCCGTGGCCGAGTGGGAAACGCTGTGGGCGCCGATCCGCACCCGGGGCGAAGCCGGGGCCACCGTCTTCTGCCACCGCGACTACCACGCCGAGAACCTGATCTGGCTGCCGCAGCGGGAAGGCGCGGCCCGGGTCGGCCTGCTCGACTTCCAGGACGCCGTGCGCGCGCACCCCGCCTGGGACTTCTCCATGCTGTTGCACGACGGGCGTAGGGATGTGTCCCCGCAACGGGAGACCGCCGCCCTGGACCGCTACCTTTCGCTACGCCCCGAGCTGGATCGCCAGGCTTTCCTCGCCGACTTCCATGCCCTGGGGGCGCTGAACTCCGCCCGCATCCTGTTCATCTTCGCCCGCCAGGTGGCCGGCTACGGGCGGCCCAAGTACGAGGCCTTCATGCCGCGGACCTGGGGCTATCTGAACCGCTGCCTGGCCGACCCGGCCCTGGCCGGGCTGAAAGCCTGGTTCGACCGCCATGTGCCGGCCGAGGCGCGTCGGTGACCGGGGCCGCGCCCAGGACCGCCATGGTGATGGCCGCGGGCCTTGGCACCCGCATGCGCCCGCTCTCCAGCGACCGGCCCAAGGCCCTGGTCCAGGTGCGCGGCAAGGCGCTGATCGACTATGTGATCGATCCGCTGGTGGCCGTCGGGGTCGAGCGGATCGTCGTCAACGTCCACGCCTTCGCCGACCAGCTCGAGGCCCACCTCGCCCGGCGCGCCGACGCCCAGATGCTGGTCTCCGACGAGCGCGCCCGGCTGCTGGAGACCGGCGGCGGCGTGAAGCACGCCCGGCCGCTGCTCGGCGAGGAGCCGATCTGGGTCTGCAACAGCGACTATGTCTGGCGCAAACCCGGCGAGCCGGCCCTGGCGGAGCTGGCGCGGACCTGGGACCCGGCGACGATGGACGCCTGCGTCGTCGTCGTGCCGAAGGAACGCACCCTGGGGTTCGACACGCCGGGCGACTTCTTCCGCGACGCGGCGGGACGCCTGACCCGCCGGGGCGATGCGCCCGAGGCCCCCCTGCACGCCTTCGGCATCCAGATCATCGATCCCGCGCCGATCTACGCCGACCCGCGCGAGGCCTTCAGCACCCGCGACATCTGGTTCGCCTCGGCGCAGCGCGGCCGCCTGCACGGCCTGGTCCCCGAGGGCCTGTGGATGCAGGTGGGAGACCCCGCCGCCCTGGCGGAGGCCGAAGCGAGGCTGGCGTGAACGCGCAGGACCTCTTCGGCGGGCCCGGCCCGCGCTGGTTCAACATCCCGGCCCAGCGGCCATTCACCGAGGACCTGGCCCGCGGCCTCTATGGCGCCCTGGACCCGCTCGGCCCCGAGGCCCTGTCGCAGGCGCTGGTCCTGACCCCGACCCGCCGCGGCGCCCGGGCGCTGGCCGACGCCTTCGTGGCCGCCGCCGGGGGCCGCGCGGTGCTGCCGCCGCAGATCCGCACCCTGGGCGACCTGGACGAGGGCGAGCCCCCCTTCGAACCCGGCGACCTGGCCATCGACCTGCCCGCCGCCATCGCCCCCCTGCGCCGCCGCTTCGAGCTGACCCGGCTGGTGAAGGCCCATGAGGGGGAGCTCAACCGCGACCTCGACGCCTCGGCCGCCCTGGAGCTGGCCGACGCCCTGGGCGGCTTCCTGGACAGCCTGCAGATCGAGGAGGTCAGCCCCGACAAGGGCCTGCACGACCTGGTCACCGCCGAGCTGGCCGAGCACTGGCAGGTCTCGCGCAACTTCCTGGAGATGGCTGTGCGCGAATGGCCGGCCCGGCTGGACGCGCTGGGCCTCTCCGACATCAGCGCGCGCCGCGTGATGCTGCTGCGGCGCCTGGCGCAGGTGTGGGACGCCCAGCCGCCGCGCGGCGTGCTGGTGGCCGCCGGCTCCACCGGCACGGCGCCGGCCACCGCCGACCTGCTGGCGGTGATCGCCCGCGCGCCTCAGGGCTGCGTGGTGCTGCCGGGCCTCGACGAATCCCTCGACGGCAAGGCCTGGGCCGAGGTGGAGGAGCAGCATCCGCAGGGCGCCATGAAGCGGCTGCTGGCCCGCGCCGGCGTTCGGCGCGAGGCGGTGGCGACGTGGCCGGCCTCCGGCGCCGTCGAGTTCCGCGGCCGCTGGCGGCGGCGGATCATCAACGAGGCCCTGCGCCCCCCGGACTCCACCGCCGACTGGCTGGAGCAGATCGCCACCCTGCGCGAGGAGGGCGCCAAGGACGGCGTCGACCCCTTCGTCGACGGGCTCGAAGGCCTGTCGGTGGTCGCCGCGCGGCACGAGGACGAGGCCGCCACCGTGGCCGCCCTGCTGCTGCGCGAGGCGCTGGACACGCCGGGCCGGACCGCCGCCCTGGTGGCCCCCGACCAGACCCTGGCCCGCCGGGTGGCGGCCAAGCTGGCGCGCTGGGGCGTCGTCGCCGACTCCTCGGCCGGCGTGGCCCTGGCCGGCTGCCGGGGCGCGGTGCTGGCCGGGCTGCTGGCCCGGGCCGCAGACGATCCGCTGGACCCGGTGTTGCTGCTGGCCATCGCCAAGCACGCGCTGACCCGGCTGGGCCTCGACCCCGAGACCCTCGCGCGCCAGAGGACGGCGCTGGAGACCCACGGCCTGCGCGGGCCGCGGCGCACAGACTGGCGCAGCCTGCGGGCCAAGCTCGAGCGAGCGCGCACCAAGGCTCCGCCGGGCGAGATCGACGACGCCCTGGCCCTGGCGAACCGGCTGGAGGCGACGCTGGCCGGCCTGCAGGCGGCCTATGGCGCGGGCGACCGCGCCGCCCCGGCCGACGCGGCCCGCGCGCTGACGGAAACCCTGGAAACCCTGGCCGCCGACGCGGCGGGCGACACCGGCGCGCTGTGGGCCGGGCATGGCGGCGAGGCGCTCAGCCGCCTGCTGGCCGGGCTGATCGACGAGTCCGACGGCCTGCCGTCCACCACCCGGCGCGGCTTCGCCGACCTGCTGGCGCGGCTGATGTCGGGCGAGAGCGTCCGCACCGGCGGCGCCACCCATCCGCGGCTGCGGATCCTGGGCGCCATCGAGGCGCGGCTGACCCGCGCCGACCTGCTGATCGTGGCCGGCCTGGAGGAGGGCGTCTGGCCGCAGGGCGCGCCGCTCGACCCGTTCCTGTCGCGGCCCATGCGCGCCAGGCTCGGCCTGCCGCCGCCCGAGCGGCGGATCGGGCTGGCCGCCCATGACTTCGCCCAGGCGGTCTGCGCGCCGAATGTCGTGCTGCTGCATTCCGAGCGCCGGGAGGGCGCGCCGGCGGTGAAGTCGCGCTGGCTCTGGCGGCTGGAGACCCTGGCCGGCGGCGCCACCCTGCCCGGCCGGCAGAAGCTCACCCTGCCCGGTCGCCCCGAGCTGCTCGACTGGGCGCGCGCGCTGGACGCCGCCGACGGCTATGCGCCGGCCAGGCGACCGGCCCCGGTCCCGCCGGTGGCCGACCGTCCGCGCAGGATGGCCGTGACCCGGATCGAGACCCTGACGCGCGACCCCTACGCCGTCTGGGCCCGCGACATCCTGCGGCTCTATCCGATGGAGCGGCCCGACGAGGCGGTGGACGCCCGGGCGCGCGGGACCGCGATCCATAGCGCCTTCGAGCGCTTCGCCCTGGACCACCCCCGCGAACTGCCGGCCGACGCCGCGGCGATCTTCGAGCAGCTCTATGTCCAGGCCCTGCGCGACCAGGGCATGCCCGAGGAGTCGCTGGCCCGCGAGACCGCCCTGGCGCGCGAGGCCGCCGCCTGGGTGGCGGCGATCGAGGCCGAGCGCCGGGCCGACGGCCGGGCCATCCACGTGGAGCTGAAGGGCGAGATCGGCTTCGACGCGCCGGGCGGGCGGTTTTCGATCAACGCCCGCGCCGACCGGATCGAGATCGACCCGCAGGGCTTTGGCCACATCCTCGACTACAAGACCGGCAAGGCGCCCTCGGCCAAGGAGGTGAAGACCGGGTTCTCGCCGCAGCTCACCCTGACGGCGGTGATCCTGATGCAGGGCGGGTTCGCCGAGCTGGGCCGGCCGCGCCCCGGCGACCTGACCTATCTGGAGGTCACCGGCCGCAAGCCCGCCGGCAAGGTGGAGACCCGCGCCTATGCGGGCGAGGACAGCGCCGAGGCCGCAGCCCGCGCCCTGGAGGGGGTCAAGGCGCTGGTCGCCCAGTTCGACGAGCCCGACCGCGCCTACGTCTCGCGCACCGCCCCGCAGTTCGTGAAGGCCCGCATCAGCGACTACGACCACCTGGCGCGGGTGCTGGAATGGTCCACCAGCGGCGAGGAGGGCGAGGAATGATCCTCTCCGACCTCGAACTCGACCCCCAGCGCCGCGCCGCCGACCCGGGCCTCTCGGCCTTCGTCACCGCCAATGCCGGCTCAGGCAAGACCAAGACCCTGATCGACCGGGTGGCGCGCCTGCTGCTGATCGAGGCCCGGCCCGAGACCATCCTCTGCGTCACCTACACCAAGGCCGCCGCCGCGGAGATGCAGCGGCGCCTCTTCGGCCTGCTGGGCCAGTGGTCGGTGCTGCCCGACGAGGTGCTGCGCCAGACCCTGGCCGAGCTCGAGGGCCGCGACCCGGGCGAGTATGACCGGGTCAGGCTTTCGCAGGCCCGCGGCCTCTTCGCCCGCGCCCTGGAGACGCCGGGCGGGCTGAAGATCCAGACCATCCACGCCTTCTGCGAGAAGCTGCTGCGGCGCTTTCCGCTGGAGGCGGGCGTCTCGCCGGGCTTCCGGGTGATGGACGACGCGGCCTCGGCGATGATCGCCCAGGCCGCCCGCAAGATGGTCGCCCGCGCCGCCCTGAACGGCCAGGGCAGGACGGCCGAGGCCTATGCGCGGTTCTCGGTGGCGCTGGACTTCCAGAGCTTCCAGACCATGTTCGGCGCCTTCGAGAGCCGGCGCGCGGCGCTGGCCGCCTACCTCAAGGACCAGGGCGGGCTGGAGGGCGCGATCGCCGACGTCTGGCGGGTCTGCGGCTTCGACGCGGCGTCCGATCCCGAGAGCCTGGGCCGCGCGGCGATGGCCGAGCTGGACCGCGAGCTCTGGCGGGCGGTCGCCGACCTGTTCGACGCCGCCGGCGCGCGGGAGAAGGACGCCACAGCCCTGCGGGCCGTGGCCCTGGACCCTGAGGCGCGGCTCGAGGCGGCGCTGAAGGTGCTGTTCACCGACGGCGGCGAAGGCACGCCCTGCGCCTGGGTCGCCAGCGCCGCGGCGCTGAAGAAGGCGCCGGGCCTGCAGATGGCGCTGGTCAGCGAGCAGGACCGCCTGGCCGCCGTGCGCGAGCAGATGCGCGCCGCCACCGTCGCCTGGGACACCGCCTACGCGCTGGCGCTGGCCCAGGCCTATCTGACCGCCTTCGAGATCGAGAAGCGGGCGGTGGGGGCGCTGGACTTCTCCGACCTGATCGAGAAGACCGCCGAGCTGGTGTCCTCGGCGCCCATGGCCGCCTGGGTGCTGTTCAAGCTGGACGGCGGGATCGACCACATCCTGCTGGACGAGGCCCAGGACACCGCGCCCGGCCAGTGGGCGGTGCTCGACGCCCTGGTGGCGGAGTTCTTCTCGGGCGAGGGGATCGAGCGGGCGCGGCCGCGCAACCTGTTCGTGGTCGGCGACGAGAAGCAGTCGATCTATTCGTTCCAGGGCGCCGACCCGACCCTGCTGAAGGCCAAGTTCCGTCTGCACGACGCGCGGGCCAAGGCGGCGGACCAGCCGTTCGAGCGGGTCGACCTGCTGGCCTCCTGGCGTTCGACCGAGGAGGTGCTGAAGTACATCGACGTGGTCTTCGGCGGATCCGACACCCGCGACGGGGTGCCGCCGCCGGAGGGCGCCGAGCAGGTGTTGCACGTCCCCATGCGCGCCGGCCACCAGGGCTGCGTCGACATCTGGCCGCTGGCCGTGCAGCCCAAGGGCGCCGAGCGGGAGGCCTGGACCGCCCCGCTGGACGTGGAGCCCGAGGCCAGCGCCATCCGCCAGCTGGCGGCCGACATCGCCTGCGAGATCGAGGCGAGCGTCCAGCGCGGCGACGCGGTGTTCGACCGCGACCTCAGGGCCCACGACGGTTCGCGCGGCGACTGGCGGCCGGCCCGGTACGGCGACGTGCTGATCCTGGTGCGCAAGCGCTCGGCCCTGTTCGAGGAGGTGCTGCGGGCGCTGAAGCACGCCAAGGTCCCGGTGGCCGGGGCCGACCGCCTGGCGCTGTCCGAGCACATCGCTTTCGACGACCTGATGGCGCTGGGCCGCTTCTGCCTGTTCCCGGACGACGACCTGACCCTGGCCGCCCTGCTGCGCAGCCCGTTCTGCGAGGTGGACGACGAGGGCCTCTACGCCCTGGCCAGGACCCGGGGCGAGGCTTCGCTCTGGCGGACGCTGCGGGCGCGGGCCGGCGAGCGGCCGGACTGGGGCCAGGCGCTGGAGGTGCTGGAACAGGCCCTGGCGCTGGCCGGGAGCCGGCGGCCGTTCGAGTTCTACAGCCACCTGCTGGGCTTCCGGTCGCTGCGCGCGCGCCTGCTGCGCCGGCTGGGGGCCGAGGCGGAGGACGCGCTGGACGAGTTCCTCAACCAGGTGCTCGCCGCCGAGGCGCGCGGGATCGAGGACCTGGAGAGCCTGGTCGCCGCCTTCGCCCGGCTGGACATCACCGTGAAGCGGGAGATGGAGGCGGTGCGCAACGAGGTCCGCGTGATGACCGCCCACGGGGCCAAGGGGCTGGAGGCGCCGATCGTCTTCCTGCCGGAGACCACCAGCCAGGGCGCGGCGCGCGACACCCCGCTGCTGGCGACGGAGGCCGGCGGCTTCCTGTGGGCCTCGGCCAAGAAGAACGACTGCGCGGCCTCGGCCGCCGCCCGCGAGCGGCGCGCCAAGGCCGAGGCCGACGAGGCCTGGCGGCTGCTCTATGTGGCGCTGACCCGGGCCCGCGAGCGGCTGGTGCTCTGCGGCCGCCTGCCCGGAAACCGCAAGGCGGAGAACCTCAAGGGCTGGTGGGGTCTGCTGAACCCGGCCTTCGACGCCGAGGCGATCGCCCCCCACACCCGCCACATCACCTGCGGCGAGATGCAGATCCGCCGTTATGGCCCCGACCCGCAGGCGCTGGGCCGCGGGGCGGCCACGCCGCCGCCGGTCAGCCCCCTGCCCCCCTGGGCCGCGGTCGCCGCCGACGTGGAGGCCCATGCCCGCCTGGCCTCGCCTTCGCAGCTGGACGACGGGGCGGTCACGCCCGCCGCCTCGCCCCTGGCCGCCGCGGGCGGGCTGGGACGGTTCCGGCGCGGCGACCTGATCCACAAGCTGCTGCAGGTGCTGCCCGATCTGGCGCAGCCCGAGCGCGCGGCGGCCGCGGCGCGGCTGCTGGCCCGCGAGCGCGACCTGACGCCGGCCCAGCGCGAGGAGATGGCCGGCGCGGCCCTGGGCGTGCTGGCCGACGACCGCTTCGCCGAGGTGTTCGGGCCGGGCAGCCGCGCGGAGGTGTCGATCGCCGGCTCGTCGGCGAAACTGCCGCCGGGGCTGAACATCTCGGGCCGCATCGACCGGCTGGTGGTGCTGCCCGACCGGGTGCTGGTGGCCGACTTCAAGACCAACCGACCCTCCCCCGACCGCATCGAGGACGCCGACCCGGCCTATCTGCGGCAGATGGCGATCTATGCCGCGGTGCTGGCCGAGGTGTTCCCCGGTCGCCGGGTGGAGGCCGCGCTGGTCTGGACCGATGGCCCAAAGCTGATGGCCGTTCCAGAAAAGGTGATGGCGCAAAGCCTTGTCGAGCTTGGCCGTTCAGGTTGATACCCAGGGGAGGGCCGCCTACATCGGCGGATCAAGAGGCGTCGGGCCGCGTTCCGGAGCCCGGCGCAAGAGGGAGCTTTTTATGAGCACCGTGAAAGTCACTGACGAAAGCTTCGAGAAGGACGTCCTGCAGGCCGACCGGCCGGTGCTGGTCGACTTCTGGGCGGAGTGGTGCGGCCCCTGCAAACAGATCGCCCCGGCGCTGGAACAGATCGCCAGCGAACTGGGCGCACAGGTCACCGTGGCCAAGCTGAACATCGAGGAAAGCCCGACCACGCCCTCGCGCTACGGCGTGCGCGGCATCCCGACGATGATGCTGTTCAAGGGCGGGCAGATGGCCTCGATGAAGGTCGGCGCCATGCCCAAGCAGAAGATCCTGGAATGGCTGAACGAGGCCGGCGTCTCGGCCGCCTGACCTCGACTAGGTAGGCCAGGTCTCCGGGCTCATCGCCAGCACCTCGCCGGCGAAGTGGAGTCCGCCACAGATCAGCACGTGCGGCGCTGGGCCAGGCCTGTCCAGCGCCGTTCGCACGCCTGAGGTCACGTCGGCCACGGTGGAGGCGTTCAGCCCCGCCTGGCGCGCCGCCGCCGCCAGGGCCTCCGCGGGCGCGGCGATGGGCGAGTCGAAGTCCGTGGCGATCACCTGCGGGTCCAGCGCCGCGAAGGGCTGGAAGAAGCCCAGGGCGTCCTTGCGGGCGAACATCCCGGTCACCAGCACCAGCGGCCGCGGATCGCGCGCCACCAGCCGTCCGGCGGCCTCGGCCAGGGCCCGGCCGGCGTGCGGATTGTGCCCGCCGTCCAGCCACAGGTCCGAGCCCCGCGCCGCCGCCAGCGCCGCCAGGGGACCGGCGGTCAGCCGCTCGAACCGCGCGGGCCAGGCGGCCGAGGACACGCCGGCGGCCAGGGCCTGGTCGTCGATGCGGGGGTCGCCCAGCGCCAGGGCCGCGACCACCGCCAGGCCGGCGTTGGCGTACTGGTAGCCGCCGAACAGGCGGGGGGCCGGCAGGTCGAGCAGCCGGTCCTGCGTCTGCACCAGCAGGCGCCCGCGCTCTTCCCAGGCGTCGGCGTCGCGGCCGATCAGGGTCAGGGGCGCGCCCAGCGCGTCGGCCTCGCGCTCGATGACCTCGCGGGCCTCGTCCATCTGCCGGGCGGCCACCACCGGCCGGCCGGGCTTGATGATCCCGGCCTTCTCCCAGGCGATCCTGGAAAGATCGGGCCCCAGCAGCTCCAGGTGGTCGTAGTCCACCGGGGTGATGACGCTGACCGCCGGGGCGGGGAAGATGTTGGTGGCGTCGAACCGGCCGCCCAGGCCCACCTCGACGACGCAGAGGTCGGCCGGCGTCCGCGCGAAGGCCAGGAAGGCCAGGACGGTGGTGATCTCGAAGAAGCTGATCGGTTCGCCGGCGTTGGCGGCCTCCACCTCCTCGATCAGCCCGGCCAGGTGTTCGTCGGCGATCAGCGTCCCGGCCAGCCGGATCCGCTCGGCGAACCGCACCAGGTGCGGCGAGGTGAGCGCATGCACCCGCAGCCCCGCGGCCTCGCCGATGGCGCGCAGATAGGCCACCGTCGAGCCCTTGCCGTTGGTGCCGGCCACATGGATCACCGGCGGCAGCTTCTGGTCCGGCCGGCCCAGCGCCTCGAGCAGCCGCTCCACCCGGCCGGTGGTGAGGTCGATCAGGGTCGGGTGGTTGGCGCGCAGGCGCTGGATCACCGCGTCCGAGGCGCGGATGGGGTCATACATCGGCGCTATCGGGGACTAGGCCGCCTTCGACTGCTCGCGGCCCATCATCAGGGTCTTGAGGATCGAGCCCAGCACGGCGCGCATCTCGGCGCGGGAGACCACGCGGTCCACCATGCCGCGCTCCACCAGGAACTCGGCGCGCTGGAAACCCGGGGGCAGGGTCTCGCGGATGGTCTGTTCGATCACGCGGCGTCCGGCGAACGCGATCATCGCATTGGGCTCGGCGATGTGGATGTCGCCCAGCATGGCGTAGGAGGCGGTGACGCCGCCGGTGGTCGGGTCGGTGAGCACGACGATATAGGGCAGGCCCGCGGCCTTGACCTCGTTCAGCGCCAGGGTGGTGCGGGCCATCTGCATCAGGGACAGCGTCCCCTCCTGCATCCGCGCGCCGCCGGCGGCGGTGAAGATCACGAAGGGCGCGCTGCGGCGCACCGCTTCATGGGCGGCCTTGATGAAGGCCTCGCCGGCGCCCATGCTCAGCGAACCGCCCATGAAGGCGAAGTCCTGGACCACCACCATGACCGGCTGGTCCTGGATGGTCCCATAGCCGATGGCCATGCAGTCCTGTTCGCCCGTGGCCTTGCGGGCCGCCTTCAGGCGATCGGGATAGGGCTTGTCGTCCGGGAATTTCAGCGGGTCGTCCTTGACCACCGGCGAGGCGATCTTCTCCCACTGGCCGTTGTCGAAGGTGTAGCGCATCCGCGCCGCCGCCCCGATCCGCATGTGGTTGCCCGAGGGCGTCACCCACAGGGCGGCCTCCAGGTCGGGGCGATAGATCATCTCGCCCGTGTCGGGGCATTTGACCCACAGGTTGTCGGGGGTCTCGCGCTTGGCGAAGGCGTTGCGCACGCCTGGCGCGATGCGCGCCAGCCATCCGCCGCGTTCGCGGGTCGGGGGTCGACCGGGCTTGTCGTTACGTTGCTCAGCCATCGCCATGGGTTCTACACCGTGAGGCTTTCGACTCGCGCGGAGCGCACAGACTTAGCCAGGGATTCGACTTTGGAAAGAACCCGGCTGGTCACGCTTTCGTTCACGGCCAGGCTCTCGGCGACTTCTTCCACCAGGGCGGAACCCACGACCACCGCGTCCGCCACCTTGGCGATTGCTGCGGCCCGCTCGGCCGTCTTGATTCCGAAACCCACGGCCACCGGCAGGCCGGAGGCGGCGCGGACGCGCGCCACGGCCGGGGCGACCGCCAGGGCGTCGGCCTCCTTGCCGCCGGTCACGCCGGCCACGGACACATAATAGATGAAGCCCGAGGTGCGGTGGGCCACGGTCTTCAGCCGCTCGTCGTCGCTGGTCGGGGTCGCCAGCCGGATCAGCGAGACGCCGTGGGCGTCCAGCGCGTCGGCCAGGGGGCCGGCCTCCTCGGGCGGGGTGTCGACGACGATCAGCCCGTCCACGCCGGCCGCCGCGGCGTCCCGGGCGAAGGCCTGGTAGCCCCAGGTGACCAGCGGGTTGGTGTAGCCCATCAGCACGATCGGGGTCGCATCGTCGCTTTCGCGGAAGGCGGCGATGGCGTCCAGGGTCTTGCGCAGGGTCATGCCCCCGGCCAGCGCCCGCAGCGCCCCGGCCTGGATCGCCGGGCCGTCGGCCATGGGATCGGAGAAGGGGAAGCCCACCTCGATCAGGTCGGCGCCGGCGGCCGGCAGCCCCTTGAGCATCTCCAGCGCCGTGGCCTCGTCCGGATCGCCGGCCATGAGGTAGGCCACGAAGGCGGCGCGGCCCTCGGCTCTCAGCGCGGCGAAGCGGGCGTCGATGCGGGAGGGGGTCAAATCGTCCG
>Ga0307513_10006208_pt1 | contig 15664 bp, 29 predicted proteins | sample 15_EM_MG_FD_202174 | JGI IMG/M metagenome (GOLD analysis project Ga0307513, IMG submission 202174) | Populus trichocarpa ectomycorrhiza microbial communities from riparian zone in the Pacific Northwest, United States - 15_EM | ecosystem: Host-associated > Plants > Roots > Unclassified | place... | reverse complement strand
AGTACGGCACCGAGTACCGTGTTGAGTGGTTAAGCCCTTCCTGGTTGGAAAGTGGTGGACGGCCAACCATCGACAATGCCCCTTCCAACCTTCTGTATGGTTCTTCCTTTGACATGGACGTTAATTTGTCTGGCGCTCCCAAGGACAAGGTGAAACGTGAGTATTTCCCCACTCCACGACCGGCCTGGGACTGACAATTCCTTGGCTTCTAGTTGCGCTGATGGATCTTGGCTTCGTGACCCACTCTATCCACATGAATAGCCGCCTCGTCTATCTTGACTTTGACGTGTCTCCTGACTTGCCTAATCGCTTCACCGTCCATTCGCCGCCTAGCAATGGTATTTATCCACCAGGGCCAGGGTGGCTCTTCCTTGTCGTCGGGGATACCTGGAGCGTTGCAAGACAAGTTATGGTGGGCGACGGGTCGAGCCCTCCGGAAGACCCTGGTGCCACAGCAAATGTCCTGGCGCACACTGGGCTTGCGAAGAGTCTATTAGCCCAACCAATTGGTGGTGGGGAAGGAGACGAGGTTATGTGAAAGCTGGCAAGAGCATCAGTGTTATTCCTGTGTGGGACTATACCCTTCGCACGCCCACCTTCATTATACCCAGCTCTCATGTACTCCATTGTATAATAGCATTGCCATGTAGCTTTAGTACCACAGCACAATCGTGTAACACTTCGGCGGGAACGCGTACAAATATATACCAGTACTCTTATATTTCGTGAATACCTGAACAATACTTAAGGCTAACCAGAAGAACCCCTAGAGCGAATGAGCGAAATCGTTTAGAATCTACAGCTCCACAATACACATAGAAATAAGAAAGAGAGACGTGGTCACGCATGTAACGGCTAGATTGACGAGTAGTGAGGAGTGGAGTCCAAATGAGTGAGAGGAGTGACTGCGAATGGTAGAGGTCGTGTACGAGGTCGTAAAGATGAGACCGTTGTGGAACCAAGAAAGGAACCTCTCAGACGCAGCACATAACAATATAATATATACAGATTCAAGGTGGTGGGTGGACCTGGCGTGCGCATTAGAATGCATGCAATATATAACAGTTCGGCGTGCATGCTTCAAGTGGATGGATGTTGTTGTAGGCGTTATTGTAGTCCATTTTGTGAAAGAATGTAAAGATTGTCGTGGCATGATGTCCTAGTAGGACGTCGGACCTTACGTGCCGAGATGGGGGGAATCCCCGGCGCGCGTCCAGCGTCCGTCTCCATTCCTGGTGTAATTGCTGGCGAGACCCCAGCCAAGTCGTCCGAGACCCAGCGCGCTGAGAGGTTGGTGGACCTCCAGAGACCCGAGAGTGGTAGTCCCCCAAGGCGCCCCTTTCGCCCGCCGTCCCTTACAAGGCGATCAACCTCGTAACCCGCTTCTGTGCCCGCCCTTCACGGCTAGCCACCCGATCCGACCGCGAACGGGCGATCCCGCCACCAAGGCTCTCGTAGGCACCAAGGCTGGCAAGCGAGTCGCGCATCTCAATACGGTAGTCGTCGTCTTCGTCGTCATACTCGCTCTCGTCGATGTCCTCACGCCATGCCGGGTGCTCGCGCGCGTGGCGGTCGCAGAGCCGCAGTCCGTCGAGCTCCCAGTACTCGCCGTCGAGTCTGACCTTGCACCCCTGTCCGTCACGGAATTCGCACAAGAAGTGGGCCGGGTGATACCGGTCTCCGTTGTGCGCAACGGCGCATGGTCCCTCAATTGGCATCCCGCATCGGAGTGATGAGCAAAGGGAGTTGTTCGCTTCGTGGTAGTGATACTCGCAAAACGGTTTGCCGTCGAACACGTAGAATGACTTGTCTGGGAAGGGTGTCTGTTGTTTGAAGTGGGAAAAAATATAAGCAAGATAAGCGCGTCAGCTCTGAGATCTATTTATGGTAGGCAAAACAGACTCGGCTAGTGGCTAGAGTGACGAACGTACCTGACAAGTCGTGCAATTGAAACAGTCCCGATGGTACTTGCCCTTGATCTGCCCGTCCGAGCTGCCAATCGCTTGACCCTCAATCGGACGGTCACACCTCCTGCACTTGGGGAGGTACAGCATCTTCCAATCATACTCGCACAGCACTTTACCCCCATCACCGGTTTCCTGATCTACAAGGATCCACTTCCCATCCGTGATCCTCTTCCCACACTTTACGCATTTCTTCTCTGACCGACGGCGCGTCGTTGGGTGGTCCTGGGGGGGACGAGCACTCCCCAGTGCGGGAGATGTGTTGGAACGCGTTGGGTGCACGAGTTGCGCGTTCAAACGATCCGCTTGGACGTCCTTCGACGAGACTTGGGAGTAAGACGGTGAAGAAGGTGCCTCGAATGGCGTTGATAGAGATCGTTCCAGAGTCGCACCGAGTCGCACAGATGGGCCTGACGAGCTTGAATAGGATGATGAAGTACTGGCATTGCCGATACGACGATCCTTGGCGGATGGGAATCGGACCTTGATGTCATCATCCTTTGTGCTAACTGGTCCTCCTCGAATAGGCGCTGGTTTACGAGGGGTTTCGTCCACGACAGCCTCGCGCAAATAGGAAAGCTCATTGTCTGAGGCTTGTGTCCCGGTCGGTGATAGAAGTTTGTTCATTCGCCTTTTTTCAACTGGCGAAGACTGCTTCAACCTATTGTTAAAGGGGAACCGGCCTGCGGCTGCTGCATGCATATCGAGTGGCTCTGGCTTGGGGTTGCGTGAATTGGGCGCGGCTTCTCGGCTCCTTGACCTCGCTGATGGTGGGGTGTTGTCACCGAGAGCAGGGGAGGGTGTTCGAGTGTAAGGAAAGGCAGCCCTGGGCGGGGAAATTGGCGAGTAGGAGGATGAGTTTGGAGAGGAGAGAGGTGGAGTAGCTAGTGATTTATCATGTATCTCAGCATTGTGATAGACAGGGTGAGAGGAAGATGCACACACCTCTATCACCCGCATTTGCGGAGTTGATGTCGAGATACTGGGGCACGTTGAACCGACGCCCGGGATCTGTTGGCACTGGAGTATGATTATTATGGACCTGTGCAGCACTGGCTGCGAACATAGCAGCCGCAGCGACCATTGCAAAGCCCCTGCGGCCGACACCGGCCATTCCTGCTTCACCTCCAGACTTTGTGTCGAGCTGCATGGGAGGGGAGGAGGGTGGTAATGGAGCTTGTCGTTGTGGCATGGGTTGGTACTGCATTGGAGGCTCCCATGGAGGCTGTGGTGGGCGCTGCTGCTGCTGCTGCTGCTGCTGATGGTGGGGAATCATTCGACCGGGGAGTTGTTGGTTCTGCTCAATGAATTGATTTTGCTTTGGAGGCAGGGGGCTTGGGGTCCGAGCCATCATAGGACGTGGGTCACCCGGCATGAGTGCACGGGGATGCATCATCATCACAGGAGTGGTTGGCGAGGGGCTGTGAAGGCGGGAAGGAGCAGGGGCCGGAGCCGGAGAGGTCGGTGGAGAGGGGGAAGGTAGAGAGGGAGGAGGGGAATTGGTGTTTGGAACACAGGAGTGATCACCAAGCTGGTCTAAAGCAAGCTCTCTGCCGCACGTTGCACATCGAACCGTAGGCAAATTGGAGATGACCCTCGGAACACGGGAAGTACTGCCGGCGTGGTGAGGATGATGTTGACCATGTGCTCCTCCAGGTTGAGGACTATTAATGGTTAACAACCCAGCACTGAGCATGCTCGTAGTAGCAGCCATCAACGTTTATCGTCCAGTAAGCAGCGACCTAAACGCGACGCGACGAGAGCCAAGTGACGTCCCGGCGTTCTCCGGCGTTTGGACAGTTCTCCCGTCCTATGGCCACCCTTCCTAATCCGAGCTCCCACTAGCCGTCAACTCCATATGCATTCAGCCCAGCCAGCGCTAACCTCAGCGGCGTATTCCCCCTCCCGATAGCGCTGGTATAGCCAGCTTGAAACGGGGCTATCTCATATCTCCGGCATCCCACTCATCCCACTCTAGAATTGGGCAGTCTCTAGACTTCGGGACCACCCCGCGACGCAAGTCGCTTTCTCACCGCTCAATTCGTGTCAACATGCAGTAGCAGTCAAGGAACCCTTTGCAGTTGTAACCTCCCATCATGACTGAGGAGAGTCTCCTGCTTGACTCTCCACCATCCACCGTCGAATGTAAGTACTCCCCATCTTTGCAACCTTGAGCTTTTCTGCGTCCTCTTCCCTTGCTAGCCCTTCCCACTCGTCCGCGTTCCCACTGATAACGTCAATAACAAACGTCCTCAAGGCCGGCAGCGACTTTTCCGCCCTCGCTTTTGCAACTGCACACGACAAATGAATTGAATGTCAGTCGCTGGTTACTGACAAGCACTCCCATACCATATCGAAAAGCAAATTGACCTCCATATGCATGCCGGGTGTACACCTGATAGGTTTCACACGAAATTTGAATTAACTCACTTGCATTGGCGCCGGATACCGTCTCCTTTGACACAATTAGGGCTTGGATATTGGGGTCCGATGCCGTGGGGCCATAGACATCCGCAATTGGTACAATATCATACTGAACACCGCGCTTAAACAGCTCCAGAAACCCGCGTACCGCCGAGATACGGACGTCGATGCTTTCCAGCACTTCCCGATAGGCCTTTTTCACTAGCAGTGGGTCATCTGTCCCCCTCCCGGCCATTAGTGATCGTGAATTACCCACGCATAAAGAGAGCCATAACCGCGGCCCCGCAGCGCCGTAGGCAAAACAAATAATTTGACTGACGCACCGGTGACGCCCACAATAAGCTTTTCTTCCGCGACCCACGCGGCCATACTGAGGAGGATCTTATGTCCAGCGTGTAGGTGGTCAAACGTGCCCCCCATCGCGGCAACCTGATACCGCGGCCGCTTGCTCCGGGCTGTCGCTGTCGTCATCGTTTCTTCGTTTGCATTCGTGAGGACCACATGGGCGTGGTCAAGCAAGTCATCAGGAACCTGCACTTTGGTGTGTGTGCGTATCCAGGCTGGTATTAAGTTCTCATTCACTAGACGCGCAATAATATTGCGTTGTCAGAAGCAGCGCTGGGCCGCCGCGCGTACAGGCACGACGTACGTACACTCATGCGCAACGTAACAGGTATCCCACTGTATATTCTCAATCCCACAGTCTATTACCCCACTGATCGGGGTATCGTTGCCCCCGTGCACGAGCACGTCGATACGCAATAGGATGCGATCGTGCCGCAAAGCGACGGCGCTCGCCTTAGAGTATATATAGGAGAGCAACCGTTGGAGGTCTGACCAGTGTGTAGAGGGGTGTATGCCTGTTTGTGGGTGGAACAGGGGCGAAACGAGGAGGATTAGAAGGCGCGAGCTGGTATCATTGGTAGCGTAGTCGATGAGCGGTGCGAGGTGTGCGTAGGAAGTCAGCGAATAAATGGGAAGGACCAAAAGAGTATTCGGGACGAGTCGAGGGTGCTCCATCGCCCTTGTCGGGTGGTTGGGTTCGAGTGAAATTCGAGTGAAATGAGGCTGGGGAACTTGCCACTTTGACACCTAATCTAATGAAGTTCAAGAACGTAGTCTGCATCTCACTCACGGTTCGCATACTCCAGGCATTACTTACATCCACATTCTTCCAACCAGACGAATTCTTTCAAGCGCTTGAACCTGCACATCACTTAGTGTTCGGATATGGCCACCTCACCTGGGAATGGCGGTATACCCGCCCTATTCGGAGTATAATCCATCCGGCAGTATTCGTACCCGCCTACTGGTTGGTGAAAGTACTCGGTCTTGAACATGGGCAGTGGCTGGTGGGTCCATTGCTTGGTCGGTGTGTTGTTGGGCCAAGAATTGACAACTATTACAGATATGGGCACCTAAAATTACACAAGGAGTGCTTGCTTCGATCACAGACATCGCGGTTTGTAGGCTTGCCCTGCGACTATTTGGGCCGTTTGGGGTGAAGATCACGGTAAATGCACTCTTCGACCACCATGGCTACCTCTCACTATTTTCTAGCTGCTAGTAAGCTTGTCGTCATTCTTCCACTGCCTAGCCCTCGTCCGAACGTTTTCCAATTCGTTGGAAACTTCGCTCACTACACTGGCGCTGAGCTATTGGCTCCCTGTCACCCACCGCGTACACCCAAAGAAGTCTGAAGAGACACTGGGCCCGAAAGCCCCTCCTGGTCCCGCCGCTCGCAGACTCATCCTCCCTCTCTCGATTGCCGCACTTACATGCGCAATCCGACCGACCAACGCGGTCCTATGGACCTACCTCGTCGGAGCCCACCTCTTTGACTTGCGCAAGCAGCCAACCCAAATCGCGCAAACCTTATTCGTCGCAAGGATCATTGGGTATGGCGTTCTACTACTCGCTTCACACACCCAACTGAGAGTCCATCTTCGCACAGAGCCATCTCCATCTTGGCAATTCTCGGTATTGACACATGGTACTTCCCGTCCACGTTCACATTCACGCCACTCAACTTCGTGCGAACCAATCTCTCTTCTATATCTCTCTTCTATGGTGGTATGCCATGGCACTACTACCTCACGCAAGCATGTCCGATCCTCTTGACCACATGCATCCCGTTCTTCTTCCATGGGGTTATCCTCAATTTCAGATCCTCGAATACAAGGCGCGATGTTACATCTGTAGAGCTAACCACGCTGATGAGGCTCATCATATGGACGACCACGGTCTACTCCCTCGCAGGACATAAGGAGTGGCGGTTCCTCCACCCGCTCCTGCCCGCCATGCACCTTTTCTGTACGAAATCACTGCTTTATCTCACCAGGAAACAGAAACCCAATCTCACCTGCATTCCCCGTCGTTCCTTGGCGTTAATCCTACTTCAAATCCCAGCAATGATCTATGTAGCCTTTTTCCATGGCCGCGCGCAAATTGCCGTCATGCACTACCTGCGCTCAATTCCACCTGCGAATCTCACGAACGTGGGGTTCCTAATGCCATGTCACTCGACCCCGTGGCAAGCTTATCTGCATCGCGCGGACCTGGCAGAGACAGACAGCATGTGGGCATTAGGCTGCGAGCCTCCGTTGGGGTGATACCGTCGTTATCAGTGTGCTTCCTCTATTGCTAACGATAGGGTTGTTGCAGACCCGAAGGCCCATCACCTTACGTTGATCAGACCACCACGTTCTACAAGGACCCAAAGATCTACCTGGCTGAGTGGTTTCCCTATCAAGTAGATCCATCATTCCCACCTTCACCGGAACCGACGAGTACACCGGGGTTGACATCATGGACGATGCTGCCCAGGGTCGGGATCAGGCACACATGGCAGCACGAATGGCCAGAACACTTAGTGATGTTCGGAGCACTATTGCGCGACTATGACGGCTACATCGAGGGGCGGCTCCGATATCTAGGATACCGAAGAGTGTGGAGGACGTTCAACGGGTTTGAAGAGGATGAAAAAAGACGGGGTGGTGTTGAAGTTTGGAGATGGAACTCAACCTTAGCAAAGCCACCATGGGGAGGGCGTGCCCTCGGAGTTTTGAAGCCTCCTTACTATGAGTAAATCAGCCGTGATTGCGCGTAGAATCGTGCATATGATTTGCGGCCTAGACGCATGGATGCTACATAATGTTTTGGTAGTAGGAAGGAACAGCATAGAACAATCCCAAGAAAACGGTTTACTGTGAACAACGAAAATCTGGTCAGTGGGTATCCATGATATCAAATATGAGGCGATCATACATCGACCATCTCTGTGTCCTTGTCCGCAGCGTTCTTCTTCCGGTCCTTGCGATCCAGAATCGCTCGACTAAACGGTGGAATCGTCAGCCAAAACCGCACCATTGGAAGAACGGCGACCACCTCATACCGGTCCTTGTCGAGCTTCAGGGTGGTAATGACCACATTGCTGGGGTGGATGCCGACAGGTGCGCTCCCGCCGTTGGTTTTGTCTCGATGCACACGGTCGACATGGATGACCCATTTTTTGCGGTAGACCTGGGTGACTTTGCCCTCCCGACCCTTGAATTTGCCCCTTACGATCAATACCTCGTCGTCTTTGCGTACCGGCAGTGAGCGGACCTGTCCGATCAAAGTCGAAAGTGAGTCGAAAATAATCGACAAAAATCGAAACTTAGTGCATACGTTGTGTTTGGTACGGAGCTCCTTTGATAGAGAGGAAGACATGAGCACCCGGCGAACGCTCGAAGGGGCGGCAAAGTGAGCCTTATGGCTCTTGCGCCGTGAGGAAGAGACGTCTGTGATGCGGCTCAGCATTATTGTATGTATTTCCAACTGCAGATCGACAATGTACCGGGGTTGACTTTGCCCATGGCAATATCGATTTCTTGAGTTGAGGGGAAGACTTTTGGGTTTGGTCAGCGCGTGCCAAACGTGTTTGGTCTGCCCCTTTGTTAGCCACTTTCTCCTCGTCAGCTGAGAAACATGTCGGGCAAACCAAAATCAATGAAGCTCAAGTTTAAGGGTGACAAGCCCAGTAAGAAACACAAGACACGGGACGACGGCGAGGGCTCATCGCGCAAGCGGAAGCGTGACGAGGATGACGAGCAGCACGACCTTGGTCAGCCAACCACTGCGTGACACGTACAAACATCAGCGCAAATGGCGCAAATGGCTCTAATGTCGTTATCTACCTACAGATTGGGTGCTGCCCGAGAACCCGCAGCAGGTCACTGGACCCACATTCATCTTCCACCCGTCGGACCCGCCACTATGCATTGCGTTCAACCAAACAAGCAGCAAGATAACGCTCCCCGCGGTCTCACGGCCGGACGAAGGCAGCGGGGAGCCCGGGCCACTCGTATCGCTCGTGCCGACGGACGTCTCGCACGTCTGGGTCAGCACGCGCGTTGCAGGCAGCGAGACGATGAACTTCCGCACGCCGGACGGCAAGTTTCTCTCCTCCGACCAGCACGGGCTGGTGTCCGCCAACCGGGAGGCGCGTGGTCCACAAGAAGAATGGAACCCCATCATCCTCGAGGACGGCATGGTCGCGCTCCAGAACATTTACGAGAAGTACCTCGCCCTGGACGAAGTCGCGGGTGGGGCACTCAGCCTGCGCGCGGATTCGGACACGATCGGCTTCCAGGAAAAGTTTTGGGTTAAGGTGCAACATGGCCACAAGAGAAAAGCTGGTGCGGAGGAACGCAAGCGCGCCGGTGTCCAAGACGGACCGCTGAAGATCGACGAGGCCGCCTCGAAGTGCGTACCTTTTTGGCCCACTCAGTCAGTTGTCCACGGTAATCTGACGTCACGCATTGTATTCCTCCCCCTTGTCCCCTTGTCATCAGTCGAGTCTCTCAGTCTTGGGGCGCAGGGCGAACTGTAGTGTCAAAAGAGGACACGAGGGAACTGAAGAAAGCGCGCAAAGAAGGAAGGCTTGCCGAAGCCCTCCTCGATCGGCGTAGGAAGCTGAAGAGGTGCGTTCTGGTACTCTTTTCTCATCCCCGTTCCTCGCGCACCTCGCGCACATGTCACGTCACGCTTTTCCGCTTTGACCGACCGAATAGGTCGAGCAAGTTTCACAATCCCTTCCATACTCGTCGCCCTTTGTACTCACATTCCTCTGACTGGTTCGCAGCGACCGATTCTGCTGACGACTATTGCGTCTCTGCCCACACCCGCGCCCTCACCTCGCAAAGCCCCCATTCATTGGCCATGTAGATCTCGTTCCCAATTCAGTTGACTTATTCTCCCCCTTGGCGGCCCTATCGATGGCCAGCCTTCCATTCACGCAATTAGAGGGAGTGAGTGCATGCCAGAATGACCACGCTTCCCAACATCTTCCCAACATCTTCCCCACTAGCTCCCCTAACGTCCCTACGGACACCCCGATCTGCTTTCCCCTCGCACCCTACTCACCACTGCCTTCGCACACCTCTATCAGCCAGGTGTTGCCTGCCTCACCACATCGAACAAGCTGACCACACCAAGTCGGGCTCCTATGGATAGGAGTGGAATGAGGAGACGAGAGAGAGATAAAGTGAACAAAAGTCTAGATACATGGCATCTCGTTCATTCGTTTCGGCCCTGAACCCGAAAGAAAAAACGCTAGTCCCCTTTTTGTTACAATCTTCCTGGAAGACGAGACCTCTTTGGCACCCTATAGTCCGTGAGAACTCAGACGCAACGTAATGAATCGCGGTTCGACGATTGTCGTTCGCCGGTTTCTCTGCAGTACACGAGAAGAAGGGAAAAAGGAAGGAGAAAGGAAAACAACGACAGTGGGAGAGAGACAAACCCTGGAAGCAAGACGATGAGAACGGAAACGTGGACGGTAGGAGGGACGGTACGGAGGATGGACGAATGTGGCGTGGCGTGGCGGATATTGGGAAGAATGCCAGTTCGAAAGCGTGCGAATTGGCAAGACCAAAGTCATTTACATAGCATCCACATATAACCAATCAGAAGGGTGCTCAAAGTATTGAGATGGTGATACTGAATGGGGTTAGCTTGTGTGGCGAGAGGTCGAGTAGAGCTATGAGGTGCTATACGCCGTCTGGGCGTGCGAGTAAAGCGGAGGGAAGGCAAGCCAATGACGTCCAGACCGCCAGCGTCACTGGGCAGTCTAGAGGACCATGCATCTGGATGACTTCTTCTTCTTTGGGGGGAATCCTGGGGTCGGAGACGTTGGTAGTGATGGGGAAAAGCCAGCCGCCGAACTCTGTGATTCCTTGTGATTGCGGAGTGTCCGGACGAGGTTGGTAAAGAGGCGTTCGACGTTTTGTGCAGTCTTGGCGCTTGTTTCGAGGAACTCGCATCCAAATTTGCGGGCGAGGGCAGCACCTTCTTCGCGGGATACCTCACGCTCGTATGCCTTGTCGCACTTGTTTCCTACGAGCATAAAGACGGGCTCGGAGCGTTTGACGCGTAGCATCGACTGGCGGAAGGTTTCCAATCGGTCAAATGTTGCACGCGATGCGATCGAGTACACAAGGACGAAGCCTTGGCCCTCTCTACGGACGGCGCAGGAACGCATATGAGCGGAGAAAAGGAAGCGCGAGAAGCGAAGTGGACTTACCGGACCCATTGGTCCCGCAGGGTCGCATACTCCTCTAGAAGGCTAGGAGTGAATACGAGCTCACTAGAAGGCGGGGATGAGGTTATGCTCACCTTGACCGGCAGTATCAATGACTTCCACAAAGGACATCCGGTTGTCGACAATCATCTGCTTCCGATATGCGTCTTCGATCGTTGGGTCATATGTCTGCACAGATGCGAGAGGGTTAGAGCGGGAAACGTAGGCGGGTTGTGACGGCCGAGGGAATGGAAGACCCACCTCTGGAAATACGACGACCAAAGCGGGACAGTAGCCAGTCAGTGGCTGAAACGGACGGTCGCGGGGGGTCTGAGCTCACCGATAAAGCAGTTGAGGGTAAACTGGAGGGAGAGGCGGGTGATACGTCAGCAGACTGGGGGGAAAGGCAGAGCAGTGGCTGACCTGGACAGCGAGCGCGGTCTTGCCAACGCCACCATCGCCGAGGACGGTTACGCGCCACTGATCCATGGTGTATGGGTTGTGTGTTGGAGAAAATAGACGAGGAGAGTGGGCTCAAGGGGGCAGGGGGCAAGAGTGCTCAGGACGATCGATGCGGCGGCTAGCGCGTGGGTCGTGCAGGTCTGTAAGAAGGCATGAGAGCTCGTCGTGACGAGGGAAAACTAGGGACAGACCGTGAAAGAGTCGTCGAGGGGGATGGCGAGGGAGCCAACAAGTGAGGTTGCTTTGTGCAGTAGAGTTCGGAGAAGAAAATCCCAGCGGGACGGGGGGGGCCTTCTCACAGTGCCCGCACCCTTGTTGGCCCGAGGGTCAGAGTAAGAGAGTACCGCCATTGTTATTGCCATTACTACTGCTGTTACTATTCACACCATTCAGACATCGTCGAATAAGCTAAGCAAGCTGCATATTGCCCCGGTTTCCCCTCAGCCCCCCTCCCACGAGTTTTTTTTGTGTGTCCAACCGAGTGTGTCCGAGTGTGTCCGAATACGTCGCACGAGTGTACAAGCCCCTCGTCCCTTGGTTCGGGCAGAAGTCATCTTATGTTCGTTCAGGGCGATCGACTTGTGCCAACTGTCGCCTCGGGGTCTGGCGCGTGGTCCCAAACTATTGATAACGATGACGGTTACGACTATACACCATAGCTAAGTTTATTGCCATTGACTTCATGCATGCGATTTCCCCTGTTGCCCGTCTTCTCCATAACGCCCTTGTCAGAGCCTCGTATGCTCTCCGGCTCGCCTTCTGGTATTGCTGCTGGTGGTGGTGATGATGATGATGGTCGCTGACCATTGTCCGGCTTGCTGGCCCTGCGTGTGTGCAGCCGAGAGATGGAATCTCAGAATGCATAGAGTACTGGCAATGGAGTGGTAGTGCGTCAATAGATAACAATAATAGCAATGCCGATCCGTTATTACGAATATTATCAATAATAAGCTTGTCGCCATTATCGCCATTATCGCCTTTACCGGACCCGCGTTTGTCACTATTTGTCCTGCCAGGCACGCCTATCCTGACCACGCTGCTGCTGATCGCTGCCTTGAGGTATCTTAACGGAGCCGGCCATAAACGACCAGGCCACTCACATGAGCGGCCAAGGACGACCAAGCGACCGGATAGGGGCAACCGGAGATGAACAAATATCCGCCGCCGCAAGCCTCCAGCGCGCCCAGCACCGCGCACAACGCGACCACCTCAACATCTCTTTGGAAGAAATGCAGTCAGACCTCCACCATTTCTCCTCGACAATTCAACGCCTACATGATCACTTCCGCGCCGCCCCTCAAACGGACGTGGTCGCACTCACCCGCACACTCGAGTCGAGTCAGGCCATTTTTACAGCTCTAGAAACGGCCTATGGTCATCTCCTTGCCTTACGAAATGCACTACGAGCCCCTTCTCTATCCCAGTCTTTACCGCTGCAATCCTCGCCACCGTCAACGCCAACTCCTGCTCTTCCCTCTTTGGTACCCGAAAGCCGTACTCTCCCATCGTCCACGGGGCCCTATTTGCGTCCTAGTCCAGCGGCGAATGGCTCGCAAGAGACCGTCGCACTTCCGACTGCTGAAATCTCCCCAGCAGAGGAACGTGCGGTGCATTATGTCGCACTCTCATCACCCAGCCGATCTATATCATCTGGTGTATGGACGCATTACAATGCTCGCGGCCGTCGCGCAGCCGACGGAGAAAGGCTTTCAACTGAAGAGGAATTTCCGCCACAGAGCGAGGCACAGGATGATTCCCTCTGGTACTCGATTCCACCACCACCATCATCATCATCTGGCGACCGACTACAACCGGCCCTCCCACCGCGCTTCTGGACACCTCGAACTCGTCTTCCACCAACCCAACTCGATCCCACCACGCCACATCAAGCACCCTCCTCAGTCGTCCAATTCACGCGTCAACCACGGCCCTCTGTACCCACAACCGGCCCTACCAGCTCCGGCTCGTCCGCGAGCTCAACCGACACGAACAACGATGCGAACAGCGGCGGCGATAGCAGGAGCGCGGGGAACGACGACCTAACGAGTGTCAACCGCGCCGCAAACCGACTCTTTCAACGGCTCAGCAGCATCCAAGAAACCACGCGCCGTCTGCGCGAGCGGCGCTGGTCGAACCTCCCCGACCGTGGCCTTGCGGAGATTCAGACCCTTGCAAACGCAGAAATTGACCCGTTGGACCCGATTGCACCCGCCCGCCGGTCGGATTATTACGCGCACCTTCTGCGTAGACGCGTGTTGAGTACTGCCCCGCCTCCAAGTGCGGGCGCAGAGGCAGGTGGTGATGACGAGAACAAGGAGAATGTTGAAGGTGAGTTGGTGACCCTGCCACACCGTGCACGGCAAGAGTTGTCACTGATCAATGCGTTTTGTTGCCGCTTCAGTGGCGTTGAATGCAAATGGAGACCCAATCATTCCTGCCGTTGGTGTGTTGGTGCGTCATTATGGCCGGAAAAACTCGTCTTCCGTGACTGTGGTCAAGGGGGAGGCGCAACGGCTGGGGCTGGGTTCAACGTGGGACCATGGTGTGCCGTGGCCGTTGCCCACTCGACCGAGAATGCGACAGAACGCCTATTTCGAGCTGGAGGTCACTCTCCCGAGGGGCTCGAGCCTTCCCGTCGTCTGCTCATAGCCACACGCGAAGGTCGTATCAACCAATCCAAATCGCGTCTTTCTCGCGTGTCACGTTTCTTGTAACCATTGTCTATCCCTTAGTATTATGATCCGCACCATCTCGTCGTGCCTCTTAATTCGATTCAGGTTCCTTCTTCCTAATTCATTCCATCTTGAACCCGCACTATACCCGGGCACTTCCCCCCCGTCAGACTCTCGGACGTAGATGCCCAAGGTCAAGCTCTCTAAATGGTATGGTGTACGGAAGGGGCGGGAAGGGCCACAGGTTTACGAGCGATGGGAGGAGTGTGAACTTATGGTTGGTCCCCAGCAGCAGTTGAGCTAGTCGTTTATTGACAGATGTATACTTCGGGGGTGATGTAAGATACATAGATTTCCCAATGCAGAATATAAGGGATTCATGACGCGCGAGCAGGCGATGGAGTGGATCTTGCCCGCCCTGCACGGGGGGCACGCGCCATCCCACCTCCCGCAAATCTTAGCAGGCCCCTTGAGCTTGGATAACCCCGTTGGGATGCCCGCTGCTTCAGCCGAGCCCAACGCCATCAAGCTCTCTGACGAACAGCAATACGTCGTCGACCTCGTGAAGCAAGGGTACAATGTGTTCTTCACAGGCTCTGCGGGTACGTCTCATTTTATTCCTTTTCTCGTGGACTCTGCTTGACTCCACGCGCAGGTACGGGCAAATCAGTCTGTTTGCGGGAGATCATTCGTGTTCTTCGTCAAAACGGAGCGCAAGATGTGTTTGTCACCGCTAGTACAGGTATTGCAGCAGTGAATGTCGACGGGTGCACTATCCACTCGTATGCTGGCATTGGGTTTGGGAAGGAGGATAGGCGTATACTGTTGAGGAAGGTGAATTTGCCAGCGAAAGAAAGATGGCAGACCACTCGGGTGTTGGTCATTGATGAAAGTAAGTGGGCTAGCATTCGATTTGATACGGCTTGACCCTGAAGGGGTGTTTTCTAGTTTCAATGGTCGACGGTAGGCTATTTGATGCCCTCGAGTATCTCGCTCGCAAAATCCGAGGAAACGATAAGCCATTTGGTGATATCCAGTTGGTCATTTGCGGAGACTTTTTCCAGCTTCCTCCGGTCGCCAGAAATGGAGAGCTTATGACTTTCGCTTTTGACGCTTTTACGTGGAAGAAATGCATCCACAAGCAAGTAATTTTGACGAAGGTGTTCCGGCAGAAAGAATCGGGTCAGCAACTAGTTTACTTTCTCGTGGTTACCTTATTGATGCTCGGCCATCAGAATTTGTTACAATCCTCAACCAACTGCGGGTTGGCGAAGTCAGTGAAGCTGCGACGAAGAAGCTCGTGTCGCTATCGCGACCGGTGCAATACCATGATGGCATCGAACCAACTGCTCTGTACGCACTGCCAACGCAAATTTATGGGGTCCTGACATGGTTATCAGCTTCTCGAGACGAGCAGAAGTCGACGAAGCGAATCAAAAACGCTTGAAACAATTGCCAGGCGAAGAGGCGACGTTCAAAGCATTTGATTTCCCTGGCTACGATGCCAAGGGACACCCAACATCTCACCAAAGAATGGTGCAGCTACTGGATCAAACACTTGCGGTTCTAACGCTGACGTT
>Ga0307513_10006207_pt1 | contig 15664 bp, 18 predicted proteins | sample 15_EM_MG_FD_202174 | JGI IMG/M metagenome (GOLD analysis project Ga0307513, IMG submission 202174) | Populus trichocarpa ectomycorrhiza microbial communities from riparian zone in the Pacific Northwest, United States - 15_EM | ecosystem: Host-associated > Plants > Roots > Unclassified | place... | reverse complement strand
CATATTCCCCATCATTCCCTGGTTCTCAAATTTGCAAAATATATGTTGTGGTGGATGAGAAAGGATCTTGGCGAAGCTACTTCTCTGCTTACATAACACGTGCTGGAATAAAGCGTCGCCTATCTTAACGCCCGTTTCATCATTATTTGTTAAACTACATCCAATTTGTCTGCATTCCATCAAGTGATTTATATCAAAGCCGTATTGAACCTCATGCTAGTTATGCCTCTTCCCGGCGATTTCTCCACAGGGTTCTGCTGCTTACGTTGATGCAAGGAAAGGGTACCATCATCATTTTTGGGTAGAATCACTTGGGTATAATGACGCCGTTCTCTGCAAAATTCATCTCAGTCAACTCAATTAAGCTAATATCTGACCGTTATAAAGAATTGGATACTAGGGAGTTTCTGTAGAATAAGAGAGGCCGCGGGATTTATAGGACTTGTGCAGTTATAGGACACCGCAAACCACTCGTGGAGCATATGCTATGGAGTAGGGCCGATTTAATGATCGTCGACAGCGCTCGAGTATGAGGATATTGATTGACCGGGCTTCTATTTTTCTTGGCTTTTCCAGCGGTAGGAATAGCCGAGATGAAGGATGGAGGGCAAGCCTATATCGCAATGCAGCTTATCAAAGACTCGGACTCGTCAAAAGCTGCGTGTTCGGTTAGTTTATCCGTCTTAACGATTCCTATGTTTTATACTTGGTAAAATTTGCTAGTCAAACACAACACGGGGGCAATGTATTGTTTGGCGCGGCGGTCGAGTAGAAGATCCGTGATTCGCATTCACATGAAACACGAGATGATAAAATGAATGATGGTTTGATGGCAGAAGCGCTCGTCGCCTAACCGTGAGGTCATTTCTCGCCTAGCGGGTTTCGTCATCGCCCCAATTTTGTGGAGATACGAGGATGCAAAATATGGGTATAAAAGGGCAGTCGATCCTCTTCAAATCCATACCCAACTCGTAAACCTATCAACATCAGCAGCCTAGTAAACCGTGACCATTCACAAAGTATATCAATATTGTAATCCATGCTACACTCGACTGACTTCCATTCGACAGTCATAATGGTCGCTCTAAAGACTGTATTCTTCACTCTCGCCAGCGTTATCGCCGTCAACGCAGACTGGCACGTCTCTTTCACCTTTGCTGACGGTGGCCAGGTGACGGCCCATGGATTCCGCAACTCCGGTTGTGTCAACTTCGGCAAGACCAATTCGGACATAAAAACACTGTACTTCGAAAACAACATCAACACCGACACTCTTGAGCTCTACCACCAACAGGGTTGCAAGGCTCTGGCCTACACGGCGGGCCCAGGTTCCTCGAACGTCCCCGATCAAAGATACTTTTCTTACAGAGTTTATTAATCGTGTGCGACGTTTGAATGATAGGTCAACGGTTATAGAAGTCAGGGGTCAGGTTTTGGAGGAATGTACTCGTTGCATGCTAAATTTATTAGGCAAGATTGTGTGCGGGTTAATGATACAATACTATCCAGAGTTTGTTCCCAGTTTGCCTTGTCTGTTGTTTCTTGCGAGCGGGCGCCGAGAGCAAAGGACACTTCGGCTGTGTTGTATTCCACGGGAACCAGGAGCACGTAAGATCGTTGAGTGAATGAAACACGCTGTACTCGCCGTCAACATGCTCGTCGACGAAAGCACCCGACACAGCGAGACCAAGGAGTTGGGAGAGCACCATTGATCTAGGGTGACTATTAGAGATATTTAGGAGGCGGTCGTCCGTTCTTGAATCGGATCTCGTATAGCGATACAGGAGTCCCTAACCCGATCTTGCGAATGGACCAAGAATGGCAAAAGGATCAGCAATATGAAGGGCCAGATACAAGAGTCGAGACGCGCTTGAGCCTTGCACACATGGCCAACAAATACAATCGCCACTATGTCAACATACCGTGATCGAGTCGAGAAAGGAGACTTCCTTTCCTGCTCCATGGTATGGAAACCACTGACCAGGACCGTCAAGCTTCCAAAGGCTTTGATAAATATATTTCTATGTATCAACAAAGCCGGTATCATCATCCAGGGCATGTTTGTTAAAGCCTTTGGAAGCCTCACAGTCCTGGTTTCCATACCATGGCGGCGCGCTCTGCCGAGTGACAGCAGAAATCGTACACCCTGCGCTGGGATGGAACGATAGTGGATTTATAATTATGACACAAATTACAAAACTCAACAAAAGTCAGGTTGTTGTCGCGACCTTGTTAGGTATTACCTATGAAACATAATGAAATGTCGGCAGCGTGCAAAAGGGCCCAAATTGGATTTTCACGAGTTTTGCGCAAGGCAAAAAGGTGACTGGGAATCTACGTACGGATAAGATAAGATAAGGAATCCTTGGCGGCGCAAAGCGCCGGGGCCCGGGCCCCCGATTCGTTTTTTGAACGGAAAAAAATTGTTATAAGTGCACATCGTCATGGTTAATATTACATGACATTCCTTTTTGTTATGATTAGTATGAACTGTAGGGGTTATGGAAACATACAATTTTTGATGTAAATTTTTGGATACAGCGGGAGCCTGGGAAGGAGGAAATAGGAAAATATACACGCCAAGAAATATAGAAGATAAACATGTAGGCTCAATCAAACCCCCTTTCGTTCTTGGTCTTGGTACGAGTTGGGTACGAGACTATAGGCAAAAACAATCAAACGGAGCGAGGAGACGAGACGAAGCACATGCCACATGCATGACCGGGATGACTCATACACTTATAAGGGTTTTTTTATTCACTGCTGTGTAGGAAAGCTTTTGCGACTCTCTCCGTTACTTATGTAACGTATCGAGTCGGGGATGGTGGATTTCCGGCGTGATTATGATATTAATCCCTATCTCTGCGGATCGTGGGGGGAAATCGCTCATATTCGAGTCATATTCGAGTCATTTTAAAGTTCAAACCTTCATTGTAGATTTCTTGACATCTTCAGAAGTTCGAACCAAGTTCGAACCCCCATATCGAACAAAGAAATCACCATGTCGTTCTCCATATATGAAATCCCCAAGCCAGCATCTGAAGAGGATGTATCCAAATATACCGAAATACGCCTCTCTACACTCTCCACCAACCCCGAGGCGTTCGGGTCCACATACGCCAGGGAGTCTGCATTTACTCCTGATCAGTGGGTCGCCAGAGTCAACACCAGTGGTCGAAAAATCTTCATCGCCATCGACAAAGACAAATGGATCGGCACCCTCAATGTGTTATATCCCGAGATGCTACTCGGCGGCCCCAAATCTACTCCATATCCACCTGAAATATCAGCGACAGAGGAAAAGGGGGATCTTGATGTGTTGATGATTGTTGACCATTTTCATTGTGTACCCTCAGCAAGATCGCTCGAGTTCTCGCGGTTGGTTTCGCCACAGGTTCTATTTCTGCATCGGGTTGGTTGATGTCGTTTCGTTGTACCGTTTCTAAGGTGTGTTGTACCAGCATCTCCCCAACCCCTCGTTTCCTAAATCCCGGACAGACCCACATATGCGGCGCGGTCGTTGTATGAGAAGAATGGATTTAGCTATAGAAAGGACGCGGATAGCGAAGAAACTGTCTCTTCTGATCAGAGTTGGATGGCATATATTATGGAGTAGTCATTATATGTAGAATGATCCTACTCGCTATCTTATCATTCGCGTCTATAACCACCAAGCAGGTCAAGCAATGATGTCGCAATGCGACTGCAATGTATTTTTCTTTATCATTTTTTAACACCTCATCTGCTTATGTCGTGGCCATCTATGCCACTCTCTCCTCATGTAAATTTGGAAATTGATCTTCCAGGATTTGTCAAGGTGCGCGGCCATCCCCTCCCTTTCTGTGATCAATAAATAAGTCAAATCCAAAAATTCCTCTTCCTCCAAGGAACGACATCGCCAAGCATTTCATCTCCTCAGTATTAGACCTTTCTGGTTTATGCGGAATTTTATATACACTTCTAAACTCAACGAGTCGGTTAATTACAAACGCTGAGAGGAATAGTTTTATCCTTATTCCACACGGTAAACGCAAGGGTTATATTCAAGCCCCAACTCAACCCGGCTTTCCCGAAGAGAATCGGGGAAACTGGGAGTTGGGTATGAGAGCGGTGGGTGTATCCTCGAGGACCACGACTCGAGGTGGAATTCTCCAGACGAAAGCGAAGATGAGTTATCTTCGGACGAAGAATTGCATTCGGATCAAGTGTTCAAATAATGGATGAAGATCCAGGATGGTGAAGAAGAGACGCTATCGGGGCGGGAGTCGCAGGAAAAATAATAAGTGTGCATCGTTTGTTCAACGCGAGTCTTTTGACATCGGTTGAAGGGATTTTTCACTTCGATGGGTGAGTGCGAATATCCGCTAATATCCGCTCTTAGTAAATCACGTGGTCATTCAACCTCCGCTGTCGCACCTTTGCTCCCAATTTGACCCCGAAAGAAACCACCAACATGGCACTCAGCGAGAAACCCCCTGTTACCACTGCACAAGATGACGATGAGAGTGATTGGGACGACGTCGGCGGCGACGATGAAAAATCAAGGCTACTATCCTCACCTGACTCATCTTCAAACTCTTCTCGGGTATCTTCTCCTGAACCAACAACCGACTCTCGTTTCTCACCAACCTCCCCCGTCACCGTTGAAACGCTTTTTGCTTCTCGCGTTCGTTGTTCTCCTCCTCTTGGTTGGGTTTCAGATGCTCAGTAGTCTGCTTGCAGCGAAGAAGAAACCAAAAGTCATCCATGCCTCCAGGTTAGTCCATGAATTAATTGTGATGCTCGGATGGAATGTTACAACCCTTTTCCTCTCTTCTAGATACTCGAAAGAGTATAAGTTCCGCCCCGCTGCGAGCCCCATTATCACGGAGACGCTTAAAGACGGGCGGGTGCGCTTGAGGGGGGCACTGCCTACGCCAACCGAGACGACCACCCCTGTAGTAACGAAGAAGAAGAAACCAGGCGCGGGAAAGGCTACTGGAAAGAGAAAAGCGAGGAAGCCGAAACGTAAGCAGGGCGCTGGTTCTGCGAAGCGGATATAATTAATGTAAGGGTTTTTTTTGCATTTCCTTGGTGGTGCCGCATTTCTGACCGTTGCTCTCTTCTTCTCACCTTCAGTTATTTGGTTAAGGTTTAATTCAAGATAATACCGCATTATTGTCGCGATACCCCGATATATGTTTATTTGAAATTTTTGTTCAGCCTACTCACCGGAGCGGCTCGTGGATATCCTTTTCGTATCGGTCGTCTTGGATTTCTTTTCCTTGTTGTATTAGTTCGAGACTCATCTAACAGGAACTAGGGCTGTGCAAAATTTGCGAAAGCAGATTTATGAGCACTTTTCATCGATACCGGGCTGCCGCGTCGTGAACTTTCTTTTTCTGCTCTTATTGGTTTTCTTCGTTCTTATGCTAATCATCCTAGTTTTCCTCTAGCGTTGTTCCCATTTCCAATTTTTACACCTCGAGGTGGCTCCGGCAACCCATGCTCAGTGGTCGAAATCCCCCCAAGGAAATCCCTCCTGTACGTACGCTCAAAGTGTAGTCTGCAACACATCGGCTTCAATCGATACTAACATTCGCCTTCACAAGATGGTTACTGTCGTATACTCCCGTCGTATCGCTATTAGGCACCCCACGCAAAGGGGGACAACAGTAGCGCTTCAGCTTCATGGATTCGTTTTCCTCTATATTTCTACAAGACGCATCTAAGTAGAAAGCTACAGCATTTGGGAAGGCTGATTTATGAGCGCTTTCTATCGAAACCCGAGCTGTCGCATCCTGGACCTTCTTTTACGTTCCTCTCCTATTCGTATTCTCCGACCTCTTACTGATCCGATTACTTTATTCCCAGCGTTGTTCCACTGGCCGTGTTTACGCCTCAGGGTGACTCTGAGAACATAAGTTCAGCGGCTTCCTTTGTGATTTGTATGGCTCGAGGTGTGGTTTACTCAAACATATCGGCTTCGATTGATACTAGTACTCACATTCGCAAGACGCAAGTTGGCTACAGTGGCACGCTCCCGTCATATTGCTATTATGACGCTCACTCAAGGAGGACGGCGATGGCGCTTCAGCTCGCGGGTATACCGAGACCAGTCACTTTCTGGGGCAACCACTCGACAAAGTCCGGCATCCATTCCGCTCATTGACCGCCCCAGGGATGTCTTCATTTTATGAGCAGATGGCTTCAGCCATAATATCAAAAAATCCCTCAAGACATGTTTGCGATGTCACCTGCGCCAGTTCAACACTAAGCGTTTGTGTTGAACACCTATAAACACCTATGCAAGTCTCAAAGCTTCCATCAACGATAGTTTCGTGCGATTCCATGCCTGGCGGCGGCGGAAGACGCAAAGCACGCTTCGTTCTAGGTCAACCTTTCTAATTTCATTGTCGTTATCTGATCCGATCAGGTAGGAACACACAGACATATCCCGACTTGAAGGCTACTAGCATGAAGGGACACGCGTATCTCGGGCCGCAAACATGTACTCACTAAATTTTGTATCACTGATTGGGACCCCGGTCTTGATCTGGTCTTGATAACAGGTCCTTCATCAAACCCACTCTGACAAGGATGGACGGGCAACATAATACCATGGCTGCTGACGTAGCAATCCTTATCTCGCACAGAAGACGACGGCTAAGAGGAAATCCACCAACATCATTCCTCCGTTGTTGGTACAAACTGCCTCCGCTCCTGGATCAAGTCCAAACACACACCGCCCCCTTTTCTGATGTTGCGTTCGACCTCTGGTTACCGCGCCACTCAGATCTAACAGATCGCGACAACCCTGGTCCACCATGTGCTGGACCCCATCCACTCGAATTTGGGCTTGTTCTAAGCGACGGGGGCCAGCGAGGAAAGTCGGTGGCTAGGTCGCTAAGTACATTTTTCTCCCTCCTGACCCCCGCCGACCCATGACCCACTTCGCAGGACAGATAAATTTCACAACCCTCCGCGGCTAATTTTCGTGCAGTAGGGCGGAGGCTGACCCCTCTCCCGACCCCTCCTTCGTATCAACAGCCAGGTTAGACGTTGTGTACAATGACGTAACCAGCATTTTGATGTCATGTCAGTTTCACCACCATTCCGTGGAAATTGTGGCAGCACGAAGTATGAATATGATGTGATAGGCTACCAGGTAGTGTATCATTTCGACCAAGTATTCATGTAACGTGAACTGATAACGGGGCCTGAAATAGTCGGTTTTTGGTCTAGACCATCTAAAATCGCCCAAGGTACTGGAAACGGAACACCAAATGAACACCTTGCCAAATGAACTCTATGTGTACGCGTAACATGGTCTGAACACTTGATCGAAGCGATACAGTGCGGCCAGTCCAGAGCTTGTGTACTTGTAGTCATGTGATCAGTGTTTGTATTTGTGCTTTTCGAAGCGTTAGTACGCCATTGTCTGCAACAGCGAGGAAACGACGATCTCAAAACTTCAAGGGCCTGAACAGGCAGTATTTGCCGCTGGTGTCAACTTTTGGATGGGGTGCTCTTATCGTCCAATCGCAATTAAAACGCGTCCTATTCTTGCATCTGGGAAAGATTTCCAAACCGAGCTGAGTGCTTTTCGCCGTCGTTTATTAACCATCAACGAAAATCCCACATCAAGCCAATGCCCACCTACTCTATCGCGAAGACCTCGGACAGTGGGGCAGATGACTTGCGCAGCGAGCAGTACAGCCCACGCACTCAGTAAAGACGTAATTTTTTCGTCATCATTGATTTTCTAATTGGGTTTCGTCGATTTAAAGGTACCCGCCATCGCCGACCCATTTATTGCACGAAAAAAATTCGAAGGCGCCTACAGACGTAGCTGATTTCGTTAGCCAGATTGACATTCACACTATTCCGGTCGACATAGTTTACCAGAGGTTCTCCACCTCGCCTACAATCGGCCTTAAATCTCCTGATGTCGCACGTCATACCAAGTCCTTCGGCAAAAATGTTATATCCGCGCCGAAAACTCAGTATTGGAAAAAAGCCCTCAATTACGTGTTTGGAGGGTTCAATTTTCTTATGTGGATTGCATTCATTGCCACCTTGGTACATCTTATTGTTCCCCTTTGATGAAAATTTGAGCTTCATCGTTCGTCATGTTTTATCTCTCCATAGCTTTCGTACAAGCCCTTCGGGGAGCCCGACCCGGCAATATTCAACCTTGGCGTAGCCATCCTTCTAGTCAGTTTATCCCACCATCTTCATTATGTCGGTATAAACACTCACTATACAAGTATTTTATCTCAAGCTGCTGGTTATCATCGTCTCGGCCACGTTCTATGCGGTTGTTGACTTCCATGCTTCCAGGATTATGAAGACTATCAGTACTTTCATCGCGGAAGAGGCCACTGTGATTCGAAATGGCGAGCGTCAGACTATCCCAGCCACAGATATCGTCGTTGGTGACGTGATCCAATTAACAGCCGTACGTTTAATTATAATCATATTATTCGCTGCTTAGTCGTATCCTGATTCCCAAGGGTAATCGCACCCCCGCCGATATGCGCATTGTCGAAGCATCTTCGGATTTGCATTTCGACCGGTCGCTCCTCACCGGTGAAAGGTTGGTCATCATGTTGGTTTTCTGTCTTCGTCGTTCTCATCCGCCCAAGTGACATGATTCCTGGGTCGATTACCTTTACATCGCACAATGCCATGGAGACCCGCAACCTCGCTCTCACCTCCACCTTTGCCGCACAAGGAACTTGTACTGGTGTTGTATTCGCCACTGGTGACAGAACCGTCATGGGCCATATTGTTGCCATGTCTGGAGAAACAAAATTCAAGCTTACGACGGTCCAGCGAGAAATTTGGTTCTTCACAAAGATTATTTCTGGTGTCGCCCTCTTCCTATTCTGTATCGCGATGATTGTATGGGCAGTTTGGCTGAAAAAGACTTTCCCGGGGTTCGAAACGGCTAGCAGCGCCATTGTTAACTCGATAGGATGTATTACAGCGTTCGTGCCTCAGGTAAATTATTTTGAATGCAATCGAGACTGCCAACTCAGACTATCTTACAGGGATTACCTGTGTGTGTCGCGCTCTCTCTTACAATTATTTCTAGGCGAATGGCCGCTCGTCACGTCCTGGTTAAAAACCTCGCAAGTATTGAAACATTGGGATGTATGTCGGTTTTGTGTTCGGATAAAACAGGGACACTCACCGAAGGAAATATGGTCCGTCTTTGTTTTGTTCCTGGAAAGTCGTATAACTAAGTCTTGAACTTTTGGCATCTCAGAGCGTCCGGAAGATAGCAGTGTCCAATACCGAATATTCGCTAGATGGAGATGATGCGTCAAAGAAATCCTTCGTACCTCAACGGTCCCTCTCTCTGAAAACATCTCCGCCTCTTTCGCAACTAGCGCTGATCTCTCGTCTCTGTAACGGCGCCAAGTTTGAAGGGAAGGTAGAACGTGTTTCCGTTTCCCAACGCACTATCAAAGGCGACCCTACTGACACTGCTGTCCTCCGATTTGCGGAAGAGTCACTCCAAAAATGTCTTTCCATGGATGATGGTACAAATATGGTCCGCACCCTTTCGCGGACTTGCAAGAAGATCTTCGAGGTTCCCTTCAGCTCACGCAATAGGTGGATGATGAGTATCGTTCAGGAATCGACTCCTTCCGGATTCACCAGCACATGGATGCTCATTAAAGGGGCGCCAGATATCCTTTTCCCATCAGTTTCATTTATCCTGGATTCGAACAGCGCAGCCGTACCATTCAATTCTTACCAACCTAGGCTGTCTCGGCTTCAGCACCAATGGAGCCTCGAAGGCCAACGTGTCATTGCAGTCTGCAAGCGGCCTCTGAACGATGTCAAGCTTCCAGAGGACGAAAGCGAGCTCGCGGAATATTTGTACAATGAGGTACGAAATCTTACGCTTATTGGACTCATTAGCTTGCGCGATCCTCCTCGTGCGAACATGAAAGAAACTATGAGAGTTATACGCGGCGCGGGGGTTAGAGTTTTTATGGTCACTGGCGATTTTTTGCTGACGGCTGTGGCGATCGCAAAGCAGGTATTAATTATCCTCCTTTACGGCCTCAGTTAGCGATGTTCTTATCGGCTCTTTGATGATAGGTGGGCATTATTACCCAAAACCTGTATGACACCGCCAGTGATCTTCCTCGGGGCCTAAGGATCGGTGTGACCAGTGAAGAAAACAGCGTTCCTGGGCTTCTGAAACGGACAGCTTCTGATATGAGACCCCAGGAGGAGGATCCCATCAGAGCACTTGTCTTGACAGGAGACGATTTAGAGGAACTTACAACGGCCGACTGGGATATCATCCTGACTAAGTACACGGAAATTGTTTTTTCCCGCACGAACCCCGAGCAGAAGATGTTGATTGTAGAGGAAACGAAGAGGAGAGGAGATAACATTGTGGCTGTCGTAAGTGTCTACATCTCGATTTAATGTTTGTGCGCCTCTCATTTGCTTTTCCGCAGACTGGTGATGGGGTAAACGATGCACCAGCTTTGAAAGCCAGTGATATCGGCATCGCTATGGGAAGGTATGCGTTTTTATGTAACAAATCGGTCAAATACACCAGCTCATTCGATGAAAACAAAGTGGAAGTGACGTCGCAAAGGAAGCCGGTGCGTATTTAAGTTATTTGACTTCTATACAAATACTTGAATATAACTCAGCTTCCATCATCCTATTAAACAACGACTTCTCTTCAATTCCCGCGGCAATCGAATTAGGCCGTCTGGTTTTTGATAATTTAAAGAAAGTCATCCTGTATCTTATGCCGGTTTGTAATCCTTTATTCTGGTACGTCGATGACTTACTTACGTGAATTATACACAGGCCGGAACATATTCGGAGTTCATTCCTGTCTTTGCAAATGTGTTCTTGGGCATGCAGCTCGCGCTTAGCTCTTACCTCCAAGTCTGCTTTTCCATCACAAACGACGTTATAATGTCAATATCCTTGATGTACGAACAACCAGAATTTGGTGAGCCGTGGTTAACTCTTCCCCCGTCCAGCACTCACTTTTTTAATCACCCCTTCGAAGATCTCATGAATCGCAGACCTCGTAATGCTCGCACGGAAAGATTAACAGATTGGCGTTTTTTCATTCAAATCTATCTGGTGAGTCTTGTTGAATGTCATCGACCCAATCGGCGTCCGACTTACCCGGTATACCGTAACACCAAGTTCATAGGCTTGATGATGTGGCCATGTGCGATGAGCATGTGGTTTCTCTATATGTCTGAACAAGGTCTTGGGTTTTACGATGTGATATTGGTATATGATAAATGGGCGGACGGATACAAGGGATTCTCCATTAATCAACTCAACCACTTTGTCGCTGTCGGTCAGTGCATCTAGTAAGTTTCGGTGATAACATACTACTTAAGAAAGCTCACCCCTAATTCTGCAGTTATATCACACTGGTATTCCTGCAATACGGGGGCCTCTTCTCAGTCCGCAGTAGACGCGTTTCCATCATAAACTCCAACCCTCTTTGGGGACCTCGTCGCAACTTCGTCGTCCCAGTTGGCATGATTGGCACTGCTCTAATTGGAGTTACTAACTTGTACGGACCTGGGTTGCAGATGATTTTTGGGACTACTCACATTCCGGGAAAGTTCTGGGGTATTCCATTTTTGTTGGCCACTGCGATTTTGATTATGGACGAGACAAGGAAGCTGATAGTAAGGACATACCCAAAAGTACGTGTTGACTTTACCGCTGCTCCGCTATTTCTCTAACCGATGTTAACTTGTTACAGTCTATCATCGCGAGGGTGGCTTGGTGAGAACTTGCCGCTGCCGCCTTTCTGAAAACGACGGCTCTGGAAATTTCCAGCTTTTTTTCCGCGATATATATTTTCTGAAGGGTTAATGATTGTATAGCATTGTAACAGTAATCTGCAATTTCAAAGACTTATGCACAATATTATAAGCCCGATTGATAGGAGGATCCATTCCTATACGCTTGTAATATTCCGTGTTCGATCGTCGCTTCCATATAATCACGGGTATCTCGGCCGTCTTAACAGGGTTTCGAGTCTAATGTTACATTTATCTTATATACTGATTTTGCTCCTGTCCTGTTGAAAATTGCTCGCTCTGCGAACCCCAGTTTACCTTGTATTCCTCAATTATATCAAACTTCCCACATCGCAAAATGCTCAGATTAAATCCTTCGTTGACCAACTCCGCAGTCTCATCCTCAATAACCATAATGCTCCTGTGATAATCGATCTCCAGCCTCAGGGACTGACGGTGAGCCGCATTGAATATTCGAGGTAGAGATTCCAATGGGACGGGAAAATTGTAAGCGAACGCGAATTGAGAATAACTGGTTTGCCGGCTGGAATCCTAATATTACAACATTGAACGAGGGGCTCTAGTTTCATGTTAACACTATTAGTACGGGGCTGCTCAGAAGCTGGAATGGTTACATCAAGGGGAGCGCAGCGACCTTGCCTGCGAGTCTTCTCCACCTGTGGAGGTGCAGTTGGTGGGGATAGATTGTCGGGGGCTGGAGACTGATCCGGGGTTACGATGACGGGCGACAGATTATTGACATGACATTCAGGGATGGAATGGGAAGGGGAAATGGAGCTGGCCAATATCTTGGCGGTCTGATCAGCTATGGCCTCCTGTTATGATTCGAAATATGAGAGAATATCAGTTCCCGATGAATAATTATTAAGTAACACAAATTGAAGAACTCACGGAATCGTCGTCTAAGCGCTCGATTGACGCCTCATCGCCATAAATATCGTCGTCATCAATTTCACCCGACGCCGGCATATGATCTGATTTGGCCGGCTCCATTTGGCCACTGGGATCCTGGCTGTCATTCGTGACGGAATCGAATTGCATTGCCCCCAAGCGTCGCGCTATCTCGTCCGCCCTATCGATGGTACCTGTACCTTCCGTAGATGTGCCGCCGTTCGGAGAAGCCCCTTCCCTGAGCTCGATTTGCTTGCTAAAAACATTTGAATCCCACTCCGTTTTGACTCTCTGGTACCAGGAGGGGTTGATCACTGCGGAATTAAGAAGGAATTGGAGATAGTAAAAGTAGTCGTCCTTGTACATGATTTTGGACTTCCCCTTTCCGGAATTGTCGAATTGCTTGTCTGTTGACAATAGAAAGCGCGCCTAATCGGAAGAAGATTATTAGCGCTCAATTACATTAATACAAATCCGGAGTGAAACTATGACATACCATGATGCAACACAAAGAGATCAGGGCATCGGTTGTAGCAACCGGCTTGTCGTCTCGCAGGAATTGACTGGTGGATCGAGCTACTGCGTTCTCCAATTTGAATATTGCACCTGAATTGAAGGTGATCCCTCGTGTGATCTATGAACCATGGCGTCAGTTAATAATTAATTGAATAATGGGAAATTTACCTTATATAGAATTTCACTACGAAACAGGTATTCATCCTGACTATCATCCTCGTCGAGATAAATTGCAGGGAAGAAACGAGAATAGGCGGAGCCGGAATATCCAATTAAAAATTGGATCCGGGTTACATTGAGTCGTCCTTCGAGGGGGAAAGCGGGCGCCAATTCGGGGACGTCAAAGATTCCACTTGTGTGCTCCTTGAGGACCTTGAGAAAATTGGACCGGCCAGTGCCTAGTCCGCTGCGGAACTGCAAGAAATTTAAATTTAGTTCGGTTTAATAGGTTCAATTTATAAGTTATGCAACATACCTTTGAAATCGCGTCGCCCATTTTGGGATCGTTGGCAGAAATGGCAAGCAAATTATGATACTGCTTGGGGATGGCGTCACGAAGGTCCTCGGTGATGCCCTGATTTTTGTGCTTGTCGTCCAAGAAGCGGATCCGGTCCCCAAGGCCAAACTCGGATTCCTTATCGAGGCCAACAAAGTGCGACCTGTCGACATAGCAAGCGCGAAATACCAGGCACCATCTGCCACACTTCTCGATCTTCGTGAGGAATCTGGTGTCTGTAATATCAATATCTTCGTTGTCGTCGAGTTGCTGGGGCCCTCGCTTTCTCCCCTTTGTGGCTGAATCCTTAACGACCATCGTTGCAATGGCGTTGCGCAGTGTGAGATTTTCTGCCTTGAGAGCCTCGATCTCCTTTCGAGCGTCCAAGTAAGCCTGCAATAAAATAAAATTTGTGTAATAGTCAGTCAAAAAGTCTGAAATTGAATAAAATGCGACCTTTCACCTTGTATAGATTGTCTGGATCAAAAGCCGATGGTGTGGCGCTGGGAATAGATATCGCGCCCGAGCTCAGCTGGCTCAGAGAATCTGGACTGACAGTGGTTACAGTGGGAGCATTGTTGTTACCATCCGGTTGAGGAGTCCGATTGCGCTGGGGATTCTGCGGACGAGCATCACCAACGATTGAATTATCAGTTGAAGGCAGCAGTTGACCAGATCCAGCAACAGGAATGGAGCCCATACGACCAGTGCGACGCAATTGAGAGTTCGCAGAGACAGAAGAGACAGGAGGCAGCGGGGTCGTCGACCTTGACCTGGCGTCCTCCAAAGCCTGTTCAGCAGGGGAAAGCAAGATCATTGCCCCTTCCCGCCGAAGCGGGCGGCGGGGTTCCTGGGTTTGAGGACGAGTATTAGACATAATCACGGCCAGTAAGATGATTAGGATGATTAGAGCGGGAAGACAGTCTGAAGTGATATGTGAACGAAAAAAAGGGAATGTTTCAAGGAGATCATGGTATGCCTATTTATTGAGAATCGACTTGACGAATTTGCGAAGAGACTCGGCCCTGTTGACCAAAAAATGCGCCCAGTAAATTTCATTCAACGGTGGAATATCCTACAAGGTCCGTGAGACGTAAAAGATCAACATCAAGTGCTCTATGTTTCTGTTGGAGATTAATGATTGCATGAAGGAATCTTTACGTTCGAAATGCATGACTTTCATGACATGAATCCGTAAATAATTTATTCACAGCCTTTAAGTAATATCTCCCTGACCATTCTAAAATAAACGCCTCGAATCTAATACAGGAATTATCATATATTGGCTTAAATCACTAATTCTGTGGACTTCAACCTCAACCAAATATCTTCGTCAGTGAAATCAATGACGAAAAATTCGCCAAAATGCGATCCTCGATCAGGTACTAAAAGGCCACCTCGTATGATTGTGTTTGTGTCAATCAATACGGCGTTTTTACGTGCTCTGGGACGCAGCCTTTTGAGCCTGAGTTGATTATGGCGACCTTGGTGTTCCATGGCCCGAGGTTCATCAAGCGGTAGTACGAGCGCCAGGGGGATGCGATTATCAATGTAGTGCAAGTCAAAAATGGCGAGAAGTTGAACAAATATTGCTGTATTCTCGCCTACCTTGACTAGAGCATGGTCATAGCGAGGACAGTTATGAAAGTTAGGGTTGGCCCTGAGAATATCGGCACATAATGACCAATTGGCAACGGAAGCATATTTGACCTTGAGGAACCGGAATTGTGTGATCTGAATTAAACCAAAAAAACGTCAGCGTGTCGCCGCAGAATGAGAGTCATCATAGTGGTGGATTTAATTTCAACATACCTTGTGGTCCCGGCTAATGACAACCTGTTGGCGGCCTAATCGGTTTGCGAGGAAGTTATTGAGCTTTCGCCGGAAATGTTGAAATGCCACATCGCCGATATGTTCCTGTTCCAGGCGTTCGATGGAGACG
>Ga0307513_10006206_pt1 | contig 15666 bp, 8 predicted proteins | sample 15_EM_MG_FD_202174 | JGI IMG/M metagenome (GOLD analysis project Ga0307513, IMG submission 202174) | Populus trichocarpa ectomycorrhiza microbial communities from riparian zone in the Pacific Northwest, United States - 15_EM | ecosystem: Host-associated > Plants > Roots > Unclassified | place... | reverse complement strand
CATTTGTGAAATAGGCTATCTTAAAACCATTATAGCAGAGGAATCTTTTATGACAAGAAAATGAAAACTATATTTTCAGATTCTCTATATTTTAAAGTACTTATAGCTAGATTTTCAAAGTAGTATCGCTATTATTAATTGTGATAATCAAATGTAAGTTTGATTTTTCAGTGGTTGCTATGGGTGAGCGGGATCCCGGTCCTGATCAGGTTCCCGGTAAATGACGTTAGGCGATTCCATGTCGACCAGGTTCGGATTTTGTGGGAAGAAGTGTTGCATTATTGCAAGGTTTAGGGAGGCTGCACTCGGGTAGTTATACTTACTGGGTACTGTTGATCCTAATCTTTTCTTTGTGAATTGATGTACTGTCCACACCTCGTTTTTTTTTGTGTTTTCCAGGAAGGTTCTCCAGTGTCTTGCCTTGGCTCTTTTGACCTCGTGCTGGTATTTCCTCTTGGCTTGTTTTGCATCATCCATTCCCCCAGGGTCTTCCTTGACCTTTCTGGTTTTGACCGGGAAATCCTTCGTGAGTTGTGTAAGTTTGGGTGTCCACCACGATTTGGACCACTTGCATGGCCTCTTGATCAGTGCATTTATCCACGCACAATAGTAACACGTATATATATATTTGGGTTTGGAAAGCTTTCGTATCCTCCCGAGTACCACTAGTGTTCGTGACGGGGCCTCGCCTCTGACAAACGGGGCGCCAAGGGCAGGTTATTAACTGCAGATTAAAAAAAGAATTGTCCAAATCGGACCAAAACTGAATGAGATTGGGTTCTTTGAAGTTGTCTAACTTCAAAGAGCTCTATCTCTGTCAGTTCTGGTCCGATTTGGCTGATCTTTTCAGCCAGTTAATCAGAATAACGTAGGTTATTTTGTCCCCGCTCCTCTGAAATGGGGCCCTGTAACAAAGCCTAACTACCACGAGCAATTAGAAACTCTTTGCTAACCCTCTCTTTTGATTATTCGGTATGATAAATGGTGATAAAGGTTTACAATGCCCCTAGGGGTAATAGCCGGTTACCCTCCTATTCGCTTCGCTCATAGTCGGGATAACCAAGTGTGACGCAAAAGCAAGTGTGACGCTCCACTTTTTTTTCTTCCTCCTAAACAAAGTCTTCCCAATCCAGTAACACCAATCTCTCCATGAAGATCAATTCTGCTCACACACTCAGCAAATCAATATCTCCTACTGGTCCAGCATTTCTACTCCCCCATACAGTCAATCCTGCCTCCTAGGCCAACTGGGCTTCCCGGCTGGCTGATCCTACTCTCCACTCATCCAACCTTGCTCTCAACAACAGCCAATTCAATACTTCAAGTTTTTCCAGTCTTACTCTATCATACTCCCACTCAAGATTAGACTAGCTCTCCCACTCTACCAATCCTGCCCCCCAGTTCTTAAACTGCCAGTCGTAATTCTCAGACTTGTGGCTACTCACTTGGTCCATCCTGCTCTTCCATTTTATCAGTTATGCTCTTCCATCAACCTGGTTCTATTCAGCTTCCAAGTTTAGTCAAATCTGATCCCTTACCCAATGAATTCCGAATTCCAGAAGCAATAGACAAACATCACTTTCTGATTCTGCTCTGATATCTTGTGACTTGAGTATAAGGAATGCTAATTTTATTACCTTAAATTATACCATCATAACCTCTTCAGAAATACTAGAACACAGTGAACAGGTAAGCATTTGGTTCAATATATTGTATTATGTAAGCCTATTTACACAAAAAAAAAAAAAAAAGTGGAGCGTCACACTTGCTTTTGCGTCACACTTGGTTATCCCAACTATGAGCAAAGCGAATAGGAGGGTAACCGGCTATTATATCCGACCAATAGTTATCAGAAGGCTTCTTGTTATCCTGTTGCTGTAAATAGGCATTGTTCTTGAGGCAAAAGAGAGGGGACAAGAACTTTGCGAACGCGACTGTACTGTATCCACAAGCGGTGGGTTTACCTTTCTCCTATTCTCTCAACGATGCTACGCGATCGCCTTTAATTTCATTCACGATCCAGTAACGATACATGTTTTGCAGCAACCAGTGAGGGAGAAGCCAGTGTCTGTGAAATATAACCCTAATCCCAACCCACCACTGGGTCAGCCAGAAGCAAGAAAATGGACTTCTGAACAAACAAGACTGATCAAGTCCAGGCTAACAGGGGTCAGTTTACTGCAAGGGTCTTTATTATTCGCCTATGTAACAGGTTTATTCCTGTCTAACGAATATACACTAGGACTAGCGATAGACCTGCTAGTGCTGGTGCTAAGGGAGGCTTCAAGGGACCGGTCGATAGAAGGGTAATAGTTGAAGGACAAATTGGGCTTGGGAACTCAGGGATTGCTGTTCAATTAAGTGTATTCTTAGACTGAAGGTATGTCGAAGTCTGCTGTCTCCTGCTAGCCAGGAGAGTGGTTTAAATACAAAACCCAAGAGCCATAGCCTGCCTGCAACCATGATCATTAGCAGTAGCTGCGCACATACCGGAATCCTGTAATCCTGCAACACCAAAGAAAGAAACAAAGCTCAGCCTTCACCAGTGTTACATGACCATTCCATATCCGGAATTCTAAATACAAACTTCCAGCAAAGCAAACTAAACATAGCAATACGATAGCATAGCCTATCTGACTCAGAGACAGTGGCGGAGCTGAAATCAAATCAAATAAACCAAATATAAATCAACTAAACATAGGAGATCCGGCACTGCCCGCTTCTGTCTACCGTTACCGGAACATGTACACATGTTACAGCCTAATAGCTAATCATCATGCCCCTAGACTCTTAACCTACCCCGGAGGCTCAGCCTCCGTGGGAATTACGGGACAACAACGCTATCTGCCGCATCGCTTCAGATGCTCTTTTTGCTTTTGTCACCCCGCTGCATCATGATGACTAGCTTCCATGACAAAGACGGACACGAATATGATAGTTACTCAGTGGGCAAACACTGATAGCAGGACAATGTGCATTCCTTCTGCGGCCAACCTCTGATTATCATTCTCTTGCCAAATTAACCCGCAGTAATGGCGGCGCGGAGGTTATTGGCAATGTGTTGTTTGGAGAAATTTATTGCGCTATATTTTACTGTTCATATCTACTTCAATCATGGTATAGCGAAAGCCTCTGATGTTGGAAATTATGCTGCTCATCACGTGCATATATTCTCTTGCGTGCTAGATAAGAAACGCTACTACTATCATCTGTTACACACCATTGCTCGTGGACAGTTCCACTGTCGTTAGCTTCAGACGATCTCCGACATTGATCCTGCCTACTCGACGCAACAGGATCAAACTCAAATCACACTGCACTGAAACAGGAACACTCATGATAACCGAACATCACCTGTACCCTCGGTTTCATGCACAACCTATCGTTGGCCACATTTTCGATACCCTCTGGAAATTCTGATCAAACCTCGCATCTGGTTTGGGAAAGAGGATATCGCAACCACTGAGTGGGAGCCGAGGAGCAAGATTGTGCATGCGCTGGTAGCATGTTACGGAGGAAGGATAGGATTTAAGGAAGCTTGTTTTTCCCTTGATTTGTTCATCATCAGTTCATCACAATTCGTTTCCATCTTTGTTCATCTTATCTTATTCTACACTTCCGTTTGATCACTTTCCGATTGTCCATTCCTTTGATAAGTTCTTTATTTGAATTGTATTCATTTTATATCTGCTATATACAATCAATTTGCTTCAATCCGTGTTTCAACTCCGAATCCGCTGTGCCTGAACCTTGTTGTTGAAAATCTGGTTGTATTTCCTTACTGACGTCACTCGTGCTTGTAATTTGTTTCCACTAGGACATGGCCTGATGAAGCTCGTTCTTTTATCTTACCACTCTCAGGATCTGAGGTTGAGAGTGAGTTTTGGAGGTTGTCCAAACTTTATAGTCTTGCTCATGTAGGAAGATTAATACAATAAGAGGTCTTTAATCTATGAAAACTAACTCCTATTCTGCGAGCGCTATATAAAACCCGGAAAACTGGATATATAATCAAACCCCCCCCCCTCCCCGCATTGTTCTAGGTGCAGTTACTCACCTGCATGGCGTACGATTTGTTCATATTCGGAAGCTCGCACGGCGGCCAAATTTGCACTAAACGAGATGACCTGTATTGGAGGAATAACAATAATAGTGGTTATTTGTAACTTCGTTTCTCCCATCGACTAAAAACGCATCCGGGAAAGAGAGAATATAATAAAACATAATTAATCCCAATACCATCTCCCGACCGTCACAGGAGATTTTGCTTCTCCAAAGCGAAGGAGAGTAGTGCGAAGAACATTCTCTATAATACCCGCGAGAGAAGAAAAGTACAGGGAAGTCTCCCGCCCTCTAGAGATTTCCACTGAAACACAATACCGAGAGTACCGAAGCATGTTGCACCAAGAGCTTCTACGCCAGCCACGCACCCCCGAGTGTTTGTGTCTGTTCTCCCTTTGAGCATATTCTAGCATTATCACAATTTTGGAGTGGAATGCTCAATCAAGGCTAGATGATTTTTTACTGTCTGCTAACTCGCAGCCTTGTCTCCAGTGTTTCCCTTCGAAGGTCGTTTCTCTCCATCGGGAACAACAGTTCTTATTTTTATCTCTACATATTTTGGCTAGAATTATGAGTATCTATTCTACATGCTTGGAACATAGCGAGGATTTTCAAGTTCATCCGGTATCTCGCGCGAGCTTGTCAAGAGTGATTGAGCCAAATACACCAACCAAGGACGGAATGTCGTAAATTCTTGTCTGGGTGCTGCGGGAGACTCCTGCAGCCCAAACTCAACCCAAGCGGCTTAGAAAATTCGTGTGGAATTAGGGTGCGTTTACCTAACCGTCTACGATACTTCTAAAATTTCGGTGATAAAACTAGGCGGTGGCATTGCAACTAGCATCATTACTCGGTAGACGGCGCAGGATGGTTTACCAAATTTTCTACATCCCAAATTCTTGTCACTAGACGGTCGAAGCGTTGAGTTGTCTCACAGGGTGCGTTTGCAAATCCTAACTAGACTCTAGACGGCAGGCTACTCTAATCAAACGCCATGTACCGTGCTCGAGTACATGCCCACACACCTCCACACTTCCAACCGTCAAGCTCCCCTCAACGGTCACCACCGTCTTGTACCGCTAGACGGCCGCCTGTACTCGAGCAGATAAACGGGCTCTAATCCGCCAGTCAAATTTCTTGTGATGAAACCATCAACACTCGAGACCTTTTACAGCCTCGTTCCAAAAGTCCGGGCGCCCAGACTGGTACTATGACAGAAAGGACTATAATATATCTGCTATCAAATTTTGTCACAGTGCCAGCCCAGGTGCCAGAACTTTTGGAATAAGGTGGGGCACTCCTGCTCACTTGTTTCTTATACCCCCATGCATCTGCGGTAGTGTTGTTGCCGGTGAAAATGTAGTATGGTAATCGAAGATCGTTGTGGACGAATTTGTCCACCAGCCACAACACCGCCACAGTTGCAAGTTGGGGCACGAGAACTAAGTGAACAGTAGCGCACTAGGCAATAGCAAAGCGAATTTTAAACAAATGGGCCGTCACCGTGTGACGGCCGCGGATGATTGAAATAACGTAAGGTGAAGCAGTGGTTCGGCGGCCACTCGCTCTCTTTTATTTGTTTATCCGGCCACAGCCTCAAAATTACGCCACATGTAGCTCCTTCGAGTTAGCGGTAGACTACCGGTATGCTCCTGCCAGGGTTGTGGCTATACACTACAACCCCGAACGCTTGAGGGCTCACAAGTGGGGCACTCTAAAGAGTGTCCTACAGCTCACAGAAAGCCCGAAGAGGGTGAAAGATTGAAAAAAGAAAGAAAAAAAGAATCTCAACCCAGCTTTGAGGCTCAAAGTAAATATGTGGCCCAACACAACAGCCCCGGAGGGGGACGGAATGCAAGAAACGAGCAGAGCGAATGCCGTAGAGGGCAAGCTCTTACATGGTGGGTTAAATATGCGCTTTTTCAGTTTATAAAGAGAAAATATCGAAGCTAATGATTGTGGGTATTAAGAGGCGGGCAAGGTCGCCGAAGTGGATGGCGAGTAGAATGCTAGGCTCTTAATGTTATGTTGAGCCACAATGTTACTATCCAAGCCACAAATTTACCTTGAACTCCAATGTTCCGTCGGGCACTCTTTAGGTTGCCACCGCAAGAACTCAAATAGTTGAGCCTCACTCTGAGACACCCGAAACCCGCTCTTGGATGGGGGGGCGGGCGCAGAGCGAAACCTGACCTGAGAACAAACTCGAGCTTGAGAGGAAAATAAAGAAAAAGGGAAATCTAGCATCCTAGCGTGAGATTCAATGATTCGAGTTTTTACGGTAGTAGAGTGCCTCCTATTGTGAGCGAGTGAGCGGGAGTCGGAGCGCCTAGCCACAACCTTGGCACGAGTATTCCTCCAGAGCCGCAGAGTCCACCCTAACCCTCGTTAAGAGGGGTTGATTATTGCTAAGGGGGCTAACCCAGTTCAGCCGAGCTTATTGCATTTTTTCACACGCGTAGTTGCTCCGGGCGCTCGAACAGCTAGGCCCGGGGTTCTCTGGAAGCCTGGAGGGCAAGTCTAGAACGTATAGAGGAGTGTTTAGTGCAAGGCAAGCAGAAATTCTGTGAACTACATTCTCCTGACTTACACTAGCATCCGAAGTACCGAATTTAGGGCAAAAGAGTCGCTGCCCACCGCTTTTGGATGCGTTCACGTGACAGATCTATTCGTTGCCCGATGGCCGCAATCGAGGATCTGTCTCGTAATTTTTGGAATGGAGATCTCGGGTAGTTGTATCTCTACTCAGAGGGTAAACAAGTCTGATCGGATAATCGCTGGCTGGGGTCTACTACCCCCAGGGTTCTCGTATAATAACTCTGGGGGTACGCCCACGCCGCTTCTCGGTAGTGTTTCCGTGAAATACCAAGACGGGCTGGGGTTACTGTCTATCCTAGGGGTTTTCAGGAATTACTGGGAAGTGTGTCTGTGCTAGTACGGCGAGATTCACCGCGCACGACGGCGCATTGTACTTGAGCCAGATGCTAGATTTCATAGTTATCTGAAATACGGGGTTTTTCACTACACTTGTACTGGTGTCGTAAGGGCTCCTGAAATTATCTTTTTCCGTCTGTCAAAAATAGCGCGGTAAATCGAGGCAATAGACCAAAGTTGGTTTCGCTAGGGAATTAGACAAAATAGCGAAAACAAAGCTAATGAGGTCCAACAGAGCCCATGACACTGGCTGTAAAGGACTTTTGTTTCTGAATCCTGAGATCAGATGCCTAGTGGAGACGGGGAATTTCAATAGTTTTTACGGCACCGGTAATGGAATCACACGAAACCTACCACTACATGGGTTTATCCTTGGCAGGGAAATTATTGGACAGATTGTCACACAAGCCTCATCGCCCCGCTTCTCTTCAGCTCTACTCACCGCAAGTTTATAAGCACCCTCGATCCGCTATAAATCGCTTTACTATTTCTATTATACATTCGACCGAAATTTCGGAGAGAATATCATGGCACAAAATACGCATCTGCTGTCGGTCAACATGGGCGACGGAAACACCCACTCCGGCAACATAACCGGGAGCTTCAACAACAACTTCTATAAGTCTGACGAGGATGCCGAGATTATGCGATGGCTCTCTCCACTGGAGCCGAAAGATAGACACCAAGGCGTGCGCACCGAGCGATTCGACGGTATTGGAGATTGGATTTTAGAAACAAACGAGTTTCGGGAGTGGAGGGGAGGGGAGGGTGGAGCGGATAGGGCTGTGTTGTTTTGCTCCGGGAATCCGGGAGTGGGTAAAACATACCTGAGGTAGGTTGCGGGATTCCCTGAAAGAAGTGGGTATTGCTGATATCCTGGAATACTAGTTCCCTAGTGATCGATAGCCTGTGCGATCAGGCGGCAAAGAGTGATGTTGCAGTTGCGGGCTTATACTGCGACTTCCTTGCGCAGCAAGAGCAGACCATCGCCAACATACTAGGTGCCATTCTGAAACAACTGGTAGGTAGAGGGGACATACCTGAGTCTCTACGCGAGGCGTTTCAAAAAGGGAAAAGGGAGTTTGGTGGCCGGGGACTACGACTTCCGGATCTGGTGGGAATGTTGCGGACTACTATTGCTTCGCTCCCTCAGGTTTTCATCTGTATAGACGCCCTGGACGAATGCTTACCGAAGCATTTTCCAGGGATTCTTGGGTCGCTGAGAGATATTCTTCGGGAGTTACCAAGGACGCGAATATTCCTCACCGGAAGGCCCCATATAAAGGAAGATATTTGTAGATATTTCGCCAAGGTAGTTGTGATACCAATCAGCCCTAACGCGGATGACATTAAGAGTTATCTGGAGATGAGGTTGGACATGGACACCGAGCCGGATGCGATGAACGACGATTTACGGGCTGATATCACGAGAATCATCCTGGAAAGGATATCTGATATGTACGTAAGAGCATTTGGAACCGCTACCCCATCAATAATATATGCTTACCGGTGATCGAATGTAGATTCCTCCTAGTTTCACTTCACATCGACGCTATTCTTGGAGAGGTGACAATTCGTCAGAGAAGAAAGAAACTTGAAGAGATGGTGCAAGGCAATGGACTTGGCGATGCGTACACGGGAACCCTAACTCGACTGAAGGCGCAGAAGGGGAATAAATCAATACTCGCACTAAAAGTCTTGATGTGGGTGTTGTATTCGGAACGACCATTACGGGCTGAGGAGCTCTGCCATGCCTTGGGAGTGGAGATAGGATCTGTGGATCTGGATCTTGAAAACGTTCCTACACTACGGACAATCCTAGCATCTTCTCTCGGTCTTGTCATGGTCGAGGCGTCTTCATCTACTGTCCGACTGGTGCATTTTACCCTCCAAGAGCATCTCTTAAATGGCCCAACCCTATTCCATAGTCCAAATTCAGCAATTGCCGAGGTATGCTTGACATACCTCAATTTTGAATGTGTGAGGGATCTTTCGCCAGCGCTTCTCTCGGCTCCCACAACAATGCCCTTTCTACAATATGCTTCTTGCTACTGGGGAAAGCACGCAGGAAAAGACATGACGGAAAGTGTGAAAATACTTGCACTGAGACTTCTCAATGAGTTTGATGGGCATATAGCGAGTCAACTAATGTTGTTGCACTATAGTGGGGATAGTAGCGCGGGCTATTATTATTTTACCGGGTTTGCAGGACCTAGAGGATTTACCGGACTTCACGGTGCAGCATTTCTCGGGATCGTGAGGATAGTCGCTGGTATATTGGAAATGAAAGATTGGGATGTTAGTGTAAGGGACTACACAGGGAACACGCCTCTCATATGGGCAGCACTAAGGGGGTATGATGGAATAGTAAAGATGCTTTTAGACCGAGAGGACATCAATCCCAACCAGGCTGATGCATATGGCACGACACCACTGTTGTCGGCCGCTGGGGATGGACATGAGGGGGTAGTAAAGGTGCTTTTGGACCGAGAGGACATCAATCCCAACCAGACCGATGAATATGGTACGACACCACTGTTGTCGGCCGCTAATCGTGGGCACGAGGGGGTAGTAAAGATGCTTTTAGACCGAGAGGACATCAATCCCAACCAGGCTAATGAATATGGTACGACACCACTGTTGTTGGCCGCTGATCATGGGCACGAGGGGGTAGTAAAGATGCTTTTAGACCGAGAGGACATCAATCCCAACCAAGCGGATGGCGAAAATGGCCGGACACCACTCTCACGGGCCGCTCAGGATGGGCATGAGGGGGTAGTAAGGATGCTTTTAGACAGAGAGGACGTCGATCCCAACCAAGCGGATGGCGAAAATGGCCGGACACCACTCTCGCGGGCTTCTGAGCGTGGACATGTGGGGGTAGTAACGATGTTTTTAAACCGAGAGGACATCAGTCCCGACCTAGCTGACACTGGATCTGGCCGGACGCCGCTCTCGTGGGCCGCTGAGCGTGGCTATGAGGGCGTAGTAAAGATGCTTTTGGAGTGCGAGGATATCAATCCTGACCGGACAGACACCGGATATGACCTGACACCACTCTCGTGGGCCGCTGGGAGCGGGCATGATGGGATTGTAAGGATGTTTTTAGAACGAGGAGACGTCAATCCCGACCACGCTGGCACCGAATATGGCCGAACACCGCTCTTGTGGGCCGCCAGGAGCGGCCATGCGGGGGTAGTAGAGATGCTTTTGAGCCACAAGGACGTCAATCCCGACCACGCTGACACCTGGTATGGCTATACGCCACTCTCATGGGCTGCTGCAGGTGGGCATCTAGCGGTGGTAAAGATGCTATTGGACCGAGAGGATGTCAATCCCGACCGGGCAGACACCCAGTATGGCTGGACACCGCTCTGGCGGGCAGTTGAGCGCGGGCATGAAGAGGTAGCCAGAACGCTTTTGGAACGAGGGAACATCAATCCCAACGGGGCAGACATCAAGTCTGGTCGGACACCGCTCTCATGGGCCGCTGAACGTGGACAGGGGGAGGTAGTAAAGATTCTTTTGGGCCAGGCGAGTGTCAATCCTGACCAGGCAGACATCCAATATGGCAGGACACCACTCTCATGGGCGGCTGGGGCTGGGCATGCGGGGGTAGTAGAAATGCTTTTAAAACGAGAGGATGTCAATCCCGACCAGGCAGACACCCAATATGGCTGTACACCACTCTCGTGGGCGGCTGCAGGTGGCCATGCGGTGGTTGTGAAGATCCTTTTGGCCCGCGAGAATGTCAACCCAGACGCGGCAGACACCCACTATGGCCAAACACCACTTTTGTGGGCCGCTGCTGGTGGGCATGAGGCTGTGGCGAGGATGCTCTTGGAACGAGATGACGTCAATCCTAACAAACCGGACACCGAAAATGGCGGCACGCCACTCTCGTGGGCGGCAGGGAGTGGACATGAGGGGATAGTGAGGATGCTTTTAGACTGGGAGGATGTCGATCCCGACCAGGCAGACACCGTAGATGGTCGGACACCGCTTTCGTGGGCTGCTGGACACGGACACGAGGGGGTAGTAGAGGTGCTTTTGGCCCGCAAGGATGTCAATCCCGGTCGGGTGGACACGGAACATGGCCGGACACCGCTCTCGTGGGCGGCTGAGCACGGACACCAGGGAGTAGTGAAGATGCTTTTGCAGCGAGAGGAGGTTGACCCCAACCAGGCCGACATTGGGGATGGCCGGACACCACTCTCGCAGGCGGCTGGGAGCGGACATGAAGCAGTTGTAAAGATGCTTTTAGAACGAGAGGGTGTCAATCCCAACCGAACAGACACCAAATATGGCTGTACGCCGCTCTCATGGGCTGCTGCACGTGGGCGTGAGGGGATAGTAAGGATTCTTTTGGAACAAAAGGGTGTCAATCCTCATCATGCAGACACTGAATATGGCCGCACGCCCCTCTCGTGGGCTGCTGTGCACGGACACGAGCGCATAGTAAAGATTCTTTTAGAACGAAAAGATGTTCGTACCGAAATACGAGATACCAAGTATCAAACGCCACTGTCATTAGCTCTCTCCAGAGGACACCGTAAGGTTGTGAGACTGTTATCGGAACGGGGCAATGCCAATCCCGATATAGCGGATCACGATAGCCAGGTGTCTCGCCCGCTGCCCGCTAATAGCACCACCCCCTCAACCCAACCTTCGAGCCTGCCTCAGCCTCCTTCTATGTTGCCTTCGAAGTTCTGGTATTCCCTAAGTAAGACTACTACCCCGCCTAACACCCGGTCAACCCTCCCGATCCCTACCAACCGTCATTTTATCATCGCCTCCTTGGTTTGTGTTTTGGCTTTTCTCATTTACATCCTTCCTTCTTTACCGCTGGGGGTATTCTTATTCCGTAAATAGGTGCCGCTCTTGAAATGGGTTTTTGGCGAGACCTCCATTGATTAGATGTCAATAGACTTTCGATAAAGGGGTTTTTTTCTGGTTGCACATAGTTATTCTATGTATTTGTCTGGCTTTTTTTTTTCGTTGCCTGTTCTTGGAGTTCTAGTTAGTATTGATTCGCATCATGGTGTTTTTTAACCCTAATTTCATCTATCCGTTAATATGTCTTGTGTTTAGTCGACAGTGATGTACTGTATGGCTCATTACTGGCAATATGGGTAGGAGCCGCGACATGATAGCATTGGAGTAGCCCTTCCATATGTTCACAAACAGTAGGTTTAGCTATAACTTCTCTCAACACCGCCAAACTATCACCATCTATTTCTTTCGCGATCGTATGACAATACACCCGGTAGTTTTGCTGTAAAACCCATGGGGGAGAAGCCCAAGTCGGAGAGATAAAACCCTAACCCTGCGATACTCCCGGCACCACCAGAGGGGGGAGGGCACAGCAAAGCCAGAGCTGTACGAGTATAATACTAGCCCAAGTAGACAGTATAATGCGGAGTCCACTGCCGGGGGCTAGAATTCCTCAAAACCTCGACTGCCCTTACATTCGGTTGACATGGAGATGACTGGATAGGGATTGTCGCACGGCGGGCTTCATCGCTTCGCCTTATTTCAGCCCTGGTTCGTGAGCTTCCCCGATACGCCTGTATGTTGCTCTACAATCCTACATTCGACCGAAATTTTGGAGAGAAAATCAGAGCACAGAGTACATAATATTATGGGTGTCGTTGTGTGAAAGGGGCACTAATCCACAAATGCAACAAATGCCCTTTGATCTATATGAAACTTGTCTAGCCTGTAGAGTACAGCTTCGTTCCAAAAGTTCTCGCGCCCAGGCTGGTACTGTGGCACTAAGGGCTATAATACATCTGATATAAATATTTGTCACGGTATGATGCCAGCCAGGGTGCGAGAACTTTTGGACCTAGGCTGTAAAAGACCGTACTATTGACTTAATTCTTATACCCCCATGCATCCGCGGCAGTGTGGTTCCCGGTAAAAAGGAAGTATGGCAATCGATGATCTTGGGGAAGGCACTTGTCCACCAACCAACACCACCACAGATGAACGTTAGGGTGCGAGAACTAAGTGAATGGTAGTGCACCGGTGGTAGCGGGGCGAATTTTAGACCAATGAGCCATCGGCTTGTGACAAACACAAATAATTGAACCAGGATGAAGCAGTTATTCGACTATCACTCGCTCTTGCTTATATTGGGTTATCCGGCCACAGCCTCAAATTACGCCACATGCAGATCCTTCCAGTTAGCGGCATTCGTGCCGAAGTTGTTGCAACCCGCTGGGGCCCCTGAACGCTGGAGGGCTCGCAAGTGGGGGCACTGTAAAGAGTGTCCGACAGCTCGATCCAGCCTGCAGTGGTTAGGCAGATGAGGGAGTAAGCTCACGGAAAGCCGGAAGAGAATAAAAGATTGGAGGACTTCACGTAGGAATCTAGAAAAATCTGGAGCTTGGAGAAAGAATCTGGATCACCCGTTGTTCCCATAGAAAAAATTGACTCCCCAAATTTCCAGATCATGATCATTGCGGAAAATTGAAACCACACATGAAACCGAATAGATACAAGTAGGAAATTATTTTTCATAGGATAGTATCCTGCTGTAGGCTATTAGCCCTTATTTTGTGCATTGAGAATTGGGGCATAATGTGTCGAGAATTGTGGTCTTGGAGCTGGTTGACCAATTATATGTAGGTTTCCAGATCCTGAACATTTTCAAATCTGAACCGGGGGGGATGGTTCAGATTTTAGAAAATTTAGAATTTAGAAGTCGAGATTCTCAATTTTAGCATGAAAATATGCCAAGACCAGTTCCAGATTCCTACGGGAAGTCCTCCATTGAGAAACAAAAAAGAAGCTCAACCCAGCCTTGCGGCTCAGCGTAACTTTGTGGCCAAACACAGCATCCACTGCGAGCTCGGAATACAAGAAAAGAGCAGCGAGCAGAGGGCAAACTCTTGCTCGGTGAGTTAAGTTAAGAATGCTCTTTTTAAGCTTGTGGGGAGGGGATATTGAGAGTAATAATTGTGAGTATTAAGCGACGGGCAAGGTTGGCGAAGTGGATGTAACTTAGAGTACCGGTGTTGGGCTGATTTCGCAGGACCCGTGTAGTTTGGATGGTGTGTCGCGCGTGCCGAAATCACCCTCCTGTGCGTATGTGTGACCTATTGATATACCGGAAGACAAACAGGTGGAAAGTTGACCAGACGATAAATTGCCTAAAGGCCTTGACAAGGGTGAAGTAGGGAGCTATGCGCTTGAACGAATTAAGAAGGAGAGAAAAGGTTGTTGATTGGCTTGCTTTCCTCGGTGTGGTTTCAATATCTTTATTTATAACTAATAAGCTAATGGAGCGACTACCTATCCGGGCTTGCACAACCATACAGCAGTACGTTCCAAGGAGTACGCCAGTCCAACCCGCCTAGCCCGCAGTACATCTGGAAAAGTACCACCCGCGCGATTCGTAGACCGAAGTCCGAGTATCCGGCCAGCACACGGGAATCACAAAATAAACCACCCAACTAGGGTACAAACAAAGTAAATCCACCTCCCATAGCCATCCATCAAACACTACCGCAAGCAAGGTCATAGCCACAACCAGGCTCACATCCCGGCAAACCGGTCTGGCATCCCTCCAGCCAAACATAAATCCAATAAATCACAACACATATGGACCGCCATCGATCTCGCATCCCATCAAACTATCCGCGTCTCCATACCGCATTCGTCCCAACCATCACCGGTCTATGGCCTGCATTAATCTGCACCTCAAACATGCGTGAAATGCGGCCCAACCATCGCTCGCCCGAGCGCACCCTCAAGTGATCACAGACAACCATACTGCCAGACCAATCGCAAACGCAATCACCTGGTTGTTCAAGCCACCATTGAATCGCGGTTGTATTCCGATCAATCGCACTCATCTCATCCCACCTTTCCGCAAAATCATGCCAGAAAGGGTCAAAGTAAGATCGGGCACACTCAGGAAATCTCTGGAGGTGTAGCTTCCGGTGTACAGCGGTCGATCCACACTGTCTGCACGGGCCTTTCTCAGGCCACCATCGGAGGGCAACACTCCTGCCCATGCCACGAATACTACTGCCTTCGAATTTGAGAGGAATCTTGCACCTGGTCGAGCCAGAGCAATTCTTCAGCAAACACCGAGTGCATCTGTCGTCCTCGTGTCCAAGGTGAAACAGGCTGAGAGTACCGTTGATCAACTGGGTGACAGTCCGTTGGAAGGGATTCCCGCACACCGTGACCACACCATCATTGTCCATGTGTTCACTCGGAATACCCAAACCCAGATTAAAATGGGACTGCCACCAGTCACGCCACTCAGGGACCCGCTTATCATTGAACAAAGTCGGGAAACGGGGACGTTTGGCAAGATATCTGTCGCATGACACCAGGTGGAACCCATCATCAACGCCCTGACAGCCACCGTGGCCAACAACATCGGTACCACTGCGAATTCTCAACAAGATATAATGATCAAGTCTGCTGAGACCGCGTAGGTGTCTGGGCTTCTTCGGGTTCCGATCGTAATACCCGTGGCCCTCCGACGTGTGCCAATGGGACCATTCAGTCGCTCGCAGCTCTCTAGCAATCATGGCATGCCCGAGGCCGAGCACAACACCTGCCCAATTTCGAACATGCAAGACACCGCCGACCGCCTCTTTGGCCTTGGCATCCGACATCTCGTTGCCAGCAATCCCACAGTGACCAGGG
>Ga0307513_10006205_pt1 | contig 15666 bp, 20 predicted proteins | sample 15_EM_MG_FD_202174 | JGI IMG/M metagenome (GOLD analysis project Ga0307513, IMG submission 202174) | Populus trichocarpa ectomycorrhiza microbial communities from riparian zone in the Pacific Northwest, United States - 15_EM | ecosystem: Host-associated > Plants > Roots > Unclassified | place... | reverse complement strand
AATTCTGGTGCGAAATGAATAACAAATCAGTGACTTATAAGTAAAGAGGACAGACATCGGCATCGAACCTGCGATTAGTGGTTAGATACTCTTGAACAAACTCGGAAATAACGTAGTGGACTTACTGGTCACCAGTCCCGTCGAAACATAAAACAAGCGTCCGGAATGGATGATGCGGAGGCAGAGTGTTCGCCGTGGAATCGAGCGAGCTGGTAGGTGATATCGGCGATGCGCCAGACTGCGTTACCGTGTCCAACGTGGTCATCACCGTCGCAGCGCTATCCATCCGCCAGTGGAATGTATTGTTTGGGCCGTTGACCGAGTCCATGTTTCGCAGGATGAAGGGTGTGAAGGGGGAAGTTCGACTTGGTCAACGAGGGCATGGCTAGTTATTTATCGGCTCGATGGATGGCGCTTCTAATCGGTTGGCAGCTATAATGTTGATGGAAGAACGCTAGCATAGGCATTTTACGAAGCCGGCTCCACACAAGGATTTTGAAGGCTCCGATTCATATAAAAACCACTCTGTGTGATTTGAAGAAGCTTGGAAGGGAAATTCACCCTTAATAGCTTATGCGGAGAAATAGTGGGTTAGGCGCATGCAACCTCGTGGCAACCTCGTGGCAACACTCGGAAAAAGCCGGCGCTGATCGATCGATTGCATCGTGTGGAACAGTTTCCAAACCTGAAACCTTCTATGATCTGGCTTACAGAATGCGGCCATCAACAAAACATCAAATATCTCACACCTCTGAGGCGGCAACCTCTCAAGTTCTCTCTATCTGAGAAAACTGGCAAATCGAGGACGGTAATGGGTCCGGAAAGAAATTCAGACAAGAATTATTCCAATTTCGTCCCAGGGGGTCGCACATCATCGCTCGAGTGTCCATGTTACATAATCTCCAACCTCGTGCGGAGTTTCCGAGCACCATATGCACTCATACTCTAACTTGGTTCCCTCACACAAACTCAAGAAAGATAATATTGGATGTCGGAGGTGGGAAATTGGTTGGTGTGACATTGTTGCGAGGATCAGTATGTGTTCCGTGTCTCGTGACCCATGATATCTTGGGGGCCCAAATCGCGAAAATCAGATTCTTATCCGATTCTTTATTCATCCTATTCTCCTGCGACAGCGAGGTACATATGTATGTCACACGCCGCCCGTGCTTTGATCTTCGTCCCTTATCTATGTCGCTCTCCAGTCTGTCCGTGATTATTTTGCCGGCGGAATCACGATTTATCCCAGTTCGATTTCATTTACTTCCAGCTAGAGATATGTGCATGTCCTTCGAACGACGGCGAAACTCAGAACAATGCCAAAGAAGGCGGATTCGAGATATGAGATGGTTCCTCCGTATCCCCGAGGTGAGTACCAGACCTAAATTCTGGCGCTGAAAATTTCAGACTTTGAGCCAGTTTGAGTTCGCTTCCGCTAATGAGGTATCTCTTTCCGGGATTCAAAGACGTATCGTCGCTGTTGGAACTGAGCATTGACCACGGCGACGAAGGAAAGGACCGACTAACTGACTGCCCCCGCCATTGGAACTCTTTTCGCTTAACCATCCCTCTGGTCACGTCCCATCGCTTCTTCCAATAATTCCTGTTCAAGATGATTTGAGATGCCGGTCGCGACTTGCAGCTAACGGGATCTTGGTCGAAATGTGTAGGGATGGGGGAAGCGGACAGGTACAAGGTCACCTGCATAGTATGGGCTGTCAGACTCCCAACCGTGTTCGCTCTCGCGACTCCAGTACTACATTTTGAGAGCCCTCGTTAGCTTGTGAAGGAAAAACGCGCATTTTTCTTCGCAGGATACCATCACAATTTGCCAAACCAGGAATCCTCTGGTCGGAGACAATAACTCACTAGAAAGTAATTCTCCCCGCTGACCACGCTTGGGTGGAACTGCGTAACCTGGGATTTGGAAAACCCGGTCTGTATGTAGATCCACACGAACACGACTGGCTGAGTATATGATGCCGCCTAATCGTCTTGCGGAAGGGAGGATAGTGGAATATGATGAGCATTAGCAGGCTCGCCGCCCCAGTTTCCTCAGCACTGGGGCATAGGCCGCGCTGCCGCTATTGCAGGTGTGTTAACACAGGGTGCACGGATGTAACAATGACGACGTTACCATCTGGACCATTCCTCTGCCCCTCGCAAGTTCATGTTCTCGCTACCACCGTACATAGGCATGAGGTTCACGGTATCGCGGGTAGATCCTGACTCGAGTATACGTCGCTGCCCCTCAATTCCCTCCTGCCTTGCCGCAAATCTGAAGAAGTACGCAGCGTAAGACCATTGAATATACCATTCTCTCTGCCCTAGGTTCTATGAATATTTTTTTACGAAGATTTAAATCCACCGCTTACGCTACTGTTCCTGGCTATGGTAATCGAACATTAATTAGAAACTATGGGAGAAATCAAAGGGAAGTGCTCAACTCACTGCGGGAGGGGTTATATCGATACATGGGAGGGCTGGCAAACGTTGTAAGTGACTAGGTTTCCCGGTCATTCCCAGCCCAATACCAACCAAAAAGATGTAAATAATAAATAATGGCCATGTCCAAAATTCAGCGTACCTATCATCAACTAGATACTAGAAGCTTGGTGTCATAATTAAACCCTTTAATTAAGGCGCTGTTCTCCGCATATCTACCTGATATTAAAAATATGAGCATGCGCTGAAACTGAGCATCAAACCCGGGATTCTCACACGCTCCGATGGCAGGTACCAACATGAGCACCAACAATTTCCCTTTTTAATCGGAGGAAGGGCGACATCGAATGGTATATCCACACTTACGGGCATCCCAGATAATTAATATGGCATATAGAAAAACAATATGTTGGTTGGCACATGTCATCGCGAGTCATTTGCTTTGCACGTCAATCGCACACGGTTGGAAGCGATTGGAAGCGGATTGCAACTGATCGCAACTGATCGCAACTGATCAGAAGCGTACGCGACCCCTAAGCGCAAGTGTGCCCAATCACATTTTCGGGGGGTAGAGCCGAGCGAAACTCATCCCCGCTGACAACTCCACCGAGTCCACCCTTGAAAGTTGGATGGTCCAGGTGCTTTTGCACGAACATACACAAACTACTAAACTAGCCCAATGCCCAAGATCATAGTAATGCCAACCTCTCTGTGCAGCCCGGCGGTATAAACCGGAACAATGGAATGAGGCTGAATAGTTGTGAGACGTTTGATTGGTCAGCGCCCACTCTGTATTCTGATAAAGCATGTCATGGAGCATCTTGTCATCCGGACGATTCCTATCATTTCATACCTTCCTTTCTACTCCAATTCGACCCTCTCTAAGTGCGCTGAACCTTGACAATAATTCCTGACATGGTGGGTCCAGGGAGTCAATTGGCCCTTTTCATCCGCGCGTTGGTTGTGGGGAGACTGGCGATAGGGCGTTTTCCAAGTTCTTCCAGTGTTGCATTTTGCTGATCTGATCTCCCCGCTGGCAGAGTTTTGAAGGTCAAGTCTGTTAGCGGAGAAGTAATTTTGCTATCCTGATGCTCAGGACAGTCATAGCATGTACGATGTTCGTTTGGGACTATATTCTTACTCTCGGAATGGAGGTCGATCTCGTGTGGAAATCAAAGGGGAATTTTATGAAGTGGTTGTACCTCTTTCAACGGTACTTACCCTTTATTGATATCATGTTGCTTTCTGTCATTTGTCAGTCCGATGTGTTTCTATTTTCCTATTCTCACTTTTATTTTGTAGCTCCGAGTCAAATGGGGGGAATTTTGAGGGAGACCGGGTGTCGGAGGGTATTCTACGCTCAAGGAGGTTCGTAAAATTGATTTGCCCTAGATTCACAGAGTAGAAGGAACTTGCTTTGCGTCCAGTACTTGCTATCATTGGGGTTGCTGTTTCTGAGGGTGAGTTCGACCTACACTCCCTGTTTCGGGTCATATTAATTGTGTCTAACAGTCGTCCTCACATTACGGACATGGGTGGTGTGGAATCGGAACCAGCGTTTAGCAGTTATTCTGCCAATCTTTTACAGTGTTGTTTGGGGTTTAAATTGCATCTTCGTGGTTCGATTTTGTAACACCACCAGATGTATGTGCGATTTTCATGCCCACTCTTGACTTTACGGATGATTTATTTCATCATAGTTACTGCATCACCATATCCAGGATACAGTGGATGTGGCATGACATACGGCAGCCACGACCTTATTCTTCTATGGGCCTTGATAATCATCTGGGATGGCGGTAAGCGTAAATGTGTTGTTTCATTACTCTTTTAATTGAAAAGGTCACTAGTGTTGTTGATGCTCATGCTGGTACCTGCAATCCGAGCGTGTGAGCAATCCTGGTTTGATTGTCAGTTCTGCACATATCATACTCTTAATCTTAGACCGAGATTGGGGTGGCACCTCCCTAATGACTGTAGTGTATCGCGACGGTAAGTCACTGTCTTTTTCTTGATCAAGGCACCACTAAATTTGGACGTAGGTGTTATTTATTACCTATATCTCTTTGGTAGGTCTTGTGACGGGAATGAATGAGCTAATCACTCATGATCCTCGCCAGTCCTTGCATGTATCAATCTCATCGTTATCAAAACTCTTCCCGTGAGTTGAGGATCTCCCTTTGACTTCTTCCATGGTTCCTAATTGTAGTAATGTCTGATTACCAGGGAAATTACCGGTTGCTCTTGCTATTGTAAGCGGCCCATTTGCAACCACAAAATAATACTCACGCAACTTAGGGTGGCGCGAATGATCCATTCAATACTCACAAGCCGCGTAGTTCTTCATATTCGCGCCCAGGCCGGAGGAAATCCTGTTTTTCAGTCGGACAGACTACGGAACTGAACACATTTGTTTCCATAAAAGTGACACTTACTCTTGAATCATCGTTCTCAAAACCACAATGTCGACAACGAAAGATATCCTCCCAGCTTAAGCATTCTCCCATAAACTTGTACTTGTATTCAAAATAGAGGCAAAATACCATTATCATTGATTAAAATCAATATTGTGTTACGCTGGCGGATTATATTCTGGATTCTCACTAATGAGCCAACTGCAACCTGTCACACAATCGAAATGCGCGAAAGAGGGCAGACAGAAACGACTGCGATAACCAACCCCGTGAATGGGGTGTTCACTGGGGGTAGATTCTTCCTTCCTCGAATGCCCAAGTTGTACCCATTATCCTATGTCCGCCCCGACCCTCGTCGATCTTGCTACCATAAGATGGTGTGGTTTTTCAGTAGGATTCAGCACTGCGGCTTACATGGATCCTCCAACATCGTGCCTAACATCTTCACGGGCGGTCTCCAACGATGACTAGTGTTCAAATAAGGCCGTGGTCGGTTTGGACGGTTCCGGCCGGTGTGAGCGCACCAACATGAGTATCGTTATTCTAGTCGCTGTTCTATGCTGATCGCTTCGCCTATCCATCCTTCCGCTCGATACGTACGCAGGCGTTGAGCTCACGACTAACATGACAATATGAGGCAACCCCTTATCGTTATACGGAAAGGAGAGATACGGTAGGATAGGCGTGCAGCCCTTCGCTACGACAACTTAGAGCACTCCCGGTCGTGTATGTAGAAGCGGCGGGATACCATGGTCTTGTTGATATCCACCAATTGTAGTTGTTTATTCGCATCTGTGCAACTTCCACAACGCACGCATCCCTACCCGTCTGCTCCTCCGAAATCGGGGTTCTCAGCGCCGTCAATCACAGCGTCAGTATACAAGGGCGGGGTAGACGTTGAGAAGTTGGCGCCTCCGGTAAGCCGTCCCATTTTCTGACCAGTCACCTTCCGCTGAGGTGGGTAAAAGTTATGCTGCCGGGTATTGGCCAGATACTCAGCTTCCCACAGTCGCGGTTCGAGCCTCTCGTCATAGTCGCACATACTCGTTAGCGGATAGGGAGTTGGGGTGAAATTGAACCGATTATTCTTCCTTCCATCTAAGACGTACGCAGTCACTGGTTCCCCCCTACCCGTTCGCTCCGGCGTTCTCGGTGTCGTTGAGCATAGTTGTAAACGTCGACGTGCACAAGATTCGAGGCAACAAACATATATCGCACTTTCCATCGGTAATATTGCCGGGGAGGGAAGAGAGAGCGGCGACAGTGTGATGGGGACTCAGGTAGGTCGTCCCGTTTTCTGCCTGCGCGCTAAAGAATCTTGGGCTATTGGAACAACGCTGTCGCTGTGGAAGTGTGAGGATCGATTATAGCGACGAATTTAAGGACTGGCCCAGGTGAGTACCCCTTGCTATCGAAGCTGCTTTTCCTAACCATCCCTCCTCCCAAATATGTGTTCAGAAAACTTGAGAGATGGAGGACGCAAACAAACAGGCGACCTGGTCGTCATCTACGGATGGGGGCGGAGGAAGAGGATACGTAACCCGCAATGACGGTGGATGTGAATGCTCGATGGATAGATGATGTTGACGATGGAGAGCAATTGTCGTTGCTGGCAGAGTGATTAGGAATCAGTAAGTCGTCTTATTTCCTGTCCAGTTCCCTTCTGGTAATGAAGCGACTCTTTTTGGATAGAAGGACGAGTTGCGGCGGTTGGGAGGACGAGGGTCGACAATGGCGACAAGTTTTCTATCAGAGATACAAGGATGTGTCACGGCTGTTGGCAGTGCTAGGATCAACTACCATCACTTCCCTCAATAATTCCCGTCGAAAAGAACGTATTAAAGAAGGGGTCGCAAAGAACGGGGGACTTCGTTGTCATGTATGCGGATGGAAGGCCAGGGAGAGAATGTATATAATGTGGTGATGATGGTCGCGATTGAACAGTGAAGAGAATGAGCCGTCTTTGAAGTTTGCTGTGGGAAACACGGGGTGACGCATCATGCATCATGCATCAGCCTCTGAGCCAAACACTGCGGAAACTGGCGGTGACGTCAAAATCGCTGTTTTCCTCCCGGAAGAGAGCATCTGTTCAAGTTTAATCCGACTTTTATATTACTGAGCGTCCGTCCCTAACGTTCCCTCAGTATTTTGCGTAATGATGACTGAGGCCATTTACTTCATACAGAAAGGGATACTTAGTAAGTACCATTCAAGTTGAACCGAGCAGGGAGACAGGAGAAATCTCGTGCCTGAAGCAACGGTTCAGGCATCAATTGACAACGATTCAGAGGGATGTCTTACTGTCTGCCTGAAGGGCAAAGACGAGCGTTCCCTTCCTAGATTCTCAGTTTTCAACGGGTACGAGATTGGTTGAAAAAGTCAAGAAAGCGACAAATATTTACCATCAAAACCTTTAAAGATTGGGATATGGGATAAAAACAGCGAGTCGACGGAGGAAAGCACAATCCCTCGGTTGCTTGAGTGGATTATGTTGGTCCTGGACATGGGCTAGCGAAGACAGGTGAGCAAAGGAGGCAAGGGGCATGTATGAACAGAAGAGAATTCATCTCGTCTCTTCAGCCCCGTCGTCCTCTCCTCTACACGCCAACGCCCTCGTCACCTATTTCCCTCCTCTCCATGCAGCCGACCGCACAAACGCAGCATAGCATTCAATGGACAAGGTCCCCCCCTTCTTTGTCGTTCTATCCGGTCGACGCATCGTGCGTTGTGTTCCAGGGTCTTAATCAAGGGGTACAAATTTTGCGCGTGATATATTGTTTGTCATTTGGCCACCGTACTACCCACTCTCGCTGCCACTTTCCCCTCTCTGTTACATTTCGAAAGGTCGGATTTCTCACACGCTCGGATGGCGGGTATCAACAGGAGGATCAGCAACACGACATTTTTAATCAGAGGAAAGATGACATTGAATGGAATATTCACACTTACGGGCATCCCAGATAACAAGTATGGCCCATATAAAAACAACATTTTGCTTGACGTATGTCATCGCAAGTCAAGTGAACGTCAATCGCACGCGGTTGCAAGCGATTGCATGCGGATTGTAACTGATCACATCTGATCACAAGCGTACGCAACCCAAAGCGAAAGTGTGCGCAAATCGCAATTTCCGGGGGTAGAGCCGAGCGAAGCTCATCACCGTTGACAACCCACCCTTGAAAGTGGGATAGTCCAGACGCTTTTGCATGAACATGCACAAACTAGCCCAATGCCCAAGATCACAGTTATGCCAACCTCTATGCATAGCCCGGCGGCAAAAATCGGAACAACGGAATGAGACTGAATAGTTGTGGAACGTTTGATGGGTTTGACTTGGTTACTTGGTCAGCGCCCACTCTGTATTCTGATAAAGCATGTCATGGAGCATCTTGTCATCTGGACGATTCTCCTCAGTTCATCCCTTCCTACTCCAATTCGACCCCATCTAAGCGTGTTGAATCTTGAGAATAATTTCCTAGCATGGTGGGTCCAGAGAATCAATTGGCCCTTTTGATCCGAGCGTTGTTTGTGGTGAGACTGGTGTTAGTGCGTTTTCCAAGTTCTTCCAGTGTTGCATTTTGCCGATCTGACCACCCTACTGCCAGTATTTTGAAGGTCAAGTCCATTATTATTATCAGGGAAGGAATTGTGCTATGTTGATGCTCAGGACAGTCATAGCGTGTACGATGTTCTTTTGGGACTTCATCCTTACCTTCGGAATGGAGGTCGATCTCGTGTGGAAATCAAAGGGGAATTTCATGAAGTGGTTGTACCTCTTTCAGCGCTACTTGCCCTTTACTGATATCATGGTGGTTTATATAACTTGTCAGTCCGATGTATTTCCTGTCTTCCTCTTCTCACTTTTATTTAGCTCACATGGGGCAAAATTTGGGGGAGACAGGATGTCGGAGGATATCCTACGTTAATGGAGGTTCGTAAAATTTACCCCCCCCCCTAGATTCACAAAGTAGAAGGAACTTACTTTGCGTCCAGCATTTGAGACCCTTGGGTTTGGTGCATCTGAGGGCGAGTTCGACCTACACTCCCTGTTTCGGGTCATATTGATTGTGTCTAACAGTCATCCTCACATTACGGACATGGGTGGTGTGGAATCGGAACCAGCGTTTGGCCGTTATTCTACCAATCCTTTACAGTGTTGTTTGGGCTTCATGTTTCTTCGTCGTGATCCGATTTAGTAATTCCAACACATGTATGTGCAATTTCATACTCATTCTTGACTTTATGGATTATTTATTTCATCATAGTTGGTGCACCACCATTTCCAGGATACAGAGGATGTTTCATGACATACGGCAGCCACGATCTTGTTCCTCTATGGGCCTTAGTGATTATCTGGCTTGGTGGTAAGCGTAAATATATTATTTCATTCCCTCCTCTGATTAAAAAGGTGACTAGCGCTGTTGATACTCATGTTGGTACCTGCCATCCGAGCGTGTGAGAAATACTGGCTTTGACTGTTAGTACTACACATATCATACTCTTAACCTTAGACAGAGATGGGGGAAGCACCTCCTTAATGACAGTGGTGTATTGCGATGGCAAGTTGCTATCTTTTTCTTGATGACGGCTCCGCTAAATTTGGACCTAGGTGTTATTTATTACCTATATCTCTTTGGTAGGTTTTGTGCCGGGAATGAATGAACTAATCACTCATAATCCTCGCCAGTCCTCTCATGCATCAATCTCATAGTTGTCAAAACTCTTACTGTGAGTTGAGGATCTCCCTTTGATTTCTTCCATAGTTCCTAATTGTAGTAATGTTGTATTACCAGAGAGATTACCAACTGCTATTGGTACTGTAAGCAGCGCGTTTGCTGCTGAGTCAAATATACTCATGCAACATAGGGTGATGCGAATGCTCCATTCAATGCTCACAAGCCGCATAGTTCTTCATATTCGCGCCCAGGATAATCCTATTTGCCAATAGGGCGAACTGCGGAACTGAACACATTTCGTTTTCAAGATAGCGACACTTACACTTGAATCATCATCTCAAAATCACAGCGTCGACAAAGAACAATATCCTCCCAGCTTAAGCATTCTCCTATAACTTTAAGATTGTATTTGTATTCAAAATGGAAACGAAATGCCATTAATACGGTGGATATTCGGTGATAAGGGTGAAATCTACGCAAGAAGGCGATGAGAGAGGGCGAACACCTGGTGCGGGTGCATCCTACACGGATCCGTAGACTCTGGGATGGTACCCCCACGTCCTCCGTAAGGGATGGGCTAGGATGGTTCTGCGCCACGTTAACGAATATATCTTTCTATAGAGTAGGTCACGTCGTCAGTGAGGAGATTAGATAAATTAACAGGAAAAACCTTTTACCGCGTGAGTACAATCCCACTCATTGTGCCGGTTGAGCTCCTTTCCTTGACTCCCCGCCCATGCTCTCCTCCAATTCGGGGTTCGCGATCTTGGTAAGAACACAGCCGCCAAGATTGCCGTGTACAAGACCTGATGCGGTGGACCGATCTCGCTGCCCTTTCGTCAATCTGTGCGTCCCACATGGAGGCGTAGAATCCGGGATAGTACCTTCACTTCCTCCGTCGTAGTTTTTCCGTTTTTATCCGAGTTCTTGCTGTCTATAGATAATCCAGCTACAAATACACTTTTTTTCGTAGTTGAAGAGTTATCCAATGCAGATTGCGCCGTTGAAGATGTTGCATTTGAAATAGATATAGCCGAGGACCGAGGACCAATATGAAGAGCCAGGATGCTTTGAATGCTGCGAAGGGGTACAATATACTTTGAGCAAGCTTTCTTTGACGATAATCAGTGTATCGAATGTCATTGAAGACAGAGCATGTAAAGTTGGCCGAGTGGTATGCTCATTAAGAATGAAAGTCGACGAAAAGCCTGGTACTTAAAGCATCTTCATCACTTGATGCGTTCAAAGAGTAAATGAAACAAAAGTCGAACGCGGTTCCTCGCGTTCGTAGTCACTCCCATATTCCAGCCTACGAATCATGAGGGTCCACATTGCTCCGAAAGCAAAAACACACACAGAAAAACAAGTAGGGGTCGAGATTCCGCAAACGGATCCTTTCCTCCATGTGATATTATCGCCCTGTGACTAGGAAGCGGAAACTCAGCGGCGTCCACGACGAGAACCTGGTCCGCACCAACGTCTCCTCTCGTTCTTCCACCACGGCCGACTACAAGTTCCCACTCTGGAAAATCAAAATTGAAGTAAAACATCTCCAATATCGATGCCAAATCGGCGCAGTTCCACATTTGAAGTCAAGGAGGGTAGGCGAATATAAGAGCGTGCCTATAGCAGTGTGAAATTAGCTGTCAAAGGAACAACAGATGGATAGACCGAGATACGTACCGTTCTTTCAACGCATCCCACCTCGCCCAAGATATACCACCTGTCTCGTTCACAACGCGGTTCGAAGTCGGCACAGCCGTCGTCTTCTCTCCACCCCGGCCAGTGAAAAATTCTGTCATACCAACCGCACTCCACCTCATCGCCTGCGCCAGACTCAAACCGGGGAATCTGCCAGGTGGCGGCAAATCTTGAATGCGGGTCGGCGTCTGGACAATCATTGCGGCACGTCGCGGTTGAGGGTGCGCGTATTCGTGCCCATATCCATCTCCCTCGAGCTCGAATTCGCGTTCGAATTACTGTTCCTGTGTTGTTGTTCTCCGGGGAGAGGCAGGCGTACGTTAATGCGCAGAGGTCGTTGGAGAACCACTGAACTGCGCGTAACTCATAATAGGGTTGTGAAACTAGCGGGAGCTGCGAACTGTAGGAATAAGGCAGTGGGCCATCAGTGAATGAGGCTATAATATTTTAGAGAGTGGAGAAGAAAGGCATCGCGTAAAGGAAACTGGAGCGTAAGATCGGTGAGTAGAAGAATGGAGAGCTGAGGTAGAATGAAAGAACGATCCCTACATAGCCACTGGCAGGGGCATTATTGAATGTTACCTGAAAAAAAAATATCTTGCTCCAGGTGTAATAAATTTGAAACACGAACTCATCCATCGTAATGTTATGTGTGAGTTGGGGAGCTCGAGAACAAAAGGGAGGTTATAATATCACCAAGGTCTCCTTCTATCCCGGTGCGTGCTCCAGTGCAGGTTGACTGGTCGAGAGATTGCAGCCTGAGAATCACAATAGCAGCATTCTGGAACGTAAAGAAAATGAAAGAATACGACCCCTCAACGATTACGGCAGCTCGAGTTACAGGAAAACCCCACAATACCCCGGAAAGAAAAATGGGAAGATCCGAAAGACAAAGCGAAAGACAGACAATGGGGAGTGCGAGACCTAAGTGAAGACTAAAATATAACCGAGGAGGTAGGAAGCACATAAAGAGTGTCTGGGAAATAAAGAGGTTGAAAGATGTACAGGAGTGCGCTTGTACCTTTCCGAAATGGGAGATAGCTAGAGCTACGTTTGAACGAAATATGGGAACCGCCTTATCCCAAACGCGAAGGACACAGAACGTACCAAGAAAACGTAGGCGAACGAACATGGCTACTCAACATTCAATGTTTCAACCTCACATATACCGCGCCGCTGGGACCCATGTCCTCAAAATAATCCTGCAGGTATGGAATCTTTGGAGGGATCAGCGGTGGAGGAGGGGATCCAGGCCAAACGATACATACTGGCAAGCGCCTCGCCGCCGTGGCCCGTCATCCTCTTCCTGACCGTCAAAATTATGTGAAAATTGGTCTCCTGCGTCTGTTGCAACTGGATTCCAGACTAACAACAAGAGAAATTGGAGAGTTATAAGCTATCTGGTGCCAGGAGCAACGATCCGTCCCCGCGTCAGTTATCTTCTGGAGTCTGGACACCACCCATATATGGTAATCAGATTAGTCACATTTAAGCGTGACGTGTTCGAAATTTTCTTTCGAACCTCTTCCTCCCCCCTGCGACTCGTTAAATCCAAGTTTCCAACATTCAAGTCATCAGCCAATGTCTTCGTTCATTCTGTCACTTCTCACTCGCCTAACGCTTTCCCTTGCATTTATCCCAAACTGTCCCTCCCATCTTGATACTTCAATGAAATAGGCTCTCTTCCGGTTTCCCGAGCACCCACAACACCTGACCTCGATAAGAGGCGTAGCTGGCGTTACGACTGGAGCTTGGTTGTTCTCATGATTCATTCTCGGGGGCGTTCCAAAACCATTCCCTGGCGCTATCGGATAACTTCGACGTTGGTGAGTTGTCGCCATACTTAGGTCCTATCTCGTATCTGCTCTTAACGATTCCCTCTATGAACGCGATTCAATGTCACCTTCACCCCAGATTTTGCAACGATCCTCGCCCTTTTTACCCAACCTGGCGCATGATCACAATAATATTCACACTGTCCGATTACACCTAACTGCCCGTGAAAACGGCGTTGCGGTGCTGAGGTCATTCTACTACAACGGTAGTTGGCACCTCCTTCCATCCTTCTTCGCGTGCGAATTCCTTTATTGATGCTTACCGACTCCCTTTATTGATTGTTTTAGAAATGCTTGCACTCTGAAACACCCTCGCATCCCGACTACCAATCATAGAGTACCCACCCGCCGCAATCGTAAGTTTCTAAATTTCTTTCTTCGCCCCTTCCTCGCGCTCTTTCCCAAACACCAAGGTGATGACACATTTCTTTACTGTACCACGAGTGTCTTCCATTTACTATGCGAAGACATTGTGAGTTAACCTTCTACAACGGTATCTGATCCACCCCATTATTCTTTTATTTTCCCTCGTTTCTATTATTGCTTTGTATCTTATTATTAATTCCTTCCCTCTCGTCATAGTCACGCTGGTCACCAAGTTCTACGCGATTTTCAAACCACAAACATGGCGCATGAAAATTTCGATTATCCTCGTCGTGTCGTGTTATGTGCGAATCCGAGCACATTTCCCTGTGTATTCTTCCAATAGCATACCAAGATTTTCATGACGCTCCGCCGTTTCCGACACTTGGGCGCTATGACTCTGTAGATCCAGGAAATTTGCGGATACGACGCCATTCCATCTCGACCAATACATCCAGGTGCAAGGGAATATTTTCAGAGATACAGCTGCTTGCGGCGGTGAACGACAGAGAGTCCTACAGTTGCAACATAATCTTAACCCTGATTACTTATGCCTCCCAGGTTGTTTCGACTCTCGCAAATCATGCGAAGCCAATGGTGTCGATCTCTTTCTTCTGGAGGTCACCCTATGCATCGAACTAACTGTCTAACATTGGAAACAGGTAGGAGAGCCGTTTTTATCCAGTGACAACGTTCTTATGCTTACCAGGACTCTAGTATTCAACTGAGATCAAACTCATCGAGGGAAATCGCATTATGACCGTAAATAAATGAAATCTGGGTTGATTGTAGGTTTTCGGGTCGACTACTGCGTAGGCGAGTCCCTAAATGCATTCATTATACCAATTCTTCGTTTCAAACCTGCCGGCAGTTGCCCAAAGCCATTATCTCTCCCGAACATTGAAAGTTGAACATCGACCTTTCAATTTAGAAGCACTCGGTTGGGACTTTCACGTTCTATATACATTCTTTCCTATCCCTCCTTGTTATCTGTTATAGTTGATATCCAGCAGCCCATTCGTTTTTTCTTTGGGGCCCTTTGGGACCATGAGAAATAATCCAATGATCGTTGTATGAGGTCTTCGAATTCGATTCCTCTACTCGTGCGACCATCCTACGTCTCCTACACATTTGGGCGCAGTCTATACTCAGCCACATATTCGATTCGATCTCAGCACGCTGGGGGATCGCCATGGAACGGCGACCTCAAACGATAGCAGGGTTAGGCTCATGCCTGAATTAACTTTCCATTCCCCGAGATTGGTGAAGCGCGAGACCCTTCGATTCCAGTGTGTTCCTACTGGGAGATATGTGCTGTGCGGTTGGGAAATATTTCACACCCACCCTCAAGAAGCAATCATTCGATAGTGTCCAAGGTCGTCGAATTACCTTCTCATATATTTCCAGTCTTGAGTGGAGTGCTACCCCGGCTAACGTCCCGCTCACAGTAATCATTACTTATCTGAAGTATCGTCTCCACTTAGAGAGATTTCACCGGCTCGTAAATCTTCGCTTCAAGTATGGAATCCAAGAATATCTATCCTCCTCATCTCCGCAAAAGATAGAGGTTGACGCCATTTCTATCACAAACGACTCGCGTTCACAGGTGCTCAACTCTCCACCGCACATCCAGCGCCAAAACTCCCTCCGTACGAAACTTTCCCTACCCAACCTACGACGGAAAAAAAGTCGCAACAATGTCAATGAGGATCCTGTCTCCTCTTCTCCGTCGATGACTGGAAGCCTGATCAGTCACGCGCCGCAAGACGCAGCTGAGATGCTACAAGTCAAAGACACGGAATTCGAGCTTGTGTGGCCGAATTTTGCGCACTTCCAGGGCGCTGCTGCGCGGACGAGTGAGGATTCTGGGGTACTGGGACATGAGGGCTCCATCGACCTCCGTCAGAAGGGGTATCTCCACCTGGAGAGCCCCGTCGTGTCTGTTTCTTCGGGAGAACATTCCCTTGACATGTGGCCTCAACCACCTACGACGACGATGCCTGGGACATCCAGCCCTACGACCGGCTCTGAGTCCTCGATGGAGGCGCATCAAATCGCGAGTTTAAGTAGATGTCGCTAATGTCGTCCTCGCCTGCATCGCAATCGTACAAGTCCAAAAAGGGTCGAGAAGCTTCTCCTGGACGGTGTCCCGTCCTCCGTACGATATCTTGTTTGGTCCTACCTCATTGATGGTAAGACCCGTTGTGTGTATCCGCAGCTTTGTGGAAGAAC
>Ga0307513_10006204_pt1 | contig 15673 bp, 17 predicted proteins | sample 15_EM_MG_FD_202174 | JGI IMG/M metagenome (GOLD analysis project Ga0307513, IMG submission 202174) | Populus trichocarpa ectomycorrhiza microbial communities from riparian zone in the Pacific Northwest, United States - 15_EM | ecosystem: Host-associated > Plants > Roots > Unclassified | place... | reverse complement strand
CATCATCAACCGTTGATTACTGTCCTAACCATATACTCTTCACTTATCAAGCTTGGAACCCATATCTCCACCCGGCTTAACCACTGTCTAATATTTCTACCTAACAACAACGGGTATAATATTTCACAGTCAAGATTTAGCCAAACCAATTCCCCTTTCATCATCAGCATCATCAACGCACACATCACTGTGCATCATCATCAACACACACACACACACACACATCACGCCTAGAAAGCACAGGAAACACATAAAGCATAGGAAACACATATCATCAACTCATCAACATAGAAGGAAAATCACATCGGGTGGGTCGGGTTCTACTGGAAGAGAAGCAATTGAAGAAAAGGAGATGAAGATGAAGAGATGGAGGGGAATTGAAAGCATATGTGTTCGATTAAACAAAAAGAGAAACAGAGCATGGGTTTGCTGTGTTTTTTTCACAGAAACCAAACAAAATGTTTTGTTTGGTTTCTGTAAAAAAAAACACAGTAAACCCGATTTCGGTGAAAAAAGCATAGAATGGGAAAAATGGGTTTGGGTTTGCTGGGTATGGGTTGCTGTGTATGGGTTTGCTGTGTTTGGTTTCTGTGAAAAATGCAGGGGTTTTGGTTTTCTGTGTATGGGTTGTCCGGCGAAGGGGTGGATCGGCAGGGAAGGAAACGGGGCTGAAGGGCGCCTTCGGCTTAACGAAAGAATGGGTTTCTTTGAGTTTGCTGTGATAGCAACAGTGGCGAAATGAAGGAATGGTTTGGTTTTCTGTGTATGGGTCTCTGTTTGGTTTCTGGGAAAATTTTTGGGTTTGCTGTGGTTGATTTTTCCCAGGGGTTTGGGTTTGTTGTATGGGTTGCCTTCCCACGGGTTTGGGTTTACACAGAGCATGGGAGCATGGGTTGCAGTAAAATTAACAAGATAAACAAGGAAAAAAATGCAGCAAATATATCACAAGACATGCCATTATAACAACAGAAAAATAAAAAAAGATGAAAAACATATAAGATAATAAATAGACATTTGAGGAAAAAAAATTACGTGGAAGAAAGCTGTGAGAGATGCTTCCAATTGATCTGTGTAAATTATTTGGGAGAGAAAGAGAGTTTAGGGATTTGTATTTTAGAACATTGCACGTTTTGTTAAAGAGAAAAGAAAGTGTTTTCCTTAGAATAAGAAAAGGAAAACACTTTCCTGACATAAAACATTTTGTTTTCCTTTAACTAGAATTGAGTTTTCTTTGATCAATTTTCTTTATATTCACCAAACATGGAAAAGTGAGGAAAATAGTTTTCAGGAATTCATTTTCCTGGAAACAAACAAGGCATGATACTTGAATATCAATTTCTCTCATATGTTTTTTTTATTATTGAATTTTCAAATAGGATCCATTAGATTTTTCACGGGCTGCAATCACGGGCCAACACGTATAGGCTTGATATTCGGGCATTGTTATCAGGCTTAACTGACGACTTTATCTAAAAGATAAGTTTACAGTGGAATGAGAAACTTTTGAATACTTGAGCTGGTGAGTTTAAAAAAGAGAATAAATGCACGAGGGAATTGAGAGAAAATGCAAGAGAAAAGAACAGCTGGGATGCGTAGATTGTGACCTTTTGTTTAAAATTTTATGCTGGTAAAGAATTTGTCAATAAAATCATAAAAAATTCATGGTAAAGATTATTTTTTAAAGTGTTTTTATTTAAAAATATATTTAAAATATATTTTTTTATTTTTAAAATTATTTTTAACATCAACAAATTATAAAATAATATAAAAAATTAAAAATAATTAATTAAAAAAAAGTTTAAATTTTTTTTAAATATTTTTAAAATAAAAAAAAAACAAAAATTAACTTTTCGAATAAATTCGAGGAGCCAGAATTTTTTTCAGGATGCAAAGCACTTTTCAGCGTGACGCTGACAAAGAAAAAGAAAGGACAGTCCCCGCTTGGGCTGCCAGACCATGCAAGGAGACTGCATGGCTGCTTTTTTTTTTTAAAAAAAATAAATTGTGCACCATCGTCATCATAATTCCTTATTGGTTAAAAAGTAGGGGGCAATGTAGTAGTTTTCCGCCTCCATTTTACTCCAGAAAACTCCATGCAAGGAAACCTAGTAATTTCTTGCGGACAAAAAATACATTTTTGTCTAATTGTGTGTACGACAGTGACTTAGATATTATTTTTCAAAAAATATATTACAATATTTAATTTTTTTTTATATATATAACATATCAAAAGAAAAAAAATTTAAAACTAATTTTTTAAAATTTTCAACATGATTAAATTGTGATGTGTAATAAATTTAAATTTAAATTTGTGTAGTAGTTTTATATCGATTGATTTTTAAAATATTTTTTTAATTAAAAATATATTAAAATAATATATATTTTTAAAAAATTATTTTAATATATAATTTAAAAATATTAAAAAAATTAATTTAAAATAAATAAAAATAAAAAAAAATTATTTTTTTAAAAGGCTTTAAAAAAGAAAAATCAAAGATTCTCGTTCAAATAAACTGCAAGAATTGAGTTATAATAATCAACTCTCCATGCAAGTCTCCCTTCTTCCCGGGCCGAGTTCTGAACCAGTATTTTAACGTTATAGAAGAGAGCGGCACGCAGTCGTAGGTCTCCCTGTTGCTCGCCACACGCCTCTCCCAAATCATCATCATCATCAATCAAGATATTTGTTGCTAGCTTCCTTTCTCTCTGCAATCTAAACCTTATCTCTTGTACTTTTTTATGTGAAATCATCATGTATATAACAAGCTCAAGCTCGGCCTCGGCCTCAGCCTCTGCAATTCTTAGAGCTTCTAGGGCTAGGTTTTCTCCTTCAGTCTCTAGAACTTTCCTTCTCTCTCCTCCTAAATTTACTCCTCCTTCTTTGACCAATAATAATCAGCTCCGATCTCTTAGCTTCTCTTCCGCTGTTCGATCCCTCCGCTGCTCCTACCCTCGTTGGAGCCACGGTGTAGATTGGCGCTCTCCTGCTACTCTTCGCCACCAGATCAGAGCCGTCGCTCCTTTTGTCGAACGCTTCCAGCGAAAGATCGCTACTATGGGTACTCTTGATTCTCATTTTCTCAACTAATAATTTTGGATTGTTTCTCGGTTTCTGTAATTTTTTTTAAGCTATTGGATTGCTTTGCTATTTAGAGGAAATCATTTGCCTTTTTAAGTGTTTGGGAAATGATTATTATTTTATTTTTAGGTAGAAACTTGATGTCATTTTCATGTCTGTTGTAATCGGGTGGTTGCTTTCTCAGTACTGAAGGGAGTGGGTCCTTTTCTTTAGAACCTGCTTTAATTAGTAATTATTAATGATCAAATAGTAACACTAATTGATTTCTTCAGCTCCTGAACATCCTTTCAAGGGAATTTTCACCAGCCTCCCCAAGCCAGGAGGCGGCGAGTTTGGAAAATTCTATAGTTTGCCTGCTCTTAATGATCCAAGGATCGGTAATCTCTACAACATTTTTGTGCTTCTTTTCATTTGGCTTGTCAAAATTACGTTAACTTATTAAGATAACCATGACCATGCGTGACCTGTGACGTGTGTTTCTGGTGTCGATGGCAGATAAGCTGCCCTATTCTATCAGAATCCTTTTGGAATCTGCTATTCGTAATTGTGACAACTTCCAAGTTACAAAGGATGATGTTGAAAAAATCATTGATTGGGAAAACACATCTCCGAAACAAGTTGAAATTCCGTTCAAGCCTGCTCGTGTTCTTTTGCAGGTATGTCATAATCTTCAGAAGGTAGACACTGTTTTTACTGTCATACTACTTTGTGTTTTAATCTGTATCTTTTGTTTCAGGATTTTACTGGAGTACCAGCTGTTGTTGATCTTGCTTCTATGCGTGATGCCATGGGCCAACTCGGCGGTGATTCCAACAAGATCAATCCTTTGGTGTGTGTCTTCCTTTTCTTGCTATTTGCTTTGAGCAAGGTCACCATGACCTGTAATTATCAGTTTCTGTTTCAAAACCAGCAGTAAAACACTTTTTCTGGACAGGCCTAGTAAATTTCGCTGCCTATATCTTCTTTTGGAAAGCTGTCACTGCCCTTTGCTGTTTTCTGTCTGAACTCTTCTTGTTCATTGTTCCTGATCAAATGTCTGAAACTACTTTGTTTGCAGGTTCCTGTTGATCTTGTCATTGATCATTCAGTTCAAGTTGACGTGGCAAGATCAGAAAATGCAGTGCAGGCAAACATGGAGCTTGAGTTTAAGAGGAACAAGGAGAGATTTGCTTTTCTTAAATGGGGGTCCACTGCTTTCCAAAATATGCTTGTGGTTCCTCCAGGTTCTGGTATTGTGCATCAGGTATAGTACGTAAGGATTGTGCATTACATTTTCTGAGATTTGACATATTGGCATATAACTCTCACTTTCAGTAGCAAGCTGGTTATGTTCCTGTTTGCATGTTCTTTACAGTTCATATAATTGCTTATTTCATTTGATAAATAAAAGATCAGATTAAGCATCCTATTTATCTCTTATTGGTGTACTGTGGCTGTTGGGGTTTTGAATGAGTTTCCATGCTAACTTAAATTTCAGGTGAATCTTGAATATCTTGGACGTGTTGTTTTCAACACTGACGGTGTACTCTACCCTGATAGTGTGGTCGGAACTGATTCTCATACAACCATGATTGATGGTTTAGGAGTTGCTGGCTGGGGAGTTGGAGGTATTGAAGCAGAGGCTACAATGCTTGGCCAGGTAGTTAGTGCTGACTATATCATGGTTAAATAATATTTGTCCAATGTCAACATTAAAACTTTTTACGGGATAACTAGTATGTCATTTTTCAACCATGGTTTTATTATAGTAGAGTATGAATGCAAAAGCAAAGAATTTGCATTATGCTAGTGTAAATTCTGAACTTGTTTTGTTGTGGGATGTCTATAATTCTTAACTAGTATATATCAGCGTTATGTGGTTGAAGTTTACTCTCAAGTACAATTTTCTCCTATTATGTCAGTGCTACTAATTTAGCATTTTTAGGGATGCTTATTCTTTCTAGTTATGTAATGTTTCTTTTAATATTCAAGGTGTATTTGTTTTGCTTTTACATAGTACACATACAGGGTTGGTAATGGCATTGGTGCTTTGGGATGCTATTCATTTCCCACTATCTGATATAAGTGCAGAGGATCTTTGTGCTATGGTTTTGTTGCTAACATTACACTTCCTCAAATTGGCAGCCCATGAGCATGGTGTTGCCTGGTGTTGTTGGGTTCAAGTTAAATGGAAAGTTACGCAATGGTGTCACAGCTACTGACTTGGTTTTGACAGTGACTCAAATGCTGAGGAAGCATGGTGTTGTCGGAAAATTTGTTGAGTTTTACGGTAATTTGAGTTTCATGGACCTCAATTGACTCGACTTTCAATTGCTACTCTCCTATATTTGTTGGATGAGGTTTTCACATTGTCCATGTCTGCAGGTGATGGAATGGGTGAGCTATCATTAGCGGACAGAGCTACTATTGCTAACATGTCTCCCGAGTATGGTGCAACCATGGGGTTTTTCCCAGTGGATCATGTTACGTTACAATATCTCAAATTGACTGGAAGGAGTGACGAAACTGTAAGTCCCATTGTTTTCTTCAATGCATAGTTTTTTGCAACTTGAAATCTAAAAAGGATGCTAGTTGACTGGTCTCTTGTATTAGGTGGCGAGGATAGAAGCATATCTCCGTGCAAACAAAATGTTTGTTGACTATGATGAGGTAGGAGCTTTTTTCTCATTGTTCATCATTCTTCTGAGCACTCGATATAATCTGCTATACTTTGTTATTCATATGCAACTATGTAATTATTAACTTTTCCCATGCCAATTAATTCAGCCCCAAGCAGAAAGAGTGTACTCATCCTATCTACAGCTTGACCTGGCGGATGTTGAACCCTGTGTTTCTGGACCAAAGAGGTGTGTGCTTTTTACTTGCATTAATGCCCACTCATCCACACTACCTCACACACTGATGCTGTGTAGCTCATTTTCAATGATCTCAATGCAAATGTAATATATTTCGTTCTGATTTATTGCTCATCAAAGCATTATTATTCCTTGCAGACCACATGATCGGGTTCCATTAAGAGAAATGAAGGCTGATTGGCATTCTTGTCTCAGTAACAAAGTTGGATTTAAGGTCAGTTATAAATCGTTTCATCCAGTGTGGGTAACTTGTATTCATAATCTTTGGTTCAATTAAACGATCTGGTTGTGGTGAATTTGCTGTTTCATAATATTTAATAATTTGCTGTTTCCCGTCCTTAATGTGGTGAATTGAGTCAAGGAAGTTCATGCTATTTCATATCATATAGATTTTATGTAATCAGTATCTGGTTCTAATGATAGACTTTGTGACTTCCATACAAATTGGCTGAGAAATAGGCAGCAGCTTTATGTTTTTCCCTGAACAGTCAATGTTGGTCACCATCCTTATTAATGTTGCTCAAATTTCATCTTGGCTAGATTTAAATGAAAGTTATTGATTACCTTTAGCTATTTCAAGTACACTGCTATAATGAAATTTCTGTATCACCTCCATAACATCTACCAGTAATAGCACTGCCTTTTACTGGCCATTATTTTCATCAGTACCAGTTCTGTTCCATCTTCCATCAGCTGTTGATTACACTGGCCATAACGAGTGCTCTAACTTCTGTTGTTGTTGCTCCTTCAACCTTAAGGAATATTAAGCCTCTACCAATCAGTCTACCCAAACAATTGCTGTTAGATCTCAGCCCTGCCTCCACCATAGGTTCTATGATGTCCACCCCACCTCCCTTCCCCCAACTTGTTTATGTGTGTGGACAAAAGGGTAGTGTATTGGGGATGTGGGTGAATTACCACCATTTACATTTTGTGTAGGAAATGATAATTTGCATTAGATAATGAACCTAATGTATCCAATCTTAATATGATTAAGGGGATTCTGACCTATCTTGGAAGCTTCTTTTTTTTTTTGGTTGGGATGATAGCCACATTTCTGTACTTCATCTGTTTATTGCTTTTCTACAAATTATCTTCCTAATTTGATATGAACACAGGGCTTTGCTGTGCCGAAAGAGGCACAGGACAAAGTGGCAAAGTTCTCATTCCATGGACAGCCAGCAGAGCTGAAGCATGGTAGTGTCGTGATTGCTGCAATCACAAGCTGTACCAATACATCAAATCCCAGTGTCATGCTAGGTGCTGCTCTTGTTGCTAAGAAGGCTTGTGAACTTGGTTTAAAGGTTAGGCATGCATAAACTTGGTGTACTTCTTAAATCTGTACCCCTCCCGCTATAACCATCCAATCCCCCCCCCCCCCATCTCATCCATCTGGCACAAGCATTTTTATTCCTAAGAATGTGAAAGCTACTGTAGTGTTGAATTATTCTGTAACAATCACTTCTCAATTATTCACCAGGTCAAACCATGGATAAAAACAAGTCTTGCCCCAGGCTCTGGTGTTGTTACAAAATATTTACAGAAAAGGTATTTCCTGTTATTTACTGAATAATTTGATTTGTTTTAAAATAATCTAATGTAACTTCCTTTTGATTTTTCCATACCTGAGGAAAAGATCAGCTAATAATGGTTTTATTTATTTTATTTCTTTTGTATTTTGTAGCGGGCTGCAAAAGTATTTTAATGAGCAGGGTTTCCATATTGTTGGATATGGCTGCACAACATGTATTGGAAATTCTGGGGATTTGGATGAATCTGTTGCTTCTGCTATTTCAGAAAATGGTAAGTTTGAGATTATATTCAAACTGTGATGTAGATAATGGATGATGAGTCATACTCGAGCGCATTTGGGTATTAAATAATCAGTTCTCTGACAGCTTCTGTATCCTTTCATTTCTGATTACTTCCTTGCTTTTTCTATACAGACATTCTTGCAGCTGCTGTGCTTTCTGGTAACCGGAATTTTGAGGGCCGTGTTCACCCCTTGACAAGAGCCAACTATCTTGCTTCACCTCCTTTAGTGGTAGCCTATGCCCTTGCTGGCACGGTATGTTTATCTCTTAGAGTGTGCTTTTTATGTAGTCAAAGGAGTACATGTAAACCTTATTTCAGAGAGTTCATGGAGAGAGGAACGGAAGTTGATAGTTAAAGGGGATTAAGTTTTGACCTTGGTAGGAGTTGGCTAAAATGTTTCGAGTAGCAGAGGTCTTTTTCAATGTTTTTTCTCCCTTCCTCAAATTTATACCATGCATCACTTACATTTAGTGTTGTGCCCCCACTGACATGTATTTTTAAATATTGCTCAAGGTTTATTTTTGTCCTCTCCGAGGTCCACTAGTAGACTTTTAACTTCCACCAAACACTCTTTAACCTTCCACGCCTTTATACTCTTTACACCCTTACCACTTTACCCTTAAACGTTTCACCCTAGTTCTTTGCACGCCATGTGAAATTCAGTTTAGCTGCCCCAAGTTCCCAACTTTTGTCTCTGTGATGCTATTGAATAAGGATTATTAAGCACATTTTTGTTTTGAAAATAAGTGTGGGATAGTGAAGGGTTTTTTCTGCCCAAATCCTAATTTACATAACACCATAATTTTAAGTTGAACATTTTGCATTATGTTTGCTTTATGAGTATCCAGGTTATTTGCAGTGGTTCCATTGGAAATTTCATTCTTATTGTTGCTGCTCTTCATCAATAAGGTGACATGAAAATGTTTTCCAGGTTGACATTGACTTTGACAAGGAGCCAATTGGAACGGGGAAGGACGGTAAGAGTGTCTATTTTAAAGATATCTGGCCAACAACAGAGGAAGTTGCAGAGGTAGACATTGTCAATTTTTGGATATTATAACACAGTTTTTTAATATGAAGTATAACTGCTGGTATGGAGTGAAATTTACTTGGGATGCATACTGTTCAGGTCGTTCAATCCAGTGTGTTGCCTGATATGTTCAAAAGTACATATGAGGCTATCACAAAGGGCAATCCCATGTGGAATGAACTAACTGTACCAGCTGCAACTTCCTATGCATGGGACCCGAACTCAACCTATATTCATGAGCCCCCATACTTCAAGAACATGACCCTGAATCCTCCTGGAGCCCATGGGGTGAAAGATGCATACTGTTTGCTTAACTTTGGTGATAGTATCACGACAGATCACATTTCCCCGGCAGGAAGCATCCACAGAGACAGTCCTGCTGCAAAATTCCTCCTTGAGCGCGGGGTGGATCCCAAAGACTTCAACTCTTATGGAAGTCGTCGCGGAAACGATGAAGTGATGGCTAGGGGAACCTTTGCCAATATTCGCCTTGTTAACAAACTTTTGAATGGGGAAGTGGGACCCAAGACTGTCCATATTCCTACAGGCGAGAAACTCTATGTGTTTGATGCAGCAATGGTAAGTCTCTTGGTATTAGATGTTACACAATTTCCCATCCTGACTTATTCCCCCTAAATTCCAGACCTCCATTGTCAGTATCATTCATTTGTAGTTTACTTTATGCCAACAAAAGCAATAATTGAGGAGCTCTAGACTGCAGATGCCTTTTGTATAAAAGTGCCCTATGAATTTTCTGATAGTTTAAGTGTATTTGCTTTGTTGTTTTATACACCAAAGCATTTTTTAATTGTCAAAGACATGATATTAGTTCCGTGATCTGAAGTGGTTTCCTGTAATTATCTGTGCCAAAATATCCTTTTCTGCAAAATCCCATGTTTTGACCTTAGATTTATGATTTCTAATCTTCAATGTGATCAATCTACTATTTCAGAGGTACAAGAGTGCTGGATATGACACCATTGTTTTGGCTGGAGCTGAGTATGGAAGTGGAAGCTCCAGAGATTGGGCTGCCAAGGGTCCCATGTTATTGGTGAGTCTTTACATTCATCATTTCAGCTTGAATAGGTTGCTACCCATCCAACTCTGTTTTAAATATCAACTGTGATCATCGACTGTGGATGGACCCTTGCACAAACTTTCTTACGGGCTTCATCTTTTGTAGGGAGTTAAAGCAGTGATTGCCAAGAGTTTTGAGAGAATTCATCGCAGTAATTTAGTGGGAATGGGAATTATTCCACTCTGTTTCAAGGATGGCCAGGATGCAGACACACTAGGATTGACTGGCCATGAGCGCTATTCTATTGACCTTCCAAGTAACATCGGTGAGATAAGACCTGGCCAAGATGTGACTGTCACGACTGACAATGGGAAATCCTTCATATGCACAGTTCGCTTCGACACTGAGGTGATTCACTCTTTCTTAAGCTCTATATTATTTGAAATTCATGTTTGATTATGGTGAAACATGGGGATTGCTCAAGTTTTTCATGGAAATTGAGGAAGTGATTTAGGAAATATGTTCGTTCACTTTATTCAAGGTTTATGAACAACATGGACAAAATATCAATAGTACCTTTGCTCATGCATGGTATTGGCAATCCACTAAAACGTTGCGGATCGTGGAAATATTTGCCACTCTAGGAATATCAAAACAGAACTATTTGACCCTACCAAACTTTATCATAATCTTTTATACTAAAGCACCCGACTCTGAATAAAATCTCATCATTAAACTGGAGAGTTTTGGCCTCATTTACCTCGGCCTGTGTTTACGCATTGAACTGTAGAAGGGCTTGGAGCTAATAAAGTCTTTGCATGAAACAGATGGTAGGCTAAAATTGACCTTCGGGTCAGATTATACATGTGGCTGATGCATTTAGATAGCTGCTGCGTAGTAAAAGATTTTTTTAAAGTGCCACTTGGATGCTATTATATATCTACACGAGTAGGATTGAGTTGCCTTCTGCTGTCCTTTTTTGAGTGTGCATTATTGTGATGCTTATCATTAAAAGTTACATGGAAGTGGACACGCGGACCCTTTTTGCAATTGTTGAATGCCTGTGCTTTTTTATTTTCCATCCAGACCCTGTATTTTTTTCTTCTTAGTTCTTTGTTAGCGTTTCATCTGCTCATACATGAAAGCTGATTCCGTTGATTAAACTGCAGGTGGAATTGGCTTATTTCAATCACGGAGGCATTCTTCCATACGCTATTAGGAATTTGATGAAGCAGTGATTACTCCATCACTGCCTCCGGCCTCCCTCCCTCCCTCTGAGAACTTTCAATTGTATAATGTGAGAGTGAAATAAAAATCTTAATTATAGGAAATGGGACAGGCATTTGTTTTGTCACTTTAATGCCTAACATGAATTGTCGGCCAAAGGATTACTTCTAGCAATTTGATTCTTTTGTGTTGCTGATTTGCTTGAAACCACCCCGGTGAATTTCATGGTTATCAGAACATCCTTTGAGGAAAAAAAAAAAAAATTTGCTTCTGTCAATTTGCGCAGCGGATGCTATAAGAGTTACAGTAGCATTTACTGTAATAAAAAAAATGTACATCATTATAAAAAATTATTGTCCTCTTAAGGGGAAGATGTTCTTTTTGTCGCGTTGACTCCGGCGAGCATAAAATAGAAGAATGAAGGTGAATTCATGCAAAGGGAAACCTAGCAAATTTGGTGCAGGATAACATCGTAATCTCTTTGTTGCTTGAACATTAGTTTAATTTTGTTAACTTGTTTGGAGACAAATATGTGGAATTGATAGTATTTCTATTATAATTTTTATTTTTGTAATAAAATACTGAATATGTAATTGAATTAAATTATACTGTTAAAAAAATATCTGTGAAAATAATTTGAATTCACAATATTGATTATTTTGCTCTTGGTTGTAGAGTCCACGCATATGCAAGATGAAGGATTTCCATGGAACTCACAACTGCCAGGCTTCATCTTATTTGGTTCTCCCATGAAACCAATTAGATGAGTTCAAACCCTAGAGGCAAATCCTTCCCAAATGTTTTGTTATGTCGGCTCATGGACAATTTTTACAGTTTTTTTAGCATTTTGGATGAATTGTTCGTTTGAGCCTAAAATATCTCTTCCAACACAAATAATATTACATTGTTAAAGAATTATTTTAATTTAAAAATTTAAATTATTAGATGATATTTTAAAATATAATTTATATTATTTTATAAAATACCTTTTTAAATAATAACTTTTTGAATTTAAAACTTGTATAAATTCATACTACTTTTTGTTTTTGCATTTATTTTATATTTAATTTTATTAGTTAAGAATAAAAATGATGAAAATTAAACTATCACTATTTAGTTAATAAAATTTTAATAAAAAATTCAAACTGTTACATAAAGTTAAGTGAGCTGTAAAAGCCATAAGCATAAAGTGAGACTTAAAGCATCTAGAAAACTACAAGGATGAAGAACATTTTTTTCTGTCTTTAAAATTCTCTAAAAGCAAATGGGATAGGAGGATGTATTTAGTATTGTTGTAGTTTTTGTTATTATGATTTAAAAAAAATTATTTTATAAAATTATTTTTGATTAAGGTTAGTTTGATATTTATATATGTTTGGTTAAAACTGTGGTTGAAATTAAGGTTGAATAAAAAATAGTTTAATGTGTTTTAGTTAAGAATGCTTTTTAAATTAAAATTATAAAATAAAAAATATATATTAATATTAATGATTTTTAATTTAAATATTATAAATTTAACTATTGCTATTACGTACATTATAAAATAAATATTACTTATATCATCAGGAATAAAATTAGAATTGCGATTAAATCTGTAAATATAATAATTTTGTCAATCCCACAAATTGTAAGTAATTTGTATTTGCAACTGGAAATAGGCTAAGCCATCTGTACTACTTGAAAACAAAAACAAGAAAACACGTAAATATTTTTAGGAGAAACAATTCCTCACCAGTTTGAAAGGTTCTACGAATTGCTTTTGAATAAACTAAAATGCATAAAACCAAAGAAAAAAAAATGCACAGATACCTTTGACCAGCTAATATCTGGGGCATATTTAATTTCCATTGTTGTTGGTAGAAAAAAACATCACCTTCGTCACAAACAATAAAATCTGGTGCAGCCATTCGAGAAGAAGACGATGAAAATGGCGCCAACTCTCTCTTGTTGGCTAAAGCTTCTTTTGAATGGAGATTTGGGAAGAGAGCTTTGAGCGATGCTAATGTCTCGTCACCTCCATATACTTCACCTGAAGCCACGTATAATTGAACGTACTTTCGAAACCCAGAGCTCTCAGCATAAGACCAACTTCCTCTGGTGTGAGAGCATCGTACTTTCTTGCCTGTGTTCTTTGTCAGGGTTGCTGGTCTGCATTACACATCAAAATAAATAAATCAACCATCCTTCGTAAACTGTTTGGGATACATAATGTGTTCTGAGAAACTACGAGAGGGCCTCACGAGCAAACTTTTTAGATTGTGATGCGAATCACAGATTTCATCAATCGGTGGGGGTTAGAAAAAACACAAGGAAAGAGACAGTGAGTTTTTTTTTGGGTTAAAAATATGGTTTGCGTTGTTAAGAGTATTTTTATAGTTTTTATTTTTTATTTTTTAATATTGAATTTAATAAAAAATTCATTTCGATTTGTTTTTTATTAAGTTATCTTATTCTTATAATTAGAATTTAACAGATTAACTCAGATTGATTTGTGTTTTTCTTTCTCTTTTTAAATTAATTTTTATTTCAATTTTATTCTTTAATATCAGGTTTATTGAGAATTGAGTTTTAATATCTATTTTTGATTTGTTTTCTATGATGATGTTATCACGATCTTATAATTCAGGCCGTAAATTTTATATATTAACCTGAGTTGATTCAGGTCAATCCAATATGTTATCGTTTTAATTTTTATTTTAAAAAATGTCATTTAAATTTATTTTTTAGTCAAACTATTTTTTTTTAATTTCTACGTTTTTTTTGAACTTGCCAAATTAATTATAACTAAAAAACAAGATAAAAAAAGGAGAAATAAAATAAATAAAAAACACACTAATGACTTGAAAATAATAATTGGAATAAACAGACGGTGAAAACAGAAGACCTTAAGTTGCAATCAAAAAACAAAAGGTTCGGTGTGAAAAAAAATAAAAAAACAATATAAATAAACGGTTGAATCCATAGTGCAGTTGGATCTTAAAACAGCATTCTATTGTTTTTTAAATTGTCAATGATCATCAATCATATGCAAGCTGGCGAATGTGCTCCGATCAATTTCATTTAACATTTCAAGTGTTGCTAAAGTATTTTTTAATAAAAAAATAATTATAAATTCAAAATATAATATTTATTGTACCATATTTTTTTAAAAATTCTTTTAAAATATTAAGAATGCAATATATTAAATTAATTTATCAAATCTATAATTCAGGTAATGAGACTGTGATAACTTTATAAAAAATAAATTAAAATAAATTATGAAAGTTAATTTTTAATTAACTCAAATTTTAAAAGGAAAAAAAAATAGTGATATTCTATAAATTATTTTTTAAGCTTATTAAAAAAATAAATATAATTAGAAGAGATAAATCTCAAATGAAGATATTCTTATCCTTTTATCTTTTTTTAGTGTGCAATGATTTTTATCTTTTTTTAAAAAACAATTAGCTGGAAAATCGGAAAATGAAGGGTTAAAAATTAAAATGGAAATAGAAAAGAAAATGGTTGTCTGTATGGCAAGCGATATCCAGAAATCGAATAACATACAAAACTAGGAATGGATTGGAGTTTTCAGAACACTGAAAAGTTTGGAACAGTACCGTAGGCATTCCAAGTCCACCATAGGTGCGATTACAGGTAGAGTTCTGCAGCTGATGATTGATACTGTAATGGTAATTGACGCTTTACACTGGAAAATTGAAATATCTAATTATATTTATATGAACAATCTCTTGCAGAGCGTGACCATCCCGTCAAAACTCATCATCATTTGCACCAGATTCTCAAAACAAGAAAGTACAAGATTCATGGTGATCATCAATATAGCCTCACCTTACCAAAATCATGATGTTCTTGCAAGGAGAAAGAGACTTAATGACAGGTTAGATGTACGTATATTCGTTAATGTTCCTCTGGAATGCTACCCAAACGCGGCTTCCAACTACCACACATGATACCTCCATCAGTACTGGCCGTGCCACCTTCATCAGGCCTGCTCCTCTCTCTCAACCTCAGAGCACTTACCAATTGCTCCACAGAAGAGTAGTTTATGTTCTTCCTAAAATTCAAGATTTGCTTTAACTCTTCTCTTGTAACCACCACTCTAATCCTCACAGCGCCACCACCTTTAGATGCCGTTTCATCACCCAGATCGCCATCTTTATCAACATTAACCTCTTCATTTAATCTGAACCTCACCATCTTCGCCTTGCCACCTCGCTCTATCTTGGTCGACGGCACGAACGGTCTTGTAGTCTTTTCGATCATTTGATCTGCTCCGTTACCTTGTTGCTCAAACATGGCATTTTGTGATACAATCTTGCTGCTCGCCAAGCAGTTTCCCATGCTTATGAAACCAGAAAGAGTAAAGAAAAGGAGGAGGCCAGGGAGAAAGAGTTAATAGAGTAGCGAAAGCATAAATCAGTAGAGAGAAAGAGAGGAGGGGAAGCACATGAATAAATAGAAAGAAAGAAATTGCTATATTTTTTCTCTGCTAGAGACAAAACATCACTAAATATGAATATAATGCCTTTGATACCGTTTTAATTTCTTACTCTTGTATTTATTATTTTAATTTCCAAAAATTGGGTCATTCTTTCTTTTTCAAAGGATTCAGTTCAGTTTCAAGGTTTTAAATTCAAGTTATTCGC
>Ga0307513_10006203_pt1 | contig 15674 bp, 14 predicted proteins | sample 15_EM_MG_FD_202174 | JGI IMG/M metagenome (GOLD analysis project Ga0307513, IMG submission 202174) | Populus trichocarpa ectomycorrhiza microbial communities from riparian zone in the Pacific Northwest, United States - 15_EM | ecosystem: Host-associated > Plants > Roots > Unclassified | place... | reverse complement strand
TAAAGTTAATGTCATGATCCTGCAGCAGAAAAAATAATATAGTGTTCAAGGACCTTTGTGTTTTTTTTCAAATCAGTTTAAGAGTTTCTAAAAGACCAAATTATGGCACTGACTGCCTGAAGTAAAATACAGCTATAGACAACCTTAAAGTTACAAAAAGTCAACTCAATCTATATATGCTCAATGCCATAACTTTAATTATCCATATCACATTATAAAATTTGATTGCTTTAGATTATTTAGTTAATGACTGAACATGATTATAGAAAAAATGATCCAAAATCTAAACAGAATTTTGATATATGACCATTTTCCTATAAACAGTACATATATGAGAGCATTTTGTTTTATTTTTACAGATCCCATTATAGAGTCACCAGAAAACCAGACGAAGTAGAGATTCTTGATGACTATTTTCAGCTGGGAAAGCCCCAATTTACCACCCAAAAAACTCTATTAAAAATGATTCAATACTTTGATTGTCTATGGTAGTTTCATCAGGCAGATTTTTTCAAAACCTTTTTCAAATTCCAAATGGAAGGAATGGAGAAACCAGACAGTCAGAAATGTATTCTCAAAACATCATAGGGTAACTAAAACAATAAGTAAAAAGAGAACCCTAAGAACTTAAGAAATTAATTCTTGGCAAACACGTAGCTTGCACAAACCTACCTTGCTTGCGCATCACTATAAACTGGTTCATATGGCAGAGTCGTTTTATCCTGTGCACAACAAAATATAACATTGTAAACTCTTGCTAGGAAAAATAGCTCAGAATCATGCAAAATAAAATATCGTCCATAATGAAAACAAAGAAAACCTAAGCAATGATGAATAGTTCATCTAAAAATCAGTGAGGCATACCTCAAGGTACTTGAATGTAGTGCTATCAGCAGGGACAACACCATTCTTTCCCCCAGCTTCAACAACCATGTTGCATAATGTCATCCGCTCTTCCATCTATATCGAAGACAGACAATAAAAAAATCAATTGAAGTGCAATTTAACTAGCACAGATAGAACCTGAAGCGCATATTGCTCGCCTAAAGATACCGATGGTTACTCACAGTTAAACTTTCAACAGTTGAGCCAACAAACTCCATCGATTTATATGTGGCACCAGCAACAGATATTTCACCAATAATCTGAAGAGTGACAACAAACATCGCACAATTGATACAGAAAACAGAAGTTAATATTTTTAAGCATATGTTAAGTGGCAATTTAAAGGAAACAAATGCCTAAGACCCAAGTAAATTTACTTGCAAAATCAAGTCCTTCGCTTGCAAATAATCAGGCATTTCACCATCCATTACAAATCTCAGAGTTGGGGGCACCTGCAAATTTAAGAAGCAAAATCATAGGTAAATAAAGTTGGCAATACCACAATCAATTAAATCCAGATGAGAACACAAATTTGTAGAAATGACAAAATTAACACATCTACAAGCTCAAAAAAATTAGAACAACACAGTTTGATTAACTTTTCACAAACATCAAGTTCTTTGTGCTTTTGAGAACTATGGCTTATAGTGACTTTTAGAACATCCAGGTGCAGGAATGTAGAGAGTGCACCTGCTACTTGCAGTTTAAAAATACACAAGGAATGAACAGAATAGGCTGATGACTTAATTCAAATAGAATTAATTTGCTTCATAAAAAGGAAACAAAACCACCAGGATATTGACAGGTCAAAGGGGAACATGAGGAGTTAGGAGGGGGGGGAAAAGCCTGGATCCTATAGATGTGAGGTCATAAGATCAGGTATTTCATGCACCCTATACAATATAAGAATAAGGATGCAAAATAAAGGATCAATTTTCCAAACCTTGAGCAGGAGCTTCCCAGTGCCTAATACAAAACCAGCATCAGTGTTGCCAATTCCAGTTGCAAATTGGCCAAATGCTCCAGCAGTACATGTGTGTGAGTCTGTTCCTAACAGGACCTGAAGTTCATAATGCATGATTACTGGCTTTCCTTCAATATAAATGATAAATTTGACAACTCAATGAGGATAAAAAATTGCACCTCTCCAGGCCTGCAATGACCTTCTTGGGCAAGTGCAACATGGCATACACCTTTGTAGTCGGGGTTAGCCTGCAAAGTCACAAAGTAATATGCACATTCAATGTCAGAAAATAGCAGTAACCACAAATTCATTACTTAAATGTATAGAATTTTTTAATTAAATAAATTGTCATTGAACCATACCTTGAAGTTACCAAGATCCTTGATATCATAGAAGTACTTTATATTTTGTTCATTGCAGAAATCTCTCAATATATCCACATTGCGATTTGCACGTTCGTCTTTAGTGAATATATAATGATCTGGTATAATGACAACCTTTTCACGATCCCAAACCTGCAATTTTTAAAGAGTGATTCAGGTAGGTACTTTGGAGCACAGAAAAAAAAAGACTAGAGATACAAACAGAGAGAGAGAGGGTCGGAATATTGAGAATGTCAGTTCTTGAATTCAAGAATTAATTCGAAGATTATGCTAAATGGGAAAAAATAGGGTAGAAATGAACACCATTTGCCATTTATTGAAACCTCTGAAGTAATAAATGGAGTTTCTGGGCATCAAATGGAAATTGAATCGGTCTGGTATTTCATGCAGTATTCAAGAAAACAGAGCCTCCAAAGTATTAGGCTCCGTTTCATGCAGCATCAACACCCGTATCATGATGAACACCTTGTTTTACACTCACACTAGGAAATCCAAACTAAACCATAAAATCTATTTAAATTTATCAACTTATCATGTAGTAAAACAACAAGAACCCGTTCAAGTACCTATTTTCTTAAAAAAGAATCCGAGAACTACTTGCAAAGGAAAAAAAGCTAGTCTAAAACAATCGAATACCTTAGCATCCTGTCCAAACTCTTTCTTGAAGATCCCAATAGAACCAGGGCCACAAACATCATGGGTCATCAAGATATCAACGTTGACCCAAACATTCTCACCTGGGATCAACTGGGGCTTCTCAGAGGCTCTAGCAAAGATTTTCTCTGTCATTGTCAACGCAGTCTTGACCTACAAATTCACCATGAGAAAAACCATCACCATGGTAACACATCAAATCAAATATTGGAAAAATGAAAAAGACAGCAATTAAAAAAAAAAAGCTTTACATCACCTAGTCAGAACCAAAACAAAATAGCTGGAAAAAAAAAAGGAATAAGTAAAACAAAAGGAAGCTAACCGAGCCAGTTGTGGCAGGCCTGCGCTCTGATTGCTGAGGAGCCATGACCGATACTATTTTTTTTGAAATTGATTTCTTGCATTTGGGGATCGAAAAGGGTGATGGTGATGATGAAGAAAAGGCCGACAAACCCGGATCCTTCAGCATCAGAAAACAAACAAATCTCACCCGAGTGCATAGTAACTGAAACCAGAACAAAAAAAAATTGTACAGTGCAAGAAGATTGTGATAAAAAAGTCTAAACCTTTTTGGTGATGAAGAATGTGGAGTTTGGAGAAATGGTAGAGGAAGCCATGACTGGCAATGTTTGATGATAAAAACCACTGCTCTGCTAGCGTTTTAAGTTAGCAATGCTGTGTTTGGTTCCTGTCCTGTCTTGTCCTTAGGAAGAAAAAATGGAGGCTGCTATAGAGAAGAAGAAGAAGAGCACGCTCGACACACGAGTCTGCTAGTAATACAGGCATGCGATTTGTGGCTCTGATGTGTCCGGTTTATTTTGTATCCTACCCTATTAGAAATATGACTAATTATTTGACTCGCGGGTCAAATAATTTAATTTTTTAAAAACAAAATATATATAAGTTTTTTAAAGTACATAAAAAATTAAAAAGCTTGTACATATCAATAAATATAAAAAAAAAATTAATAAGTAAAGACTAAAAAAACCAAGACATAAATATAGATTAAGACATGATGACTTATTTTAATAATTTTATTTTTTTAAATAATTTTTTATTTAATTATATGATTTTTTTATGCTAATAAAACATAAAAAAAAGTTGACAATAACTAAAATATAAACTCAAAAAGTAAATAGATATACATAGATAGATATATTTTATCTCGTAACATGGTTATATCTAAAAAAAAAAATTATAATAAATTATTTATTTAATCAAATAATAATAGAATTGGTCTGCGTTATAACGAAGGTCAAAGCAAAAGAATTCTCGAACACCATAAAAAAAATTATAAGTATCGCTAACGTGTTTTCTAAAAAAACAAATAGATTTTAACCATGAATTCAAAATTAGTTGCATACTTAACGATATTTTTTTCTAATATTGAGATGAAAACATACTGGATTTATATAAGTCAACCTGGGTTTACCAGCAAAACTCGCATGGATAATCTTTCCAAAACCAAATTGAAAAGTTAAGTCATCAGTTAACTCAATGTTGAAGGATGTAATTCGTAAAAAACAGCGCTCAATTAAAAAAATTAGTGAACTCGAGTCAACCAACCAAACTCACGACACAAATCAAGCACATCATCAAATTCAATGAATTTTTTATCCCAGAGATTATTTTCCATTTTATTACAAGGCTATAAAGCGCATGAGGTTTTTTTGTATGAAATATTAAAAAAAAACAAGCAAAACCCCCCTTAAATCTTCTAAATTCAGGTTAATTTATCAAACCTACAACCAGTAAATTTATAGACACAAGCTCTATCAATAAGCTAAATTCTCAACCAATTTAATTTTGAATGATAAAACTATAAAAAAATATTAATTTAAAAAATTCACCAAAATAAAATAAATAACAATCAAATGAATAGGAACCAGATTTGGCAAGGGAAAAAATTGGAGGACAAAATCATTGAAAAAAATCCAACCATGAAAATTAATTCAAACAAAACAAATAGCAATTAGAAAAATAGGGACCAAATCTAATATGTAAAAACAATGAAAAATGATGAAATTAAAAATAAAATTAATTTTATAAACTACTTCAAATGAAATAAATAGTAATAAAAAATGAACCAAATCTATAAAAAAAAAGCAAATTGAGAGGTTGTTTTGAGAGTTTGCAGTGTCAAAATAATAAGAAAGGGTCATCAAGCCATAAAATAGTTTTATCCATCACACCATGTTGTATAGGAATTAAAAAGATAAAAATACATATGGACGTAGATTAAATAAAACTCTACTTTTAAGGGTGTTTAAGTTATTTTGTTGCGCTTGAAAAAAATAAAATAAGAATACAAAAATACCCTTACATGCTAGCTTTTAAAAAAATGAATCTAAAGGTATTAAAGTCATTTCACCGGATGTTATAAAAGTAAAAATACTTAATTGCCCCTTTTAAATTAGACAATGTCCAATGAACAACTATGTAATTATCGAATTGCCCTTGGTAAGTAGTTTATTGATCTTGACTTGAAATGGCGAAATGGATATTTCATTGTGAATTGTTAAGTAAAATGCCCTAGCCTTTGAGAGTTTCTCACAGTAAAAAAATGTGAAAAATTATGTGAATTTTATACGTGTCAGGTTTCATGAATGCCGTGCTTATATATCTCTTAGTTTTTTAATATTATCCCTGTTATATTATTATTATAACTATAAAAAAAAACACTAAAACATGTGGGTGTTTTATTGTAGAAAAAACATTGTTCATTTCCTCATATTTTATTATGGATTTATTGTTTAATTTTTTTTAAATTTGATCCTCAAACTTTATATTTGCACGATTACATCCTTTTAGGTTTGTATTAAATGACAAATGGCTCGAATTTGCTGACCAAGGACAAAGTTAAAAAAAATGAGAATCGGTGTGGAAAAGGAGCTAAAAATGGACAATGAGTTCAAAGTTTTCATTAAGAGTTCAATTTAGTCCTCAAACTTTGCAGGTTATACCTATTTGGTCCTTTAATTTTACCGTAATTTGATTTGTGTATAGAAGTTCAATTCTATTATTTTCTAATCCATGTATCAAAGAGAAGAGAGAGATCATCGGACTATGACGGCAGAGAGAGAGTCGATGTAGATGTTGATTCCAACCACCAAATATAATTGATATTGGTGTCGTCGATTCTATTTGCGAGGAGAACTTCAATTGGGTGATTTTTCACATTGAAATTGCCTAAAACATCATATATAAACTAGACAAGATTTGTGTTTTAAGGATCTGTGTAGCTTTTTAGGTTGCTTAAGGCCATTGATGAGTTTGTCAAGGTTTTTATGATATTTTTAGATGTCTTTGGTAAAAAAAAGATTGAAAAATAGACTTATATGTAAAAAAAAAAACATGAACCTCGATTTTTCTAGCCATTACAATGGGCGTAATATAGGAAAAAGCATATGACACGTCGTTTTGATTTTTTTTTCAAAAACATTTGTAATGGACATCATGTTGTTTGTCCCATTAACAATTTTTAAAAAACAAAGGTCAACCTGCGTGAGCTCTTTCAAAATAGACTAGGTGTATTGGATTGACTTGTGAGGCCCAACAACGCCTAACATCTTTCTTTTTTTTTTCCTCCTAATTTTGCTTTTTTTTAAAAAAACAATGTTCTTTTTACATATTTTTGTTTAATATTTTTTAAAAAATAATGTTTAAAATAATACCCCTTCTCTCTTGTTTTTTTAATTAGTATTTCTTAAATAGTAGTTGTTTAAAAAATATTTTGTATTTGTTTAGTTTTTAAAAAAAAATATTTTAATTCATCTATATACATGCACACACACTAATATACTTTATTTTTAAAAATAAAAAATATTTATTTTTCGATAGTTGTTCTAACAAGTGCAATTTTGTGTGATATTTTTTTCACTTTGATTTTATTTAATTAATTTCATGTGTGTCTACTTGTACTACAATTTGATAAAATTAAAATGAATTTTAATAAAAGAGTCATTAAACACAGCCAGATAAATAACATGTGTTGAGAGATTAAATATTTTAATCTACATTCGTCTCTTGATTTTTTTTAATTACATCTTTAGTTATTGTTAATGATTTTTTTATTAACATAAATAATTATTGATTTATTTAAATAAATACTGTATATACTTTTTAATTTGACCTTAAGCTTTTTTTTTATGTAAACAAATATATTAAAAAAGCCTACATATTCGATAATTTATTGTTGAAAAAAAAATGTATGGCCTGAAGCGAAGTTTGTATCAAATAACTAGTTGTTTCATTGTTATACTATGTAAATTTAATTTAATTTCTCTTGAAGTTTTTTAAAGTGTTATGTTAGTTATTATAATATTTATGTGGATGTGGGAGGGGAGAATGAGAACAAACAGAAAGAAAAACATGAAAAAAAAGTTAGTTTTGGTTAACCATTTCAAAATCAATGGGAGAATTGAAACATTTTTGTAGATGTAGAAGAAACATCGAAGAAAAAAAAAGTTTGGAAGCAAAGGTGGAGTATTGACAAATATACATGGAGTAGATTTTTTAAGACAAGTTGTCAGACTAGGCACGAGGTGTGACCCAACTAAGGAATCGGGTCTTGAGTCATATAAATTGACCTAAGTCAATCTCAAAAAAAATTAAGGTTTTAATATTTAATATAACAAAAATTAAGAAACAATTCATGTGGATGCATGCTATACATGTTGTAAATAAAGAAATTTAAGAAATTATTTCAAAATATTTTTTTATCCCACATTGAACATATATTGTATTCTCATTTTAAATTGAAATATTTAAATAAAAGATATTTCCTATCCCACATTAGAAAAACAATATTTTTTTATTGTGAATTTAGAGTACATATGATAATAGATTTTCAATCTCATATTGAAAAAATAAAAGTTTTTTATAGTGTTTATATAGTGAAATTTGATACGAGTTAGTAACCAATAGGAAAAGGTTGAGTATGAGGAAAACATTTGATTGCCCCCAATACATGTGAGGCAACTCCTATGTTTTTGTTATTCATTGATTTAATTTTTCTTTTTGTTAAGAAAAATGTAATTTTTGTTTCGCGTATAAAAAAATGTAAGTTAAATCAAAGATTCAATTTTTCTAGAAAAAAGAGTTTCCATAGAGTCATAGGTCAATTTTAAGCCCTTTTTTATCACCTTTAGAATTGGTCAAGGCCCTGAGTCAACCCACCAACCCAACTTAGGTCTGATAACTATGGAATAAACACGGTGCTATGTTTTCTATGTGGACGATGTGGTAGACTGAAAGTCTATTTGGCAACTCTATAGTTAAATCACCATTTGTTTTTTGGGTTTGGAATTGTATTTTGAATGTTTTAAAAAAGTATTTCGTTTGAAAATGTATTAAATTAATATTTTTTTAGCTTTTTTATGATTTTTATTTATTAATACAAAAAAATTAATTTTTTTAATATATTTTCAAGTAAAAAACACTCTGCTTCGCACCTTTACTTTTTACCAAATTAGATTTAACATAAGGATTATTATGATTGCTTATCTAACTAGTTTACAAAATAAGGATATTTTTTTATATAACAAATGCAAGTAGCTTTTTGCTGAAAATACCTTTAATCATCAACCCAAAAGGAAAATAACCGAATAAATTACGACTAAAAAAATGCTCTTTCCATCGTCTTGAGTTTTAGATCTTACCTAGACATGTTGCCCATACATTGCCACAGGCTAAATATTTTTTTTTATGTAAAAAATGATAGGATAAAAAAAATTTAAGTCCCAAAATCAATGGTTAGATTGAAAATATAAATATTAAAAAAAAAACAAAAACAAAAACCACACTTTAGCCTATTCAAATTATAAAACAAACAAATACTAGCTTATTTAAAGGAAAACCAGAAAAAAAAAAGTCAAACTTCCAAAAAGCAAAAAAAAACACCAGCATAAAAGGGGGGCAAGCATACCTGAGCGAATCTTCTAAATTTAATTTAATTTACAAAACTTGCAACTTGTTAAATTATAGACCCGAGCTCAATCAAAAAGTTTAAATATCATCCGATTTAATTTTGAAAGATGAAATCGTTGAAAAAACTATTAATAAAAAACTTGCAAAAAAATCAATAAAAAAAGAATGGGGCTAAATTATGACATAAAAAAAACCTTAGGAGGATGAAATATAAAAAAACAATTATCGCGAACAAAAAAAAATTGCAATTAAAAGAATTGTGACCAAACTTGAAAGATTAAAAAATCACGGGAGGTGAAACTGAAAATTATTTATAATATGATAGATTATTTATAAATTAAAAAATTATAGGAGTGAAATATAAGAAAAAATTATTGGGAGCTAACCCAATAGAATTAAATCGAAAAAAATAACAAAACTAAAGTTTAAAAAAGAGGATAAAAAATAAGACAACATCAATTTAGAAGAAAAAAAATAGGGCAAACATTTTAAACTTGATCTAATCTCTAAAAATCACACCCTGTGAAATTTTCTACCTAGATTCAATAAAGAAACATAATTCTCAACCAATTTAATTTTAAAAAATGAGATCGGTAGAAAAGTATTAATAAAAAAACCTACAAAAACAACAAAAAGAATGATGATAAAATTTAATAGAAAAAACCTAGAGATGATGCAATTTAATGAAAAAAATAAAAAAATAATCCCACATAAAATAAATATCAATTAAAATAATAAGGTTCAAATTTTAAAGATTAAAAAAAATCATAGGTGGTGAAATTGAAAACTTCTATAAAACCAAGCAAACTCGGACAAACATCCTAAACATTATCAAATCTTAAAAAGCTTGCAACCTATGAAACCTTGGATTCGGGTCCCATCAAGAAGTTTATTATAAGCCAATTTAAAAATATAAAATTTTAAAAAATTGTCAAGGCAGAAAAAAGAGATAACAAAAACAGTCTTGAGCAAACCTAATAGCCAACAAATCAAATACATAACCTAGGATAAGAAATTAAGATGACCTTATATATAGGAAAGCGAAAAAAAACTCCGGCAAACAATAAATAAAAAAATGCGTTAAAAAAAATGAAAGTCGAGCCGGGCTAATCCTCTAGATCTATTATCCAGGTAATGAGACAATGGTAATCCAATTAAAAGCATACTCGAACAAACAAAGAAGCAAGATTTTTAATCAAGCAAACATTTAGTGATGAAATTGAGAAAATAAATCAATTAAAAAAAAAATAGCAATTAAAAGAAGTAAGGCTAAATTCAACATAAAAATTAGATGAAATTAAATGTTTTGGGAGAAATCAAAAGAAATCAAATGTTTAGGGATGGAATTGTAAAATACAAATCCATTAAGAAAATGATTAAAAATAACAATAAAAAAACTATGACCAAGTTTGACATAAAAATTAAATGAAAATAAATGTCTTTGTGTGGAATTGAAGAAAAACAAATCAATCAAGAAAATGATTCAAAACAAAGCAAATAGAAATCAAAAGAACGATGATCAAATTTGAAAACAAATTAAAAAAATCAAATGACTATGGATGAAATCAAAAATAAAATCCAATTAGAAACAATCAATGTAAATAAAACAATTGCAAATAAAAGAAGATGGATTAAATCAAAAGAAAAAATAGATTGAAGGGTTGATATGAACTTTTGCATGGCTAACATGCAATCCAAGGAAGAAGGAGAAGGAAAAGAAAGAAAGAAAAGCATTTCTGGGTTAAACCACGTTGAACCATTATACACATGCTACCAAAAGAGGAAAAGGACGCCGGGACAAATCAAATGTTGGGGCGGAATCATTGTTACAACTGCCAGAGCTAGCCGCACACGTCGTCAGAAGACGGCGAAATGACTGATGCGTTGAGGCTAGCGAGGCACTTGTCTACAACTTTTTTGTTCTTTTTGGTGCAGAAACTGAAAATGCCCCTGGGACTAAACAATATTAACAAACAAACCATGGTGAAATTACAACCAAGCCCCTGAAGCCAGGGCTAAAATTCAAATTGTAAGGGTAATGTAGTAATTCAATTGTTTTATAACATATGAAAACACGAAAACAACCATGTGCAGAAAACACTAGATTATTTTATTCAATGGTTACATTAATAATTTTACCGTGCATTACAAAACACAATCACCAAAATAACCCAACACAATTCTCAAAAGACTTTTTATGTCACGGTGAAAAGATCACCTTATCCTTGAAGTAAAGGCTGAAGATAAAATGACAAATGGGCAAAATAATAATTACATTATTGTAATGAATAGTAATATGTACCTTATTGTTAGGGAGATTAGTTTTTTTGGATAATGAATTCTTTTTTTTTTCATTTTATCTTTAAAACTAGTGGTTTTAGGGGGGGTACGAGGGAGATTGAAGTTTAAAGATGTTTTTTTTAAAACAAAACAAAAGGAAAGGTTATCAATTAAAACATAAACTTAAAAATTATGTAAAAAAAAAAGACATAAAAGGTTATTAATTGGAAAAAATAAAAAGAAAAAAAAATGAGGTCAGACGCTGCTGAGCTTGGTAAGCCAATTTTTATTTTTTAAAATTAATAGGGCAAGAGAGATGTTTCTTTTGAAAAAACAGATAACACGTCGTCAAGATTCTTAGATTTTAGCCACTGTGGTGGCTGAAAAAACGAGGTTCATGTTTTTTATCCATCCAAAAAACCATTTTCAATATATTTTTGACTTAAAAACACATAGAAAACACCACGGGAACCTTGTAATTCATGGCCTTAAAAAACGCAAAAAAAACACCTCAAAACCCAAAACCAAAAATCTTTATGAGCTTAGTTTTTAGGCATTTTCAAGATAAAAAAACACGTAGTTCAAACTCATTTTATCACATGGAATCATTTGACATAAAAATCGATCATTTTAGTGGCTGAAATCACCATCAATGACAACTTTCTTTATCCATGCCAGAATTTGGCGAGTCCCTCTACCCCCCACTAAAAAAATAATTGAAAAATAAGAAAAATTAAATTTTATACCAAAATTAAATTTTTTAAAATTAAACGGACTGGTTATCGAAGAGCCAAAAAATAACAAGGGATGAAAATAAACTTTTAAGACAAATTTTAAAATAATCATCCGTTTCACCTATTTTTTTCACTTCAACATTTCCTCATAAAAAATATGCAATTAAGTGCTAATTTAAGTTTAAAAAAGCTAAATTATATAAAATAAAAATTTGATCATCAAATTAAAAATTCTTAAAAAATCACTGCTCGAATCTATAAGTGATACGTGAAATAATGTACAGTAATGATGATATAATAAAAAAAAAACTCTTTTAATATATATTAATTAGGTGCGTTAATCCATCTTGACAACTTTCAAGTCTGCTGAATTCAGCAAACTTCCGCGTACACCGTTTAGCCCCTACAACATAGACGAGTTGTGATTTTTGGGAGCGACCAAGTAGAAAGAGAGAGTTTTGGGTGTTGGTCTGATACTATATAGGCAATTTCATTCTTTTATTTTTAAAAACATTTTGTTCAATCCAGCACGTAAACCACGGCCAAATTAGGCAGTTACCATTAAAAAATAAAAATAAAAATGATGAATTAACAAGGAATAAAAAGTTTTGATAAAATAAAATATTTTTAAAAATCATGATTTTTAAAAATAACATTTAATTAAATATTGTATTTTTAAATTGCGATATTAATTAAATATTGCTGTTGAAAATCATGATAAAATTTCAATTAATATCACGGTTCACAACTACGATGCATATTAAATTCAAAATTAATCAGTCGACCGGTTTGTAATGATCAATTAAACTGATCGACTAATTTTGTAAGGAAAATTAGTAAATTGTCAAAACTAGAGCTATAGAACAAGATTTCTAAAATCTAAAGATTCGACGGTCAGTAGAAGGTGTAAGAACTTGAGTAAGAATTCTTGAAAGAAAACTACTTTAAGGAAAACAACATCCCGAAACTTTTGTAAAAAATTAAAAGCGATCCAACGGTTGAATCAAGAATTATTGTTATTTCGAGCTATCATTCTAGTCAGGCGCGACCCGACCTTTTATTGGACTTAGACCTGTCATATCGGTCCATAAATGCATTTGCTAGACTATCCATGTAATATGTCTAAGACATATATTCATCTAGTTATGACAGACCCATACTAGACCATATCACCAACAATGAAAAATAGAGGACAATTACCATATGAACAATAATTTTTTGAGATTTTAATTGGAGTCTGTTTTTTAATCTACAAGTTGTATAAAAATATATATCTTAACTCGTAAAATATATTTGAAAAAAAATTCAAAATATTATTGTTTTCGTATAAAACGGTCGACTAGTTCATACAATTAGATCAACCGACCAACCAGTTAAGCCAAATAATTAATAATGAGACTACATCTTAAGTTGTCATGTTTAAAAAACACGTTATTTTTAAATGTCATTAACTACCTTGTAACTTTTAAAAAATAATATTTTTTAAATAATATTTTTTAAAATTACAATAAGATAAAAATATATTATTTTATTAAATAATACTATTATGTTAAAATTTTTAACTTATTGAACTAATTTTTAAAAAAATCTGTAATCGACGGTGAAAAAGTAAACATGCTTTAAAAATTGAAGAGTTTTTTTTTATTATACATACAACTAAAGGGTGTTGAGAAATCAGTGTTTCCCCACACCCAATTACACTTTAGATTATAATAGTAATTCACAGTGCATTCCTCTTTTTTTTTAACTTTTTTTTTGCACTTTTTAATTTTTTTTCCCAACTTTCCCCGTTTTTTTTTGTTTATTTTTTCTTTTCTTTTTTCAAAATTACTTTCCTTTTTTTTCCAACTTTCCTCTTTTTTCTTTTTTTTTTCATTTATTTTTTTTAAAAAATTATCTTTGTTGATTTTACTTTTTAAATATTGAGCTGATTAAAAATTATACATAAAACTAAAAGGTGTGGGGAAATCACTGTTCCCCCACACCCAATTGCATTGTAATTCACAATGCATTTCTTTTTTTTTTTCACTTTTTATGTTTTTTTTTGCACTTTTTAATTTTTTTCCAACTTTCTCCTTTTTTCTTTTTTTTTTCCACCTTTCCTCTTTTTTCTTTTTTCTTTTTTCATTTATTTTTTTCTTTTTTTTCTAAAATTATTTTTGTTGATTTTACTTTTTAAATATTGAGTTGATTAAAAATTTCATTTTGTAATTTTTTTTAAAATACCGTGGATTGCTACGGTGTTTTTCCACGTAGTTTTTCTATTTTATTTTTTTTATATTGAGCTGATTGAGAATTTAGTTTTGTAATTTTTTTCTTTACAACATTGTTAATTGCTACAGTGTTTCTTCGCATGATTTTTTTTTTGTTTTTTATGATTTTCTTCGAAATTATCTTTTTCGATTTTATTTTTGAATATTGAACTGATTAAAAATTATAGTTACAATATGTGAGGAAAGTACTGTAACTTTCCTCGCAAATTACTGTGGATTGCTATAGTGTTTTTTCTTACATGGTTTTTTTTCCTGTTTTTTTTATGTTTTTCCCTAAAATTATCTTTATCAATTTTATTTTTTAAATATTGAGCTGATTAATAATTGAAATTACAAGTAAATACAAGTTTTTCTTCACAAAACACTATGGATTGATACAGTTTTTCCTCGCACGGTTTTTTTCCAGTTTCTTTTGTATTTTCTTTTTTTGTAATATTTTTTTCTAAAATTATCTTTATCGATTTTATTTTTTAATATTGAGTTGGTTAGAATTTAACTTCACTGTGGATTACAATGGTAATCCACAGTGCATTCCTCTTTTGTTTTTTTCACTTTTTCTTCTTTTTTGCACTTTTCATTTTTTCCCTAACTTTCCCCCTTTTTTTTTCATTTTTTTTTATTTTTTTTTCAAAATTATCTTTGTTGATTTTATTTTTTAAATATTGAGCTGGTTAAAAATTTCGTTTTGTATTTTTTTTTCTTTAAAATACTATGGATTGCGACGATGTTTTCCCACGTAGTTTTTCTATTTTATTTTTTTTATTTTTCAAAATTATATTTGTCGATTTTATTTTGTTTTATATTGAGCTGATTGAGAATTTAGTTTTTTAATTTTAAAAAAAAAACATTGTTGACTGCTACAGTGTTTCTCCGCATGATTTTTTTTGTGTTTTGTTTTTTTAATAATTTTCTTCAAAATTTTCTTTTTTTATTTTATTTTTTAATACTGAGTTAGTTAAAAATTACAGTTACAATATGTGAGGAAATCACTGTAACTTTCCTCGCAAACTACTATGGATTGCTACAGTGTTTTTTCCCACATAGTTTTTTTCTGTTTTGTTATGTTTTTTTTATAAAATTGTCTTTGTCAATTTTATTTTTTAAATATTAAGTTGATTAAGAATTGCAATTACAAGTAAATATAAGTTTTTCCTCACAAAACACTATGGATTGATACAGTTTTTTCTCGCATGGTTTTTTTTCCAGTTTCTTTTATTTTTTCTTTTTTTGTAATATTTTTTTCCTAAATTATCTTTATCGATTTTATTTTTTTAATATTAAGTTGGTTAGAACTTAACTTTGTAATAAAGCTTAATCATGTAGGGAAAACACTGTAACTTTCCTCGCAAAACATTGTCAATTACTACAACGTTTTTTCTCATGGGTTTTTTTCCTTCTAAAATTATCTTTGTTGGTTTTTTTTTAATATTAAGTTGGTAGAGAATTTAGCTTTGTAATTTTTTTTCTTTTTATTAACAGAAAATCTAAATCATGTGGCGAAAACACTATATATTTCCTCACAAAATATAGTGGATTGCTACTAATCATTTTGTTCAGTCTTTAAGTTTTTGAT
>Ga0307513_10006202_pt1 | contig 15675 bp, 14 predicted proteins | sample 15_EM_MG_FD_202174 | JGI IMG/M metagenome (GOLD analysis project Ga0307513, IMG submission 202174) | Populus trichocarpa ectomycorrhiza microbial communities from riparian zone in the Pacific Northwest, United States - 15_EM | ecosystem: Host-associated > Plants > Roots > Unclassified | place... | reverse complement strand
ATCTCGTCGAGCATTTCCTTGCGTTTCGTGGTGATTTCGAACATCTTCACCATGTACAGGTATTGCGAATTTTCGGTCTTGACGATCTCTTCGCAAGTCGCCTTTTGGTCTTCGTTGGCCGATTTGCAGCGATCAGCGCCCGTGGTCAGGCTGATGGTTCCTTTCTCGATCTTCTGCTCCGGGTCGGTAACCGCCTCGCCGCTGGCCTTGTGCGATCCAATAGCGTGCTGCGTATAGATTTCGCCGAGCTTCTTGTTGACATTGCCTTCGCCGATCTGCTTCCTGACCGTGTCGTCGGCAACTTTCCATTCGGCGCTTGCGCTGCCTGCGACAAGCAGTGCGATCAGGCACCCGCCGATGAGCGGCATTTTGTTGATACGGCGCTTTGATGTTTTGGTCGTCTTCTTCATGGGATCACCTCGGAACTGGTAGTCATGTGAGTGCGGGGTCTTGCGATTCATCGGGTCTCTGTCTGCATCAGGCGCGGGCATAGCGTTCACCACTGCTTCTAACCGTTTCTTTGCTCTTTCCCTTGCCCGAACCCTTGCGCTGGTCATAGAACTCGGACAGCCATTGCTCGGGACGGAGCTCGTTAGCTGGGACGCCGATCGCTTCAGCCTGCTGCTCCAACACCTGATGCATGATTTCGATGTTGTCGGTGGAGGCGGAGATGACCGCCAGAGCGTCATCCATGCCGCGCAGATTGAGCTGGCAGACACTGGATGCATGGCCCTGTTTGACCAGGAAGCAGCGCGAGCGCTCATCCAGACTGACCACCACCTGATACTCGGCTTCGGTCAGCTTCAGACCCTCGATGTAGTCGTCGCGACTCGCGTTGGGGTTAGGCAGCAAGATCATGGTCGCGGTTTGCTCGATCAACGCGGCGGCGATATCGCTGGCCAGCGCGTCTTCCGGACTCTGCGTGGCGAAAATGCCCAGGCCGTTCTGCTTACGGATGGTCTTCTGCTTGTTCTTGGCGAATTCCTTCAGGCCGCCCTTGCCGTCGAGGATCTTCCAGAATTCGTCCATGACGTAGATCAGGCGGCGGCCGTCGATCAGCGCCTCCAGGCGGTGCAGCAGGTAGTTGATCACCGGCACGCGCACTTCGGGATTGTCAATGATGTCGGTGTAGTCGAAACCGATGATGTTGGCTTTCTGCAAGTCGATGGTGTCCACCGGATTGTCGAACACCCAGCCGTGGGAATTGCCCGCGGTCCACCTGCGCATTCGCGCGAACAGGCCGTCGTCGCCCATGTTGGGCAGGCTCTTCTGGAAGTTGGTCATGTTGCGCAGGTGCATGGGCGTGTCGAGCATGTTCTCGACCGCGCGAAAGATGTCCTCTTCCTCGCGCGATGTATAGCCGCCCTTGCCCGCAAGCACCTTGATCAAATCGGCCAGGAACTGGAGGTTGGCCTCGTTGCGCTCGCAATGGAAAGGGTTGAAACCGGTGGGCCGGCCATTCTCCAGAGCCAGGTAATTGCCACCGCAAGCACGCACGAAGATCTCGGCGCCGCGGTCTTTATCGAAGAAGAAGATGGTCGGCGAGGGGTCCAGCTTCTGCACCTGGCTGAGCAGGAAGTTGATCAGCGCGGTCTTGCCGGTACCGGACTTGCCGATGACCATGGTGTTGGCGATGGCCTTCTCGCCCAGCGAATTCTCCGCCGGGTGGGTGGCATGGAAATTGAAGTAGTAGGGCTGACCGTTGGTGGTCTGCAGAGTAGTGACGCATTCACCCCACGGATTGTTGTCTTTCTTGCCGGAAGCGAAATTGTGCAGCGGGGACAGGCCCAGGAAATTGAGCGAGCTGACATTTGCAAGGCGCGTACGGTTCTTCCAGTTGCCCGGAAGCTGCGAATAGAACGAGGACGCCACGGCCAGGTCTTCCTTAGTGGAGACAAAGCCGGCGTTGGACAGTTCGGCGCGGGCAGTGGCGGAATTCTGCGACAGCTTCTCCTGCGATTCGGCATATAGCGCCAGAGTGAAGTGGTATTCGCCAAGCACGAAGTTTCCGGACGCCAACTGGTCCATGGCGTGGTCCAGCTCGACGATCTGGCTGACCGCCTTGTCGCCGGAGGAAATCATCCGGCCCTTAGTGCGATCCAGCACCTTGAGCGCGTCCTGCCGGCCGATGGGGCTGAACGAGTGGGTCACCACGTATTCGAAATCCAGGTACTTCAATCCGTTGAGAATGCCGGGATAGGTGCCGTCGGTGTATTCCTTGATGTTGAGAATGGCGCCGAAGTGGTTCACGCCGTTGGGCGTGTTGATGATGAAGTCGCCGGTCTTGTCCGAGAACATGTGCCGACTGACCGGCAGATAGCTGCTCACCGGGGCGCTGAGCACCGGCACCGGCTCGTCGATGCGGTTGAGCAGGTAGCCGAAGAATTCCAGCGCTTCAGAGAACACCACGCCGTTGCTGGCTTCGTACATGCCCAGCCGATAGGGCGCGTAATCCTTCAGCACCGCTTCCAGGTTGCCCGCCAGCTCCTGGATCTTGGCGATGGCCTGGTCTTGCTCGGACTGTAACTGGGCGATGTTGGCGGACTTCTCCACCAATCTTTTGCCGGTCACGACCGGGCGATAGATCATGGTCAGGTACAGCTCGTTCTGCATGATCTTCTGCGAGGACAGCGACTCGAAGTAGGCGTCGGACATGTCCTGATTGAAGGCCTGACCGAACTTGCTGTGGGTTTTGATGCGACGCTTGCGGCGTATGTCGTGTACCCAGAACGCCAGATTGGCGAAGTCCGGCGCACGCAGCGTTTGCAGCATGCGGTTGAACGTATTGTGGCGGTGCTCGATCTCCCACTCGTCGCGCCCCACGAACGGTAGCCCGCCCAGATGCCACACCAGCAAATAATCGCCGCCGGTGGTTTTGAGCACCGAGGGCGAGACGTGGGTGGAAAGCGGGATGAATTCGCTGATGGAGGTGTCGGGGGTGAACATACTTCGTTGTAATCCAGGGAATCGTGGAGCCGGGGACAATCGGGAAAGCGGGCGCGCCCGCCTAAGGACGCTGTGCGGGTTTGGTACGGTAACTATTAGGCGAGAACACCCACATACCCGAATGGTGTTTCAGGTTCCTTGCCTTCAACTTGAACTGTAGGCGCAAGCCCAGCAGACGAAAGATCATTTCGTCGCGCCTGGCCATCTGCCGCATGACCATGATCACCGGCGGCAGCAGGAGCAGGCAGTACATGTTGATGTAGAAGGTCAGCAGGATGCACACGCCGGCCGCCAGGAAAAACGGCAGGTAAGGTACGCCCAGAAACATGGCCGGGCGCGTGCAACCCCTGAACAGCACGTTTTTATGCATTGAACGTCGGCAGACTGTTCAACAGCATCGTGGTTCCGGTGCTGATGTCTGCATCATCGCCCAGCAACATCTTGGCGAGCTGCGCTGCTGCGCCAATCAGGAAACCGCCGATGAGCACCGGCGCCACATCGGAAATTCTCTTATGTGCAAAAGCGATCTGATAACCGGCGAAAATCACCGCAATGGTGACTACCGCGATGGAAGCGATGTTGAGCAGGGAATTGAGTCCTGAGAAGAACCCTTTTACTTTGTCTTCTGCGTCGCCGAAGGCAGAGCCATTATCCTGCGCCAATACGACGCCAGGGGCTGCCAATATGCCGACGAATACGACCGCCATGAGCAAGGAAGACATCAGCTTCTTGGCATGAGCATGAGATTCGTTATGGATGGCTGGTTTCATTTTTCAGATCTCCTTGGTTGAGTGCAAAACGGTAAAACAAGCGGCTGCGGATAAGGGTGAGCTGCCGCGGGGGGGATGACGGGCTAGAAAACAAACGCCTCGTCGGTTGGCGGCAAGGGCATTGCGGACGCTGGTGTAGGAATTACCACGGGCGCGTTCGTCATCGACGGCGAAGCAGCGGCGGTGCTTTGAAGGACAACCGGGGCTTCCTGCACGAGTTCCGAAGTACGCGCCGACGCGGTGCGCGGCGCATCCTGCGCGACTGCGGGCTGAGCCGAAACCCTGGAGGGAACCGCCGACTGAGCCTGAGATACGGCGCCCTGTGGCGGAGCCGCATAGACCGGATAACGGCTTACCTCGACGGTCCGGCGGGAGGGCCGGCTCACGACGGGTATGGCCAGGCCTCGCGGAGCGCTGGCGGATCCTGGAGCGGTCTGGCGCATCGAAGCGTAGATCTTCTGCACGTAGCCGTGGCGATAACCGGTAACGAAATTACCGGAGTAGTAGCAACTGAACGATTTTCCCCAGTCGCCGCCCGAGCGGCCGTAGCATTCGGCCAGGATGCGCGAACCCGCTTGCAGGTTGGGGCAGACCTCGAAAGCCTTCTCATAGGAGTTCAGGCCGTACTTGCCGAGGTTATAGCGATTCACTTGGGCTACGCCCAGCGAGAAATTGAAGCCGCGGCTCTCCAGCATGCGTACCGTGGCGAGCGCTTCCGGAAGATTCTTCGGCTGCCGCACCAGATGCCCACCGACCACGCCGATGGCATACGGATTGTGCGACGACTCTACGCGCACGACGTGATGCATAACGTCCGGCGGAACCGCCAGATCGGGGCAACTCATTAGCTCCATGCCAGGTAACACAGCGTACTCCTCCATTACACGCTTACCACTCTTCGACGATCATCCGACAACCGTGGAATCCCACGGCTCTCCGAATTCACCACCGAATATCCCTGCACCCATATTTCATGAGCGGCATAGCGTTGTCAACTTGCTGTATCCGCAAAATTCTGCGGGGAAAATGTTACATATCTGACAGACTTCACGATTCTCACGTCCGCTATTGGTAGCATTCGTCGCCTCTTCGAAGAAATGCCAGCACAAGTAACCACGTGACTGTGCGCAAAGCCATCCGATAGCGTTATTCCTGATTACTCGGCGAACGTCCTCTCTGGATTGAAATCTATGCCTGTGATGCTGCGCTGGCCCGCATGGGCCTTGATGTGCACCAGGATGTCGATGGTCATCATCAGCAAGCGCTTGATGATGGCGAATTCCAATCCCGCGCCTTCCGCAGAGGCCTTGACCATCAGCGCCAGCTGGTCCCAGGTCTGAGTGGTGCTGCCGGCATGGCAGCTGGTGATGGAACCGGGATGGCCTGAGGCGCAGTTGCGGATGAAATAAAAGGATTCATCGCCGCGCAGCTCGGCCAGGATGATGCGGTCCGGCTTCATACGCAGGCACGCCTCCATGCAGCTCTTGGCGGTGACGTTGCTGGCGCTCTGTCCGCCCTTCGAATAAAGCAGGTGCACGGCGTTGGGCTGGCTGATGAACAGTTCCCGGGCGTCCTCGATGGTGACCAGGCGCTCGTCTTCGGGAATGTGATTGACCAGCGATTTCATGAACGTGGTCTTGCCGCTGCCGGTGGCGCCCGAAACCACGATGTTCTTCTTGTACTGCACGGCCTTCTTGAAGAACTCGGCGTAGTTGCGCGAGTACTTGAGTTCCAGCAACTCGCGATCGTGATCGCTCAGGACATGGCCTTGTTCGAGGATTTGGTCGAAGAACCCGTCCTCTTGGTATTGCTGCAGGGTCTTGGTGTGCTTGGACGGCAGGCGAATGGTGATGGACACCTTGCCTGCGTCGCAGGCCGGCGGAATCACGAACTGCGCACGCTGCCCGGTGGGAAAGGTCAGCGACACCACCGGGTCGGTATCGGTGATGCGCTGCCCGGTGTTGCTTTCGTTGACGACCGCGGTGCAGAACTGGCGCGCGCGCTCGAAGTTCAACGCCGGCACTTCGACGCGCTGCCAGCCTTGTCGGCTTTCCAGATAAATTTCGCCGGGCTTGTTTATGCAGATCTCGGTGACGTCGGGTGAACTCATGTACTCCAGAATTCCGAGCACCGAGTATTGATACTCCAGGAATTCATTGGAGACGCGCGCGACTGGGGACTCGTCCGTATCCATGGAGCTGGCCCGGGTCAGTTGCGGGCCAGCACGTTGGTGAAATCCACATCTTTGGAGACATAGACATTGACCACTGTGCCCTGATTGATGGTGACGGTGGGCGGACGGTTGATGCTCTTGTCCAGCGCCTGGTTGGCCAGACGCTCCATGGTCCTCGCGGTGGTGCTCTCGAACGGCGTATCGAGCACGGTGCCGTTGGTGATGGTGGTGGTGCGCGGACCATTCTCGGCAGCCGCGTAGCTGAAGGCGTCGCTGATCAGGCTGATCAGCAGCGCCGAGGCGATGCGGCTACCCCAGTGCGCGTTGTAGTCGCCCGGGTGGCCTGCGCCGCCCAGGTTGTCCACACCAGGACTAGCCATGCTGACATCGATGCCGTTGGGCGTGGTGATGCGGTCCCAGATCACCGCCACCCGCGGCCCCGTCGCACCGGCATTGTTGTATCTGCCGGACATCTTGGAGCCCTTGGGCAGGAGCAGGCTGCGGCCGTTGATGGAATAGATCGGCTCGGTCACCACACAGGACGTGAATCCGGGGATATCGGTGATGATGCGGGTCTCGAGTACGCACCGGATATAGGTACCGCGCACCAGCAGGGCGTCTGGCCTATAGATGAACTGCGCGCTGGAAGGCTCGTTCTCAGGCGGCGCAACGGGTTGCGCTCCAGGAACCATAGGCTGCCCGTAAGCATTGCCTGGCGCATCCACGTTGGCGCTGTCGGCACCCGCGCTCATGCGGCGCTCCATGAGGGTGGGCGCGCGCGGCGCCGCGGGAACGTTCCCATCTCCATATTCAGACGGATCGGGCTGCTCCGAAGGCAAAGGCGGCAGCGCCGGCGTAGCGGCATACTGCTCCACTTCGATCGGTTCTGGTTCCGCAGGGGCGCCGGTACTGCCGGGCAACTCCGGGATCACCACCTTTTCTTCGCGCACCGGCTTTGCGACTTTGTCGTCACCGGAGCTGGCGCTCTTGATCATCCAGAATGCCGCCACGACCAGCAACGCGACTATGCCTGCCAGAAACAGCAACGCCTTGCGGTTGAGCCGCTGCAGCTCGTTGGATTTCAATTGTGGTGCGTTGGCATCCAGGTCCGGCGGCGGCGCACCTTGCTGACTGGCGTAATAGGGGTTGCTGGTTTGATCGCGCGCATCCGCATCGCGATCGTGATCGCGATTATAGGAAGCGTTGGATTCGCCCTCTTCATCGGATCTTCCGGGCGGGTTGGGCGGCATGTTCTGGCTCATTGTGTTTTGTTCCTGCGCAGACCGACGGCGTTCTTGCCGTGCCGGATGACCAAATAGGGGTAGGTGCCGTGCACGATCAAGGTGTTGCCCTCAACCGTGGTGTTGACCACAAAATCTTCGCTGCCTTCGCGTTCGCGACCGAAGATGGCGGGGAAATTGCCGGTCGGAAACGCTTTCAGATCGCTCAACTTCACGTAGGTGAACTGACCGTCGTCATACACGTTGGTGGGTATCAGCCAGCCTTGTTTCTTGGCTCTACGCGTGGAGTAGTCGTAGTTGAAGTTGTAGCGCCGATTCTTGTCCAACTGCGTATTGAGCTGGGGTCCGCTTTCGACTTCGGCGACGAACTGGGTATCGTTCGGATAGGCGAAGGTGATCTTGTACTGCACGCCGGCCTGCTTGGCTTGGCTGAGCGCGGTCCAGTCGGTGGCCACCACTTTCAATTCGAAGATATAGGAATGGGTGGCGGTGCGGACCACCATATTGGTGTCCACGTCCACGTTCTTCGGTTTGAGATAGAACACGTTCTCGCGCCTGGTCAGGTCCCAACCTGCGCTGAAGCCGGTGCTGAAATCCAGGATCTTCTCGTTGGGGCTCAGCTCGATCTGGGTGGTGATGCCGAGACCGGTACGCACCTCGTAGATGCGGTCGGACTGGTATTCGTATTCCTGCACCACCTGCGCGCTGGCCGGCAGCGCAAGACAGAGCAAGGCCAGGAACAAAGTCGCTGCCAGGCACTGGCTACTCGTGCGTTTCATCGGTTGCTGGCTCCATTGGAGTTATCCGTGGGTAAAGGTGGCGGCGGTACGCTGCCCGGTTGCGCGGTGGCAGCGGGTGCGGCAGCCGGCGGCGCGGCGGGAGGATAGGTGCCGGCCGGATAGGCGGCCGGGGGATAACCCGCGTTCTCCGGCAGCGTTCCAGGCGGCGCGGCCGGCAGGGCATTCGGGGGCGCTTGCTGCATGACCGGCGCCGACGGAACCGCTGTTTCCATTGGCGGAGTGGCATCGTAGTCGCTGTCGACGCGGTAGTTGGTGACCTGGAAGCCGAGTGGATTCTCGTGGCGGTATTTCTCGTCCATCTTGAGGTTCGACTTGTAAGTGAACTCGATGGTGGCGATCTTGCTATCGAGCGGCGCAGAGGCGCCAGAGGCCTTGTCGAATAGGCTGCGCTGGAACCGCACGGTGGCCCCCTTGTATTTGATCTTGCCCGTGCCGGGTATCAACGAAATGCTCAGGATATTGACCCGAATCGCTTTGCTCTTGCCGTAGATATTTCGCGGACCGCTGGGATTCTTCACGTTGTGCAGGCTGGTGTAACCCGCAGCGACGTCTGGAGAGGACATGCTGTAGACGGTGGTCCAGTCGCGCAGGTTGATCAGTGCGAGGTCGTAGGATTCCCTGGCCAGAACGAAATGGGCCACGTTGCTGCGGTTGATCGCTTCGCTGCTGGTGATGCTGCGATCGCCGAGGTCCTCATCGAGCCTGGCGACCGAACTGGTGCCGGTGTAGGCGTCGGCCATCACCAGATAAGGGACTTTTTCCTTCAGCGGCAGCATGTAGAAATAGCCTGCCGCCAAGATAAGCGACAACACGATGGCGCCGGAGGCGACGAACCATGCCCTGCGCTCGCTGCGCCTGGCCATATCGGCCAGGGTGATCTCGAAATTGACCGCCTTGGAAACCGCGTTATCGATCTGCGGCGATGAAACTCTCTTCCCGAACATCAACTTAATTCCTTGAAGCCGCTAGGGGGTGCTGACCTGGAGATATTCCGACCGTGCTCAGGGAGCGGTCGCCGGCGTATCCACCGCCGCGGGCGTGTCCCCACCGGCCTCGGCCACGCGGACAACGATCTGGTTGTTGCTGGCCGTGACCGATACCCGTTGCCCCGCGTAAGCAGAGGTCAACTGCGAAACGGCCTGCTGCAGATCGTTGGTCTGGATCTGCGCCACTGGCCCGTACAGCGTGAAATCCGAAGGGTGCAGATAGGACAAGGTCATCTTCGAATCGTTCGCCCAGCGCGTGAGCATGGTCTTGAGCGTGCCATCCATGGGCGAGGCATGGAACACGTAGGACTGGTACAGGGGAATCTCTTCGGCCGTCGCCGCGTAGCGATTCACCGCTTTCCAGCGGCCACCAAAATCCGGAGCCGGGCGCGTGGCGCATCCGGACAACGCGACAACCAATAGGATCAACACGCACCAGTAGCAGCCAGCCAGAGTTTTATGTTTCACACTTCACCAACGGATGAGATTGAAAGGATCGACTGACGCGCCATGCCGCCCTGCGGCCGGCATGGCGATGGGAATAAGAGGCAAGCGAAAGGCGCGGTCCAGCACGGCCAGTGACGGCGGTGCGTACCGCGAAGCGAATTGCAAAAGTAGGAATCGCGCGAACGGATCCGACTTGCCGGCCGGCATATCCCGGACTCGCATCGGCAGTGACCGCAGAGGAATTTCGCGACATTAGTACCCCACCTCCCTGGCAGAAACGCTCCATGAAACACTTTCCCCGTGAATTGCGTCCGATCCGGCAACGCTCAAGGGCGCGCGTGGATGGCGATCTCGCCTAAACAGGCGGATATGCAATCTAGTCGAAAATTAGCTCGATACAACCGGCATAGTCAAGCACTGTGACCGCGCGCAAGTTGAATGTCACATTTTGCAAATCGCGAATCGCGTTGTTTCGTTCGCGCGGGTGGGCAAACGATAAGGCGATTATTGCGTCGTAATGGGTAGGTGACTATCGGTAGCATGGTCTTTTCGATCAGCTGCCTTTACCGGCGTTTTGATGATCCTTGGCCACAATGCGCTCCCGCAGGTCATCCTATGTAACGCCGATGAAACAATGCGATGCGTAACTGAAAGAATCCGTGCCGCGATTTTCACGCACACGCCGCTAGCGTGAGAGTGTCCCCACTCCGGACGGTACGCTGCGCATGAATAAATTCCACAAACGGGACTTTCCCACGGACCAGGTGCGCCGCTTCCTGGAACCAGGTCCCATCGTGCTGGTGAGCTCGGCATGGAAGGACGAGCGCAATATCATGACCATGGGCTGGCACATGATGATGGGGTTCGATCCTTCGCTGTTCGCCTGCTACCTCTGGGAAGAGAACCACAGCTTCGAGTTGATCAGGCGCAGCAAACAGTGCGTGATCAATTTGCCCACGCTGGATCTGGTGGATACCGTGGTGGGTATAGGCAACTGCAGTGGCGCGGATATCGACAAGTTCGAGAAGTTCGGGCTCACCGCGCGGCGTGGCGGCAAGGTGGAAGCGCCTCTGGTGGCGGAATGCCATTCCAACTTCGAGTGCCGACTGTACGACGGCAGCCAGGTGGGCAAACACGGGCTCTTCATTTGGGAAATAGTGAAGGCTCACGTCGCAATCGCACCGAAGATTCCGCAGACCGTGCACTATCGCGGAGAGGGGAAATTCATGGTGTCGGGGCCGGATATCTCGCGGCGCAGCCGGTTCAAACCCGGCAATCTTTGAGGCGTTTCACCTGCCTGCGCGATTCTGCTGCGCACTGCTCTTGCCGGCTGCCAAACCATTCATTGCCTCGCCTGCGAGGCGTGCTCAGCCGCGTCTTTCGGCTCGGGTGCCGACGCATCGGCCGCCTTGCCTGCGTTCGAATGCGAGAGAACGACGCGGTCCAAGTTGCGTGGTGGCGTAGCGGTCTGTGCGTATAGCTTCGACGGCGTCGCGTGGACTGTCTGGGAAACGTTCGCCTCCGACAACTGGGCCATCAGATGCTGAGGAAGCAGGGCCGATAGGAACGCGAACAACCAGGCGAGCAGTTTGCGCAGGGAAAACAGGAAGTCGGTATTGCTCATGGTGCACCCGGCCTGTGTGGAGTGCCGGCGAGAATAGTCGCCGCTTTGCCGGTCTTGGCGGCGGCGGCGACGGGACGCGGGATGGCGCGACGAAACGGGCAAATTTGGTGCCGGAATCCGGCGGCTGGGGCGAGCAAAGCCTGCTGGGGCGCAGGATCCGGGATCCGACAGCTGGCGCATAAGGCAGGAGCGCCTAGGAGTTAGCGCACCGAAGAAGGCGAATCGACAACCGAATCAGGTGCGCGTGCGGCAACGACAAAGCCGCACGGCGTTGCGCCCTGGCGAAACCGTACTCGCATTTCTTCACCTGAGACACTTTCTTCACGTGAGGCAAGCGTCCTCTCGCGCATGTTGCCGATGCGGCACTCGTTGCCGCAGGCAATGGAGGAGAACGACTTGAATCAGCACAATCCCAATCCCGGCGGACCTTTCCAGCCCCCTGCCCCGCGGCCCGGCGAAGCACCGAATCCCGCGCGCGATACGCCGCCCTGGCAGCCCAGCGACCCGGTATTCCCACCCTCGCACGATCCCGGCGTGGATCCCAATGGCCCAACACCCACCGATCCTGCCCAGCCCAGTGGGCCCTAGAAGAACGTCGTCTTTTCAGAACCAGTGTGCGACGCCCGCACCTGCGGGTGTCGCCTATTCGATGCAGATGATCGTCGCCGCGTTGCCCGCCAACTCCAGCGTGGTCCCCAACGCGACCGCCTTGCCACTCACCGCATCGCGACCCTTGCTGCCGGTTTTGATGAACCTGCCGAACCGTTCCAACGCCAGCGGCGTGGGTTTGGCATTCCGGTTCAAGGCCACCATAACGGTGTCTTGGCCGTCGTAGCGGAAGTAGACGTACACGCCGTCGACCGGCGCGAAGTGCTGCAGCTTGCCGTGCTGCACGACCGGCGTGTTCCTGCGCCAGTCGAGCAGCCGCCGCAGGTAATCCTGTGCGTCGCGTTCAGCCGCCGACAGACCGGCACCGGTAAAAGCGTTCTTCGCATCGCCCGCCCAGCCACCGGGCATGTCGGCGCGGATGTTGCCGTCTTCGCGTTCGCGCGGCCCTTCCATCAATACCTCGGAGCCATAGAAGAACTGCGGCGTGCCGCGCACCGTGGTCAGGTAGGCCATCGCGATCTTGAATAGCGCGACGTCGCCCTTCACGTTGGCGAGCATGCGTGTGGTGTCGTGGTTTTCGGCGAAGACGACCAAGCGATCCGCATCCGGATACAAGTAATCGTTCGCCAACGCCTCGTATAGGCGGGTCCACCCCGTATCCCAGCCTTCCGGCTCCTTTAACGCATCGCGCAGTGCGGTGTGAACGGGGAAATCCATCATGCTCGGCATGTGCGGAACGTGGCCGTCCGGATTGACCTTGCCGCGTTGCCAATGCGCGACCGTGGCGGGACTGGCGCTCCATTCCTCGCCGACCATGCTGAAGTCCGGATATTCGTCGAGCACCGCCTTGCCCCATGCGCTGAGGAATTCGGTATCGGCGTAACCGAAAGTGTCCTCGCGGATACCGGACAGGCCGGCGTATTCGATCCACCATAGACTGTTCTGGATCAGGTAAGTGGCCAGGTGCGGGTTGCGCTGGTTGAGGTCGGGCATTCCCGGCGAGAACCAGCCTTCCACGAAGTCCGCCCGATCCTGCGGCGCCGCGTGCGGATCCTGCACCGTGGTGCGTCGATGGTTGGTGGGTGCGAACTTACCGCCATGGTTGATCCAGTCCGGCGTGGGCAGGTCGCGCATCCACCAGTGGCTGGAGCCGATGTGGTTCAGCACCACGTCCATAATCAGGCCGATACCCTTGGCGCGCGCGCTGCGGGAAAGCGCGCGGTAATCCTCATTGCTGCCGAAGCGCCGATCGACGCGATACAGATCGGTGATGGCGTAGCCGTGGTAGGAAAACTTCGGCTGGTCGTTTTCCAGCAGCGGCGTGGGCCAGAGCTGAGTGAAACCCATGCCGGCGATGTAGTCGAGATGTTCGGAGATGCCCGCGATGTCTCCGCCGTGACGTCCATTGGGCGAAGCACGATCGGCCGGCTCCCGCATGGCGGCGACACTATCGTTGCTGGGATCGCCATTGGCGAAGCGGTCCGGCGTGATCAGGTAGATGGCATCGGAAGCATCGAATCCCTTGCGCGCCGCCGAACCGGCTTCGCGCGCGTCCAGGCGGAATGGATGGCGCGCCGCCACGCGGTCGCCGTCGACGAACTCGATGTCGAACGTGCCGGGACTGGCGCTGCCCGATATCTCAAGCGTGACGAACAGATAATTGGGATTCGCCACCCGCTGCACGTCGACCACGCTCACGCCGGGTTGCGAGAGCCGGGGCTGCAACGGTCCGATCGCGTTACCGTGCACCATCAACTCGACACGGGAGTGCTTCATGCCCACCCACCAGCTGGCGGGTTCCAGATGATCGATAGCGAAGTCGCTCGCGGATGCGGACGCGCTGAGCATCAGGCCGAAACAGAAGGCGATCACTGCATTCATGCGCGCTGTTTTCATACAAAACCCCGAAGGTCGTCGAATGGCGGATGCATTCGCGATGTGCAGCGAGGCTACAAGCCGGAACCGCTTGCGGGAAATGAATTCGTATGTACTGCGACGCAGCAGCGGCGCGGCGCTTGGCTTCCGACGCCTCCAAACAAAGACGGCGGCCTTGCGGCCGCCGTCTTTCTTACTGCAATCGCGCTGGGGGAACTACTTGCCCTTGCCGTTGCCTTTTTCCTTGCCGTTGCCTTTTTCCTTCCCGCCGCCTTGGCCCTTGTCCTTCCCTTTGCCGCCATGGTCGCCGCTTTCGTGACCAGACTTTCCATGCCCACTATCGGCGGCAGCACGCGGGGCGTTACCCTTGCCCTGCGACTTGCCAGGGCCGTGCTTGGACCAGTCGACGTGCACGGGACGATCGATGACGACCGGATAACCCCATCGCCCGTAAGTGGACACGGTGCCGCGCTTCAAGGCATGGAAAGCCGGAGAGCCCGGCTTGATGCCATAGTGCTTGGCCACATTGCCCCAGCCCAGACCAGGATTACGGTCGTACTCGCGCACCACGTTCACGCACGGAATGCCCAGCGAATGGGCCAGTGCGCAGGCGTAATAAACGTCGGCCGGCGCCCAGCGACGACGATCCAGCAACTCGACGATCAGGCTGCGCGGTGCGCCGTAATAACCGGTCATCTCGCCCACGAACGGATCACGGTAGCGCTGGCCGTAGTCGTTGATTTCGCCTAGACGCGAATCCACCCATACGTCGCCGGTGCGGATGTTGTAACCCACCGTCTGCGCCGAGGCCGCTGTACCGATGCCCAGTCCCACCGCCAGGGCGGTGGCCAGGCCGATCTTCTTCAATGTCTTCATCACTCGTCCCTCCTTGTGAAATGTGGAGCAAGTGTCGGCGCCGTTGAGTGAATCAAACCTTACGGAATCGTTATCCGCTTCTCGTCCATGGGATGCGGTTAAGCAAGCGCTGTCCGTGCCTATTATTGTTCTTCCTCTCTCAATAAGGAGAACCACCCGCCTGGGAGGAAGCGAGCACGCCGGCTTCGACGGTCACCGTATAAGCGGTCCCGCCGGCGGGCATCCAATTGGTGAGATCGAAACCATCGCCGGCGGCAATGCGCACGACGCCGATATTGCGGTAGGTCAGTGGTTTCTTGGCGGCGCAGACCTGCGGCAATCCCGGTGCCTGCAGGAAATAGACCTTCCCGGAGCCCACCGCACTGGCGTAGCCGCCATTGGCCACCAGCAGTGCGGTCATTTCGTCCACCGCGATGCCGCGCGGCGCAGCGCTCCAGCCATAGGCCGCCACCCGGCACAGGAAGGCGATGTCGCGGCCCATGCGGTCGCGCGCGGCGAAGTGCGGATCTCCGATCACGCCTTGCAGTATCGGCACGCTGGCGAAATCACGGTCGAAACTCATGTAGCGGTTGAACGGATCGGCCACGGCCTGACTGCTGGTCACGCCCTGGCTGGCCTGTGCTGTGTAGACGAACTGGGTCAACACGTTCAGTCCGGCGCTGGTTCCACCTATCGGCACGCCCTGTGCGATGCGCGCATTGAGCGTGGACTGCACCGGCGTGTTCTTCCAGAAATTGATGTAATTGGACTGGTCGCCGCCGGCGATCCACACCACTTCGGCCTGGGCGATGATCGCCGCCACCGCCGGCAGATTGGCGGCCGTGGTGCTCGGAATGATCAGTGTGGCCACCGAATTCGTGTTGGGACACAGATCGCGTACATAGGGGTTGTAGGCATCGGTGCCGGTGGCGCGGATCACCAGGAAGTCGCCGTTACCGCCCAGGCCGCACAGCCATTGGAAAGCCTGGTCGACGTCGGTGCCTCCGCCCATCAACACCACGCCGGGGGTAGTGGCGGGTGCCACATCGGCGACATTGCCGACACGCAGATAGGTGTAAGGCGGAGCTTTTGCGGCCAGCGCGGGAGTGGCCAGAACCAAAGCAGACAAGAGCACCAGCAGGCAACGCAGCATGGAACACCTCGCAGTCATAGCAATCTATATCGGAGTGTGCATAGGGCCTCGTCGCCGCACAAGCTGCACTGCGGGGTATCTCCGGGAATCGTTCGATCTCGTGCGAACCGCCGTGAACAATGCAATCACCACTCGATCAAACGAGAGAGGTTCCATACCGCGACTTCCCTGTCGGTAGTTTGGTCGTAGACCGAGA
>Ga0307513_10006200_pt1 | contig 15677 bp, 13 predicted proteins | sample 15_EM_MG_FD_202174 | JGI IMG/M metagenome (GOLD analysis project Ga0307513, IMG submission 202174) | Populus trichocarpa ectomycorrhiza microbial communities from riparian zone in the Pacific Northwest, United States - 15_EM | ecosystem: Host-associated > Plants > Roots > Unclassified | place... | reverse complement strand
CACCGCCGGCTCGGCGACGGGCGCGCCGACGACGAGGGCGAGCGCGGCGGGCGTCGGGTTGGCGAACAGGTCCCGGGCGCGCAGCGCGAGCCCGGCCCGCCGGGCGGCCCGGACCAGCCCGATCGCGACGATGCTGTCGCCGCCGAGCGCGAAGAAGTCGTCGTCGGCGCCCACTTCGTCGCGGCCCAGGACGGTCGCGAAGACGTCGCAGAGCAGCGCCTCGGTCGGGGTGCCCGGCGCCCGGCCGCCGCCGGTGACGGTCGGCGCGGGCAGGGCGCGGCGGTCGACCTTGCCGTTGACGGTCAGCGGGAACGCGTCCAGGACCAGGAACACCGACGGGACCATGTACTCCGGCAGCCGGTCCACACACCACTGCCGGAGCTGGTCCGGCGTCACCGGCTCGGCCGCGACGGCATAGCCGACGAGTTGCCGGTCGCGCAGCACCACCACGGCCTGGCGTACCGCGGGATGCGTCGCCGCGACGGCCTCGACCTCCTCGAGCTCGAGCCGCATGCCGCGGATCTTCACCTGGTTGTCGGCCCGCCCGACGAATTCGAGCGTCCCGTCGGCCCGCCAGCGCGCCAGGTCCCCGGTCCGGTACATCCGCGACCCGGGGCCGCCGAACGGGTTCGCGACGAACCGCGAGCCGGTCTGCGCGGGTGCGTTCACATAACCGCGGCCGAGCAGGAAGCCGGCCGCGTACAGCTCGCCGGCGACGCCGACCGGTGCCGGCGTGAGGTCGTCGTCGAGGACGTACAGCTGGGTGTGCGGGTTGGGCCGGCCGATCGAGGTGGCGATCCGCTCGGCGGTGTCGCGGTAGATGACGTGCGAGACGCCGATCGTGGCCTCGGCCGGGCCGTAGCCGTGGTAGAGCGTCGTGGTCAGCTGGGCGCGGAAGCGGGCGAACAGCTCGGGCGTGAGCACCTCGCCGCCGCACCAGACGTGCTTGAGGCCGGCCAGCAGCCGGGTGCCCTCCGCCAGCTGCAGCAGCACGTCGAGCATCGAGGAGACGAGGTAGACGAACGTCACGCCCTCGGTCGCGATCAGGTCGAGCAGGTACTGCGGGTCGCGTTCGCCGCCCGGCTCGGCGACCACCACGTAGCCGCCGGAGACGAGCGGCAGCAGGATCTCGTTGACGCTGATGTCGAACGACAGCGGGGCCTTGAACAGCGAGGCGTCGCCCGGCCCGAAGCCGAGGATGTGGCGGGACTGCCAGCTCAGCCGCTCGGCGATCGCCTCGTGCCGGATCATGGCGCCCTTGGGCGTGCCGGTCGAGCCGGAGGTGAAGATCACGTACGCCAGCTGCCCGCCGCGGATCTCCACCTGGAACGGCGCGGCAGTCCCGGCCGCGCGCACGTCCTCGGCGGTCAGCACCCGGGTGGCGCGGGCCTCGGCGAGCACCCGCTCCCGGCGCCGCGCCGGCCAGGCCGGGTCGACCGGCACAAACGCCCCGCCCGCGACCAGCACGGCGAGCACGGCCACGACCATCTCGGCTGAGCGGGGCATGCCGATCCCGACGGCGTCCTCGGGACCGACACCGTCGGCGCGCAGCCGCCGGGCGAGCCCGAAGACCCGGCCGCCGAGCTCGGCGTAGGTGAGCCGCTCGGCGCCCGCGACCAGGGCCAGCGCGTCGGGCGTACGGGCCAGCTGGGCCACGAACGCGGCCACGACGTCGGACGTCTCCGCCGGCACAGTGGCGTCGTTCCAGCGGGCGAGCAACGCCAGCCGCTCGTCGATCGACGCGTCCTGCCGCAGCTCAGCCGTCATCGGTCCCGCACCTCCGCAGTGGATCGCCAACATTCCGTGCGGGATTAGGTTAGCCTAACCTTGGCTCCGCTGTCGTCGGGGTCCGGGACTCCCAGGCCGCCCAGAGGCTCGCGTACCGGCCGCCCGCGGCGACCAGATCAGCGTGGCTGCCCGACTCCACGATGGAGCCGTGCTCCATGACGACCACGCGGTCGGCCGACGCCGCCTGGGTCAGCCGGTGCGCCACGACCAGCACGGTCCGGCCCCGCGTCGCGGCCGCGGCGGCCTCCTCGAGGGCCCGGGCGCCCGCGCTGCCCGCCTCGGCCGTCGCCTCGTCCAGCACCGCGACGCCCGGGTCGAGCAGCACCAGCCGGGCCAGCGCGAGCTGTTGCGCCTGGGCCGCGGTCAGCGCGTGGCCGCCCTCGCCGACCACGGTGGCCGGCCCGTCGGGCAGGGCCGTGACCCAGTCCAGCGCGCCGACCGTGGCCAGCGCCGCCGACAACTCGTCGTCGGTCGCGGCCGGGCGGGCCAGCCGCAGGTCCTCGGCGAGCGGGCCGGCGAAGACGTGCGTCTCCTGGCTGATGATCGCCACCCGACCGGGCGGCAGCTCGGTCACCGGCACGCCGCCGACCAGCGCGCGGCCGGCGTCCGGGCGCAGGATCCCGGCCGCGATGGACGCGGCGGTGGTCTTGCCGGCGCCGGTCGAACCGACCAGCGCCACCCGCTCGCCCGGCGCGACCCGCAGGGTGACGCCGTTCAGCACGCGGTGCTGCTTGTCATAGCTGAAGTCGACCTGCTCGAGGGCGAGACCGGCGTCCGCCGGCACCGCGGTGGCAGCCGGCGCCGGGGTGGCCAGCGTGCCGACGCCGACCAGCCGGGACAGGCTCGCGCCGGCCGCCTGGATCTCGTCGAAGGTGAACATCAGCAGGCCGATCGGGTTGAACAGCCGGTGGAACAGCACGGCCGCCGCCGCGGTCTGGCCCACGGTCACCGATCCGGAGCGGACCAGCAGGAAGCCGACGACCAGCAGCGCGGCCAGCCCGGCGAACTCGGCCCGGTTCACCCGGCCGACAAACCGGGTGAACAGCGCGAACACCCCGACCGAGATGTCCCGCGCCTGGCCCGACGCGGCCTCGATGTCGCGCAGGTGCCGCCGCTCCAGCCGGTACGCGTGCACGGTCCGGACGCCCTGCATGCTCTCGACCAGCAGTTGCGAACGCGCGGCCACGGCCGCCCGTTCCTGGGCATAGCGCGGTGCGGCCCGGGGCAGATACCAGCGCAGCGCGAGCACGTAGAGCGGCACCGCGACCGCGCCGGCCAGGCCGAGCCGCCAGTCCAGGCCGGCCATCGCGGCCAGGCTGATCGCGCCGAGCAGGAACGCGGAGATCATCGTCGGCAGCACGTCGGTGACCGCCTTGTTGATCGCGGCCACGTCGGCGCCGACCCGGGAGAGCAGGTCGCCACGGCCCGCCTTGTCCAGGACGGTGGCGGGCAGCCGCAGCGCGATCTGGACCGTGGCCTCGCGCAGGTCGGCCAGCAGCCGGCCGCCGAGCCGGCTGGTCAGCAGCATGGACAGCCCGGTCGCGGCGCCGCCGACCAGCGCCGCCACCACGATGACGACGGTGATGGGCACGATCGCGTCGGCGCCCGCCCCGGCCCGGACCCGGTCGACCAGCACGCCGAGCGCATAGACCGGCACCACCGAGGCGGCCGCGGCGACCAGCCCGACCAGCCCGGTACGGGCGACCTCGAGCTTGCGGGAACGCAGTTCGGCGGCGACCCAGGCGCGGGTCTCGCGGGCCGCGGCCACGGGCAGCGTCATCGCAGCACCGCCTTCCGGTAGTCCTCGTGCGAGGCGCCCAGGCCCGCGTGGTCGCCCTCGGCCGTGACGACGCCGTCGCCCAGCACGACGACCCGGTCGGTGACCGCGAGCAGGGCCGGGCTGGTGGTGATGACCAGGGTGGTCAGCCCGGCGCGGAAGGCCCGGATGCCCTGCGCGATGGAGTGCTCGGTCACCGCGTCCACCGCCGACGTGGGGTCGTGCAGGACCAGGACGCTCGGCCGGGCCAGCAGCGCCCGGGCCAGCGCCAGGCGTTGCCGCTGACCGCCGGAGAGGCTGGCGCCGCGTTCGGCCACGACGTGCTCGAGGCCGTCGTCGTGCAGGGCGACGACCTCGTCGGCGGCGGTCGCCCGCAGCGCCTCGGCCGGGTCCTCGTCGGCGTGCACCCGGACGTTGGAGCCGATCGTGCCGGTGAACAGGTCGGCGTGGTGCGGCTCGACCAGCATCGCCTCGCGCGCCCCGGCCAGGTCGGCCAGCGGCACGCCGGCCAGCAGCACGGATCCCTCGAAGTCGACCGGCCGGGTCAGCACCTGGACCAGCGCGTCGCCGCACCGGCCGGGCACGACCCCGACGAACTCGCCCGGCCGGATGTGCAGGTCGAGCCCGCGCAGCGCGCCGAAGTGGACGCCGGCCAGCCGCAACTCGCCCGGCGCCACGGCCGGTTTCGCCTCGCCGGCCGGCAGGACGTGCTCGGCGTCGGCGATCAGGGCGACCCGGTCCGCCGAGGCGCGCGCCTCCGCCACCCAGCTCGGCACGATGGCGAGCACCCCGAACGGCTCGATCAGGAACTGGGCCAGCCCGATCACGGTGATGAACTCGCCGACCGAGATCCGGCCGTCCAGCGCGAACCAGCCCGCCAGGATGGCGATGCCGCCGGCCAGCAGCGTGCTCGCCGTGGTCGAGGCGGCCAGATAGCCGCCCTGGGTGCCGGCGGCCCGGACCATCGCCCGCAGCGAAGCCCGGCTGACCTCGCGGTAGCGCGCCGCCGCCGCGTCCTGGGCGCCGAGGCCCCGCAGCGGCCGCAGCCCGGTGACCAGGTCGGTGGCGAGCGACGAGGCCGTGCCGGCCAGTTCCTGCTGGTCGGCCGTCCGGCGGGTGATCAGCGGCGCGGCGAGCTGCAACAGGATCAGCACGATCGGGGTGGCGATCAGCACGACCAGCCCGAGCGGCACCGAGATGACGAACAACGCGACCGCGCTGACCGCGGTGGCGACCAGCGCGCCGGCGATCCGGGGCACGTAGTCCAGCAGGTACGACGTGTTGTCGGCGTCGCTGGTGGACACCGTCAGCAAGTCACCGGCTCGCAGGTCGGTGCGGACCCCGCGCGGGTGCAGGATCTTCGCCGTCACCTCGAGGCGCAGCGTGTGCGCCTCCTCGGCGATGGCCTTCATCAGCAGCCGCGCGCCGTTCCGGTACGCGGTAGTCAGCAGGATGAACACGCCCGCCAGCACACCCACCCAGAGCGCCAGCTGACCGGCGTCGCCGGGCGCGACGGCCCGGTCGATGATCACGCCGATCAGGATCGGGACCAGCGCCTCGCAGACCTGGTGCAGGCCGATCAGCGCGGTGCCGGTCCAGAGCCGGCGAGCGTTGCGGGTAGTAGTGCGCAGCAGGATCCGAGTTCCGGTGTTCACCTAGCCCGCGGCCATGCTGTCGCGGAGGCTCTTCGGGCGCAGGTCGGTCCAGTTGGCGTCCACGTAGTCCAGCGCCTCCTGCCGGCCGGCCGGGCCGAAGACGATCCGCCAGCCCGCCGGGACATCTTTGAACGTGGGCCACAGCGAGTGCTGCTCCTCGTCGTTCACGAGCACGTGGAAAGTGCCGTTCTCGTCGTCGAACGGGTTGCTGGACACAGCCGTCTCCAAGCTCTCGAGGGGGTCTGGTTAGGCTAGCCTAACAATACTTGAACGCGGAATCACCAGGGGCGTGCCGGTTTCCGGGTCGTCGATGATCCGGCAGCCCAGCCCGAACACGCCCTCGATCAGCTCGGCCGTGACGATCGTGCGCGGGTCGCCCTGCTCGACGATCCGGCCGGCCTTCATCACCACGACGTGGTCCGCGTACCGGCAGGCCTGGTTGAGGTCGTGCAGCACGGCCACCATCGTGGTGCCCTGCTCGCGGTTGAGGCGTACGCAGAGCTCGAGAAGTTCGATCTGATGCGCGATGTCCAGGAACGTGGTCGGCTCGTCCAGCAGCACGATCGGGGTCTGCTGGGCGAGCACCATGGCGACCCAGACCCGCTGCCGCTGCCCGCCCGAGAGGGTGTCGACCAGCTCGCCGGAGAGCTCGGTCACACCGGTGGCGGCCATCGCGGCGACCACCGCGGCCTCGTCGGCGGCCGACCACTGCCGGATCAGCTTCTGGTGCGGGAACCGGCCGCGGGCGACCAGCTCGGCCACCGCGATGCCGTCCGGCGCGATCGACGACTGCGGCAGCAGCCCGAGCCGGCGGGCCACCTCCTTGGCCGGGCGCGACCCGATGTCCCGGCCGTCCAGCAGCACCTCGCCGGCCTGCGGCTTGAGCAGCCGGGACAGCGCGCGCAGCAGAGTCGACTTGCCGCACGCGTTCGGGCCGATGATCGCGGTGAACCGCCCCTCGGGCACGTCCAGATCGAGGTGCTCGCTGATCGTCTTGCGGTCGTAGCCGATCGTGATGTCGCGAGCGGACAGACTCATTGCGCACGCCCCTGCCTGATGTCGCGAGCGGACAGACTCATTGGGCACGCCCCTGCCTGATCAAGAGCCAGCCGAAGTAGAGGCCGCCGACGGAGACGGTCACGACGCCGACCGGCAGTTGGGTGGGCGCGAACGCCCGCTGGGCCAGCCAGTCGCTGAGCGTCAGCAGGAAGGCGCCCATCGCCGCGGACGGCACCAGCGCGATGCCCGGCGTGCGGGTCAGCCGCTGGGCGAGCTGCGGGGCGGCCAGCGCGACGAAGGAGATCGGACCGGCGGCGGCGGTGGCCACGGCGATCAGGGCCACCCCGATGATCAGGTACGCCAACCGGGTGGCCTCCACCCGGACGCCGAGCGCGGCGGCCGCGTCCTCGCCCATTTCCAGCAGCGCGAGCCGGGGGCCGTAGCCCAGCAGCACCACACAGAGCAGGCCGACGCCGATCGCGACCGGGACCACCTGGCCCCAGCCGAGCCCGTTCAGGCTGCCCTGGCCCCAGATCGCCGCGGCGAGGGCGGCCTGCAGGTTGACCTTGATGATGAACCACTGGTTGACCGAGCCGAGGACCGCGCTGACCGCGATGCCCACAATGATCAGCCGGAAGCCCTGCACGCCGCGCTTGAACGCGAGCAGGTAGACGGCCGCCGCGGTGGCCAGGCCGCCGACCAGCGCGCCCGCCGCGACCAGGTAATAGCCGGTGCCGACGTAGACGGTCACGACGAGCACGCCCGTGTACGCGCCGGTGTTGAAGCCGATCACGTCGGGCGAGCCGAGCGGGTTGCGGGTCAGCGCCTGGAAAATCGCCCCGGACAGCCCGAGCGCGACGCCGAGCAGCAACGCCAGCAGCACCCGCGGCAGCCGCCACTCGACCACGACCAGCCGGTACGCGCCGCTGCCCTCGCCGGCCAGCGCTCGCAGCACGTCCGCGGGCGGGATGCTCAACTCCCCGGTGGACAGTGCCAGCACGCCGATCGCCAGCGCGGCGAGCCCGAGCGCGAGGCAGACGACCGCCGGCCGGACCGGCAGCCGGCCCACCGGCCGCACAACGACCACCCGCCGGCCGAAGTCGACGCCCGACGCGCCCGTGCGGCTCACTGCGCGCTCACCCGGGTGCGGCGGATCCACCAGATCAGCACGGGCGCGCCGACGAACGCTGTGACGATGCCCACCCGCAGCTCCCCCGGCCGGACCACGAGCCGGCCCACGATGTCGGCCAGCAGCAGCAGGATCGGCGAGCAGACCACGGTGTAGACGAAGATCCAGCGCTGGTCGGTGCCGACGATCCAACGCACCACGTGCGGGATCATCAGGCCGATGAAGCCGATCGGGCCGACTGCGGCGGTGGCCGCCCCGGCCAGCAGCATCACCGACACCATGGCCAGCACCCGGGTCCGGGCGATGCTCGCGCCGAGCGACCGGGCGAGGTCGTCGCCGAGTGCCACGGCGTTCAGCGAGCGGGCGACCAGCAGCGCGAGCAGCGTACCGGCCACGATGAACGGCAGGATCGTCGTCGCGACCTGCATCGGCCGCCCGGCCAGCGTGCCGACGTCCCAAAAGCGCAGATAGTCGAAGGCGCGCGGGCGCACCAACCGGATCCCGGAGGAGACGCCGTCCAGGACCGCGCCGAGCGCCACCCCGGCCAGGGTGAGCCGGATCGGGGTCGCGCCGGCCCGGCCGACGGAGCCGAGCAGATAGACGAGGGTCAGCGCGAACGCCACGCCGGCGAAGCCGAACCAGAGATACTGGGACAGGTCGGTGAGCCCGAGCACCCCGACGGCGAAGACCACGAAGAGCCCGGCCCCGGAGTTGACGCCGAGGATCTGCGTGTCGGCCAGCGGGTTGCGGGTCACGGCCTGGATCACCGCCCCGGACAGTCCGAACGCCACGCCGGCCAGCAGCCCCAGCACGGTCCTGGGCACCCGCAGGTCACGGACGATCGCCTGGTCGTCGGTGTCGGTGTAGTGCCAGAACGCGTCCCAGACCGTGCCGAGCGAGATGTTGCGGGTGCCGAGCGCGATGCTCAGCAGGCAGACGACCGCGAGCACGCCCAGGCAGACCACGAGACCGAGGCCCTGCCGCCGCCGGGTGACAGCCACCGCCGGACGCGGCTGTACCGCCGAACGCGCCAGGACCATGCCCGAAGGATAGGCTAACCTTCCCTCATCGTCACCATCGGTCCAACCGGGCCGACAGCACTGCCAGCGCGGCCATCCCCGCGGTCGAGGTGCGCAGCACCGAGTCGCCCAGCCGGACGGCCTGCGCGCCGGCGGCCACGAACGCGCCCAACTCGGCGTCGCCGATCCCGCCCTCGGGCCCGACGACCAGCGCGATCTCCCCGTTCTCCGGCAGCTTGGCGACGGTCAGCCGGTCGGTCGCCTCCTCATGCAGCACGAACGCGGCCGTCGCCGCGCCGAGCCGGGCCGCGACCTGCTTTGTGGTGCAATCGGGCGAGCCGGCCACCACCGGCAGCCACGGCCGGCGGGCCTGCTTGGCCGCCTCCCGCGCCGTCGACACCCACTTCTCCCGGGCCCGGAGCCCCCGGTCGCCGCGCCACTGCGCCACCGACCGGGACGCCGCCCACGGCACGATCTCGTCCACGCCGATCTCGGTCATCGCCTGCACGGCCAACTCGCCCCGGTCGCCCTTGGCGATGCCCTGCACGACCACCAGCCGGGGATCGGCCACCGCGGCGAACCGCCGGTCGCCGACCAGCACGTCGATGCTCCCCCGCCCGACGGCCGTGACCTGGGCGGAGACCGTTCCGCCGCGGCCGTCACCCAGCACCAGCGGCGCACCGACCCGCAGTCGCTGCACGTCGGCCGCGTGATGCCCCTCGGGCCCGCTCAGCGTGAACCGGGCCCCGACCGGCAGATGATCGACATGGAACAGCGGCGCGGACACTAATGCCCGTTGAAGGCGTCACGCATACGCGAGAAGAAACCGCCCTGCTTGCTCAGCTCCGCCACGTCCTCGCCGCGCGTCTTGGCGAAGTCGCGCAGCATCCGCTCCTGGTCGGCGGTCAGCTTGGTCGGCGTCTTGACGTCGAGGTGCACGAACAGATCGCCGCGCCCCTGCCCGCGCAGATGCGGCACACCCTTGCCGCGGATGCGCAGCGTCGAAGCCGGCTGGGTGCCCGGCTTGACCTCGATGGCCTCTTCGCTGTCCAGCGTCTTGATGGTCATCCGGGTGCCGAGCGCCGCGGCCGTCATCGGCAGGGTGACCCGGCAGTGCAGGTCGTCGCCCTTGCGCGAGTACACATCGTGCGGCCGCTCGTGGATCTCCACGTACAGGTCGCCGGCCGTGCCGCCGCCGGGGCCGACCTCGCCCTGCTGGGCCAGCCGGATGCGCATGCCGTCCTCGACCCCGGCCGGGATCTTGACCGTTAGCGACCGGCGGGTCCGGATCCGGCCGTCGCCGGCGCAGGTCGGGCAGGGGTGCGGGATGACCGTGCCGTGGCCCTGGCAGACCTGGCACGGGCGGGACGACACGACCTGGCCGAGGAACGTGCGCTGGACGCTCTGCACCTCGCCCCGGCCGCCGCAGGTCTCGCAGGTGGCCAGGTGGGTGCCGGGCGCGGTGCCGGCGCCGGCGCACTGGGTGCAGAGCACCGCGGTGTCCACCGTGATCGGCGCCTCGACCCCGAACGCGGTCTCGACCAGGTCGAGCTCGAGCCGCAGGATCGCGTCGGCGCCCGGACGGGTGCGCGGGCGCGGGCCCCGGGCACCGCCGCCACCGGCCGCCGTGCCGAAGAACGCGTCCATGATGTCCTGGAACCCGACGAACGGGCCGGCGCCGCCCGGACCACCCGGGCCGGCCCCGCCGCCGCCGGGCGCGAGCGGGTCACCACCCAGGTCGACCATCTGCCGCTTCTGATCGTCCGAGAGGACCTCGTACGCCGCGTTGATGTCTTTGAATTTCTCGTGCGCTTCCGGATCCGGATTCACATCCGGATGGAATTGACGGGCCAGCTTGCGGTAAGCACGCTTGATCTCGTCGTCGGTGGCTTCCCGGCTGACGCCGAGAATTCCGTAGTAGTCCTTGGCCACTGGGTTTCGAGTCCTCATGTCTGCCGTGCGGGCTCTCGTCGCGGTTCCGTCAGTTCTTCGCCAGCAGGTCGCCAACGTAGCGTGCCACGGCACGCACAGTGGCTATCGTGCCGGGGTAATCCATCCGGGTGGGCCCCAGCACGCCGAGCCCCCCGACGATCGTGGTCCCCGGCCCGTAACCGGTGCTGACCACCGACGCGGACCGGAGATTGTCGATCTCGTTCTCGTCGCCGATGCGGACCCGGGTGGTGCTGGGCTCCACCTCGCCGATCAGCTTCAGGAGGATGACCTCCTCTTCCAGGGCCTCCAGCACCGGCCGCAGCGTGCCCTGGAAGTCCAGCACGCCGCCGCGGGTCAGGTTGGCCGTTCCGGCCAGCGCCAGCCGTTCCTCGCTGCGTTCGACCAGCGTTTCCAGCAGCACCGAGGCCAGGCAGGCCATCGTCGTCCGCCCGTCCGGGGCGCTCTCGTCGACCAGGGCCTGCACCAGCGGCGGGGCGTCGACGAGCTTTTCGCCCGCCAGCTTCTCATTGACCCGGCGGCGCATCTCGGTCACGTCCTCGGCCGGGACCGGGGTCGGCAGCTCGCAGAGGCGCTGCTCGACCCGCCCGGTGTCGGCGATCATGACCAGCATCAGCCGGGTCGTGGAGATCGGGACGAGCTCCAGGTGCCGCACCGAGGAGCGGGCCAGGCTCGGATATTGCACCACCGCGACCTGGCGGGTGAGCTGGGCGAGCAGCCGGACCGTGCGGTGCACCACATCGTCCAGATCGACCGCGCCGACCAGGAACCGCTCGATCGCGCGCCGCTCGGCCTGGCTGAGCGGCTTGACCCGGGAGAGCCGGTCGACGAAGAGCCGGTAGCCGGCGTCGGTGGGCACCCGGCCGGCGCTGGTATGCGGCTGGCGGATGTAGCCCTCCTCCTCCAGCACGGCCATGTCGTTGCGGACCGTGGCCGGGGAGACGCCGAGCTGGTGCCGCTCGACCAGAGTCTTGCTGCCGACCGGCTCCTGGGTGGCGACATAGTCCTCGACGATGGCTCGGAGCACCTCGAGCTTGCGGTCGTCAAGACTCATCTGACCACCCCCTCGGTCCTGGCACTCGACTCTGAAGAGTGCCAGTCTACGTCGTACGCGCCCGGAGCGCGATGATCGGCCACGCGCGCCTACAGCCTGTAGCCGACTGTCTATTCTCCGACGTCGACCGCATGTTGCTCTCGACCGCATTGAGCTGCGGTCCTACGGTGATGCGCATGACAGAACCGCCTCGTCCGCCCGGTGAGGACCCCACCGCGCCGCAAAACCCATACTCAAGCAACGACCCGGCGCCCGGATCCCCTCCGCCGCCTCCCGCATACGGCACTCCTCAGCCGCCCACTTACGGCTCGCCGCCGCCCACCTACGGCTCGCCGCCGCCCTCCTCGGGCGCCGGCGGTTACGCTCCGCCGCCGTCCTCCGGCGCCGGCGGCTACGGTCCGCCGCCCGGCTCTGGTGCGGGCGGCTACGGAGGTCCGCCGCCCGGCTACGGCACCCCCTATGGCGCCGCCCCGGTCGGCTACTCGAACAACGACGAGAAGACCTGGGCGCTGATCGCGCACTTCGGCGGCATCATCGTCGGCTTCATCGCCCCGCTGGTGGCGCTGCTGGCCAAGGGCAACGAGTCGCCGATCGTCAAGGCGCACGCGACCGAGGCGCTGAACTTCCAGATCACCTGGGGCATCGCCACCATTGTCGCGGTGATCCTGGGCGTCTGCACGCTCGGCATCCTGTCCTTCCTGCCGCTGATCACCTGGATCGTGGTGATCGTCTTCTCGATCATCGGTGGCATGAAGGCCAACGAGGGCACGCTCTATCACTACCCGGTGACGTTCCGGCTGGTGAAGTAGTCCGGTCCTGACGCGGGCCCGGCCACCCGGGCCCGCTCAGGTCAGCAGGTCGCGCACCACGGCATCGGCCAGCAGGCGACCGCGCAAGGTCAGGACCACCAGACCTTTTTCGTACGCGTCGGCACTGAGCAGGCCATCGCTGAGTGCCCGCCGCGCCCCGTCCGCGCCGGCGTCATCGAGTGCCGCCAGCGGCATCCCGTCGGCGAGCCGGACCCGGAGCATGACGTCCTCGAGGTGCCGGTCGGCGGCGCTGAGCAGTTCGCGCCCGTGCCCCGGCGACGCACCCTCGGCCAGCCGCTGCGCGTACGCCGCCGGGTGTTTGACGTTCCACCAGCGCACGCCGCCGACGTGGCTGTGCGCGCCCGGCCCGAGCCCCCACCAGTCGCCGCCGGTCCAGTAGCCCAGGTTGTGCCGGCACCGCGCGGCCGGCGTGCGGGCCCAGTTGGACACCTCGTACCAGGCGAAACCGGCGCCGGCCAGGGCCGCCTCGGCGGCCAGGTAGCGATCCGCGGCCACGTCGTCGGACGGGTAGGGCAGCTCGCCGCGGCGCATCCGGGCCGCCATCCGGGTGCCGTCCTCGACGATCAGCGAGTAGGCGCTCACGTGATCCACTCCGGCCGCGAGCACCGCGTCGAGCGAGCGGGCGAAGTCGTCCTCGGTCTCCCCCGGGGTGCCGTAGATCAGGTCGAGGTTGACGTGCTCGAAGCCGGCCTCGCGGGCCTCGGTCGCGGCCTGTGCCGCTCGCCCGGCGGTGTGCTTGCGGTCCAGGATGGCCAGCACGTTGGGGGCGGCGGACTGCATGCCCAGCGAGATCCGGGTGAAGCCGGCCCGGCGCAGCGCCCGCAGCGAGGCGGGGCCGACCGACTCCGGGTTCGCCTCGGTGGTGACCTCGGCGTCCGCGGCGAGCCCCCAGGTCTTGTCGATCGCCTCCAGCAGCCGGCCCAGGTCGCCCGGATCCAGCAGGGTCGGGGTGCCGCCGCCGACGAAGACCGTGTCCACCCGGGCCGGGGCGATCACGTCGCCGGCCAGCGCCAACTCGCTCAGCACCGCGTCGGCGTAGCCCTCCCGGCTGGCGCCGCCGCCCAGTTCGCTGGCGGTATACGTGTTGAAGTCGCAGTAGCCGCAGCGGCTGGCACAGAACGGAACATGGACATACACCCCAAATCCCTTTTGCCCGACGTTGCTGAGGGCGAAATCGGGGAGCGAACCGTCCCGGGGGACTGGTTCTCCGTCGGGGAGTGCGCCGGCCATCCGCCAAGTGTGCACGCCCATGGTTAGGGTTCCGGCATGGAGCTGGTCCACACCCACACCGCCGCCGGAGTCACCACGCTGACGCTGGACAGCCCGGCGAACCGCAACGCCCTGTCCACGCCGCTCATGCGCCGGCTGCTCGAGCTGTTGTCGGCCGCCCTGACCGACCCGGCCGTCCGAGTCGTGGTGCTCTCGCACGCCGGGCCGGTCTTCTGCTCCGGAGCCGACCTCAAGGAGACCGCCGAGGCCCGGGAGAACGGCACGGTCCCCGCCGAGCTGCTCGCCGACGTGCTCGCCGCGCTCTGGGAGTTCCCCAAGCCGGTGCTGGCCCGGATCGCCGGCCCGGCCCGCGCCGGGGGCCTCGGCCTGATCGCGGCGGCCGACATCGCGGTGTGCACCCGGGACGCCACGTTCGCCTTCTCCGAGGTGCGGCTCGGGGTGATTCCGGCAGTGATCAGCGCCACAGTGCTGCCCCGGCTCGCCCCGCGCGCGGCGGCCGAGCACTACCTGACCGGGGACGTCTTCGACGGGGTCCGGGCGGCCGAGATCGGGCTGGTCACCAAGGCCGTCGACGCGGCCGGGCTGGACGCGGCCGTCACGGCGTACGCCGAAGCTCTGGTCCTGGGTGGCCCCCTGGCCCTGGCCGGCACCAAGCAGTTGCTGCGCCGGGCGCCGGCCGGCTCCGTGCGCGCCGACCTGGCCGAGCTGTCCACCCGCTCGGCCGGATACTTCAAATCGGCCGAGGGCCGGGAGGGCGTCACGGCCTTCCGGGAGCGGCGCCCGGCGAGCTGGGTGCCCTCCACCACCGCCGAGTGACCGGGGTTGCGGGCGCTCGTTGTCTAGGCTTAGTGAGCTGACGGAAGGGGCATACGTGGGACGGAAGCCGATCGCGCTGGGCGGAGTGCTCGCCCTGATGGGCATCGCCGGCGTGATGGTGGCCGTCAATTCCGTGCACGGGAGCCTGCCCAAGCTGCCCAGCTTGCCCAGCCTGGGCGCCGAGTGCGTGGTCCGGGCCGACGGCGAGGTGGCGCTCGATTCGGTGCAGATGGCCAACGCCGCCACCATCACCGCGGTCGGGATCCGTCGCAAGATGCCCGAGCGCGCGGTCGTGATCGCGCTGGCGACCGCGCTGCAGGAGTCCAAGCTGGAAAACCGCGAGGACGGCGACCGCGACTCGGTCGGCCTGTTCCAGCAACGGCCCAGCCAGGGCTGGGGCACGGCCGAGAAGATCCAGGACCCGCGGTACGCGGCCGACCGCTTCTATTCCGCGCTGAAGAAGGTCAAGGGCTGGAAGACGATGCGGGTCACCGACGCGGCGCAGAAGGTGCAGCGCTCGGCCTTCCCGAACGCGTACGAGAAATGGGCCGACGAGTCGGCGGTGCTGGCCCGGGCGCTGACCGGGCACGCCACCGGCGCGGTCGCGTGCACGGTGAGTGGCGATCCGGTGCTGCGCGGCGCCGCGGCGGCCGCCGCCCTGACCAAGGGGCTGAAGCTCGACTGGGGCAGCGGACTACCCAAGGTGGAGTCCAACCCCGACGACGGCATCTCGGTCGACGTCACCGACCCGAAATCCGGCTGGCGCTACGCGCACTGGCTGGTCTCACACGCCAGCGCGACCGGTCTCGAACGGGTACGTTTCGCCAACCTGGAGTGGCACGCCGCAGCCGGGAAGTGGCAGCCGGTAACCGCCGCCGGGCCGACGGACGAGAACAAGGTCATCGCCGGGGTCTTCAGTTGACGTGCGAAACCTCCGGACGTCGACGTCCGTCAATGCCGATTCACCTGCGCATTCACGTCCTCCCGCGGGTCGCCGCAAGATCCGCAGGCCATAGCGCTGCGTATACATCGACATGGACAGACAGCAACGACCCTGGTACTAGTTAGGTCGTGCTGAGCGCCATCGAATGGATCCTGCTTGGAGCCGCGAGCGCCGCCGCCGTCGTCACCGGGGTTCGTCGTCATCGCCCCGCCCGGATCGGGCCCTGGGTGCTACTCGGGGCGTCGTTGGTGAGCCTCGCGATCGGTGACGTCTTCTACGCGTTCGACCAGCAAGACGCGGCCGACCTCTGCTACACGGTGATGTACGTGCTGGTCGCGCTCAGCCTGATCCAGCTGACCCGGGGCGGCTCCGTGCTGGTCGACCGGGCCCGGCTGATCGACCTGGTCGCGTTCACCTGCTCGGGCCTGCTCGTGGTGTGGGTCTTCGTACTGGGCAAGAATGGAACGCTCGGCAAGATCTCCGCCGC
>Ga0307513_10006199_pt1 | contig 15678 bp, 17 predicted proteins | sample 15_EM_MG_FD_202174 | JGI IMG/M metagenome (GOLD analysis project Ga0307513, IMG submission 202174) | Populus trichocarpa ectomycorrhiza microbial communities from riparian zone in the Pacific Northwest, United States - 15_EM | ecosystem: Host-associated > Plants > Roots > Unclassified | place... | reverse complement strand
TTTCTTAACAATGACGCGTATAGCAGCATGCCCCGTACTAGGGTGGTCGATAGTAAACGGGGACTTTGTCACTGCCACTAGTCTGCTTGTATACAGTGGAATTACAGATTGGGTGCGACGGGCAACTTCGTATTTTAATCGGAATTGATCCTAATATTCATTCAGGTGGATGGATGGCTAGCTCGGAAGTACAATATGCAAACTGTCCTGGGCACCATCTTAGATCCTGCAGCCGACAAGGCCCTTATGACGACACTTACAGTCTCTTTGGCTTATAAGGCCATGTTACCTGGTACATTCTACCGCCTTCAGGCCCATCTGGCTGCCAATTTTGACCGCAAACATCTCCAGTGCCTTTGGCGGTCATCATCCTCGGGCGGGATGTCCTCCTGAGTCTCTCAGCTTTCTACTACCGATATATTTCCTTGCCAGAACCGGTGAGATGTCGTCGCCATTTCATCGGTTTTCTATTGTAAAATAACGTGGCTTCATTGTTAGAAAACCTTCGTCCGGTATTGGGACTTTTCAATACCTTCCGCGGAGGTGCGGCCAACGCAGATCAGCAAATATAACACTGCTCTCCAATTGCTTCTTATGGGATGCACTACCGTCGGCCCCTTAATACCTCTCGATATTTCTCTGGGTTTACTCGGCCTCCAGTGAGTGACCACCACCGTATTTCCTCGCGTACTCAACGATTTCGTAGGTGGGTTGTGGCGGGAACTACGGTATGGAGCGGACTGAGTTATATCTTCTCAAAAAATGCGGTCAATATACTCTCAAATTCTAGAAGTCCTCCCAACAAAAGAAGTTGATAGTCCGCTTAAAATTCTAGCACTCCCTGTTTCTATAGTCGTATGATCGTGAGTCTCGTAACTATCTCAAAAGTATCAAACAGTTAGTTGTCTGGTCTGCACGGCGCTACGTATATCCTCGCCGGTGATCGAAGACCGATCGCACATGCTCCGGAAGATACTGCTGGTGTTGGCAAATAGGTCTTCCGGTGCATCTAATTCAACGACGTTGCCTTGATCCATCACACAGCTGCAGAACCATTAGCGTTTCAGAACGGGTCTGTATTCCATGGACTCACATTCGGTCGTAGGACAGAATTGTTCGGAGTCGATGAGCGATACAAATCATCGTCCGATCTCGAAATTCCCTCTGAATGGTGAATTGGATCTTGCTATCCGTTTCAAGGTCGACAGAAGCACTGTAACACAGTCAATCGATCAGGTGATAGACAACAGTTGCCAATGCCCTTACGTGGCTTCGTCTAGACAGATGATTTTGCTGTCTTTGACCTATAATCTCTGGTCAGCCTAGGTACTAGGACTCTACTAGAAGCAGCATACCAAGGCCCTGGCTAAAGACAAGAGGGAACGCTCCCCGACACTGAAATTAGAACCTTCCGCATCTACTGGCGTATCTAGGGTGAAACGGGTGCCTGTGGGTGTTCCAGCCCCTTCCCCGCCTTCGCCCAGTGAAGGCTTTTTATCATTGACACCAATAAGGTGTGCTCTACGCAATGCATCGTTTAGGTCAACATCATCATGCTCAGAAAATGGGTCAAGGTTTGAACGAATGGTCCCTATGCGTGGCCCTGTTAGCCTTGAAAGTATGTTGATAACAAGCGCCGCCTACCTTGGAACAACACAGGTTCTTGAGGGATGATAGCAACCTTTGAGCGCAAGTCGCGCAGGCCAATCTTAGAAACGTCGACTCTGATGTCCGAAGTAAGTCAGATGTTGAGAAATGGACCTTCTCGCTCACCCATCGATAGAGATTGTCCCAGAAGACAGTTCCTGGAACCGATATAGGGCTGTGATAAGCGACTGCTGGACATGAGCACATCGCCTTCGTCTAGAAAATCTGGGGCGTACAGTCTTGCCAGCTCCTGTACGGCCGACCACTCCAATCTTCTCGCCGTCTCTAATGGACATCGAGATACCTTTGAGAACCGGCGGCAGATCATTCCGATAGCTCATGACGACATCGTTCAACTCGAGTGTTCCCTTTGTCGGCCAGGCTTTGGGAAGAGGATAATCTGTTGGTTCGTGCGATGCCTCTTGCTCGGTTGCGTTTCCGTGGGAGTACTGAGTAATGCGCTCAACGGCGTTCATATAATTCTGGAGATATGCGGTGAGTGATTTGTGCTATTTCCAAGACAATCTCCACTCACCTCGACTTCTGCGCTCTGTCTAGATTCCGTCACCATGGTCAGCTGATTAAATGCGCTATGTTCCAGATAACACACCTCGTAAGCATCCCGAAGGTCTGAGTCAAATATGTTGAGTAACTCAGGGCCAGACCGATCTGAGCAGGAGAAATGCCATTGACGCCAATAGCACAGAGGACTCCAATGGTAAAGACCATCAGACCGCCCATGAAGTCCAGGCGAATGCTGAGCCACCTCTACAAGAAGGTTGAGCACTGTAAGAGCAGTATGCAAGGTTTAACGCACCTGGTTGGCGCACATCAATAACAAAGCTCGGTCCTCGAGGTCGACAAAGTATTCGTCATCCGCGATGAACCTCTTTGTCTCGCCATAAGCGCGGATCGTCACCAAACCAGAGAGGGATTCGGAAAAATGGCTGTAGAGGAGCGAGCGAAGAGCGGAGTCGAGGCGTTTCAGCTCTCGAGCGCTTTCACCGTAGTATGCCGCGAAGTATGAATAGCCCAGCGATAGAACGACGACTGCGATGACTGCGGATGGACGTTAATTAACACACGAGGATCCAGGTGAGAATTTACTGAAGTAATGCAGTAGTACCGTGATAAGGATCACTGCACCCGCGATGTTTGACACTGCGAGCATAACTGCAGGAGTGTCAACAAAACCGTACCAAGTACGTGATCATTATCACTTACACATGCGCAATGCATCTTTGGTACTTAAGAGTGAGTGTAGTGATTATATAATAAGCGGACCCGCGTACCGGAAAGTTGATTGTCAAGTGTGTCGATGTCCTTACCAAACACCCCGAGTATCCTACCAAGGGGCTATGCAAACTAATTAGAAAGGCCGGAAGAGGTGGTACACGAGACGTACCGTAGTATCAAAGAAGGCCATAGGTGCATGGAAAACTTTGAACAATGCGTCGTGATGCAAACTTCTCGATGCCAGGAACGACTCCCATCCCATGGCTGCTCCGAGTCCAAAGGTGAAGACAGAGTTCCCGATGCCCAACATGGCGTAAAGGAGCATATAGAATCCGTTTGGCCAATTAAAAGTACTGTCGTAAAGTTCAGCCTGACAGATGATGGATTAGCGGGACCTAGTGGCACCAACTTTGCTTGCCACCAAACGAGCGTGTAATTATTCAGTGTTTGACAGGCTGAAAAAGAACCCTTAGACAAGGCGAAGTTGAACCTGGAGGGAAGCAAACCTTGCATAAGAACTGCGTTCAGCAGAATGACCGGGATCGTAATCCATCCTTTCGACGCCTTCATATAGTTGAAGTAGACTGAGCGAATGGTAAGAGGTCTCTCCATTTTCTTTAAATGAAGGACGCACCGTTTTTTGAGAGAGATCCTACTGTCCTCTTCTCAGAACGAATGAGACGACCCTCGATCTTTCCAGTACCAGCAGCTTTGCCAATTGCCTTTGACGCGAAAAATCGCCCCTTTCTACCATCTGACTCTGCGGCCTCGTCACGTTTGGCCTGGGCCTTCACATCTGCGTCCTGAATGTCCTCTCCAATAGTCCCGTCTTCTTTGCCACCTTGTTCACCTCCAAATTCTTTCATCAAGCGAGCGAATGGCCCATCATTGGACATCAAGTCGAGGTAAGTCCCTTGTTCTGCAATTTGACCATTGGAGATGGTATAGATGTAGTCGACACGGGAGACGAGGTGCAAGGCGTGCGTAACGAGGAGGATCGTTTTTCCTTTATCTTTGAGTGAGGCTATGATCGCATTCTCGAAAAGGGCTTTTCCGACATGTGCATCAACTGCATAGTTTCGTTAGCGGGGGAAGCTTGAATGACCAAATCTGACAACGAACCTGCGGAGAGTGGATCATCCATTATCACAACATCGGCATCTGAATAGAGAGCTCGGGCTATGTTGACCTACGGAGATTGTTCAGATACACCCGAACACGAGTCTACATGTCACATACTCGTTGTTTCTGACCGCCAGAAAGGTCTATCAGGATGGTCAGAGCTATACCATTGACCTTGGTGGTACGTACTGATTCCCTTCTCTCCAATCTTCATGATGGGTTAACATATACGCTACAAACGAGTTGGAGATAATGATACTAACTTCCGTAAGATCTCCGTCTGGAAAGAGCTCCAAATCCGTGATGAGGGAGGCATCTCGGCACGCTTGCCAGTAACGTTCTTCATCAAAGGGGCGACCGAACAAGATGTTGTCCCTCTATATGCCATCTGAGCAACCTGAAGGTATGGCTTTCTCGTGCAGGTGGTGCTCACCACTGAGGCATTCTGGATCCAGGCGATTTGCGAGCAATAAGCGACGCTCCCACCGAACACAACTGTCCCCGCTAATTGCTTCATCTCTCCAAGCAATCCGGACAGAAGTGAGCTCTTCCCGCTACCAACTGGGCCAACAATAGCACACAGACGGCCCCTTGGAACTTCGAGGTTGACGCCCTTAAGCGAAAAAGGTTGTTCATCCTTGGTACCTGTCGGAGCCTCGGGTTTACCATCTAAGGTGTCGTTTTGGTCTCTCGCCTTTTCCTCTTTCCCGGCTTTCTTCACTTGCTTTCGACCCTTGCCCCAAAGATCATTTGCGTGGGCGTTGACCTCCTCCCACTGGAAGGTGGCATGCTGAACCCGGATAGCCACAGGAAGGGATCGGTCGATCGCAATCCCGTCGTCCGTGAGGAGCTCAGCCTTAAAAACGTCTCGTAGGCGCTGCAGAGCGTTCTTGGCATCTGCTGTAGCAGAAAGAGCACGAGGAAGAAAGATTAGCGGTTGGCTATATATATGGGTCCCAGGTTAGCTGAAGTATTCGAAGGAAAGTTGCATTTACCGAAGTAAGTTGAACAGAGATAGGGCAGGGAAGACTACAGCTGGGTCTAGTCCTCGACCAGATAGGTTGTAAGTCAGGATGGCTAGAATAGCCGCCAACGCGGGAACCGAGAAGGCGACTGCCAGACTGCCAGATTTGAGTATGCTAGCACCCTGGTAAACTTCGTGCACTCACTTTGCTGCCCTGATCATCAGAATTTTGCGCACTCCTTTCAGCTCACTGGATCGAATTGCGAAGATTCTGCCCAAGTAAGGGATTTCGTAGCAGAAATACTTGATGATCCTCATAGAGGCGAGTAGCTCTTGAAGAAGCTTAGCTCGGTTGTCGGTCCATTTCATACTTGCCTTTCGAACCTGGAACTGCAACGTCATAGCTCGCTCTTGGATGGGAATAATGAACAGGAATAGCGCAAAACCGGCCAGTGCCGACGGTCCCAATTGAACCAAGAGTAGGATCAGACAGACTGTAACTTGGATAGGCGCAGTCCATGTTGCGTGGAACCATTGAGCTGCGTAATCGATCCGAGAGATATCTGGGCATACATAAACGATGGAACTGCACAAAGGAAGTATAAACACGCTTACCGGTCGACATATGGTTGACAAGTGCCGCTCCTGGGTGCAAGTTCCGTTCCTTGGGGGTCATCGCCAAGCCTCTCTTATAGAGGGATCCAATTAAGGCCGCTCGAGCCAGTACACCGGTAGCCATTGACCGCCAAAAGAACTGATGCTGACATAAACTTGTGAATATAGTAAGGATGAACATGCCAATCGCCATGCCGATCGCGCGTCCATAAGCCGGAGGTTTTGAGCCAGCCGCCACGGCCGCGCCTCGCTCTTGTGCAAATTGGATGAGAGCACGAATGAGAAGTGGCATCATTAGTTGGCTGATGTCCCCAACGACTTTGAATAAGCCACCGGACCAGAAGGTCCAACCAAAGACGTCGTGGAGCGCGCGTGCCATCGAAGGCTCCTTACGCCCTTCTTTAACCCTCCACCGCCGTTCGGATTCCTCTATAGCTGGACCTCCGTGAAGGCTGGTGAACAGCCATCGGGCGCGAGTCATCATAGAAGGATTGACATCTCCTTTCTCGAGTCTGACATTCCACTCTTCGGCAACTTTGCAGTGTCTATCCCATGCATCGTCAAAGTTTCGTGATAGCACTCCGCATTCTCTCGTGGAGTCCATCTTCCACAGGTCAGGGGCTTGTAAAGCCCGCTGGTAGCCGAGGGTCATTATTGGCGATAGCCAGTGGTACGTCAAGACGCTGAAGAAATTTGCACTGGCTAATGGAATCTCTGTCGAGTCTTCTAAGGACGTCGGCGCTGGTGGAGGCGGATTTGCAGGGCGCCACAGTTGGTACCTATGGTAAACGTGTCAAATCGAGTTACACCAACAAGCAGAGGAGGGACGTGAAACCGCGCGACCATGTTTTGAGGCCAGGCCCGAGGGAGGGTGCGAGCGACCATTCAGTGAAAATCTCACCATTTCACACGATACCGTATCCTTTCTTCTCCAATGTCGAGTTCAAGGTGTCTGTGGGTGTCCCTTGGGGGCTGCCTGATGGCCTTGTCTTCCTCTTGCGCGCCCCTCTCCAGGCATTTGTCAGCTGGAGTGCTCATCCTTGCCCACACGGACCTTGTAGATGTGGTCAGGTCCAAGCGTGCAGGCGCCACTGCTGACCAACCGTTTTGAGGATGTGGTTAGGCACCGATTGGCATGCGATGACACGAGAACCCTGGAAGTGCGGACCTGACCTTTCGGCTGCGGTATTTTTGGATGCGGGTTTTTTTGGTGCGGTTGGTTCGGCACAGATCTGCATGTGGTCATACGCAGAAGTCGGGTATTGTAACCAATGAGAGAACCCCTGGAAGCGGGATCTTCGGACTCGGCTGGCAATCTCTCGCCCTTCTGGGTGATGGGAAGCACATATTTCTTGAAGATCTCTGGTAATATTGATAGGGGATCACACTAAGTCGAAGGAACAAGGACGCCAGAGTGCCAACCTTGAGGGCCCTTTGTGAACCACAAGACAACCCCTAAGAACCCGTTTACGCACCTAAGATAGCGCATTAGGCTTTAACGAGCTCTAAGAGCCTTCCGCGGTAACCTTCACCAGTGAAGCAAGCGAGTTTTCATCCGGATTCACGGCGACCCACGGACAACCCAGCGAGTCCTTAGGGAACTTGATAAGTACTATTCTCTCATAGGCTGCAAGATCACATTTCATCCTCGATGGAAGGCCATCGTATATAACAAAGTCCACACCTTGGACAGAACCCCTTCAATATCCCTTGCAAACTCCGCAAACTGGCTCGTCCGCCTGCCGAATATGCGGCTCCCGGCCCCTGAAGATCTACCAAAAGTTTCCTTCCGTCGGATAGATGATGACTTGTCCAAACCCGTGGTAGGCGTTGGTGACGCGCTCGCCCGGTCATTTGGGTGTACGCACTCCAGAAGAAGGTTTGCTTGCGTCTGAAGCGATTTGTAGATTGTGATGGCTCCGACTTTGAGCGCCCTGTCCACTACATTCGGCACACAGGTGGGCTCCAGGTCCTGCTGTCCGTGTGCATGAACTCGTCTGACGTCTGGCCGCAGAAACGTTGGAGAACGACTTGCTACGTCAGGTTGAGTATGATATGGACGAGCAAGGTTCGCACTATGCCGTTTAGCTTTGCCACGGAACTCATGCTTTCCAGACCAAGACTGGCTGGCCCAATTCAATGTGGACCGCAAGAAAGAGCAAGCCGATATCGTATCTTCAGAGATATTTGAAGTCATCCTTGACCAGTTGGAGAAGGAATGGTTCCTTCTGGTACGTCGTGCCGCTTTACCGCACGGTCTCCCACCCACGATACAGCGTCTAGATGAAACGCGTGCCTAAGCCCGATATGGATCTCCCTGCTGAGGACTCGACCTGTGCTGTGTGCGACGACGGAGAAGGCGAGAACAGCAACGCCATTGTCTTCTGCGACGGATGCAATTTGGCGGTCCATCAAGATTGCTATGGAGTTCCTTACATCCCAGAGGGGCAATGGCTCTGTCGGAAGTGTACTGTCTCTCCAGAGATACCTGTCGTGCGTAGTGGATGTACGTTGGTTCTCTGGTCGATCTGATCTTCGCCGTAGAGTTGTGTGTTATGCCCAAACGAAGGCGGCGCCTTCAAGCAGACGGGGGCTGGAAAATGGGCGCACCTACTTTGCGCCATTTGGATTCCTGAGGTCATCGTTACTAACCAGCTCTTCATGGAACCCATCGAGCAAATTGAAAGAATTCCGAAAACAAGATGGAGACTGGTAAGAATGCAACAAGTGATTTGCTGCCTCCTAGTACTCATAGTTTTTCAGAGGTGTATGTTCTGTAAAGAGACGAAGGGTGCTTGCATTCAATGTAACCTAAAGTCCTGTTTCACGGCTTTTCATGTCACCTGTGCAAGGAAGGCAAAACTTTTATGCACCATGAAGACGTTACCTGGTCAAGAGGAACAACCCTTACGGGCATATTGTGAACGACATCTTCCGGCGCGTGTGCTTCTCGATCCGTTGGCACGTTTACATCTGACAAACCGTACAGAAAGACATGCAAGATGCTAGATCCCATATGCTGGAATCTCTGGAACAAAAGAATGATGAGCAGAGCGCTCTGCGCAAATCAACTAAAGCTGCTCGCGCCTATGCCCGTACTTACAAGACTGGTCCACCACTCGTGCCTGCATACATCGTCGACAAGGTGTCGGCTTATATTTCCAAAGTTTCTTTGAGGAAGAAGGCCAACGTCGTGCTCAGCATTTGCAAGTACTGGAGCTTAAAAAGGGAGGCACGCAGAGGAGCACCACTGCTGAAACGTCTTCACCTTGAGGTAAGTCGTGTGGTACTTTCTGTGAGTGATTATTTGACTCGACGACTGGCCGTAGCCATGGACTGCGACACCGACCGTTAAACAACAAACCGACGAGGATCGCAGGCAAAAATTGGATCACCTCGAACGTATCCGAGATGACCTTGAGAAGGTCCAAAAGCTAATAGAGCAGGTTCAGAAGCGAGAAAGCAAGAAAGTCAAACGAGTGCAGAATATCGAGGCTCTTCTCGCCCGCACTCTCTTCCCTCATGAGGCCAAATTTCGCGGTGTCCTAAAGAAGATCTCTGAGTAAGTTCGATTAGCCGGGACATGGCTGTTCGTCTGATTCATTCATGATAGTATGGACACAAAAGACAAATTCCGTCAACTCCCTTCTCGAAACGATAATCCGGAATACTACGAAAGGATTACACAGCCAATCTCGTGGGTAATGGTATATGAGAAGCTGGACTCTCACGACTATTGGGATATCGACGAGTTCAAGGTAGGGCTTGCTTGAAACTCTTCCCTCGACTGGCTAAATTATCAGCATAGGCGGATATCAATCGTGTATTCGACAATGCTATTACATTTTACCCTCACGAACACGAGCTCAACAGAACTGCCACCCGTTTCAAACGCATCAGCGCCCCAGCACTCAATTCCCTCGATTGTTACGGTCAGGCTGAGGATCAATATGTGCTCGGACAACTTGAGCCTCACCTCGACGTAGTCGATCTCTTCTTCGACACTCCGGCTCTGCAAACAAATGTGGACACCATTATGAAGGAGGGCCCTATCTTCTTGCTCATCTCTGATTATAGAGGAGAGTACCAGCGCTCAACACTATCGCCACCTCCCAATCTCTCGGAAGACCCGACTTTGCAACCAATGAGCGCCGATAAAGCGACCAACGGTGTCGACCCCACTGCACCACTCCATGAGCAATCAAATAGCCAGGGAACGGTCTCAAGGCCTCCATCACCCAGTAAACCAAAGAGAATTAGAGACAGGAAAGCAGAAAGAGAGAGAAGAGAACAAAAGTTGGCGGCACACGCGGCACAAGCCGCTGAGAACGCCGGGAAATTGGCTAGCCTCGCGAGGACTAGACGCGGGATGCCAACTCGTGCTACTGCCAATGTCGAAGCCCCTACTGTTGCGGAGCCGATTGATGCTGTAGAACCGACTGTTGCTGCAGCTCTACCAATTGAGGAGGAAAAGCCAGATATCCCGACACAATCAACCGACCCACAGCCGGTTGAACCTGCCTCAGTTTCTTCGCAACCAGTCGACCCACCTGCACAACCAGACCACACGTCTACGTCCCAGCCTAGCGTTTTGTTAGACCTCCATCCAACAGTGGCATTGCCCACTCCAACTCCTAAGCAGGAGCCCTCAACATCCCCGCAATCTCCTTTCCAACCACCTCATGTGGAGTATACCTTCCATCACTGGGCCCCGCAGTTGAACAACCCACCTCGTGCCCCGGAGCCCCAACCACAACCGGAGCGTCACTTTCAACCAGACTTCCAGCCTATATTCCACCATTCACAGCAACGGTCTTCTTTTCATTATGGTTTCTTGCCATCTCAAGCACTACCGATGTACCATCACGCGCAACTCCCACATTCAAACCCTGTGCATCCACATCAGTACCAACAACCACCCGCTCACCACCAGTCAATATGGTCCGATTCAGGTTTGTTCTCGGAGACGTCACAACAATATCAACCTCCAAGTTCGTTCTCGATCGGGCCATCGCTTCCATCGATACCACCCCGTCAGGTAATGCCACACCCCACGTATTCCTCACCCCAGCTGCTACCAAGGAACCCTCCAATCATGACTCCGACGCTGCTTTCGTCACCCCACTTTTCCCGCTACGCTGCACCTATTCCTTCAATTCCACCAACTCATCACTTACCACCGCTTCCCGGATTGAATCCCAACCAAATCCAAACAGCGGGAATGGCAGGGGCGCCTCATCAGCACATTTCGATCTCGCATCCTGTTTGGACAACGTCGTCGCAACCAGGCTCTCCCGATCGAGATGGAAGGAAACGAAAGCGATCGGAATATGAAAGGCAGATACAGATTCCTGCCGTTCTCGAGTCCGTGGATAAGAAGGACGAGTTTGCCCACTTTGAGCAGGGTTGGGTGTTGCCCGAGGGGAGTAGGCGGACTCGTCAAGGGCCGATGATACCCAGCAGAGCTGATCCGACTGTGGTGTTGCCAACCCCCAAATATCCTGAGCGCAGAGCGACCAACCCCAAGAGGTCCCAGGTTTCTGTCATTGCTGCTAATGAGCCGCATGCCAATCCCAGCGAGACCGTCAATGATCAAAGGTCTGAGAAGAAGCTGTCTAAATCAGAGAAGCTCAAACTCAGGAAGCTCAAAGATAAAGAGCGGAATCAGAAACGGAGAGACAAAGCCAAAAGGGAAAAGGAGGCACTTATGGCTGTGACTGCAGGAGGGGGGATGGGACATAGTGGTGCTGCAACTTTCCCTCCTGGGCTACCTGACGCTGGACCTGACACTCCTGCTCCAGGGACCACTAGCGGCGAATCAGGTGCTACGGGACATCTGACACAACCTCCTTTGGACGATATCTTTGGTGGGGAGACGAGCAGCTTGAGCAGTCTCAGTGACTCGGAGGACGAGCGACCGCCTACAACGGCTGACACCCAACCCTCAGCGCCAACCGATGGCTACCGTACTAACGATTCTAGGGCGTCAACTCTGTCGCCTCTGCCCCCATCGCCTCTGCCTCGAATGTCAATGCGTGATCGCACAGGCAAATTTACTGCAACTATGCTCCAAGCTCAAGACCATATAGACGGTCGAGACCCAACCATAGAGAGCGAGCAGAGTAAAGAGCCAGGCGGCAGGAACCGTAGTCGGGCAGCGCTGGGCAGCCCACCAGAGGCTGGCCCAGATGGAAAGCTGGAGGGTGGTACTCTTGGTGAGGACTGCTTGACCTCGAATGACTCACATACATTGACATCATTTCTCCCACCCTAGTATGGGCTAAGCAAGAAGGACATCCTTGGTTCCCAGCCGTGATACACGATGGCACGGAAGAAGAAATCCCGCTTCGGGTGCAGGAGGCTAAAGGAGAAATATGTTCCACCATGACTGTGGAAGAACGGAATACTCTTCAAGTAGTAAGGTTCTATGACAAGGCATTCAATTGGTATGAAAAGCTTCTCGTATCCAAAGACTCCTCATTTGACACAGTACTAGGGGATACGTTCCTCTGAGGTGGATACGTTTACTATTTGAAGACGATGCACGCGACAAGTATTTATTAAATGTACGGTTAATTTCTCCTTCTGTAGCAACTTCTCTGACGACATTGATTAGGGAAAGTTCCGAAATCACACTGTTCGTAGTCAGGTCCGAGCTGCATTTCGGTGGGTAAACCTCCTCTAGGTGATTGTCATGACTGACCAGCACCCCAGGCGTGCTATGGCAGAAAAGGCAGAAGCAGGCGGGGAAGATGATGCTGAAGAGGAACATGTAGATAACGCATAGATATCTAACAGAGTATAGGCCACTCAGAGGAGCGTGTATTGTCTTTCCATTATTTTCCCTGGAACTCTGTGCTGGAAATTCCAACAGGTGAATTCCCTGGAAGCTTTCGTTCTTTGGAGGCATCAGACTCCTTTCAAAAGACAGTTAAAATTCGAAACGTACTTTTGAACAACCGGGCAAATAATGGTTTACGTTTGCCTTTCGCTCCTGAGGCTGTCGTGGTCCCTATACACGGGGGTGACGGCCCTACTTTAAGTGGTCCTTTTCTAGTGTACACGACGTCAAACTCTGTCAGGTCCAGCTGTGATGGCGTCGGTTCAATCACATCACTCGCTCGAGGAATGACCGGTCTTGGAACCATGGCTGGTGGAATCTCAACCGCTGTGGTGAGCGATAAGGGTTGGGGACTTTCGATGGCTCGAGAAACATAGCTCACCTCCACCCGGAATCGAGGCACGTAGAGAAATTACCCTCACATCCACCCCCATGTGCCTACAATCTTGCTCATAACCCTTCGCCCAGGCAGTGAAGGGGTCATACTCGTTATTCAGGCGACCAGTCTCGCGAAAGATGGTTGTGTAAGTTTTCAGTTGTGTAGGAATGATATTTTTGAATTCAATGTTTCTGTGAGGAGAAGTGCTCCCTTTATAGGCCGGTATAGCAAACGTCAAGTACTGGAGAGTGTTGGGGAGTTTACCGGGAAACCGAGGGCCCATAAGACAGATGAACTGGACGATGCGCAACTCTATCAAATTCGCAAAGTTGTAGAGAACGTCGCATACTTCTTCGTCCCACTGGACTTGACCGAGGGTAAGTGATCGAATAGTGCTGAAATGGTCCGAGAGGGTGGTTCGTAAACTACGAACGGAGAGTATAACACCGAGAGTACAGTGTTCGAGCACCCCCACGGAGCGCTTGAGTATCCACTGTGCAGTGTCCGGGGAATCGTACCCAGACATACTGGGTCCATGGAACTCTCGCAGGGCGAAGGATGGGGGAGGAAGAAGAGTCCCGGGTGACTCGGGCAGTATGGAAAGGGCAAGAGATTGCAGGCTGCCCCATAGACCAACCACTTTTAATGCCTCGAAGGATTGGTAATATGAAGGGCCAGCATCGGAGAGCGCGAGGACGCGGATTGAAGAAAGCCCTCTCATCGAGGCCAGCTCTTCCTCCCCGAAGGATTGACTCCCAACCCTGAGTTGAAGTTCATGAAGCGATGGAAGGTGGGCGAGAAGTGCGGGGAGATGTCGAGGGTGGATCATTGGGAGGAAAGGTGGGTCAGAGGATTCACTGGCCCTAGAGAGCTTGATAGTTGCCACTCGGACATGGGAGGCTAAACGCCTCCCGCGCTCGGTCTTGTGGTCTATAACTCCCAAGAACGCCAACATGGCCGTACGAATTTGCAAAAAGACATGTCGAAAGAGAAGAGATTGTGCAATCCGAGACCACATACGCGATACAAGGGCATATGTATAGAGCGCCTCTCGTTGAGCACGATGTGTCAAGGGATCATTTGGGTTGGATTCCACGGCGTGTTGCAGGACGTGGTATAAAATATCGACATTGAGGAGGTAGCTCATTGCTAATTCAAGAGTATAGTCAATATTACGACTCTGAAAGGCTCCGCCTACCAACGTGGGGGACGTCAGGTTTGTCGAGATTTTTATATCTGGCGGACGCTGACGGCCTGACACGACATGATAAACAACTACACAGATGGTTTACTCCGAATTTCGAAATTGAAGGTTCTCCACGAACAAAGGCAATGTCTTCGATTTCGCAACTTCAGACAAGACATCAAATCAAGTTTGCTGCAACTATGCTCCAAGCTCAAGATCACATAGACGGTCGAGATCCAACCATAGAGAGCGAGCAGAGTAAGGAGCCAGGCGGCAGGAACCGTAGTCGGGTAGCGCTGGGCAGGACTTGGAGCTATTCCACCCGCTGTCAACCTGAGTGCTGTCAGGGAGGCTAAATAGCTCCAAGTCTGGGCAGCCCGCCAGAGGCTGCCTAGATGGAAAGCTGGAGGGTGGTACTCTTGGTGAGGACTGCTTGATCTCGAATTACTCACATACATTGACATCACTCTCCCATCTTAGTATGGGCTAAACAAGAAGGACATCCTTGGTTCCCAGCCGTGATACACCCCGCCTCGGGTGCAGGAGGCTAAAGGAGAAATATGTTCCACCATGACTGTGGAAGAACGGAATACTCTTCAAGCAGTAAGGTTCTATGACAAGGCGTTCAATTGGTATGAAAAGCTTCTCGTATCCAAAGACTCCTTCTTTGACACGGTACTAGGGGATACGTTCCTCTGAGGTGGATACGGTTACTATTTGAAGACGATGCACGCGACAAGTATTTGTTGAATGTACGGTTAATTTCTCCTTCTGTAGCAACTTCTCTGACGACATTGATTAGGGAAAGTTCCGAAATCACACTGTTCGCAATCAGGTCCGAGCTGCATTTCGGTGGGTAAACCTCCTCTAGGTGATTGTCATGACTGACCAGCACCCCAGGCGTGCTATGGCAGAAAAGGCAGAAGCAGGTGGGGAAGATGATACTGAAGAGGACCATGTAGATAACGCATAGGTATCTAACAGAGTATGGGTCACTCAGAGGAGCGTGTATTTTCTTTCCATTATTGTCCTTGAAACTCTGTGCTGGAAATTCCAAGGGGGAATTCCCTGGAAGCTTTCGTTCTTTGGAGGCATCAGACTCCTTTCAAAGACAGTGAAAATTCGAAACGTACTTTTGAACAACCGGGCAAATAATGGTTCACGTTTGCCTTTCGCTCCTGAGGCCGTCGTGGTCCCTATACGCGGCGGGGGTGACGGCTCTACTTTAAGTGGACCTTTCCGACTGTACACGACGTCAAAGTCTGTCAGGTCCAGCTGTGCTGGCGTCGGTTCAATCACATTACTCGCTCGAGGAATGATCGGTCTTGGAACCATGGCCGGTGGGGTCTCACCCTCTGCTGTGTTGAACGATAAGGGTTGGAGACTTTCGATGGCTCGAGAAACATAGCTCACCTCCACCTGGATTCGAGGCACGTAGGGAAATTAACCTCACATCCACCCCCATGTGCCTACAATCTTGCTCATAACCTTTCACCCAGGCAGCAATGGGCTCATACTCGTTATTCAGGCGATCAGTCTCGCGAAAGATGGTTGTGTAAGTGTTCAGTTGTGTAGGGAGGATATTTTTGAATTCAACATTTCTGTGAGGAGAGGTGGACTCCTTATAGGCCGGTATAGCAAACGTCAAGTACTGGAGAGTGTTGGGGAGTTTACCGGGAAACCGAGGG
>Ga0307513_10006198_pt1 | contig 15678 bp, 8 predicted proteins | sample 15_EM_MG_FD_202174 | JGI IMG/M metagenome (GOLD analysis project Ga0307513, IMG submission 202174) | Populus trichocarpa ectomycorrhiza microbial communities from riparian zone in the Pacific Northwest, United States - 15_EM | ecosystem: Host-associated > Plants > Roots > Unclassified | place... | reverse complement strand
GACGTTCAAAACAGCTAATTTTGGCATCATTGCCGATCACTCAATCTCTCGGCACCATTACGCACACCCATTTGCGCAACCGCCAAGCCCCGATCCCCGATAGTGGATCTACCGAGTTTTTACGGTACTCGAGTACTCGAGTACAGTAAGCCAACTCAAACTCTCCCCTTCCACAAATTTGCCGTGTATTGTACGACGCTATCCTACCGGCAGAGTTGTCTCACCATGATCTTTCCCCGGGATGGGTGAATTACCGGTACCGGAACTCGAGTTCGGGTAAAGAAGGCTCATTCCGGAGCCTCCTAGGGCGGGGAGACTGAGCGCGATGATAAGCACTTCGAAATTATTGAAGAAAACAACACACCACATACAATAAAACAATCACGGCACAATCGATTCTTTTGACCAAAAAAATTCTTTAAATAAGTCCTCTAAGATATGGGGCTAGCAGTGTCAATAGTGCTAATTTTTTAATTCTGTGGTGAGAGTATGCGTGATAAATTGGAGCCAACACGATCAGAAATATTTGATGTGGTTCCCTTTTAGGAAAATAGGCGGCTTGGCATCGCGGAACACACAGAGAATTCTGGATTAGGTTGCGCTCAGTCTCCCCGCCCTATGATAGGAGCCTTCCACCCAACACAAATGTTGTCTCCTCGACCACCCCTCGCCAGCCACCTGTAGCCGAGGAGACCACTACTCGTCGAGTGCAAAAGCGTCCAGAAAAGGCGCGCTTCGTGGGCGGAGCCGCTCTCTATTGCAAGTCCCCAACGCCCAAATCCATTAAGAAATCGAGCTGACCTCTTGAGGACGATACATATGAGGAATAAAGGAAGACACAAAAAACAAAGCAGTATGAAAGCGCAATAAAGTCACGCATGGTATTTGTTTTCTCCGTGTTGTAGTATATTTCGAAGGTATCATCGGTTGGGTGGCAGGGGTAGGGCTGAGGCCAGTTTTGAATGCTTCCTGCATCCGGGGATGACCGTTGTACCGTATTTTCTCGGCCGCCTCGCGAGCCCCAAAAAATCCTTTGTATCACAACACCCCCCAAGATTGGTTTAGCTTACCGAGCTGAGTTCATGAGATCCAACTAGCGTTGTTGACACTAAGTCGCCAGAGTTTGTGCCACGGCACAACCTTTCAGATCGATGTGCCGGGCACGGCACAATGTAGTGCCCAGGCAATACATGTAAAAATAAAATGACTTTTTAAGAAGAAAAAACAAAGAAACCATCTACAAGCCCAATTAATATTGAATATCCCCCATTTCCAATTCTTCTGAGTTCTCACTGTGCTGAAGAACATGAATATTTGCTTCCTCAATAACAGAAACTGGCCTACAATAATGGAATTGTGCCAGGTTGTGCCATCAGCTAATCTCACTACACTCTGACACATCGTTGTGCCGTGCCGGGCACATTGGCATGGCACAAGGCACTTCAAGTGCCAACAACGCTCGATCCAACACATCCGAATGACTCACGCCAATCTGCGGCAGGAAAGCCCTAATCCTTCCGATGAACCCCTGTCTCCGAATCCCGAGATTAGCGACAAGCTGAGATAGCGGATAGCGGATCGATCGAGGAAATACGGTACGTCACTTGTACTCGAGTACCGTAAAAACTCTTGAAATCCGTCATCTGGGATCCCTGTAAACCGAGCCATTCGCCCCCAAGATAAGTTTAGATTTGTAAATCAAGAAGATCAAAAAAGGTCAAAGCACTCGGGTTATACCACGTCAGGAAACCACTAATCCTTCTCGGGAAACTTTGTCTCTTCATCCCCAGACTTGTGACCTAACCGAGATGGCGAATGGCAAAAGTTTTTACCTTAATGGCACCACATAGCGCGATCGCCTTTGATGGCGGATTTCAAGAGTTTTTACAGAGCAACGCGTTCCCGCATGCACTTCACCTGGAGGTAACACATGCACCGCCAGCTAGCACAACCATTCACCTGCTGACTTTGGTGGGGTTTACTTTAGAGCTTTGAGTGGTACTCGAGTAATGGCCTAGCGCCCTTTTTCTTTTCTTTTCTTAACTGCCTGAATATATTCGTAAAATACGGGAAAATCCCGGCAAGCACCCTAAAGTATGGCCTAGAAACCCCAAGTACGGTAAGGGCCTAGCCCCTCAGGGGTCTCCGGGATATCATCATCAGGGTAACGCTCGGAACGGTTGTTCAGGCCATGAGGGACCGGGTTGTGGGATTGGGGGGGGGCTAACAACAAGCTCTCCTGTCCCGCCATGACAGGTGAGGTGCGCAGTGCAACATGCAGGGGCCTCCGCTGGCCGGACGGACAGACTTTGCACAATAATAAAAGTCCCGAACATTGCCGGAAAAAGCGGTACTCTACACACTGGTATAGTTCATAGATGATAACGGCACTGGTGGTCGGGCGGGCAGGGTATCAGTGCAAATGCAATGTAGGCGACACCAGATCCCAATTGAATCTGCAACATCTCAATAGCTAGTTGGTGCAAAAATCCACCTGGTAGCGGCCAGGAACTCCGAGATCTAAGAACATTTACCTAGACTCATATCTCAATATCTGGGTTTTCACAAGCCCACCATAAGGCAAATAGGTCTGATTCTACTGAAATTTGGATATTGTGAAGCCAGGACCGGCTCCTAATTCTAAAATGAAAATGCAATCAATGTAACCCACACTCAATCTATTCACGCACAACACAGGGTAATATCTATAGTCCAAGAATGGCTTGGTGAATTCTAAGGGGAGGCTCTCTAGAAAAGGACATGGTGTAAAGTGCAAAGCAAGAATAGGAGTGGTTTTAGTGAGGATTTGAATAGATATCGGTGAAGGCTAAAACGGAATCAAATATGAAACGGGAGGGGAAAAAATCCAGTCAACAAGCAGTTTAGAAGTGAAAAACAGGGACACATCCAAGAAATCTATAGGTAAACAACCGGAGAAAATATAACAATATCCCTCAATTTCTAGAACAAGAGATCCATTGGGGTGCGATGACAGAGTATCGCTGCTGGAGGAAGAAAGAGGAAAATAAGATAGGGAAAACGAGTTAGGAAGGAATAGGGAAGTACTGCAAAGGACAGGAAGAGAAGAAATTAATGCCTGAGTAGGCCCTGCACAGGAAGGAACAACCAAGCTATCAACTTGCTGCAATTGCAGCCAGGGAAAAACCGGAAAGATGAGTGAAGCACAAGCGATTCCAGCCCGGTAATGTGCCGGAATCCCGGCCCCACTCCTTAGCTCCGGCGGAGCTTCCGTGGTAACTCAACCTGATGCTGACCCCTTACATGAGCACGGAGGTTATCCTTCCTCTTGATCCCCTTATTCCCAACTCTCTCGCATCCGCGGATTGGACAATCGTAGCGCTGTTGAAGATGCATCACCTCATGATGACGGGTCAAGTCCTGCTTCCTCCCAAACGGGAATGGCCAAGCGCAGCCAGCTTCATTACAAAAATAGCCCTCCAAGAGCGAATTCTGGAGTGTGGGTTGAGATGGAGAGGAAGGCGCAGGTATCGGGGTAGGAGCCGAGTGCTCCGGCGCAGAAAGAGGAATTACAAATTTGTTCGTGGAAAAGACAGGATGCTGGCGAGGGTGGAAAGAGATGTTTGAGCTTGGGGTACTAGTAAGGTTGGAAATATCGTTATCCAAAAGATAGGTTGTGGGGTGTTCGCTATGATACATATGGATTGATGGATCATTGACCAAGTCGGAGTGGAAACCGTCTTCGGCTAGATGGCGCGGAGGACTTTCCAAATATAAGGGGAGTTGGTATGGAATTTCGAAATGATTGGTTAAGGCTGCCCCTGCATTGCTAATGTCATGGTCGCGGTTGAACCTAGTCCTTTAGTTAGCAAATGAAACCCCGTGCACAAAATTTACACTGGGGCTAGCGCTTGTATTTGTATGCCATGTACAGCTAAATGGAAGACACAACCGAGGCCTGAAGGTGTACAGAAGAGCACCAATTCCTGCCCCGGCTTTACTGTAATCCATTCAGGATTCCAGGCAATAACCCAAAGTTATATAAGGTATATCTCTAGGCATCTTGATGTAAGATTATCAAGTCTGAATGTGTGACACTCACCAAGCCATCAAGTTTTCTGTGAATACCCGACGCACTTAATATGGCTGTCAATAAATTTGGAAGTGGGTGATAAGAACAATTTGCTGGGAGAGAGATTTGTGGTTGTTTGTAGGAGAGTGGTTTGATATAAACAGGTCTATGAGGGGGGGATTTATACAGATACCTGAGAAGTCCGTGTGTTCCTCCGGGAGGTTCTCCTGGGTTACGTGGAGGGCTTGAGCAGCGCAGTGTTGGCATAAGATATGTTAACCAGGCGTGGGCGACGTTTTACAAAGGGCAAGGGAGGAAAAGCTTACTCACTAGCATGAGGACTAGAGTTGGCCTGCATAACATGAGGTAAAAGAGGGCCAAGTGACGGATATGGAGGAGAGCAGCGCACAGAACAGCGACTTATGCCAAAGGTGAAGTTCGATGATGTTGTCACCTAAATTATGTTATCGGCTCAGACTCCGACTAAATTCTCCAGAGGTTGGGGGGACATATACGGGGCAGACTCAGCATGGGATGAGACAAGCCACAGATGCTCATAGAGCAACTCTAGGATGTTATAGCCGCTCTGCCTGGTGAGACGTGTATTTTTACCCCCCCCCCGCCCCAACCGAGGACCGCCTATCGGCTTCCCGCAGCCCCATCCCGGGAAGGAATTTCTTCAACCTAACAGACCCCTCTGGTGTTCGGCACCTGAGACAGCCACCGAGTCTTAGTAAAAGCAAAACAGGTTCAGGGTGTCAAAGCTTCACATCCGCCCTTGCGTTCTTACGGAATTGAATAATTTTTACCTCTAACGGTAATCAGTGCCTATGCTCAACTCCCGTCCGTCTCATCGTTTACCTCCGTACACTCCAGTATTACCCAAGGGTAGTCAATATGTCGGGCGCACTTCCCGAACGGGTAGGGAAACCGAGTTAGTGATGGACACAATCATGCTCGATCATAAATTTTTGGTGTGATCGAGCTCGATCAATGCTCGAGCATGGGCCAAATTTTCTACTCCAGCATGATCGTGTCCATCATTAAACCGAGTTGAAACCAGTATAAATTAGGAAATGTGGGCGATATCACATGATTAGAACACATGATAGACAAAAGGCAGCATCACTTTGTAACTTCTTCCTTCTGATAGTATTGTGCCCCTACAAACATGCTCAGCGACCAACAGGATCCCGAATCTTCTTTTACAACCACTTGTATTCAGAAGAGCTGCATGCATAACTCAGTGCCTGCCGGACTTGTGGTTGTTCATTAGGCCATAAACGGGGTACGGAGAGGAGGCTGAGGTGAATCGGGGTGGATGTTAACTCCGCGATTATCATGGGGGCTTAGTCGGCTGTGGAGGAGGAGGGAGAGAGGAATAGGATTTTTTTGTAAAGGTAGAGTATGTGAGAATAGGGCCGGGAGGTGGCCACCATTTCTACAGAGGGATGATAAACCCCACCACCACTGTGTATCGCGGAATGTGTGAACCGCGATCCCCCGGATCGCTTTTAGGCAACGTTTGCGAACACGACCGCCGCTGCGTTCTCGGAGTGAGCCAAATAAGAGCACCCCACGCCTCAACCAAAGTCCCCGGCCAGAGTGCCGTCCTTTAAGGGACAAGCAATAATCCGCGTGGCCTTGGCAGCCGAACAGGAGTATGAAGTGCTCTTAGAATCTTGCATACCATCCTTCAGCATCAATTACAGCCTTCATCCTCCTGGGGATGATCTTGCAAGATCTTAGAAATAGTCCATGACTATAAACGCTTTATTCATTATCAAAATGCAACACACGGGTGGGGATTTGGTGTTGCGTGCGAGTCACGGTCTCCCAGGGGGTCATGACAAATACTTGTACGAGGAGGAGACGACCAGGGTGTATCCGGCAAGCAAAAAATATAATTCGTCAAAGTAGGATGGAAAAAAATAATACACGTTATGGATCCCCATTCGTCACTTGCTAATATTAGTCATTACCCCACAGGGGGCTTGTAGCAGCCTATTTCCTTATCTGTAGGCTCGTCTACCGCATGAACCCTGTAAGCGGAAGACGTCATGATTTGCAGCGGGGTTACAAGCGGTGGGAAAACTGTTTTCGTACAAGCAGGGCTCTGAGTGTTGGTGGAAGGCTAGACTGGACTAGCTAGTCGGGTAGAAAGTCAAGGCTGGTCTAATGGTGGAAGTTAGACCGACCGGACAGTCAGGATTATCCGACCTGACTTGGCTAGAATTTGTCCGACCATGCCTACCAAGCAATCGGATATACATAGCCCTTTGACAGATTTATTATTTTTTATCTTCAAGTAAAGCTTTTCCTAACCAAACTTATGGTTTCCATGTATTACATGGGAGATAGTGCCTCGCTTAGATTAGGGGTTGCTAAAATAGGTTAGGTATTAATCTTTGTTTCAGTGTACTAAGTGAGTGATATTACATGACCGCTTACCACAATACTGGTATTCAATACAACTTATCGATCCCGTAATTGCATTTAAACAACATGCTATCCTCTCCAGGATGCTCTATCAACTTGTATTGAGGGGTTGTTGATTTATAATGTGGCAAGCAGCTTTAGGATCCTACTATAGCTCTAATTCTGCTCATAGCGAGTGTTGGCCTGGGTGTTATTCCGACTCTCATGAGATCCTACACTGGTAGCACAGTATATCCACCCCACCCCACCCACCTAGGACTTCTAGGAGATGAATAAAATTTCCTGAATTGATCACAATTATTGTGGCATTTATCTTATTGAAAAAAGAGGGTATGCCTGTGTTAGCTTCCATTTTGTCGGCACGACATGGCCCCCCAGACACAGACTGGTCTGAGAGCAGTCCGAACCAGACCAGACCACTCGAGTTAGTCGGGCCCGTCATCGACATCAACCAGGACTGACCAGCCTGGTCCCACCCCTCCGGGGTCCTGTTCACCGACTAGCCCTGGTATACGAGTACTCAAGCACTATCCCAACCACTTAAGGTGGCCCACCACTGTTTTTTTACCCATCACTCAGAATGTGTATTCTGATTGTGACCTACTTGACTCGAGCTCTCTGGATCTTAATTCCTTTAATGAATATTTTACCACCGCGTGAGCTGAGATATGGTGTCAGTCCAGTAATCTCCCTTGGATTGCAGCTTGCGCTCAAAGTTGTCATTTCTCAAAAATAGGCTATGATAGTCAGGAGTAACTTGGGTCATTGTTCTTTCAACATCGCCAGCGGTGTCCTATATATACACAAAGTTGACTACAGAAAACATTCCTTCAACTTCGTCCAAGTTCTCCACACTCATTCCATCACTATCTCCTTCTTTCCACATAACACACTCAAACTTCTTCTCAAACTTCTTCCCAAACGATACGTCCCTTAATCCCTTACCTCTGTTTTGTTTACTCACAGAGTTCTTCCGTTCCCAAACCTTCCTGCTACCTTTGCCTGCGTTGCCAACCTCGTAGTGTGACACTTGTTTGTTCCATCTCTTAGTTCCAAACCTTTAGTACCTCTAGCGCAAGTTCCTGCATCATCCCAAAACATCTCCGCAGCACCTAACCTTTTACCCAAACGCACCACCGCTTCAACTCCTACGTTCTCCAACATTCTCCAAACAAAACTTCCCCGAAGCCAAACGTTCATTGTTGTAGTTCGTGTCGTAGATATGGAACCCTCGTGAAAACCCTAACACCATTATCTGCGGCATCTAGATAAAACCCGGAGATTCATTCCCGAGGAAATGGCATATTCACAGGTTGGAGCTTCGGGATCCCTGCTTCATTCATTCCACTTGTTGGACCAATTTCAGAAATCCAAGTGAAACCGAAATCACGAGGCATCATCCATCCCATATCAGCTACCCCTGTCTCTCCTGCGATCATCTATGGTCTCCAAATCTCCTGGAAACTGAAAGGCCTCAGATTTACTGACAAAGTGACATGGATACCAGAATCAGTATCCCCAGTCCTCACAAGCGCTCTCTAGATACACCTAGTACTTTACGGATGCGAGATGTCAGGACCGAGGCATGGAGGTTGATGTGGGCGAGTCCACATTAGTATTCGAGTGATATTTGGTGAGTATAATTTAGTAAAGAGAAAGGTTGTGGACGTTTATGGAGGTGAGATAACAACGAACACGTCTGACGAGGGCTAGTGTTACTACACCCAGGATTCCCCTCCATTGGAACCTAGTTCTCTGAGGTTGGTCAAAGTAAGACAAACCCGTGTTTGTTGCGCAAGGTGTGCGGGGTTTAAGAATGCTTGGGAGTGCCGGCATCCCCCCAATTCGTCGTCTAGCTTGTAAATATTTTGCTAATGGGGAGTAGATATCCAGTGTTCCCAACCTGGCCAGTCCGTCCGGCTTTGGGTACGGCCGGACTGACCCAGGCTTTTTCAGAGACGGCCGGGCCGGACTGTGGGAAACCGGCTTTCCAAAAAAAAAGCCGGGCCCGGCCTGGGTGACCTGCAGGCCTCAGGTTTTTAACCCTAACCTTAATCCGCAGAAAGCCATTTCTACAGATTAAGGTTAGGGTTGATACAAGTGACTTCCAGTGTTTCAACATTTGAAATATGTGATCACTCGGCTAGAAACTTTACTTCCAGAGGTAAAACCTTTCGGAGGGCTATCATGGGGTGTCCGAATAAATGCAACTGTCAAAGACGGGAACACAAAAACTAGATATTGGATATATTGATAAGCTGGCGACATTGATTGACTTTAAGATGATCTGCAAAACACACACACCGTGTAGCATTTATTGTTTTAATCGAGGTGGGAGTAGCTAGCAGCCTGACGGCTTTCGCAAATATCTATGAATGGCCGGGTATCTGTCGGTTAATTTATGTAGTTCAATTTGGGATGTCATAAGCGAGCGGCTCGGCCAATCAGTGTTGAATTTTACACGAGCAGCACACGTTGTCAAGGTATCTGGCGGCTTTACGTGGGCATCTGCAGGCTTTGCCTGGGCATCTGGCGGTCGCCTATCCTCTCAACCCGGCGGTTGCCTGGGCGCCCGCATGCCTGACGGCCGTTGATAATTTAAGCCGGACTGACCCAGGCTTCTCAAAACCATGGCCGGACCGACCGGACTGGCCGCTTGGGAACACTGTCTGTACCCCCCCCCCCCCCCCCGCAGTCCTTGCCTACACCCTACTGTCTTTTGATACCCCCTATGGTCTCTCGCAAAATCCCGGACGGTTCGGAACACTGTCTTATTGCTTGGCAGGTCTGGTCGGACCAGTCCTGGTCGAGTCAGTTTCGATAATCCTGACTGTCCAGGGGGTCTAATTTCCACCGATAGACCAGACTTGACTTTCGACCGGACTAGTTAGTCCGGTCCAGTCTCCCGCCGACCATTCGGAACCCTGCTCGAGACGCTCGTGACAACAGCCAGCGAGTCAACAGATGTGCCTTATGATCAACTATTAGCAGGTCTAAAGTATCACAAGTTTGTGGTAGAAAAGAATAATGGAAATACTTATTTTGCAAGGTAACCTCCAGGCAAAGAACAGACTTAGAGTTGTGGTTGCTGTGGTAGTAGGCCGTAGTGAGGTTAGAGAGATGCTAGTATGCTGGTTGATAGCGTGCAAGGTCTCGCTGTATTACCTCTTTTGGACAACCTCCAGATCCGGAAGTAGCCAGTGCACCCATCGCAAGATCCAAGTATTGTAGTCTGCCAAGACAGATGCACTTACCAGCCCTGGATCTTTGAATTGGGTATCGGGGGTGGGGCTCCTACCCCTCAAAATCTGTCACAACACACCCCGAGAAGGAATAATGTTCTCCGGACAGGGCACAACTTGGGGAGGCTGAGCCTACTAGATCTCATTAACTTGTATTTGTTATTTTGTTAGCCGAGTCTGGTCGGCCGATCGTGATTTAGCACACCCCCACTGAGATCTACGATACCCGGCCCAACGGTCCAAGTGCCCAGCGATATGTATTCATGCGGGGCAGAGATTATTTTACTAGCTAACTGCGTTGCTTTCTACCAAAGCACCTGACCTGGCACTTGCACCCGGGTGTAAGGGTAAGTAATCAGAAGCGAGATATTCATCTTTCCAATCCCTTTTTTCCTCATGTTAAACCTGAATCCTAAGTTGCCCCCCTCCCCTCCCCAAAGATCAGATGATTGGGGTTAGTCGGATTAGGGGTTTTCTAATCCTGGTTTGCCCCAGACTGGTCTCATTACAGTAGCCTTGTCTCTTATCATGAGAAGTGGGGTGTGACTTGGGATGGCTGACTTTGCTTAATAATAAAAGACGCTGCCACTATCGGAGCGAATAACAGTTTGCAGTTAACGATACCGGTAGCCCCTCGATGCTACGGCCAGCAATCGTGGGGTCACGTTGAGTGCAGTGCTGGCCCATCAGTAACACTGTAGAAACCCTATGGCAAACCATAACAAAAATTCGCCCCCCGGCAACCGGGAACTAGGAGATTTGGTAGGGTTCTTCCTTTTTAGGGGAAATTTGGTATTTATTGGCTCGCGTACAAGAAAGAGCAGCTCCGCGTATCGAAAGGTTTGCGCTAAGCATAAGGATTGTGTGGGGCCACCATTAAACATCGAACTATAGTACATATTCTCAATCTGGTTTTCACATGCCCACCAACAGCTCAAAATAGGTGAGATTCTGTTTATATTTCGATATTGCCAAGTCGGGAGTTGCTCCGGACTTTGGATTCAAAACGAAAAGGGAATCAAGGTGGCTCCAATTCAGTTTATCTACTTGCCACGCACGCGGGTATCTTAAGGTTAAGAACAGCTCGAAGAATTGCAACGGGCGACATCCATTTAAAGGGCATGACACAAAATACCAAACAAGAATGGGGGCGACTTTAGTGAGCATATTTGCTCATAAACAAATAGATATCAGTGAATGCTAAAAGGGAAACAAATATGACGCGGAAGAAAGAAGTTTAAGTGAATGAACGGTCCAGAAGTGAATGAAAACTACGAGAGGACTCGGGGAAGCTTGTAGGACTAAGAGTAGAGAGAAAGGAGAAAATGTAGTAGTTGAGGAAGGCATAGGAACTCAGGAAGAGGGAAAGGAAGAAAATAGAAGAAATGAATGCTTCAGCAAACTCAACCCGGGAAGGCCATCCAAGCCACCAAGTTGGCTGAATCGCCGCCAGGGAAAAACAAGCAAGGTTCGGTGAGGGAGGGACACGCCATCATGGACAGGCAATGTGACATAGCATCGGCCTAAAGATCTAGTTCCGACGGGACTCCCGCGGGAGTTCAAACAAATGCTGATCCCTCACAAGAGTACGAAGGTTATCCTTCCTCTTAATCCCTTTGTGCCCGACTCTCTCGCATCCAGGGATTGGACAATCGTGGCGTTTTCGGAGATGCATTACCTCAAGGTGACGGGTTTATTGTTATGAGCTTTCGATAGGGTAGGAGAGACTAAACAGAGTGGAGAGAAAGTTTGAATGAAGTCAAGGTGAGTGGAACTTGGTCAATACTGGGGAATCGTATCTTGCTTGCTTGTAGTTCTAGGTACGGAGAACTAATAGGCTTATATAGAAAATACAAGAACATTCCTGCACACCCAGCTCCTATGCCAACAACAGGGAGAAGGTTCCAACCACTTCCATTGGGCGATGAGAAGTCCGCCCGGCAATGGCACCGGATCAACCAAAGTCCGGTCTCCCCCTTGCCTTTCGCAGTCCTTGCCCATCGTGATTCGGCCAACTGTACGGATTCCCCTTTCCACTATACAACCAGGTATATCGATCCCACCACTTCGCTTGATAATCAGTGACAAAGGGAACTAATAACAATGGTTAACGATATAGGAAAGGTATACGAGAAAAAATACGAGAGGGCGGAGTGATCACCGGTGACTTGGAACACTCCCCGTCAACGGTGATCACCCTTTCCTAACTGTTTCCCAAGTTTCGCTTGGGCCTGGATTCAGTTTCCTGAAACTTGTCTCCCTGGGTTGCCGCTTCCAGAGCTAATCCAAGGCCTTGTACGTACCTCTCAAAGCCAGTTCTTGGGAGAGGTTTGGTGAAAATATCTGCTGTATTCACGGGAGATGGGCAGTAGGTAAGTTGAATAGCCCTTGATTCCACATGCTGTCGAATGAAATGGTACTGAATGGGGACATGCTTGGTTCGTGCATGGTATTCTGGGTTCTTTGTGAGTGCGATTGCTCCTTAGTTGTCACATTGGAGCTCTAGTAACTCATCCCGATGCCTGTGTGCTCCAAGGTCGGCTAACAGTTCCTTTAGCCGGATGTTTTCTTTAACTCCCTGAGTTAATGCCATATACTCAGCCTCCGTGGAGGAGAGTGCTACACTAGTTTGCTTCTTGCTTGCCCATGCGACTGCAGCCCCATTGATGATAAAAGTGTATCCCCCAATCAACCTTCTGTCCTCCGCCGCCCCCCAGTCTGCATCTGTCTATCCACTGCAGATCCCTCCACCATAGGTGAGCCCCAATGTTCTTGTTACCGCAAGATAGCGGAAGATGCGGCGCATTGCTGTCAAGTGTGGTGGCCCGGGGTTGCTGCTGAATTGACTAACAGAAGGAACAGCGAAGGCTATGTCTAGTCTTGTCCCGATCATGGCGTACATGAGGGACCCTACAGCGGACTGATATCTTTGTTGGTTTATCGGATCGGCTTGTTGCTCTGGTGAGGATTTAACTAGTCTTACATGGGCATCGGCTGGCGTGTTAATCGTTGAAGCAGTGGACATACCATGTCGCGTAAGAATGGTATCAATATATCGTTGCTGAGAGAGGTGTAGAGTGCGTAGCGAGCGGTTCCTCCGTATCTCGAGTCCCAGGAAAGAAGTAAGTGGACCAAGATCCGTCATTTCAAATTCTGCTTTTAGTAGTTCCTGTATCCAACTAATCTCATTTGATGTAGGGGAAGTTATAACTAAGTCATCAACATAGAGGAGGATAATAACACTAAAGATTGTGTGAATATAGACGGTATGATCTTGCTCGCTTCGCTGAAATCCATGGTCTATGAAAAACTTATTAATCTTTCCATACCAGGCACGAGGTGATTGCTTAAGCCCATAAATTGACTTTTTCAGCTGGCAGACCAGAGGTGGTTCTGAACTTGTGCTAACCACTTCACCATGAAGACCTTCCGGTATGTGCATAAATACTATCTCTTCCAGCTCGCTATGAAGAAAGGCAGTCTTAACATCCATTCCTTCTAGTTCCCAATTATTTTCTGAAACTAGTGCGAGAAGCGACCGGAGAGAGTTGAACTTCGCCACCGGTGCAAATGTTTCTGTATAATCGACGCCAGCCTTCTGACTGTATCCTTTTGCTACAAGCCTTGCTTTGTAGCGACCGTCTTCTTTCCTCTTGAAAAGCCATCGACACCCAATCGCCTCCCTTCATGGTGGCAGTTGGGTAAGTACCCAAGTCTCATTTCGCATCAGGGAGTCTACTTCGGACTCCCAAGCTTCATGCCATAGTTCCTTCTCGTCACTTCCAAGCGCTTGTTGCAGAGTTTGCGGCGCATTTGGTGTGGCCAGCATTGCACGCCATGGAATTTTGGAAAGGTAGTTCGCCTGGTTTCGATTTCTTTCTGATCTCCAAAGGTGTGTTTGGCTAACCCTGTTGCTACTAGACTCTTCCGCTATGTTTGGTGGTCTAACTATGATAGTGTCACCACCAAACTCTTCTTGTTCTGGTGCCTCGCTAGCTTCTGGCTGGTTCTTCCCCTCGGTTCCATCCTGCAAACTCTCTTGCATTGCCCTCTCAGCCTCTTTTTCTTTTGTTTCCGGTAGGTGGAATTCTATCTCATTTATTCCCCTTTGTTCTGTATTACTTTCATTTTTGTTCCCCCGCTCATCCAGAATAACATCCCGTGAGCTGACAATCCGCTTTGTCGTCGGGTTATAGATTCGATAAACATTGGATCCAGCATCCTGATCATATCCTACCAGGATACACTTGACTGATCTCGGGTCAAGTTTGCTTCGTTTCGCTCCGGGCACAAGTGTGTGTGCTACTGACCCAAAAACCCTTAGATGACCGATACTCGGAACCCTCCCAGTCCAATGTTCTAGTGGCGAGAGATCTCCGTGTGCTCTGGAAGGAAGTCGATTATGAATGTGGGCTGCAGTTGCTACTGCGAATCCCCAAAAGGATTTATCCAGCTGCGCATCGGCAACCATACACCGTGCAGCTTCCATTATCGTTTGATTAGCTCTTTCTGCGATTCCGTTTTGTTTTGGTGTTGACGGTGGACTAATACTAGGGGTAATTCCGCAGGACCGCAGATAGGACTTGAATTGTTGTCCATTATACTCGCCACCTCCATCGGTTCGGAAAACCCTTATTCCTCTGCCAGCTTCTTTTTCCGCACGCATCCTCTCTGTATTAAAGGCACCTAATGCCTCACTCTTTGATTTGAAAAGTGTTACAGCTATCCGCCCGCTGTTCTCATCAATAAATGTAATAAAGTAACGCTCCGCTCATATCGTACTGACTTGCATAGGACCGCAAATATCAGAATGGACAATGTCCAATAGGTCGGTAGCCTTTTTCCGGGTACCAGTCATTGCCTCTTTATGCTGGCGCACAATAGCACACGTCTCGCAAACTTCTCTGGTTCTTGTTCTCTCCATCGTACTCTCTTGGATTTCCATGTCGCTAACGCGTGCTCGTACATCGGCAAAAATAATACCTTGTGTTCCGTGCGTTCTGTGCGTCTGATGCACCTGACGCTGGAACGCTAATCGCGAATGAGGACGCAACGTCGGATCAACGTTGCGTCCTCACTTTGCGTTACTTGGCACCATCCGTCCTGACACCATCCGGACTCGGACCCCAATGTCCTGTGCGTCCTGACTGCATCTGGTGCTCCGCTACTCGGTCCTGACGCCGCCTCATCTAGGACTCTCCCGTCCTGACGTCGCCTGATCTACGACTCTCCAGCCCTGACGACGTCTGATCTACGACTCTCCCGCCCTGACGACCTCTGATCTAAGACTCTCGCGCCCAGATGCCGGTTCCTTCTCACCGAACGTCAGGGCTTCGTGGATCTTATCACCTCTCGTCCCAATTGTTTCTGCTCCTGCCTCCCTTGTCCGGATCCCACGACCCTGATCTCTCGCCTCCTGACGTCGGGGCCGTTCTTCCGGATCTTACCCTCAATACATGCCGCGTCCTGATCCAATCATGACTCTATCAGACGTCGTCTTGTGATCTCTGATGCATCGTGAATTAAGTCTAATGCTATCATGGGCCTACGCCTAGAGGCTTTTCCTAACGCTGTCACCATGAGTTTTACAGTATCCTGATCGCCGGTCACTAATTCTACTCTAAATCCTTGATTTTGCTTGATGTCCTCATATTAATACTAAGCCCCTCCGGGTACCCTTCCCACATATGAGAGTGACGACCGCATCCAAATATTTATTACTGCTATGCTACACTTTCTCAATCTCCTAACTGCACGCATCATTACTCCCACCTTGCCCCTGCTCCATATCCGACGGCTCGCTATGCACAGCAGCCTCTTCTTGCGACTCTAGATCTTCAATGCTGAGCGCGAGTTGTCGCAAAGTAGTAGGAGTCACGGTATTGTCCAAAGTTAGCCCCATGGCCACCTCCTGTGAGCCGTCCGGGGTCTGTGGATCGGAATCGA
>Ga0307513_10006197_pt1 | contig 15678 bp, 18 predicted proteins | sample 15_EM_MG_FD_202174 | JGI IMG/M metagenome (GOLD analysis project Ga0307513, IMG submission 202174) | Populus trichocarpa ectomycorrhiza microbial communities from riparian zone in the Pacific Northwest, United States - 15_EM | ecosystem: Host-associated > Plants > Roots > Unclassified | place... | reverse complement strand
GAAGGAGTAAAGGAAAAGAGGCGTACATGCGGCGTCCCCGACACATACACAGCCGGATAGCCGTGTAATGAAGAAACGCAAACGAACATGAATCGAGTGCAGTTCATCTGGGGTCGGCATGCCGTACGGGATGTGGGACTGCCATGGCCATGGCTGAACTGTACAAGGAACTGAACAAGCGACAAACCGTGGCCATGATCAAACTCCGCCACAATCACCCGTGAGACCATTCCAAAGGCCGTGGACGACCATAAGCGGAAGTAAGCAGCTGTCATGGAAGCAGTTTCCCATTCCATTTCACCCGCCCGCAAGCGCTCACTGAAAACAGAGACACGAAGACGAATCCCGCAGCCATTGTTAGGGATCGCCATAGGGACGAACTGTCGTTTGAATTGCATACTGTCCGCTTCACTAGGGTATACCTTTTTGAGGAACAAAAGACGGAGAAGGCGCAGGTCCAGGTAAATCCCATGTTACAAAAACGGATACAAAGGGCCCAGGCGGACGTGGAGGAAGGTCAAGAGGTCAAAGCGCTATATGTGTACACATTATGGTGGGACAGAGATAGACGGAAAACCGAGCAACGCGAATAGATACTAAACAAAACACAATAAGACGCACTATGCAGATACAGCCAAAACATGGGTCTCCATATCGCCACAACCCACGCCACACACTTCGGAACTGACCTCACGGTGGCGGCAGGGTATCACCCGACGCATGGGTCACCTCCTGTTGAAGGGTGATTTCTCCATTATGCGTGTGAGGCTGTAGGTCCTCTTTGTGCACCCCCCGCATACTTGTGGCGTACCCCCGACACGCGTCGACGCTTTCCTTCAGCGCGGGATCGTTGAAGTCGAGGGCGATTACAGTGAAACCTGGGAAGTTGTATTCCATGCACGCCCTGAGAGCGGGTAACATCATCGGGTCAGGACCGTAGGTTCCCGAGTTGTTGTCGATGACCAGTTCCCAGGGAACATCGTTATCGTACATGTCATCCCGGAAATTTTGCCACCCGCCCTGCGGACGAGGGTGGAATTCTCCAGAGTATCGGACCTCTAAACATCATAATAAGTGCGGGTTCGAGACAGTTCCACGAGTCACCCAGGTCAGGTCACTTACTTTCGGAACAGTTCGAATGGAGGGCGTGTTTTGAAGCGAAATCCACAAAGAAAGCCGCTCCTGTCTCGGAAAATCTGAACGAATCGTCTTCCGCAGAGATGATATACGTGTACACTGCAGGCTTTATCCGTGGTTGAAACGTCGACCTGAATCCCAGCTCCTCCTTTCCTCCGCGGAAAATGTTGAACATGTCTTCCTTGTCGTTGATAATCCCAAACCCGTTCGTCGTGCTCCGAGCATATAGCATTTTGTGACCGGCTTGAATGCTCGCCCGAATGGCGAAAGAGCCTTCAAAGATTGCCTGCGCGGCCTTGTACTTGTGGTTCCACGGTTGATACTCGTCGTTAAAGAAGAGTTTGACGCCTTTGATGTACATCTTCCACGTAGAGTATAGTCGGGCGTCATTGATGTGTGTCAAGCGACCGACGGTAGGGGAGAAGTGGCGAGAGAATCTGATAGGCCCGTCGAACACGTACTTGTGTCGTTCAGGAAAGCGGTCTGTTGAGGGTGTACTTTCGATCTGGAGAGTGGGGGAAATGAGGTTCAGTGTAGGGCCAATCGAGTTGAAAAGGCAACTCAGACCTTGAGCCAGAATGTACCTCTATTTCTCTTGAAAATATGACCCTCAATTTCCTCCTCCTTGGCACCGGGCTGCACGTTTGTCGTGAACTTGCCGATATAGTCGTCCTTCGCTCCGTCGTCCTTGTCCAACACTTGGACCCTGAGTTCGGCGTTACTCGGCACATTCTTGACCTTCCAGAGTTCGTTCCATACGGGCTGCAGTGTGTCTGTCTTGACGGTCGAACTGCAGCACGAGTCGAAAAGTTAGTAACGCAGGGTCAGCCGCATCGGTGGACGGAACGATCAGATGTCAAACAGGGTTCGTGAACGGGGACGACGCAAGTCCTGTCCGATAAAAACGACGTAGGGCAACCGAAATGCGAAGCAAACAAAAGAAAGGACTCACACGATGGATATGTTCCCATCCAAATCAGCAATAAAATAAGGGTCCGCAGATCCCACGACATCCATCTTCGGTATCCCACTCGCACCAATAAACTGAATCGTCAAGTCGTTGTAGGTGACCTCTCCATCAAAGATTTTCTCCTCTGCGAGGTTCCGGACGTCACGGACCGCGTCCTTGCTCTTGTGAGTAGCATGCTTAGCGTGATGGGAGATGGTGGACATGACACCACGGATCCTGTGCCGAGACATCCGTTTTGGGCAGGCTTTACGGAAGAAGCGGACGGGTTGTGATGGGCGGAGGTGGCGGAAGAGTGGAGGGGAGTTGCGTGCGTTGTATAGTAAGTGTAAATCTGCGGGAGAATTATGAGCATGATCTAACGTTTTATACGAGAGGAGCGTGTGGAGGTCCGTTCAGTGGTACTTATTCCCTGGGCTAGCTTCCGAACTCAGCCCAAGGCTGTACAAGACCCCTGGGCAAACGCCCTCAAAATGCGGGAGACCGAACCGGCGGCGCAGTGCCCTCATAGAGTTCTCTGCCACCGACGTTGGCGTCCAACATTTTCATTTTGTCGTCACATTCAGCCACACACGCGGTCTTGACGTGATACACGACCAACGACAAATCCACAGGACGCTTGCCCACGTCTCCCGATATTCTGTGGACTGCAAAGCCCGACGACGGGACTTGTTTCGCATGCAGTAGCGGCTAGGGTACCCATGTGCGTCGGATCTGCGCCCCACAGCATCGAGAACCTCCAGAACTCTATCTGAGTCTACCCCTCCACTTCTGATTATTAGAACGGCTGTCGTGTCCTCTTGGCGCGACGGCTGTTCTCTGGCATTCCGGTTCTCACTGCCCCGCTCTTTCCACCGGATGTTCCATCGGGTGGGGAGTTGAAAGGTGCCCACTCGCTCGCTTGCTGGAGATGATTTCCTCCTGCAACTATCCCCCCAACATCGTTCTGCAAATATCGTCAGATCCTCCATAGTGGTAAGACGCGTATGCGGTGGGTCCCAAATATCAGGATCATCGTTGATACAGTTAACGAGTCAAAGAACAGAAAGCAAGAGTTTCGTTATCAAATTTCTGCTATATGCATGGGAGCGAAAGTGAGAAAATGAACGCATTCGTGGCTATGGTGTTCCAAAAAGTCCTGGTATTCGTGGTAGTATATTATAACGGTAATTAATTCAAGTCCACAATTCGATCGGGCCCGTTCGGTTCAGTTATTTCAAGCCACAGAGCGACTTGGCGACCTGGACACTAGTCCCATTGACCACACCCAGCCAATCGGCTTGGCCGTTGCTACGGTGCGTATTAGTAAATGAATCTGGGAGGGGAAGAATAAAAATCTACGCACGTCAACGTGTTCATGCCCCCCTTGGAAAGGTTGTAGCCGTCATCTGCATGATCGATCACCGTCACTGTGACCGTTGTGCCCTGATAGGTGACGTTCCAACAGGTACCTGATATACGGTGAGCCGCGGGCCTCGGCCACGAAGTCAAGGCTAACAGAATGGAACGAACCACAGCTTGGGGAGTTCCACCCGGCAACCGCGGAGGATCCACCGATATTTGGGAATGTCGGCAGATCCTTGAAGACCTTGTAACCTTTGGTCAGCAGACCGTTGGGTCCGTCAGAGCACGCGACCGTGGAAAGCGACTGTGGGCCATTGTCGTAAATTGGGTCCCAAGAGACGCGGGTGGCGCTAGCGACGAACGGAGCGACAAGGAGAGCGACGATGGAGATGAACTTCATGTCTGTGACTGTAGGAAAACAAGGGTGTTGTTTGCCTGAGTCTTCAGTGCTACCACATCCCTCAGCCTTTATAACCTTTGGAGCGTAATGCTCCGGATAAAAAGAGGAGTGAAACAGGAGGTGGCAGATGAAGAATGTGTTGAGGGCCCGCACATGACCCCGACGGGATCGAGCGAGCACTTAGGATCAAGGAACTCGGGGTGAGGTGGGCAAAGAAGGGGCACAGGCCAGTAGGAGCATTAGATGTCTCGGTCACTTGTTATGTCACTGGGAGGTGACTCCCTAATATCCGATGAGCCGACTGATGTCGGCTATTGCAGACTAAGCGGGGCATAGTGAAAATCCAGTAGACCACCGTATAGGCAATCCCACAAGCACAGTAGTGGTCCTAGTAGTTGCTGAACGTTGAACGTTGAATATCCAGGACACAATAAAAACCTGGGGTGTAGACAATGATCCCGGATTGATGTTTGCCAGAATGCAGAACGGCTTCCGTAAGTAATTTGAGGAAGAGGGGCATGGTTAGGGGGAACGCATCAATGTGGTGCGAAGCCTACAGTCCCCACCGAAAAACGTGTTTTGAAACACTCCGATGGCCGAACACCCGGCGAGAAAATACAACCCAGAGGGTACATTTAATTGTTCCGAGCTGGACGGAACCGTGGCCTCGTGACTGGAGGAATAAGGGGCTTTCCCAGCCCTCTCCGTAAATATCTGCGGGGAGGATCGCCCCTTGGGATGGACCGACGAGATTCGGCCCATGTGCACGATGAGGAGGGACGACAAGAACAGCGTCTGAAAAAGACAAATCCGGCATCATGTATCTGCACTAAGCGCCACCACCTGGAACACGGGACCGGCAACCCCCGCTGCCGAAAGTTGGGCTCTCATAGAGTTCCCGGGCCCACCGGTGTCACAAAGGTACCATCTTGACGTCTAACGATATAATTTTGTTGCCACATTCATCCATACACGCTTTGTGATAACCACCGACGAATCTACCGAGCCAGGCCCCTCCCCAACCGCGTTCACCCACGTCTTCTGATATTCTGTGTGCTGCGATGCGCGACGCCGATACTCGGTTTGGAGGTAGCGGCAGTCAGGGAACCAAGGTACGTTGGATCTGCACCCACAGCATTGAGAACCTTCAGGAACGACTACCGGGTCCATTTCTCTGCTGATGGTTGTTATGTAGAACGTCTGTCGTGTCTTCTTGACGCAATGGCTGTTTCCACAGTTCGACGTTCGACGTTCAGAATCTAGCGTTCTTGTTAACACTTCCGCACCTCCCAGATTCTCCGCGTTCTCATGCAAACTCCTGACGGACTCGGTTCCTATCCCGGCTCAGTCGACCAAGCGGGCGAAGGCTGATTTCCAGGGGCCAGTCGCAGAAGATCAAGAAGTCGTGCTTCGTGAACCACGGTGCCCGCCACCGAAGCATTTCCAAGATTTCTTTTGACGCCATAACGATGAGGTTCAAGCTTAAGGGGGAGGAAAACCGGATGGCCTGAGCTCAGTCCAAACTGCCACGCATGAACTCAAGTCAGCCACCACACGACGACTCTCATACCGGCACCCGAACACACGCAGCCTCCGGCACAAACACACACACCGGTAAGTAAACCTCCAAATACTCTCCCTAGCAACTATTACAAGCTTTACAGCTTCGATGTCGCGAGTACCTCCAACTTCCTCCCATGGGCTGCCCACCACCTATCTACCTCAGCGTCCGCATCGTATCCAAACAAAACGTCGTTCTCCCGCTTAACCGCCCGCAGATTATCATTCCCAGCCGATTCACGCAGCAACCCCCCTGAACTGCCACCGGAGAGTTCCAGGACCATCGCCTTGCGCATATTCTCATCTCGCTCTCTTTGCTCCGGCCCGTCTGGAAGGTGGAGGATCTGCCCGCTCAGTCGCGAGGATTCTTGTACCGACGCAGTGCGACCAAGTCGGAGACCCTGATAGGCTTCGAGGAGTGGTCCCAATTGGGAAATTCTGGAAATTCTGGAAAGAAGGTTGCCAAGCACCGCTGCGTCCTCGATTGCCATCGCAGAGCCCTGCGACTTGTATGGCTGCGATCGAATATCAACGATCACCTCAGTAGGTAAATCTGTGATATATCTTACCACCATTGGATGACATGCGTCTCCTAGAAGGATTACACGCCCAGAATCATGAACCCATTTATTAAGAGGCCCTCGATCCACCATGCGCATCCTGAGGGTCGATTGGACGAGTCCGATCAACTTGCGCACTCTACCCAAAAAGCACTGAATAAAGCTCTCCGAGAATAGGACGCTCCCTCTCACCGTGGTTCAAAGTCATCAAAGTCCCGCCTCATCTTATCTACATCTCCCTCCGTGGTCCAGGATTCTACAGACCCATCGTCTGGGTGCACCAGAGCGATATTGAATGCCTCCTTCCCCCTCTATGCAAACAACTCGTATGGTCAGCATATTTAAACTGAAAGAGGAATGATTGGCGCACGACGGGATACAGTATAACCAGACGCCCCCCAGGGGCTAACCATGCGGTCATCTGTGGGTGCTCAATGAATTCCAGCAACTCCGGATCTTGCTTCATGGGTGGGGCTGGTATAATCGCCCGATAGACCGCATCCCCCATCGGCTCCGCTGGATTTGGTTTTCCTGACACGACCCGTTGAATGTAGCTCCTTACGCCGTCTGCTCCAATGATCAAATCCGCCCTCATGACCTTTCCGGACTTGAGGGTGACGGAAGGTGACACTGGGTCAGGATTGCATCCAACGACGGGCGAATCCAGCAGGATGGTAACATGTGGGGCAGCGAGGTCGTATAGGAGTTTTCGAAGGTCTGCACGGTGGATTTGATAGAAGGGAGTACCGTACTCCTCCTCCGCTGCCTCTCCCCATCTCGTGAATCCGAGGAGTTCTCCAGTGTTGTACCTCCTAAACGAACTACCTTCCGGTTTGACGGCGACCTGATCCAAGTGCTTTCCCAACCCCCATCTTTGGAGCAGCAGGCTGGAATTAGGGCTGATTTGAATGCCGGCGCCGATATTTGTTATCGCGCGGGAGGATTCGACGACGGTCACGCGGTGGCCTGCTTGGGCGAGACAGAATGCTGCACCCAAACCGCCAATACCACAGCCAACCACGATGATGTCGAGGACGAGTGAAGCCTTTCGGGGGCCGTAGATGGACCGTTGTTTTGTTGCAACGTCAAGGGCGCCCACTGTAGCTGCGGGGGCCAGAGTCGAGGAGTTGGAGGGATACATCGTAAGGCGTAGAGGACTCCGGAGTGGAGGGAATAGCATATCGAGATGGAGAGTTTTATACCTACTGTACCATTCCGACTAACTCAGATCGTCACTGTCATCAGAAGGTCCGCCCACCGAATTTTTGGCCAGGTGTCATTGTCATCAAGGGTCCGCCGCTAGGTTTGACTTGATGTCATCAATTTTTCGAGCTCGTCCAGGACAAGTAAAACAAGGTGCAGGGCTGGCAAGCAGCAGAGCCCTGTACGGATCCACTCTGACAAAATTTACGCAGGAGACGGGGATACATGAGATGCGGATTAACGAGGAGTAGAATACAGTGCTTTGCAAAACGATAGGGTCGTCTCTCAGATAATGGGCGACTGTCCGTAAGGGTACACTGTACACACGGTTCTAGTAGGTGAATATCAAAGGGCTTACGAGGGAACTGTCACGACCCCGTCCGTTGTGTCGGATCATGGGCGGCGTAGATCTCGACTGCTGGCACCCTTCTACGGTGTCCAGAGATATCTCTAGTCTTGGGAATAGTCACCCAATGCAGCCCCACGCGGGCGCCCCGTGTCGCTGGGAAAAGTAAACGCTCTGAACCCTCATACTCTATTATCACGCTCGCTCGCTTCAAATCACATATGACATCATGGGCTACGAGTACTTGGCATATATAGTAGACCTACATGTACTTGAACACGGACAGAGTTCGGGTCATCTTTCTGAATTGAGTTCTCCCTCTCGTGTTTTGACGATCACCTTCTCACGTCGGTCGACCGGCCAAACCCGGACAACTCGATCACGTTGAGGCCGCCGTCCCATGACAGATCTAGCACGACCATTCCGGCCACTAGTAAAGCCTCCGTTCAATTCAGCCCTGGCTGGAGCAGTAACAGATGATCAATGTCTGGTTGACCGCCGGACTGGTCGAGTTGGCCAGCTCCCGAATATATTCTTGACTTCGACCTTCTGACGGCAACTTGCCATAACAACATCCCCGCAATCTTTTTCGTTTGCTCGCTCATGTCGGAACGATGCCGAGCGTGGTCCGCAGGGCACCACACAGAGAGCTGGGACATTTAATCTATGCTTCATTGCCTCCTTGAGAGGTGTGACGACACACAGAGTGGCCATAGATCTAATTGCTGGCATTGGTCGACTTTCCTCGTGCGTTCCGAACGACACACTTTACAACTTCGATGTCGCAAGTACCTCCAACTTCTTCCCATGAGCTGCCCACCATGTATCTACCTCAGCGTCCGCATCGTATCCGAAAAAAGCGTCGGTCTCTGCCCTACCCACCCGCCGACTCTGATTCCCAGCCGGTTCACACAGCGACCCCCTTGAACTGCCACCGGAGAGCTCCAGGTCCATCGCCTTGCGCATACCCTCATCTCGCTCTCTTTGTTCTGGCCCATCTGGAAGGTGGAGGATCTGCCCGCTCAGTCTCGAGGATTCTTGTACCGATGCAGTGCGACCAAGCCGGAGACCCTGGTATGTCTTGAGGAGCGGTTCCAATTGGGAAATTCTGGAAATTCTGGAAAGAAGGTTGCCAAGCACCGCTGCGTCTTCGATCGCCATCGCAGAGCCCTGCGACTTGTATGGCTACGGTCGAGCATCAGCGATCACCTCGGTAGGTAAATCCGTGATATATCTTACCACCATCGGATGGCATGCGTCTCCTAGAAGGATCACACGTCCAGAGTCATGAACCCATTTATTAAGGGGCTTCCGATCCACCATGCGCGTCCTGAGGGTCGATTGGACGAGTCCGGTCAACTTGCGCACTCTGCCAAAAAAGCACTGAATAAAGCTCTCCGAGAATAGGACGCTCCTCACCGTGGCTCAAAGTCACTAAAGTCCCGCCTCATCTTATCTACATCTCCCTCTGCGGTCCAGGATTCTACAGACCCATCGTCCGGATGCACCAGAGCGATATTGAATGCCTCCTTCCCCCTCTACGCAAACGACCCGTATTGTCAGTATACTGGAACTGAAAAGAGAATGATCGGCGCACGACAGGATACAGCGTAACCAGACGCCCCCCAGGAGCTAGCCATATAGTCGTCTGTGGGTGCTCAATGAACTCTCGCAACTCCGGATCTTGCTTCATGAGCGAGGTTGGTATGATCGCCCGATAGACCGCATCCCCCATTGGCCCCGCGGGATTCTGTTTCCCTGACACGATCTGTTGAATGTAGCTCCTCACGCCGTCTGCTCCGATGATCAAATCCGCCCTCATGACCTTTCCGGACTTGAGGGTAACGGAAGGTGACGCTGGGTCAGGATCGCATCCAACGACGGGCGAATCCAGCAGGATGGTAATGTGTGGGGCGGCGAGGTCGTATATGAGCTTGCGAAGGTCTGCACGGTGGATTTGATAGAAGGGAGTGCCGTGCTCCTTCTCGGCAGCTTCTCCCCATTTCGTGAATCCGAGGAGCTCCCCAGTGTTGTACCTCCTGAACGAATTACCTTCCGGTTTGACGGCGACCTGATCCAAGTGCTTTCCCAAACCCCATCTTCGGAGCAGCCGGCTGGAATTAGGGTTGATTTGAATGCCTGCGCCGATATCCCTGATGGCAGGGGACGATTCGACGATGGTTACGCGGTGGCCTGCTTGGGCGAGACAGAATGCAGCACCCAAACCACCAATACCACAACCGACCACGATGATATCGAGGATGAGTGAAGCCTTTCGGGAACCGTAGATGGACTGTCGTTTCGTTGCAACGTCGAGGGTGCCTACTGTAGCTGCGGAGGCCAGAGTTGAGATGTTGGAGGGAGACATCGTAAGGCGTAGAGGGCTCCAGAGTGGAGGGAGTAGGATATCGAGGTGGAGAGTTTTATACCTACTGTACCATTCCGACCAACTCGGATTGCCACTGTCATCAGGGGGTCCGCCTGCCGAATTTTTAGCCAGGTGTCATTGTCATCAAGGGTCCGCTGCTAGATTTGACTTGATGTCATCAATTTTTCGAGCTCATCCAGGGCAGGTAGGATGGGGTGCAGGGCCAGAAAGCCGCGGAGCGCGGTACGGGTCCACTCTGACAAATATTACGCAGGAGACGGGGGTACATGGGATGCGGATTAGCGAGTAGTAGAGTACAGTGCATTGCAAAGCGATAGAGTCGTCCCTCAGATAATGCAGTCCCACACCCCCGTGTCGAGTTGGGAAAAATAAACACTCTGAACCCTTACATTCTATTATCACGCTCGCTCACTTTAGATCACATATAATATCATGGACTACGGTTACTTGGTATATATAGTAGACCTACATGTACTAGATACTCCAGGGACACGAACAAAGTTCGGTCATCTTTCTGAATTGAGTTCTCCCCGCGTCTCGACGATCACCTTCTCACGTCGACTGACCGGCCAAACCCGGCCAGCTCGATCACTGCGTCAAGGTCAGGGCCGTCCCACAGAGCACGACCACTCCGACCACTAAAACTTCCGGTCAATTCAGCCCTGGCTGGGGCGATAACAGATGATCAATGTCTGGTTGACCGCCGGACTGGTCGTGTTGGCCAGCTCCCGAATCTATTATTGGCTTCGAGCTTCTGACGGCAACTTGCCGTAACAACATCCCCGCAATCTTTCTCGTTTGCTTGCTCATGTCGGAACAATGCCGAGCGTGGTCCGCAGGGCACTGCAGAGAGAGAGAGAGAGCTGGGAGATTTAAACGATACAGTGACCATAGATCTAATCTCCGGCATTGGTCAACTTTTTTTGTGCGTTCCGAACGGCACGCTTTACAACTTGGGTGTCTCAAGGGGCTCCAACTTCTTCCCATGAACTGCCCACCATTTATCTACCTCAACGTCCGCATCGTATCCGAAAAAAGCGTCGGTCTCTGCCCTACCCGCCCAAAGACTCCGATTCCCAGCCGGTTCACGCAGCGATCCCCCTGAACTGCCACCGGAGAGCTCCAGGGCCATCGCTTTGCGCATATTCTCGTCTCGCTCTCTTTGCTCTGGCCCGTCTGGAAGGTGGAAGAAACCCTTGGTCAATCGCGAGGATTTTTGTACCGCCGCAGTGCGACAGAGCCGGAGATCCTGATAGGCTTCGAGGAGTGATCCCAATTGAGAAATGTGGGAAATTCTCGAAAGGAGGTTGCCAAGCACCGCTGCGTCTTCGATTGCCATCGCAGCCCCTTGCGCTTTGTATGGCTACGAACGAATATCGATGATCATCCCAGTAGGTAAGTCTGTGATATATCTTACCACCATCGGATGACATGCGTCCCCTAGAAGGACTACACGTCCAGAGTCATGAATCCATTTATTCAGAGGCTTCCGATCCACCACGCGCATCCTGAGGGTCGACTGGACAAGTCCGATCAACTTGTGCACTCTACCCGGAAGTATTGAATAAAGTTCCCCGAGAATAGGATGCTCCTTCTCACCGTGGCTCAAAGTCATCAAAGTCCTGCCTCATCTTATCTACATCTCCCTCTGCAGTCCATGATTCTACGGACCCACCATCTGGGTGCCCCAGAACGAGATTAAATTCCTCTTTCCTCCTCTATGCAGACAGCTCGTTATCAGTATGTTGAAGCTGGAAGGGAGGTGACTGACGTACGACAGGATATGCGACCACATGCCTCCCGGGGGCCAGCCATACAGTCATCTGCGGCTGCTCAATGAACTCTCGCAACTCCGGATCTTCCATCATGAGTGACGTGGGTATAACTGTCCGATAGGCCGCATCTCCCATCGGCTCCGCTGGATTCGATTTCCCTGACACGACCCGTTGAATGTAACTCTTCACCCCGTCCACACCAACGATCAAATCCGCCTTCATGACCTTTCTGGACTTGAGAGTGACCGAAGGTGACGCTGGGTCGGGATTGCATCCAACGACGGCCGAATCCAATAGGATGGTAGCGTGCGGGGCAACGAGATCATATAGAAGTTTTTGAAGGTCGGCACGATGGATTTGATAGAACGGGGCGCCATACTCCTTCTCCGTAGCCTCTCCCCATCTCGTGAATCCCAGGAGTTCGCCAGTCTTATAACTCCTGAAAGAAATACCTTCTGGGTTGACGGCGACCTGATCCAAGTGCTTTCCCAAGCCCCACCTTCGGAGCAGCCGGCTGGAATTAGGATTGCTTTGAATGCCTGCGCCGATGTCCCTGATGGTGGGGGACGATTCGACGATGGTTACACGGTGGCCTGCTTGGGCGAGACAGAATGCAGCACTCAAACCGCCAATACCACCACCGACCACGATGATGTCGAGGATAAGAGAAGCCTTTCGGGGACCGTAGATAGACTGTTGTTTCGTTGCAACGTCAAGGGCGCCTACTGTAGCTGCGGGGACCAGAGTCGAGGAGTCGGAGGGAGACATCGTAAAACGTAAAGAACTCCAGGGCGGAAACGACGTGCCAAGATGAAGTTGTTTTATATCCTGGAATTCCTTGGCGCCTAGTCTTATTACTGTAGCTTAGAAGGCGGGGTTCATTGGGCAACCAACCATAAAGTCCATGCCCCGACCCGGTAGAGTGACTTGGGCGTCTACAACCCGGGAAGCCTTCCCCTTAAGTTCAAGGGGTCATACAGCCACTCCCTGGTAACGGAGCTTGTTGTTCATGTAACAAGATTATCCCATCGTCACTGCACCACACCGATGGTTAGTATCGAGTGGCCAAGAAGAGAACGCTCGTTCGTACAATTACCAGACAGTATGATTCAAGGCGAAAAAGATATGTGCCAGAGCCTGTCAGAGTTTAGGGTTGACGTTGTCAGACTCGCGTTCGAGGCGAGCGTTGAAGCAACCAACCACACCCATCGGCCTCGTGATGAAGAGGGACAAAGCGAAGGACGCGGAAGTCGACTTTTAAACTTTTTTTCTTTCGAACGGCATACTTTACAATTTCGGTGTCTCAAGTGCCTCCAGCTCCCTCCCACGAGCTGCCCACCACCTATCTACCTCATCGTCCGCATCATATCCAAACATAATATCATTCTCCGATTTAGCCGCCTGCCGATTCTGATTCCCAGCCGATTCACGCAGCGACCCCCCTGAATTGTCACCGGAGGATTGTGAGGTCATCGCCTTGAGTAAACCTTCATCTCGCTCTCTTTGCTCCGGCCCATCTGGAAGGTGGAAGAAACGCTTGCTTAGTCGCGAGGTTTTTTGTACCGCCGCAGTGCGACCGAGCCGGAGATCCTGATAGGCTTCGAGGAGTGGTCCCAATTGAGAAATGTGGGAAATTCTCGAAAGGAGGTTGCCAAGCACCGCTGCGTCTTCGATTGCCATCGCAGCGCCCTGTGACTTGTATGGCTGCGATCGAATATCAGCGATCACCCCAGTAGGTAAATCCATGATATATCTTACCACCATCGGATGACACGCATCTCCTAGAAGGATTACACGCCCAGAATCGTGAATCCATTTACTCAGAGGCTTCCGATCCAGCAAGCGCATCCTGAGGGTCGACTGGACGAGTCCAAGCAGTTTGCGCGCTCTGCCCGGAAGTGTTGAACAAAGCTCCCCGAGAATGGTGCGGTACTTCTCACCGTGGCTCAAAGTCATCAAAGTCCCGCCTCATCTTATCTGCATCCCCTTCTGCGGTCCATGATTCTACGGACCCATCATCTGGGTGTATCAGAACGAGGTTAAATTCCTCCTTCCCCCTCTATACAAACGACCCGTATTGTCAGCATATTGAAACTAGAAGAGGGGTGATTGACGCACGACAGGATATGCGACCATGTGCCTCCCCGGGGCCAGCCATACAGTCATCTGCGGCTTATCAATGAACTCCCGCAGTTCTGGATCTTGCTTCATGAGTGAGGCCGGTATGATCGCCCGATAGGCCGCATCTCCCATTGGCTCCGCTGGATTCGATTTCCCTGACACGACCTGCTGAATGTAACTCTTCACCCCGTCCGCTCCAACGATCAGATCTGCCTTCATGACCTTTCCGGACTCGAGGGTGACCGAAGATGACGCTGGGTCCGGATTGCATTCAACGACGGACGAATCCGGAAAGATGGTAACGTGCGGGGCAACGAGGTCGTATAGAAGTTTGTGAAGGTCGGCGCGGTGGGTTTGGTAGAAGGGAGCACCGTACTCCTTCTCCGTAGCCTCTCCCCACCTCGTAAATCCGAGGAGCTCGCCAGTCTTGTACCTCCTGAGCGAAAGACCTTCTGGTTGGACGGCGACTTGATCCAAGTGCTCCCTCAACCCCCATCTTCGGAGTAGCCGGCTGGCATTAGGGCCGTTTTGGATACCCGCGCCAATTCCCCTTATTACGGGGGAGGATTCGACAATGGTCACGCGGTGACCTGCTTGGGACAGACAGAATGCAGCCCCCAAGCCGCCGATACCGCAACCGACCACGATGATATCGAGGACGAGGGAAGCCTTTCGAGATCCGTAAATGGACTGTGGATTCAATGCAACGTCGGGAGCGTCTACCCCGGCGGTGGTGGCCGGAGTCAAGGGGTATCCATCGCCCGACACATGGTCGTCCGGAGGATTCGAGGAACCGGAGAGAGACATCGTGCAAGGGTGAAGGACCCCAGAGTGGAGGGAACGGCATGCCGAGATGGAGTGTTTTATACCCAGGAACCCACTTGTGCCTAATCTTATTCCCGTACCCACAGGAGAGGGGGTGGAATTCATCAGGCAACTAAGCATAAACCCACGTTCCAACCTGGTGGGATGGCCGGGGCGCCTACAGCCCAAAAAGTCGTCCCCTTCCAATGAGTCGTACAGCCACTCCCCAATGATGGAGCTTGTTGCTCATGCAACGTCGCGTTACGAGGTACAAGGATCATCTGATCGAAGATGTATTCATCAGGAACGGGGTCTGGTATCGGAGTTTCAGCAGGCAGGGTATGTCTCCGCAGTGAAAGTGTCGACCTCACCTCTGGCGGTGGAGAGGTAACCTCACCGTCGACTATACCACCCCGATGGTTAATATCGAGTAGCCAAGAAGAGAACAGTCGTTCACGATCGTCAGGCAGTGTGATTCAAGACAATTGAAAGGACGCGTACCAAAGCCTGTTGATGTCTAGGATTGACGTTGTCGGACTCGTGTCCAAGGCGAGCAACCAGCAAACTGTACCTATTGGTCCGGAGATGAAGCTGGGGACAAAAAAAGATCCAGACGACGGTATTAGACGACTTTCAAGCTTTTCGATCAACTTCATCGAGCGCGGACACGTTCAAACAGCACGTTCGAGCAGATAGTATACCCCTCCATCGAGACGCGTTGACACATTAGAGAGCCTCGGGGTCGCGGGCCACTGATCCATCTATCATATGTCAGGTACTAAAATTCAACATCGCGCCTCGCAGGGGCACAACCAAGGTTCGATAACAGATCCGAAGCTTATTGAAAGGCTTACCCCTCGTGTCTTGCACGTGCCGCTGAAACCCGCGACGGGGACCTTTCCCTTCTACCTCACAAAGAATGGAACTCATTACATACGCGACGGTCTTCCTTGCCTCCAGGTTGACAACAACTACGTACAAGAAGATCATACTCGTGTATTGCGTACGGACCCAGCTACTGCATGGTCTCCGTGCAAAAACAAAAAGACCGAGCAGAGACGGGCAACAAGCA
>Ga0307513_10006196_pt1 | contig 15679 bp, 16 predicted proteins | sample 15_EM_MG_FD_202174 | JGI IMG/M metagenome (GOLD analysis project Ga0307513, IMG submission 202174) | Populus trichocarpa ectomycorrhiza microbial communities from riparian zone in the Pacific Northwest, United States - 15_EM | ecosystem: Host-associated > Plants > Roots > Unclassified | place... | reverse complement strand
TATATAAACACCCAGGGGAGCTATAAAAAGTTATGTGCTTCTTCTTACACCTCGCTCCTTGGCTGCTTCCTGTGGCGGGGAATCTGATATTCTCTGGAAGATAAAAAAAAGTAAAAAACTTAATAGCTGTACTTGGGGGGTTTTTTAATTGAAATAATTGTGAGAAATATCCATATTATGCAATATTGCTCAACTACTTGATTTCTATTCCTGTGGTTGTGATGCTTTTTAATTTGTCAAAAAACTGTTCGTGTTACTATACCGTGAGATAGAGAAACTAATGTGGCTGTGATGAATGTTTTAATATAGTCCTGACTCCTGAATTTGTTTTTTTCTATGTTCTTTTAGGAGAATGGCAGAATTGTAAAAACCGGTGATATTTCCATAGCAAAGACACTTGAGAAGGAAGGTTACAAAGCAATCTCTGCCTCTTAACTGCTGGCCAACAGGTACTTGCTCTCGCACTTGAATATCTGCTTTTTATTCACTGGGTTAACCACAAGTTGTCATGTAAGGAGAAACGGAGACTAGAACATTTTTTCATTGGGATAAGCATGACCAATCATGTGAGGAGAAATGGAGTAGAATGTTCTATATTTCTCAGGTGTCAAACTATGCAAAACTTGGTGTCCTTTTACCTGGTACACATGGATTTAATGGATTTTATTAGGAAGAATATTGGGACAGCTTTTGTTGCTGGGACATAAGAAAACTGCAAGATTTGCATCCATGCTCTTTATAAGTGCAGGGATCTCCTGTATAGAATTAGTAGGTGGCCGGTGCACACGTCTATTTCTTAATTCTCTTTCATTTCAATTCTTCTCTGAATTGTATTTGTTCAGACGCTGATTTCAACTTGAAAGCAGCTCTCTGCTTTCTTGTGCTCCTGCTATCTTGTGCTCCTAGTCTGAATAATAATATTTCCTTGTCATATTTTGTATGGCCGCACAGTAGCATTGGCGTGAAGAGAAAATACTGGATGCTAGATTAAATGTTGATTACTGTTGAAAGATGCCTCAGGTATGCCCGCTCAAACATGCTGACTTAGATTCTGACTGGCTTCTTGATGAAACAAAAGGGAGTGAGAACAGATAAAATAGAAGATGATGAGTATCAAAGGCCTCTAAGGGGTTTGAAGATCCCTTAGAGGCCATGGCTTAGTTTCTTTCCAGGAAAAAGGAGGGGGGATTTTGAAACGACATGCTAAATAATTTCATCGTTTCTTTTCATTTAGAATAGGTTAGTCAGAAGCAACAAACAGTCCTTGCTTGATGAAAGAAGAAAAAAGAAAGCACAGCTCATCATATGATTCAGTATTAGTTGATGTTTTATTGGCTACTCATTCTTGCAGGTCCATTTTTTGACAAGAAGGATTATGATGTAATTCCTCTCGAAGAATGGCATTGTTTGTACAAAAATTTGCAGACCCTGTCATCAAATGATAAGTTTTTGGATTCTTTGAAATTCATAATCTTTCATCTTAATTTGAATCATGTCTAGCATTCCACTTGGCCACCTTCCTCTCTGGAGCACTGCTTTTGTTTTTGGTTCTCTGTAATTCACATGAATAATCCATGTTATGGGTTCAACTGAATTTTTTTCTCTCCTGTTAACCCCTTCATTCAAATAATCCATCATTAGCACCCTTCATTCAATTAATCCGCCATAAACCTCCTCATTCAAGGTTTTTCAATTGATTTATTGAAACCTTTCTTCGTTCTGGAATGCGTGACTGGTTATCCGACATTCAACGTCAATGCATCCATGGAGGAAAAACAAAGGGATTTGGGAAGTACAGGGAATATACATGTCAATAAAAGCCTGGTGGATTTTGCAAATAGTCTGAATTGTGGGTCAATTGTGGCCTGATTGGTCAAGACCTTCAAGTCAGTTTCCTGGCTATCCGTGTTTCTTGACGAAGACTTGTTATTTTTTTCAAATTGTTTCTCAAAAATATTTACAGCATCTTTAGCGTAGTTTGGGATCTAAGAAGACTTGTCTTGGAGTTGATCATGATCATGCCACGTGCTTGACGGATTTGGATAGTCTATGATTTAGATTGAATATTATCAAAATAAATAAATATAAAAATTAACGATTATGTAATGTTATCTTATAATCCACCAAATTATGATCATTCAAATTAATTCTAATATTTTATAGTTGAGAAATTTGAAGAAAAAACTCAATCCCCGCCCAATAAGTGATTTTTGATGGAATGCAAGATTTTAGTTGTTTTATAAAATATTTTTATTAGAAAATATTTTAAAATAATTTTATTATTATGTTAAAAATTATTTTTAATATCAGCGTACTAAAATAATTAAAAAATATAAAAAAATTAATTTTAAAAAAAATCAAAATTTTGCCAAATTTTTTTTTGAAACACAATACCAAAGATAAAATCAATATACAAGAAATTACTACCATATCAATAATTACAATTCAATTCCACTTATCACGAGAAAAACAAAACCAAACCATCTTTGTAGAAATCTATGAACCAATTAATTATTCTATTCCTTTTTTTACTATTCCTCTAAGCAAACAATACTATTTCAAGTAATATATATTTTCTTAAATTATTTTAAAGTGAATTTAAAAAAATCTAATAAATTACTGGTCCTAATATTTAAATTCATAAAATTAAAAATAAAAATAAATAACAATTTTTTTATTAACGTTAATATCCGTGCCAGCTTGCACGCATCTCGATTAATTCTACGAGCCCTGAAGTTAACGACTATATAAGCTTTTAGTGACTATTATAGTAGTAATTACATGGTTCCAACTTGAAATCACAAGAAAAACAAATTTTTTAGTCCCAATGTTTTACCATTGAACCATTTACTAAATAATGAAGAGAAAAAACAATTTTAATCACTCACGGGAGATGAACCTCTTAATAAGAAAATTAGAAGGAAAAATAAAAATAATCACCAAAACATTTAATTTTTCATTCTTACCCATGCAAAGTACCGTCTCGCAATGCACTACGTTTTTTACTTGTTACCTATAAATGATCACAAATTACCAATATTGAACCTTTTCTCGTACTAGAACAGTAAACCCCTCTTCCTCTCTCTCTCTCTCTCTCCTTCTCCCCCCCTCCTTTTTCTACACCAATCCCCCCCCCCTCTCTCTCTGAACTACTCACTTTACACTCCTCTCTGATTCCTCCATCCATGACTCTCATGACTCCTCCTCCGTTAAATGTAATTGCTAAATCTCCCACTCATCCTCGCTTATCTTTTCCACTTTAATTTCGATTTTTGAATCAGTTAGGTTTTTTTGTTTTTTTCAATTTTGTTTAATCTTAGTGTTTGATTTTTAATTTGTGCTGCCCGTCGTTAGCTCTCTAGGGTCTCGATTAACAGATCCAAAGCTCTCACATTGACTTTTGTTCTCTGTAGCAACAAGAAGACGACGAGATGTTGGTCCCACAAACTGAATTTGCTGATGGACCTCAGCCAATGGAAGGTGCCCTTATTTTTCTGTTTGGTGCCTGAGAAAATTGTTTATTTCTTTATTGGTTTGAATTATTTTCTTTGATGCTTTCTTTTTACATGGTTTACTGAGCTAATATGAAAGCAAAGGCTACGTATTTTTTAGGATCGAAGTATGATTTTTAATGCATCGTTATTTTTTTTTTATTATGACTGGATAATTGGGTTTTTGCTTGTGTTTGATGGGAATTTCTTTTTTCTGGGATCTGCAAGGGAAGTTTTGGTTTTGGATTATTTTTATTTTTATGGTGGTTAATTTTTTGTAGTAGCACAAGCCGAAACTGCAACAGCAGTTGATGCACAGTCGGTGGATGATCCACCATCTGCTAGGTTTACATGGACGATTGATAATTTTTCGAGGCTAAATGCTAAGAAGCTCTACTCTGATGTTTTTGTTGTTGGAGGCTACAAGTGGTGCGTGGATCATTTCTTTTCTTTTTATTGGACAATATGATGTATTCTTCTTATTTGTGGTGTTTGGTGCCTGCTTTTGATTATTGAATGTTCTGCGTGATTGGCTGTCAGGCGGATATTGATTTTTCCAAAGGGTAACAATGTGGATCATTTATCCATGTATCTAGATGTTGCTGATTCAGCAACTTTGCCATATGGCTGGAGTCGATATGCGCAGTTTAGCTTGACTGTTATCAATCAACTTCATCAAAAGTACTCAATTCGGAAAGGTATTCGCTCACTACTGGTGCACTTGAACTGATCTTTTCTCCTTCAAAAACATTTTATCAATATCCTGGTGCTAAGAGTATCTTGACAGTTCCATTTAACTTTGGTTGGTGCATGTGTGCATGCATGTTTGTGTGTAATCACACAATACTATATCAACGGGACATAACCTGCCATAACCATCGTGATAGACAAATCAGTTTGTTCCTAAGCAATCATTATATTAGTTATCTTTTTGTTTATGCTTTTCTTTTAAGGTTTCTTCTCAATTTTTTGCCGTGGTATTTGCGGAGTAGTCCTCCTGGATCATTGACGAGTTTATTTGATATAAAATTAGTTGTCAAAAAATGAGCTCTACTTGTATCATATTTGTGTCTGATACTGTTTGCTCCACGTACATGTCTGGTCATGTGTGATAAACTCTCAGGGTTCATCTGGAATGAAACCTGGAAGTCTTGTCCATTAGATATGATGGTGGAAAACATGGGAGGGCTGCTTAAACTGATTTTGGTGTACATTGGTGATTCAAGCATGAGTAACTGTAACTGCAACTACAAATGCTTAAGGAATACAATCGCTTGGCGAGGGGGCATTTCATGTGTTTTAACTAGATAGGGGGCATTCTTGTTCACGTTGCCACTATGGCTAATAGCTATCTTGTATGTTGAAATTCTTACCATTTTATATTGAAGACAAAGAGATCAAGACATAATATATGAAGGAGAAGAAATGTTACTTGGTTCCTTTAAATATGAACCTTGGATTTTGTTGACATTGGTATGGTGATTAATTGGTCAGACACATGTAATATGCTGTCCAGAAGAAACATGGACTTTGTAGTTTCCTCGGCATTGGTAAAGTATGCAATAGTGCTGGGTTAGGTGCAGTCTAAATGTAATCTGGTATGTGGAAAATGGAGATTTACCTAGTAACAGCTTGAACAAATCCATTATTGATTGTTTTTCCTGAAAGAAATGAACATATATGCATATTTTCCTATGACGTAGGCAAAATTAACTGAATGCATGGTCATGACTTTCCTTTATTTCATTATCAGACACGCAGCACCAGTTCAATGCACGTGAGAGTGATTGGGGATTCACTTCATTCATGCCTCTTGGGGAATTGTATGACCCTGGGAGAGGGTATCTTGTAAATGACACGTGTGTGGTTGAAGCTGATGTTGCTGTTCGTAAGGTCATTGATTACTGGTCACATGATTCGAAGAAGGAGACCGGTTATGTTGGTCTAAAGAACCAAGGAGCTACATGCTACATGAACTCTCTCCTTCAGACGCTGTATCATATTCCTTATTTCAGAAAGGTTTATTGTATTCTACTTTTTGTAATTCGAACTATTGAAATTATGAAGAATTTCTTAAAAAAAAAAAATTATTGAAATTATGCACAAGCCTCTTCATGTGAGATGTTAATTGCAGGCTGTATATCATATGCCAACAACTGAGAATGATATCCCATCAGGGAGCATTCCTCTGGCTTTGCAGAGTTTGTTTTATAAACTTCAATACAGTGACACTAGCGTAGCTACAAAAGAGTTGACAAAGTCTTTTGGCTGGGATACATATGACTCTTTCATGCAGCATGATGTCCAAGAACTTAATAGGGTTCTGTGTGAAAAGCTTGAAGATAAAATGAAGGTACAGGGTGTTTAATAGTCTTAGGATATGTTTGTTCATTGCTAAAATGTGGGTGAAGGACTACTGGATTCATATTCATTTTGGTTTACTGTCACAGGGAACTGTTGTGGAGGGCACTATACAACAGCTATTTGAAGGGCACCATATGAATTATATTGAATGCATCAATGTTGACTATAAGTCGACAAGAAAGGAGTCATTTTATGGTACAGATTTTGGTTACAGCGGATAATAGTAAATTATCCGAGATTCATCTTGTGGACCTCATGGAATTTTATATATATATATATATATAATTGTAGATCTTCAGCTTGATGTCAAAGGCTGTCGGGATGTTTATGCTTCTTTTGATAAGTATGTGGAGGTGGAACGTCTTGAAGGTGACAATAAATATCATGCTGAACAACATGGATTACAGGTGACATGCATTTTAAACTCTGGAACTTGAAGCTTTTGCATATTTTAACTTCTTTGGAAGTGCATTTAAATGAAATGCTGCAAATGCCTTTAGTTTTTGCATGGTTTGCTCTTTGACAAATGTTTTATGATGTGCTCTGCTTTTGGATGTTTTCAGGATGCTAGAAAGGGTGTCCTATTCATTGACTTCCCCCCAGTTCTCCAACTTCAACTTAAAAGGTTCGAGTATGATTTTATGCGGGATACAATGGTGAAGGTTAGTAATTGACTGGAATTATTTCTTTTATGAAATGCACATGGTTTGCTTTTTTTTTTTTTCCATTATACCATTTGTATTTTCTATTCTCATGCAATAAATTCCAATTATATGATTCTTAGGATGTACAACACAAGTTCTCTTATTGTTTGGTGGTCCTTTTATGTGTTTGACTGATGATTGTAGAAAGTGCCTTGCTTATTTCACTTATTTATGCAGATAAATGATCGCTATGAGTTCCCTTTGCAACTTGATCTTGATAGAGAGAATGGGAAATATTTATCACCAGAGGCTGACCGCAGTGTCCGCAATCTATACACCCTTCACAGGTATCAACTTTCCCATTGTATCTGGTTGCACTTATCATTCTCTGGCTCTTATGACAAGATAGAACCTTTACCATGCCTTATTTATTTATGATATGTATTCGTGCAATTTGGTTTACGGTATCAATCACTATTCTTTCTTTCTTTCTTTCCTTTTTTGCAGTGTTTTGGTTCACAGTGGTGGTGTGCATGGTGGACACTACTATGCTTATATCAGACCAACTCTCTCAGATCAGTGGTATGCAATCTGTTAATTGAGGCTGGTTTCAGCAATCTATATATATCCTTGCTTTTATATTATTTCTTTTTAAACTTATCAGCATGGTTCTACTGACTGAAATGCTTGTGAAGGAAATGAGTGTCTTGAGCTAATCTTTTTTCCCATTCCATACCATCTTGGTTTTGTTGAAAAATTCTTGATGAAACTCTATGAGATCACTTAAGTATCTGGTTTCTAGTTGGTGTATATCCTTTTCTTAAACTTGGCTCCACCACTCTTTCATCTCACTGGCATGCTTGAACTTGGGTATTTATGCCTTTTCTTTTAAGCATATTCTCAAGCAGCATCTTTGCTGTGTACTATATGAGTTCTACTGATCTGTTTTTGCATTGAACTTGGGCTGTCTGATTGTGTCTTTCATCTCACAGCTTAAAACTCATGGCATGTAGGTTCAAATTTGATGATGAGCGGGTGACCAAAGAGGATATCAAAAGGGCATTAGAGGAGCAGTATGGTGGTGAGGAAGAGGTAAGATTTTCCAGCATACCTGTTAATTTCCATTTACTTTCAGTTCATTCATATAATCTTTGTGCTCCTTGTTTCTGTCAAACAGTTACCACAGACAAATCCTGGCTTCAACAACTCTCCCTTCAAGTTTACAAAGTACTCAAATGCTTATATGCTTGTGTATATTCGTGAAAGTGACAAGGAAAAAATAATCTGTAATGTGGACGAGAAGGACATTGCAGAGCACCTCAGGGTGAGATGTTGATTATTTTTTTGTTCCTATAAAATTGTGTTTCCATGTTCTATTTTACAAACAATGCTTTGGCCATGCACTTCAAATATCTCATTTCAGATAAGATTGAAGAAAGAACAGGAGGAAAAGGAGCAAAAGAGAAAGGAAAAAGCGGAGGCGCACTTGTACACCATAATAAAGGTTGCGTCTCTCCCTCTCTCACGCACAAACACATGCCAATTGCCCTGATGCATGCATGAATTCAATGCTGTGCTTTATGTTTGCTGGTATATCATAGGATCTATATTTTTTGGAAAAATAAGTTACTGATTCAGTTATTCTGTGCCTTTAGGTTGCACGCAGTGAGGATCTACTTGAACAGATTGGCAAGGATGTATATTTTGATCTTGTGGACCATGACAAAGTACGAAGTTTCCGTATCCAGAAACAGATAACCTTCAACCTTTTCAAGGTACATCATTTTTCTTTGTTAATCCATATTTGGAAATTGTGGCTTCATTTTCATTTTTGCAGCCATGTTGATGTCTTATATCCCAATCCACAATTTTAACATATTGACATACATCCACAAGTTAGTCCTCAAGCTTGAAGACAGTTGCACCAAAGGTGTTATTGTCTTGCATATTGTTAAATTTTCAACCATACAATTGAGTGCTCAAACATGCTGACAGCTGCACCAAAGGTACTGTCATCTGGAATATTGTTGAATTTCAAATCATATAACGAAGTGAGTGGGTTCATTCTGGGGAGCAGTCACTTCATAAAGCACACTTTTTTTCTTGATTTCCCCTCCTATGCCCCTGCTTCAAATTGAGTTATAGTTGGATAATGGACTATGCTGTGTGTCAATGCTCAATGGTGGGAATATCAACTTTGATTCTGTAATGGAGCTTCCAACCTAAAAGTTTAAACCAGCACAGCTGTATGCACACAATACAGCCTATATGGGGTCATACCAATACCAAGTTTCATTATCAACCAACATTGGATCCCATGTATTAGTAATTCTTCCTTGAATCTTCTTCTTTGTGACAGTCTTCTTCACTATCTCTTTTATGGTACAAAAGTTGCTCGTATCTTATTTTCTATTGTTTTCTTAGTAATATTCTTATGACTATGAATTCTTATTGTATATTTATTTTGGTCTTTCTAATTGATGGTCTTCCAATTTATTTTCACAGGAAGAAGTTGCTAAAGAATTTGGTATACCAGTGCAACTTCAACGTTTTTGGCTGTGGGCAAAGCGACAAAATCATACATACCGTCCAAATCGGCCACTGACTCCTCAGGAGGAAGCACAGTCTGTAAGTAGAGATTGATTACATCCTCATGCTTGGTCATTGCTAAATATGTACGTGTGCTATTGCATACATCTTGATTCTCTGGGTAATTATGTGAACAGACATGCTAATATAGATGACCCTTCCATTAACATGAAATTTTGTGTGACTTCGGAAATCTGTAGAAGTTTATGCACTTCTGATTGGTTTAGACCCATGCAAATTTAAATGTGTGCTTATGGTAGTGTTAGCTTTAGGGGGCACTTGTCCATTTTGTTTTCATAATGACTGGAGGCATTGTAGGTTGGACAATTGAGAGAGGTTTCTAATAAGGCAAATAACGCGGAGCTAAAGCTGTTTCTGGAAGCAGAAATTGGACAGGTTTGTTATATGCTTTATCCTTTTCCATCGATTCCTTTTTAATGATTTTCAGGTTTATTTTGATGAATGTTATTTGATCTCTTACTATAACTTATCTCTGTGATGATCCAGGATTTGCGACCTGTTCCTCCACCTGAGAAGACTAAAGATGATATCCTTCTTTTCTTTAAACTTTATGATCCATCGAAGGAGGAACTCCGGTATTCCCACGTACACTTTACTTTTGTTAGGAATTGCAGCCAGTTACTGTTGCTGAACTTCTTTGATGACAGGTATGTAGGGAGGCTGTTTGTAAAGGGTAGCGGCAAGCCGTTGGAGATCCTGACGAAACTAAATGAAATCGCTGGCTTTGCTCCTGACCAGGAGATTGAACTTTACGAGGCTAGTCATTACATTTAGTTTGTAGTCCAACACTATTCTGATTTTTAAGGGATCAAAATTTAGTTTCAGTAAATATCTCTCTCCTGTTTTCTTTCAGGAAATAAAGTTTGAACCTAATGTCATGTGCGAACACATTGACAAGAGGCTCACTTTTCGTTCTAGTCAGGTACTTAAAATCAACTTCTTAATGCAAAGTTCTTGTGAATAAATTCATCTTCAGCAAATTACTTTATGTCTACAACTTGGTACCTCCTGGATATTTTGGCAGCTTGAAGATGGAGATATTGTTTGCTATCAGAAACCCCCTCCAATGGGAAGTGACGAACAGTGCCGCTACCCTGATGTGCCTTCCTTCCTTGAGTACATGCACAATCGCCAGGTATACTATGATTTGATAAGAGATTGAATTCTCTATACTGTTGAGCAGAACATTTTGCTGTTGAAAAGTTTTTGATTTCTGTCCTACCATGGCTTGGTAGTTTTCATTCTAATAGCTGGATGCTTGGTATTGGTATAATGGCACATTTACAACCTGGAAAAGAGTCCCGGGTAACTGGCTTTACCCGGCAGGTCTGCAATTTTCATTCTTTCCAGTGAATGGAATGCAAAAAGAACAGAAAAGAAAAAAGAAACCATAACCAAAACATGACTTTAGCTATTGTTCTGCAATATTAAATTATAAGAATAAAAAAGAATAGAAATAGTAATAAAACTTGTTTAGAAAATTTCTGATGATTTTTTAATTTTGAGACCCCCCCCCCGGTTCTTTCAAGATCTGTAATTGAATTAAAGCAAAAAAAATGACAAGATCTTTTGGACAATAGGTCCACTTCAATATGCAGAGAACATATTATTGAAGGCAAGTGGAAGGTCACAAGCTAGAAGAATGAAAGTCCAAAACCATTAACAAGAACAGTTTCAGGCATTGAATACAGAATTAGCAAAGAATCTGAATGAAGATAACATAACTCGGCATAGAAAACCTAACTCAACTAGATACAGTTATAAGAAATCAAATGGAGAAAAATCCAAATGCTGAAACAAGTCAGTAGTAGTACCCATCAAATTCCATTTTCTATCTTGCAGTATAACTTAGAAATAGTGAATGGGTTGATGATGAGACCTAAGTGAGAGATCACTGATGTGAGAGAACAGTTGATGTGAACTGAAATATAAGTGATGGAGAATTGCTTTGTTTCTAGAGCTCAGTTATTTTTGGGATTTTGCTTTTATTTGGGAAGCAAAAGAATGCAATTTAGTTCTATTTTTTTTTATATCCAGTTTTATGGTTGACCTGCCAGGTCTTGACTGGGTTTCACCAGGATACCTTGCTGGGTCTCTAAAAACCCTGCCAGGTCACCTGGGTTTGGCCTGGTGAAAGAATAGAAACCTGAATTGGTCCTTGGCAGTCACCTGGTTCATATCTAACAGGCCTGGCTAGTTTAGACAACAATGGTTCAAACTATGTTATCATGAGCTGTCATTTTCTAGAAATACTAATACTACCATAATGTATATTTTGTATTCTGCTACATTAGTTTTATATTTCCTGATCCATAGGTTGTTCGTTTTCGATCTTTGGAGAAATCGAAAGAGGATGAATTCTGTCTTGAGCTGTAAGTGAATTTAACCTGGAATGTGACTAATTGGTTGAAGTCTTTATTGTGTTTGCTTATACTCTTTCCTATTTCAGTTCAAAGCTCCACACTTATGATGATGTTGCGGAAAGAGTAGCTCACCATCTTGGCTTGGATGACCCATCCAAAATTAGGCTTACATCTCATAATTGTTACTCCCAGCAACCTAAACCCCAGCCCATCAAATTCCGAGGAGTGGATCATTTGTCTGATATGCTGGTGCACTACAATCAGGTATACCATAGAATTTTAGATCTCTGCCAGTTGTTTTTTCATCTCTCTGTTATAATGCCTGATTTTTTGTTTGTTTTGCTTGATAGACATCTGATATTCTATACTATGAAGTATTAGACATCCCTCTACCAGAATTGCAAGGCCTTAAAACATTAAAAGTTGCTTTTCATCATGCTACTAAGGATGAGGTTAGTGCAGATGATGAAACATTAGTTTTCTTAGTGCAATTACTTTGTGTATTATAATTTTTGGGCTTCATGGAACCTCTCATGATCTCAGGTAGTGATTCATACCATTAGATTGCCAAAACAGAGCACTGTAGGTGATGTCATTAATGACCTTAAGGCAAAGGTAAATTGTTGCAACTCTCTCTGGACAAAAGGAAGTTTTTAACCCACCTCTCTTTTGCACCTTTTCTGCTGGATTTATTTCATAATTTGTGTGGAAGTTGCACTTACTGATGCGAATACCAATCTCATTCTCAATTGCTTCTTTTGCCCCTTGTGCATTTCTTTTTGGACTAAGCATATCACCATGTTCCTTATTTTGGAATAGGTGGAGCTGTCTCATCCTAGTGCTGAACTTAGATTGCTTGAGGTTTTCTATCACAAGATCTACAAGGTATCATATTTACCTGTAATTTTTGTGTACTTTGAAAAGTATCAATTATAAAGATTAGTTGTTTGTCCTCTGAAGCAAGGGTCCTGTGTTGTGTTATGCTTTTTTTCCTTTGTTTTTTCTGTTTAGAAATAAGCAAGCTCTGTTGTAAATGGATGAAATATTTTAAATAATTTAGTGATAGAATTATGTGGGATTCTTTACGTTATAGGTAAAATGTATTTGCAAATTCATTCCCTTTGTATCAGACTTGAATCATATGCATGTGCATATTAGAATATGTTTTTACATGTGTCATGGATGGTAAATGATCTACTTAAATCAAATAATATGAAGAAAAAACCTACATTAGCTCACGTCAATTTCATTTATGATGGTTCCAGAATTTTGTTTTCAACCAAATATTTCATGGATTAATGACTTATGGGTTGCAATTAGATGTTCACGAGTATAATGCTTAAACCTCAAGGGAGAGTTGGTTTATGAGAAGTCCAGATCTATGCAAAAGCTAAAAGTCCTCTTACCATGAACATATTCATCAGCTTTATATTTGCAGCTCCTAGGAAACACCAAGGGAGTTTGAATGGGCGTGCATGTTCTTTTAACCTGTTATGTCAACTTTTCTATCTTTGCAGTATTTTTACTCATTAGGCCACTTCATCTTTTCAGATCTTTCCACACAATGAAAAAATCGAGAACATTAATGATCAATACTGGACACTACGTGCAGAGGAGGTAAGCTATCCCATCGTGGGTGAAATTGAATTGTAAATATCTGTAAGCTAGATGCATTGAGCATCTGGCTGTTGGTACTTCGTAGCTGACCATTCAGTTTGACATGGAGTTATGAATTGCTTAAGCCTGCACCCCCCCTCATATTCCATCTCATGCATTGCTCATATTCCATCTCATGCATTGCTCATATTCCATCTTATGCTTTGCTCAAGTTTTAAAGTAACCCCTGCAGAAAGATTTATATGTTTTATCATTCATTCGCTTTCGATTTTCCTTTATACTTAAATTCTCCTAATGCGGGTCCACCAAATAGTTTGTTAGCTAGTTTAGCTTTTGTTTTTAATTTGTCTCACAACTGTTCAAGATTGAAATTTTCTTTCATGTTGTTCTGTAGAACCTTGGAATAGAAAGGTAGAAATGGGATAAATGAGTCCTTGTTTGTCAAATGTGATGTAGGAAAACTTTGGTGAAAGAGGATAAAATTGAACAAATCTCTCAGACCTTTTTTCGGCTCTCATGTTTTGAACTAATTTTCTTCTTGTTTAGTCTCTGTACTTGTTTGCATATCCCTTGATATGATTCATTGATGGATTCCATTAATCATGCATCTATATTGTGCCACATTGCCTTAGGTTCCTGAAGAAGAGAAAAACCTTGCTCCTCACGATCGCTTGATTCATGTCTATCATTTCATGAAAGACACAACTCAAAACCAGGTGGTAAGTATATTTAAATTTTATTTCCAACTGCCTTTTGGTTGGCACTTTGTTTAAGTGTTTCTTCTCCTATGGCAGTTATCAATTATTTCCATGTTTGGATGGTCAAGTTATATATGCTTCTGGTATATCTTTTTCAACACTTGTTGTGGTTTATATTTAACAGCAGGTTCAGAATTTTGGAGAACCATTTTTCCTGGTCATTCACGAGGGTGAGACTTTGACTGAAGTCAAAATGCGCATACAGAAAAAATTGCAGGTTCCCGATGAAGAATTTTCAAAGGTATTCTTTTAATGCCAAAACAATCATTGGACCACACAATATGATAGACCAGTTGCAATGTTCAAGGTGTTCCAGTCTTGAGACAATATTTCACCATGTTTCGTATTAACAAGATTAGCTTTTTGTAGATACAAACTTTTGGTATCTTTATTTCTAATATTTGTTTGCTTTGTTTTTGTTCTTTTGTTCTTGTTCTTGTTCTTTTTTTTTTTTTGTGCAGTGGAAGTTTGCTTTTTTGTCTCTAGGTCGCCCTGAGTACCTTCAAGATTCAGACATCGTGTCCAGCCGTTTTCAGGTCTCTCTCTCTCACATGTGCTCGTGCGCACACACACCCGCTCAACCACACACATGCCTGTCTGCCATTTTTCATGGGCACTGACATGACAACTTTTCTGACAATTTCTTACTCTTCCATTTTCTGTTTGATCAGAGAAGGGATGTTTATGGTGCTTGGGAGCAGTATCTTGGATTGGAGCATTCTGACAATGCTCCTAAAAGGTCATATGCTGCTAATCAGGTATGTGCTGTCATTAAGCTTATAGGCAAGGTTATTGGTCAAGCTAAAAAAATGATTTTTGATAATTGAATTATTAACGGCAGATAATGGTTTTAAGCACCACCAATAAAGTGCATTGTCATGTATATAGATGATAATGAATTCTATTCTGTCTCAAAAGCTTTGTGGTGACCTTGCCTTCATTTTACAGAATCGTCATACATTTGAGAAGCCGGTAAAAATCTACAACTAGGAAGCAATGAGGAAGCGAAACTAGTGCATCAGCTGAATCAAAGAGCGTGATTCCCCTACAAACTGTTGCAAAATGGACCAAGGAAGAAACAAGCTTGCAACCAGAGCAAAATAGTGGTTTTGATAGATGTGTAATTCTTTCATGTAGGGAGAGGGTGAACTCATGGCATAAAAACATGTTCCCTCAATAGTTTTGACCTCTCTCTCTCTTCTTTCGGTGAAGTAGATGACATTTGATCCTTAAAATCCCATTGTAATCTAGTACATAAGATTTTGTTGTGGGGGATGTATAGGGGGGTATAGGTGTGTGTTTTTAAATTATTTTGTCTTTCCTTTTGCAAGCATCCTTCTGTGGATTTGCCTAGATGTATTAGAGAATCATTAGAGCCTCCTTGAGGCGCATGTATAATGTGCTGTTTGTCTGCTTGTTCTGTGCTTCCCTGAAGCTGTGCAATTGAAACAAACGCCGTATCTCTTCGAGTCCACCCTCACTTTCTTCTTCTTTACCTTTGATTGCTATGTGGTCGTCTTTCTACTATGTTGATGACACTTGTAGCTTCATTGCCCCTTCAATTTGAATTCCAATTTATGACATCTATCCATTCATGGCTGCAGCCTGCAAACATTTATTAGCTCCGCTTTTTTGTTTTCTTATAAGAGTTATTTTTAACCTAGACCGGCAATGTTTTAAAGTAGTGCATTAAAACGTGTTCCCTCAAAAAAAAAAAAAAAAAAAAAAACCCCGTTAAAGTGTCATTTTCTGTGCTGGTGTGCACGGTTGGGTAATTACTGAATATTGATTGTGCATAGCTGTGAAATCCACTTTTGCCACCTACCTCTTTG
>Ga0307513_10006195_pt1 | contig 15680 bp, 13 predicted proteins | sample 15_EM_MG_FD_202174 | JGI IMG/M metagenome (GOLD analysis project Ga0307513, IMG submission 202174) | Populus trichocarpa ectomycorrhiza microbial communities from riparian zone in the Pacific Northwest, United States - 15_EM | ecosystem: Host-associated > Plants > Roots > Unclassified | place... | reverse complement strand
TTGCGACGAGGAGGAGAAGGGCTGACCAGGTAGATACCCTCTCGTTACGGAAACCATCGTCTTGCCATATTGTATCGCTTCCGTCAGGAATTACTCTGTAAGAAGGGTCGAGATGGTGGTGGCAAATGACAGGCGTCTTCGATATAATGTGTGCGAAAGGAGGCAGAGGCAGAGGGCATGTAGAGTGCGGTAATGATATCCGGCAGCGAAACATGAGTGTGAGAGAGCCGACGTGGAGGCGGTGATCATAAGACTATCTTCGACACAGCCCAGTAATTCAGTAAACTGTAATTCCAGTTGGACCTAGACAGTGCGAATTCCAAATTGGCCTCGTAAAGGATATAGTCGACTATTGGACAACAAGACGCAGGCCCTGTGGGAAATAAAGACCGTGAGTGACGACGAAATGGCAGGAGGAAGGGAACAGTGCAAGCGCTAAAGATAGAAAAAGGTTGGAAAAAGGCGAACGAAGAAACAATTGGCCATACTTGGCTCTCTGCGCGTCGCACAGGAGATCCAGCAATATGCAGAAACAAACCAAGAAACTCACCTGCACACCGCTGACACAAAACTCAGCCGCACGTTCGCTCTCGCGACTCCAGAACAGCATTCAGCGTGGTGAAGCGCGGTGCAACTTGAAGGCTCGGACTCGGAAAAATGATATGCATCAGCCTCTGAACCAAACAAGAGTTGGTGACGTCACAACTATGTTCCGTGCCTTTTCTTTGCGTTCATGTCGTTGGCGTGAGTTCTTTCCGTTCTTATGTCAGATAACTTTGGTATTCATGGGATAGCATCACAATTCCACGAAATGGGAACCCCCTGGTCGATGTCGACTCGACCACATTCAATATATTACTCACAAGAAGGTAACCTCCCATTGACAACGCTCGGGTTGAACTGTGATATGGCATACCCGGCGAGGAATTCGTCGTGAGTTTCCGTGGTTTCTAATTCGAACAGGAGTCCGAACCTTCGAATCTAGACGGGCGACATCTGCCACGACAGTACTCACCCCTCATATCACCCTTTATTTCACCGTCTTTCTCCCTTTGCATGCCGACCTTTCTCTACAGCTTCGAGTCAGTGGCCTTGACTCAGGCGAGTTACATCGTTGAACCAACACCATTCGCTGGACTCACAAGGGATCTTTGAAGTTGCACCGGTTCTATCGTTGTTTCATTCAGCAGCATTCCCGTCCGCTCTGAGCTTCCAACAACCCGCCCTGGATCAAACACAGTTTTTGCACGCCGTCCACTTAGAAATGAAGCACGCCTACAGTTTGGACTTGGAGGATAGCGGTTTTCATCCCCTCAGTGAGTCTCCCCGTTCTTTACCTCTGGTGCAATCTAGTTAATTGTCGATCCCTCTGTTCAGAGCACTCCTCGTCGATCGCTTCCATAACTCACGCCCCTGTCTATCTACCAGCCATCCAAGCATATATTTTCTCGTGCACGAGTACACATTCGTTGGGCAACAGGATCAACTTAGGTGATTTCGCTCTGCATTTTTGGTCGATTCCGCGCCCTGCTGTCTACCCTCCGTCCCTCTCAATCCTCAAAACATGCCGGACCCCAATGGGGCCTTTTCCTCCAACGATAATGGAATTGTGTCTTTCTCTGGGATATAGGAGAGTACTCTGTGGGGAGATGGGGGGTTTAATGAGGGAAGCCCACTGACCATGTAAACGAACTTGCTATTAGTCGTTTGCCAACCGAGCGGCTTCGCTAATAAAGCGCTCCCTGCCCATCACCGTCTGCTCCTCCCAACTCGGCGTCCTCGGATCGACTTCGGTACAGCAGCTTGAGCGAAACAACTGGTATGATCAAAGGGGACTTCGGTAAACCGAACGAAAAGCTCCCTTTGCCGCTGAAGTCTCTCTGTCTGACATTCAAGGGGTACGCATCGCCGCTATTGAAGGTGTGAGGATCGGTTACGGCGAGGAGGAAAAGGACTGACCGAGTAAATACCCGCTCACCATCGGCTCCTTTTGGTGAACCAACCCCTTGCAATGACCCACCTCTTCTCCTAATGGTTCGAGAATGGCCGTGGCAAATAACAGGCCTCTTCGTTATCGTATATGCAAATGGAGGGAGGGAAAGGACGCGTAAAGTGCAACGACGATATCTGGGAGCGAAGCATGAGTCAACAAGGTAGAAGAGCCGTCGCGAGGCGGGTGATCGTAGACATGCCAGTGTAGAACCTATCTTCGACTCACCACCAATTCAAGTTGGACCAAGAAGCCGTGGCCATCAGTGTCCGAATTCCAACGTAGCCGACTAGTACTACATGACAAGGATAATAGAGGTCCGCGCTGCGGGCAATAGAGACCATGAATGACAACGAGATGACAGAGAAAGAAAGGAAGAGCCAGAGAGAAACGCAACAATTCCTAAACGACAACCCATGTTAATACTTACATTTCGAACCACAGCTTTCCCAAAGGGTTTTGATGCACCTGGTACTGATGCCTTTCACTAGTAGTACTGTTCATAAACGGTCTATCGAGGTTAATTTCTTAAGTTACCCTTAGTCTCTTGTAGGCGTAGATAGATGTCAAATTGTAACAATTGTAACAACCTATTCTCGTGACTGATGTGGGGAACAATGTGCGTCAGCCTCTGAACCAAACACGAGCTGGTGATGTCAGAATTCCAAAGTTCTCCATTTGAACCCCCTCTTTTCCCCCTGCCCGACGACATCCAATATAAGCATCACTCATAATCCCATCCCCGCTGACACAAATTCTTCCGTTAAACTCGAAGATAGCGGTGTGAACCGGCCATCCGTCGAAAACGACAGATATACTTGAGTGACAGGAAATCCAGCGACGAGTTTGTCGTTCATTCGTTGCATGTTTTTTTTTTCCCAGCCCTCAACTTCTCTTTGTTTCTCTCCCGAGTCTTTCTACTAAGAATCCTGCATTAATTTCACTCAAATCAGATGAATCCATCCCCAACCTTTGTGAGGGTTAGACGCTTGAGAGTGTCAAGCCAAATCGTCGGGTGTGTGCGAAAGCAAGGCATCTCCAAGTTGGTGACAAAATGGATCATTACTGATCCTCGTAGTTAGATGTATTCCGATATATCACCATTTCGGTACTCAGTGATGCAGGAAAATATTTATTCGTTAAGGAAGAGTAGTGCTACCTCATCCCTTGTACATGGGGAGAGCAGCGGCAGCGCCATTGGGACAGCCCCGCTATGGACAGAAATCTAAGTCAAATAGTTGAGAAGTCCCTGGAGATGACCGGTCGTTGCCTAGATTCTCCGATGAAGCTACAGAGATTAAGGAGACCAGATAGCACCAAGAAAAGAGACTGCCGACAAGATAAGAGACTGCCGAAACTACTAGGCTGTATCGCGATTGGCATCTTCCCATGGGATGCGGAAACCCCCATCACTTCTGTCCGAGATGTTGGGAACCTGTAATCTTCGTGTTGGAAGAACTTTCCTTATAAATATAAGTACCATCCAAAATAGTGAGAATCAATGATATGCGGGTGCGTGTGCATGTGAGGGTATGAGGTGAAACAACCTTGGATTTACAAACAACAAAGACAGGTTGGTTCAGTAGCAACGCCAACATGCACCATCCTAGTATCTGAAAGATATATCTTTCCAGAGTATATGTACCTCTCAGAGGTGTCCAAAGAGTAAATATGAATATGATTGGGTAGCGAATAATGTAGGGTCATCAGTACTACTGAGGGGATCAATCCACCAGTAATGAACGTGTGACCGTAAACGTGAACAGGGTGTATACGTACAGGTTGGTCGACAGTTCGCATGATTGGTTGGTTTTCATCCTCGTCACTGTCCGCCCTCTTTCGTGCTCGCGATTTAGTGGTGGGCCGGGTCACGGTTCAAACGTTCACTTAACGTTCACTCTTCGCCTCCCTTAACGCTGCATACCACGTCCTTGATCACATATCTCTTTTCTGGGCATTGTGACTCATATCCTCCAACATCACGAACACCGCCTACCCCATGAACTTGTTGTAGGCTTAAACGACCATACGAATTCCCAGTTGTCCATGGAAATCATTGGGAAATCAGGTAATGGTACATAGTTAGAGATGACAGCTTGAATATCACCTTTTGGATCAGTAATTTCGACACTGCCGTGGATAGATCATTTATTAGACCGCTGTAGGTACTGTATGATCGGGCCCTACAATAGATATCAGATGTGGAGGTGATATTCTTAGTTATGACACCTGCCCATGGACAATGCCACACTTGAACGTTGATCAGCCCGGACGCTATTCTATCAACACGCACAACATCAACCCAAGGCCCGAGAAGATGCTGATGCCAACCTGGCGAGCTGTGTATATCCCAACCATATGAGCTAGAACAACGGAACGGGATTAAAAATAGTTGCACACCTGATGGTTTGAATCGGGTTAATCTTCCCGCACTCTTGATTCTGATAAAGCCCACCATGAAGCATCTTGTCGTATGGACATTCCCCTTGTTTCGTCTTTTTTCCTTTCGTTCGGGTCGGACCACCTCTAAGCACATTGAACCTCGAGAATAATTCACTGGCATGATAGGCCCAGGGAATTACTTGCCAGTGGCCTCCTGGACCCTCGCATTATTTGCGAGGAGACTAGTGACAGTCCGTTTTCCAACTTCTTCCAGTGTTGCGTTTCACTGATCTGACCACCCCACTGGCAGAATTTTACAGGTCAGGTCTGCTATTGGAGAAGAAATTGAGCTCTTCTGACTATCGCGACAGTCATAGCATATACAATGTTCCTTTGGGACTACGTCCTTACTTTCGAAATGGAGGTTAATCTCGTTTGGAAATCAAAGTGGAATTCAATGAAGGGGCTATACTTTTTTCAACGCTACCTGCCGTTTGTTGAGATCATTTCTCTTGTTATCGCTGGTCAGTCTGATGTGGTTTCCTGTCTTCTTCCTACGCTCAACTTTTTTTTTATAAAAAAAAGACAATATCGGGGAGGAGACTGTGTGTTGGAGGATACATTACGCTAACTCAGGTTCGTAAAATTGACCCGCCCTACTTTGATCTGAAGCAGATGGGACTTATTTTATGTCCAGCATTGATGCTCATTGGGATTTCTGCATCCGAGAGCAAGTACAGCCTACACTCCCTGTTCCTAATCGTATTCATTGATATCTAACAGTGATCCTCACACTGAGGACATGGGCCGTGTGGAATCGGAACCGGCGATTGACCATTATTCTTCCAGTCCTTTACACCCTTTTTTTTTGCGCTCCAAGTTTCACCATCCTGGCCCGATGGTTTAATTCCATCACATGTAAGTGGAAATTTCTTAATGGATGACCTATTGCATGGTAGTTCATGACATGCCATATCCAGATTTCAAGGGGTGTTTCATGATGCACACCAGCCAAGACGATGTTTTTCTCTGGGCGCTATTACTTTTCTGGGACGCTCGTAAGTGTGAATGTGCTATTCAATGTGGTTCCTCCTCCGATTGACAAGGTCTGTAGTATTGCTGATGTTGATGCTGGTACCTGCCATCCGAGCGTGTACGAAATCCCGGTTTTGTCAAGTCATTTAGTGCATACTCATATTCTCAATTATTAGACAGAGATGGGGCAAACAGCACTCTAACAAAAGCGGTGTATCGTGACGGTAAGATGCTGCCACTGGGATATAGCTGGTGACAGGCCCGCTGAACCTTTGACATAGGCATTATTTATTATATATATCTCTTTGGTAGGTCTTGTATTGGGAAAGAACAGAGGATTTTGATCATTTGCAACGTTTTGCCAGTCCTCTCGTGCATTAATATCATTGTTGTTAAAACCCTTCCCGTGAGTTGAGCGGAGTTCCCTTTAGCCTTTCCCAGAGTTTCTAATCAATATTGGATTACCATGGCTAGCAACAATCCCACGTGCTCTTGTCAAGGCAAGTGGTGAATGTGTAATTTCAAATAAACGCATACTCACGCAACCTAGGGTGGAGCGAATGGTCCATGCAGTGCTCACAAGTCGCGTAGTCCTTCATATTCGTGCCCGGGCAGGAGAAAGCCCTGTTTGGTCGGACGGACTGACGGAACTGAACGTAATTCGTTTTCATGGAAGTGGGACTGACTCTTGAGTCTTCAATCATCGATCTATCCATCTCAAAATCACAATGTCGACCACAAACATTATATTCCCACCTTAAATCTTCTCCCATAATTTTTTTTTCCGGTACTTGTATTTAACGGCAAGGCGAAATACCATTATCATGGACAGGTTACAATAAATTCCGTGTTTAGTCATCCGGAGGAAACCACAATCTCTCAATCACCAGAGCGGAATATGTTTGTCCGAACAAGCTAGCAGAGACACGTCAGCGAAGGAGGTCAAGAGCGTAAATGAGGCAAAGTGAATTCCTCATCTCCGTTGTCCTCTCCCCCGCTTCCCAGCGTCCTCTTCCTTTCTTCATACCACCATCTCACGAATGCGGCGCTGGGCCCAATGGGTAAGTACTCCTCTTTCATCCAGTCAATCGATATCAGCGGGCTAGGCGGTACAGAGTATCGAAATCGTCACCTTGCCACCCGATGGTGGACAAATGATATAGCCAGCACACACTCATCAACCTCGATACTGCGGGGTGGCTGTTGAGAGAGAAGCGACGCAGCGATGTGGGCTCCGGTGATGTGGGCTTCGGTAGGTAGTCATTGGCGTAATTAGAGCTCGTCTTCAGGCCACCGTACTAACCACCGCTTTCCTGCTTCGACTCACTGGTCGAGATAATCAGTACAACACTACCGTTAACGAATGCACTGGGAATTCAGTAGCTCCTCCTGAGATCCCCCTTGTCAATACTGTCTCTTGCCCCTCCTCCTCGAACGTTCCAGTCTCCTCCGTTGCCTTACGGCCGGATTCTCGTCTATATTGCAGTCTCCTCCATGTCGGGTGGCCTGTGTTGGGACTACGGGCTATACATATCGTCACATCATCTCTAGCGCCACGTCTTCGCGGGCAGGGGTTGTCGTCGGAGTTATAAAAATTGTATGAGGGACGTTCAGAGGTTCAAGAACGCATGGGCAGGGTATCGGCACAAGTTCCGCCATTCAAGTATCTGTCCTTCTGGCCCAGGAGACCGAAACGAACATGAGTCGCTGAGTATGCGTTCTCGTCGTCGTGTGGAATGGAGGAAGGGATATACCAATAGGAAACATCCATCTGCGTTAGCAGGTTCCGATAACTCGCGGTGTTGTTGTCGCAACTTCTTCGTGTCAAGGAGCCCCACCAGAAGGTAAGGCGCTGCCGCTATTGGATAAGTGTGAGGATAGCGTATCAACGACAGAACTAACACTGACCACGTACGCATCATCCCACTGCTGCTCTCCATCGTAACCCTTTCCTCTCCATCCATACCTCTCATTCATGCCCAGGCCTCTGGACCATGATACGCTATCATCGAGATAGATGGGCCTCACGGCATCGCGGGTAAAGGGCATTCGAGTGGGTATCCAGTCGTTGCGGGCAAGTGCAGGTTAAGCCGCATGGAGCATCGAGATCGCTAGCGGAACATGACTAGCGGAGTGAACGTCGCCGCCCAAAGGCAGTCCTATTCGCCACGTAGAAGGGATAGGGAGGCCGGCTTGTTTCCCGCTCGCTAAGGCTAATGAGATTGTGGCTTCATGTAGGATACGCGTACGTACTTGGTGAGATAGGGTGACTCGATAAGGCAAAACCACTGACCATCTGAACGAATCCCACTAGTTGTTCACCAACAAAGGGACTTCGTCATCCGGGTGCTCTCTGCCCACATTCTGCTTCTAATTCTGCGTACCCGGGCCAACTTCATCACGGCGGGGTGGATTTTGAGAGGGAATCAACAGGGCGGTTGGGCGCGGGTGAAAGGGATTTTGATAAACCGAAGGACGATTTCCCTTCTACAAGTGAAATCTCTGTCTGGAATCCAAAGGGTACCATTTCTCACTGTTGAAGGCGTGAGGATCGACTGCGACAAGGAGGAGAAAGACTGACCAGGTAGATACCCCCTCGTTGCGGAAACCATCCCTCTTGCCATGTTGCACCGATTCTGTCAAAGATTCCTCTGTAAGAAGGGTCGAGATGGTGATGGCTAATAACAGGTGTCTTCGATGTGATATAATCGAATGGAGGCAGAGGGAAAGGGCATGTAGAGTGCGGTGATGATATCCGGGAGCCAAACATGAGTCGTCGAGGTGGAAGAGCCGACATGGGGGCAGTGATCGTAAAATGTAGAGATTGTCTTCGACGTGCGCCAGTAAATCTAGACAGTACGAATTCCAACTTGGCCCCATAAAGGATATAGTCGACTACTGGACGCAGGCCGTAATTCAAAGAAGCTGTGGCCACCAGTGCGAATTCCAATCTGGCCTCGTAGAGGATATAAATGACTACTGCGCAATAAGAGATAAGAGAGGCAGGTCCTGTGGGCAATAAAGACCGTGAGTGACGGCGAAATGGCAGGAGAATGGAGAGGACTAGAGATAGAAAAGCGCGAACAAGGAAACAGCTGGGCCCGGGCATACCCAGCTCTCTGAGCGTCGCACACGACCCAGGCGTCATAAAAAAGAAGCTCACCTGCAGGCTGCCGCCACAAAACGGTCAAAACCCAGCCACATGTTCGCTCTCGCGATTGTGGATGTGGCGGTGGAAAAAGGCGCATCAGCCTCCGAACCAAACAAGGGCCGGTGACGTCAGAACCGTGTTCCATGCCTTTTTCTTTGCTTTCATGTCGTTGGTGTGAGTTCTTTCCGTTCTTATGTTGGATAACTTTGATATCCATGGATATCATCACAAATAGGAACCCCCTGGTCGACGTCGACTCGACGACATTCGATATCTTATTCACAAGCTAGAGCCCTCCCCGCTGACCAGTGACCACGCTTGGGTTGAACTGACCAGTCTTTGGTATGGCATACCGGCGAGGAATTAGTCATGCGTTCTGCAGGGTTTGTTTTCAACAAGAGTCCGGACCGTCGAATATAGAAGGGCGGCATCTGCCACAAATCACCCTTCCTTTCATCCCCTTGCGTACCAAGTCCTCTCTCTAGCTTCGACTCAGCAACCTTGACTCAGGTAAGTTACATCGTTGAACCCACACCATTCCCCTGAGTCACTAGGGATATTTAGTGCAGCCGCTCTCTCGTTGTTTCATTCAGCAACATTCCCGTCCGAACTTCGGAACTTCCAACAACCCTGGATCGAACACGTTTGTTGCGCTACCAGCTACTTAGAAATGAAGCACGCCTATAATTTGGACTCCGGAGATACTGATTTTCGTCCCCTCAGTTAGTCGTCGCCTTCTTTGCCTCTGGTGTAATCTGGTTCCATGTCAATCCCTCTATTCAGAGCAATCTTCGTCAATCACCTTTCATAGGCCACCTCCCGCCTATCGCTTACCCATCGCAACATCCTCTACCTCGTGCACAAGCGCTCATTTCTTGGGCAACAAGATCAGCGTAGGTCATTTCGCTCTGCACTTTTGATCAATTTCATGCCTATTTCTCTACCCCCCCTGTCATTCCTCCATACTTGCTGGGCCCCAATGGAGGAAATGAAGGAACGAACCGACCGGATGTACATGGCTACTCACATACATTCTCATCCATCCCCCATGAATTACGTTTCTGGAGAATAAATTGGAATGTTCCTTTGCTCGCTAGGTGCGTTGGGCCGGTTTGATTCCTGCGTTTCGCTTTGCATCTGCGTATTATCCGGCATACAGTCACGCTTGATGGGGGTTGTTTTGTAGCGATGGGTGATGCTCCCTCAACCCTCTCTCGATATGTATCGTATCGATATCTTCTGGCATATTCGTTCCTGCAGGTTTATTGTCATTCCGCACCTCCCTCCCCCTCCTTATGCCAATCCTCTCTAACACCACCCTCGTGCTGCACCCTGATCGATGATGCGACTTTTGGGAATACGACGAGGGTTTAATGTCTTTTTGGTTGATTTCTTCCTTGTTTTCTTTCCGTTCCGGAAATTCGCTCTTGCGCCGGTTCCGCTCTCCCTGAACTTTCAAACCGCCTCATTGTCCCATGACGCAGTCCCCATTGGTCTTACTATCTCTTTCAAGCGACTGTCTTTGACGAGTTTAAAAACTGCAACTATACGAAATGTGGAACCGTACGTAATGTCTTTGCAGGTACCGTTAGAGCAGTGATATGAGGTGTATGGAGCTATTGCCATGAGTTCTGTGCGACATGGGCGAGGGTATCCGAGTGGATGTAAGTTTAATGTTCTACTCGCCACCATAAGATAATGCCTTACTAATTAAATCGATTATCCCTCCCATTTAGGCCGCACGAAATGTCGAAGTGGCCAGACACGGCTCATTGAACATGACTAACGAGTGGAATACGTATATCAACGCTCAATGGCGCTCCTGTTCATTGAGGGCCTAAGATATTTCTATTTCTTTTACGTGAAAAAGAAAGTTGTCCTGGTGAGAAGGGAAAAGCTCAGAGCTGGGAAAAGATAACGGCTGATAACGGAGTGATAAAGTTGTTTTGCTGGGAACACAGCCACTGTCTGATGACATTGACATGCAGTGCAAACTCCTGTGCGATAGATTAAAATCGGCAGGCAGAACAGCCTCGAAATTCCCACAGGGTGGGTGATCCTGTTTGGCGTAATGTCAAAGCATCTGTACCTTCCTTTTCTCACAACAACTTCACCCACGTCGATATCATGTTTTCGCATTCCACCAATCATACCATACATGGATGCACATTTCAAGTATACCATCATGGCGCTACAATAGGTATGAGTGAGGGTCGATAACAAAAACGGAGAATATCTGATGGCTGTCACATAGGTGGATTCGAACATCTCCAAAAAGCAGTCGCTTCCAGCGCTTTTCATAATTCCGGAGATATGGTCGATCAACCGAAATGCCATCCCAATACCCGAACTGCCGTTATCAACAAAATCATGGATTGGATTCTGGGACTTGGTGTGGATGATCAGAACGCTGTGATCCTCTGGATGTATGGCCCTGCTGGAGCTGGAAAGTCCGCCATCGGACATGACATCGCTCGCCGTTGCGATTTAGAGAAGCTTCTCCTCGCCGGCTTCTTCTTCTCTCGTTCCGATTCAACACGCAGTAACGCCAAATCCTTCATCGCTACGATCGCCTACCAAATCGCCATCAATATCCCCGGGACGCGGGAGAAGATTGTTGCTACCATTGAGCACGACCCTCTCATCTTCACTCGCTCCCTTGAAGCCCAACTCGCTTCCCTCATTGTCGAGCCTCTTTGTGAGCCGCTCGAGGGAGGATATTTCAATGCACCGACCTCACGATGTCTGATTATCATTGATGGTCTCGATGAGTGCGACACTCCGGCCGTGCAATGCAGCATCCTTCAAGTTATCTCACTCCTCTTTCACGAGTACCACCTCCCCCTCCTCATTCTTGTCGCCAGCAGACCAGAGAGCCATATCACCCACTCTTTCACTACCGGATCCCTTCCCGAAATTCATACCACACTAGCATTGGACGACACATATAAACCGGATGTTGACATACGGCGCTTTCTGACTGATAACTTTAGGCAGATTAAAGACACTCACCGCATGAGTGGCTACTTGGATCCCTCCTGGCCTTCTGTCGACGTAATTGAAGGACTTGTCAAAAAGTCCTCTGGACAATTCATATTCGCATCGACTGTGGTGAAATATGTCTCGTCGATCCGCCATCAACCTGCAGACCGCCTGGATGTCGTACTCGGAATCCGACCCCCCCGTCATGCTCGCGAGATGCCTTTCGGCGAACTAGATGCGTTATACATGCATATTTTTACTTCTGTTGAGGATATAGAAACAATACTTCTTATCCTTGGCTTTTATCTGCTCCCCAGGCCTGGTTTTGCCCCCAAATTGGGCATAGGAGAGCTTGAACATTTTTTTCTTCTGAGCAAAGGTTACATTGAGATGTTACTTGGTGATCTTAGCTCACTTGTCGTCATTTCCGATTTCGAGCGAATTCAGCTTCTCCATGCCTCTCTTGGAGATTTCCTTCTAGATCCAGCTCGGTCAAAAGAATTTTATATTAATCTTTCAGATATTCACACCGTGTGTATGCTCCGATGCTTCCACCATATTAAACAATGTACGTTCCCATATTTTCCTTCAAAAGAAGTTGCTGCATACCTTCCTTTAACAGGCTCGACCTCCAATGCTCTCGAAAATCACATTGCATACGCTGGCTCCGAACTAATATGGCACTGCAAAAACACGCCACCATCCGCGTCTTCGCAACTCTGGGAAGAAATTATCAACTTTCCCCTTCATCATCCTGATTCTTACTTCGGAAACACTAAGCCCTGGATCCATTTATTTTTCGAAGTTCCTCGATTTCTGAAATTCATCAAGACCCTGGTGTGTCCCAGATTCTTTGCTTGCTCGCTTCATCCAATATATTGAATGCATGGGACAGACCTGTGGTGGTGTTGATCAAGTTTACAATCAAAGGCTCAGAGAGGTTCTCGATTTCTTTAGTTCTAAACTCCAGCAATATTATTCAAGCTCTCGATTGACCTTGCTCCTAACTTTATTGGATATCCCACCACCCTTTTTGAATTTGATAGGATATTTATCGGCAGATATCATTCCCCTGCCTCCAAGACTGAAAGTGATGGATAGTGATGCCCATGGTCTACTCACATTCTTTTCCATGTTCCATTTTCCAGCAGACGGTGAAATATTTCGAGATTTCCTAGATTCACGCCATCCACTGGCATTGGACAGACGAAGACATGCCACCGCTGCTTCAGCTTGCTTGAAAATCATTTTTATATATGATCAAGCACCGCACTCCTGGCACACTCCGAGGATAAGTCAACGTCCCCAACGACACTGTGCAGATCTTAAACCAAAAACATTGTGGCATCGAAATGTTAGGCACCGGGCTCGCAAGAATCACCTTTACAATTACGAGCAGGGAGCTCCTCCAGCTCTCTCAGAGCTTGAACTAAAGATAAAAGATCAGCGATTTCGCTTAGGACTCCTTATGTTCCTGCTGGAAAAATCCACATACTCCGATAATCTTCTCAAATTCGCTTGTCGCAGGGTGTTCAGGTTCGGATATCTACAACAAAACCATCCAATATATATGAAAAAGGTCATTTTCGCTCTCGCAAAATACATTCACCGAGTCACAGGGGAAACGGCCCAAGTCAGGACTTGCGAGTCGATTTGGGGTCGCCAAAGGTGGTTTACCAAAAATTAGGCGTACGTTTCCCAATCATTCCAACTCCATCTGGTCTAACCACTTATCATGTAGTGCCAGTTCTCATTCTTGCAATCGTACTCGTTTCTTCCATTGTACTTTCCAACATTATTATTTAAATCCACTGAGTTATCAAGGGGGTTCAATGAGAATTTGAAACGAACGAGGGGGTGGATAGCGAAGTGAAGACAATGAAAATGGAACATGTAATGGAAAGGGCCCAAGTTGGCACCATCATCACACCCGGATTAGTTCGATTTAGTTTACATTCCATGAATATCGCCATGTAACGAACATAAAATCCCTGTTTTCCAAGTTTGTGTGGAGATATTGGCTGACCGAAAGAGATGCCCCCTGATGCCGTCTGCCACATCTTCAACACTGGTACTGTTTTCAGAATCATTTAAATTGAGCAGGTCTCTAAATTCAAATAAATGTATCAAGCTACTAGAAGTGTAAACAGGATATCTCGGAGAAACAAGTGTGGAGGATAGGGAGCAGAGAGCGCACCAGAGACCTAACCAATGCGAGACGGATGAGAATACGATCCCCATTTACGTGTGTAGAATAACGAAAGACAGGAGAAGGAAAAGTCACCTTGTCTCATGATTTTCTTTACTCAACGCGTTGTGTGACAAGTTCCATCCGAGTACCAACAGTGAGTTTGACCGACGGAAAACGACGAGTACGATGTAAGTAGTTTGTTCTCGTCATCCAGAGGCCGTACAAACCACCATTTTACATCATATATTCTATTTAGAAGAGTCAGTACATGCGTTGTTCAAGAGGATCAATACACGTAACCACTGACATCATTAAATGTGGTCTTCTCGTCGATGTTGCATTACGTACCTTTCAACCACAGCTATGCATCCCGGATTTCCTGACCCAGCCCTCTGGCTATCCGACCCTTTTACTTATTCGTATCCTGGTCTCGCCGTCGCCATCATCGAATAGAAGCCATCCACGTTCACGATATCGCAGGTACGTGGTGCTCGGATGGGTATGCAGTCATTGCAGCTGGCAGCAGGGTAGGCGGCACTAAACCATCACCTCGTCACTAAAAGGGGGCAAGTCGCCTTGTTAGAAATTATGTCTGTCTGGGAATGTAGGTGACGATTACCCCTCCTCAAGCATTTGAGTCTCCCTCGTTGCCTGAACCCTCCTCTATATTGCTGTCTCCGCCGCATCGGGTGATCATCTAATGGGTGTTGGAACTACGCTTCCATGCATCTTCACATCATCTCTAATGTCGTCGCGGGCAGGGGTTTTTGTTGGAGCTATACGAGGGATGTATGAGGCAGTGCATAGGTTCTGGATGGCATGAGCAAGTATTACTGTTCGAGTATCTGTCATTCTGGCCAGAGAGATCGAAACGAACACGAGCGGCCAAGTATATCCTGCTGACCAAAAGTGCTCGTCGTTTGGAAGGGAGGGCACCGGATCAAGAGACATGCATGTGCGTTAGCGGGGTCTGATACCTGGTGGTGCGGTCATTTCAACTTCGTGTTAACGAGAACTACCGGAAGATAAGGCGCTGCTGCTATTGGATACGCATGAGGATAATTTAGCAACGACGGGCATACAACTGACCATGTATGCACCATGCACCACCTCTCCATAATAACCCACTCTTCTGCCTGCTCAACCCTCTCGTTTATGCCCAGGGCTCGGGACCATTATACACAATCATCGAGATCGATGGTATCGCAGGAACGCAGTGTTTGGGCAGGTATCCAGGATTCCAGGCATTGCGGGAAAGCCCGGGATAATCATCGAGATCGCCACCTTGACACGTACGACTAGCCGCGTGGATGTCGCCACCCAATGGCAGTCCCGTTTCTCATGTAGAAGGGATGTAGTAGGCCAGTCTTGTTCCTCTAACGATAATGGAATTGTGTCTTTGTTTGGGATATCTAGGAGTAGTCGGTAAGAAGATGGGGGAATTTGACGAGGGAAACACGCTGACCATGTAAACGAACTTGCTACTAGTCACTTTCCAACCCAGTGGCTTCGCTAATGGGGTGCTCTCTTACCGTCACGGTCTGCTCCTCCCAACTCAGCGTTCTCGGGTCGACTTTGGTACGGCGGCGTGAGCGAAGAAATGATTGCGGGTGAAAGGGACTTCAGTAAACCAGACGACAAGTTCCCTTTGCCGCTGAAGTCTCTCTGTCTGGGATTCGAGGGGTACGCGTCGCTACTATTGAAGATCTGAGGATCGATTACGCATCAGCAAAACTCCATCCGTCTGGCACGTCTGGCGCCAGACGCGCCAGACGCAACCAGACTTCCATATTCGGTATGGCGACATATCGACGCTCGCGATGCCATAAAACTTTCATGCCCCAGAATTTGATTCTGATTCCAGAATATTTTCTAACGACATCATTGGTTACTGACACAGTTCGCCAGAAGTCCTTCAGTTCTATTAGTCCATCGCTATCAATCCGCCT
>Ga0307513_10006193_pt1 | contig 15682 bp, 11 predicted proteins | sample 15_EM_MG_FD_202174 | JGI IMG/M metagenome (GOLD analysis project Ga0307513, IMG submission 202174) | Populus trichocarpa ectomycorrhiza microbial communities from riparian zone in the Pacific Northwest, United States - 15_EM | ecosystem: Host-associated > Plants > Roots > Unclassified | place... | reverse complement strand
ACAGCCCGAGGTAGACCCGCCGGACCCGGACGTCCTGCCGAAGCTGTTCCGAGGTCCCGGTCATGGCCACCTCACCGTTCTCCATCACCAGGCAGGCGCTGGTGGCCTCGAAGGTGAGCTTCGCGTTCTGCTCGACCAGCAGCAGGCTCAGCCCCTGCCCCCGCAGCCGCTGCAGCACCGCCAGGATGTCGTCCACGAGTTTCGGTGACAGCCCCATCGACGGCTCGTCGAGCAGCAGCAGCCGAGGCTTGGACATCAGCGCCCGGCCGATCGCCAGCATCTGTTGCTGCCCGCCGGACAAGGCCCCGGCCAGCCGTCCGCTCATCTCGCCGAGCACCGGGAACAGGTCGTAGACCTCGGCCAGGCCGGCCCGGGTTCTGGCGTTCCAGGGCTGGGCGTAGGCACCGAGCATGAGGTTCTTCTCCACCGGGAGACCGCCGAAGACGTGCCGGCCCTCGGGCACGTAACCGACTCCGTGCCGGACCATGTCCTTGGCCCGCACCCCGGACAGGTCCCGGCCGTCGTAGCGGACCGCACCCGAACTGCGCGGCACCAGGCCCATCAGCGCCCGCAGGGTGGAACTCTTGCCGGCGCCGTTGGCTCCGATGACCCCGAGCGACTGCCCGGCGGCGACGGTGAAGCTGATCGTCTTGACCGCGCAGACCCCGCCGTAGTGCACGGAGAGGTTCTCCACCGTGAGATCGCCGCTCATTTCTGCACCTCCGCCGGAATCGTCATGGGTTCTGCGGACATGGATTCGCCACCGAGGTAGGCCTCGATCACAGCCGGGTTCGCGACCACGTCGGCCGGGATGCCGTCCGCGATGATCTGGCCACTGGCCAGAACGGTCACCCGCTCGCACAGGGACATCACCAGACCCATGTTGTGCTCGATGACGACGACGGTGACGCCGCTGTCCCGGATCGAGCGGACGATCCTGGCCAGTTGCTGCACCTCGTCCCCGTTGAGCCCGGCGGCGGGTTCGTCGAGCAGCAGCACGCGCGGCGAAACCGCCATCGCGCGGGCGATCTCGATCCTCCGCTGGATGCCGTAGGGCAGCGAGGGCGGCAGCGCGTCGGCGTAGTCGGACAGCCCGAAGCGGCCGAGTAGCCGGTCTGCCTCCTGTTTCAACCCCCGATCCTGTTGCCACACGCCGAACTGCCACAGCCCGTAGCGCCAGATCGACCAGGTCCGGGTCCGATCCAGCGCGACCAGCACGTTGTCCCGGACGGTGAGATCGCGGAACAGCCGCAGGTTCTGAAAGGTGCGGGCGATGCCGAGGTGGGAGAGCTGGTACGGGCGGGCACCGGAGATCACCCGCCCGTCCAGCAGGACCTCACCGGCTGTTGCCTTGTAGAGCCCGCTGACGACGTTGAACAGGGTGGTCTTTCCGGAACCGTTCGGACCCACGACCCCGTGGATCTCGCCTGGCTCGACCCGGAAGGAGACCTCGTGCAGCGCCTTGACCCCGCGGAAGTACATGCTGAGCCGGCGGATCTCCAGGGCGCCCTGGCCGTGGACGCCGTCCTCGATCGGGTGGTAGGGCTCGAACGGTTGCAGCACCGCCCGGGCCTGCTCCCGCCGTCGCCGGGCCATCAACCGGGCCGGAACTCCCGCCAGTCCGGTGGGCGCGAAGACGACCATCAGCACCACCACCACGCCGTAGCCGAGCTGGGCGTAGGTCGAGAAGTCGGACAGGTATTCGCGGATCAGCGACAGCCCGATGGCACCGACGACGCAGCCCCACAGGCTCTGCCGGCCACCGACGATTACCATCGCCAGCAGCAGGAACATGTTGGCGACGCTGAAGCTCTCGGGAGCGACGTAGCGAATCAGCCCGGCGTACAGCACACCGGCCAGCCCGCCGTAGAGGCTGGCCAGCAGGAAGGCCACCATCCGCAGGTACGGGATCTCCGCGCCCACCGCCCCGGCGGCCAGCGGGTCGTCCCGCATCGCCCGCAGCCGTCGACCCAGCGGCGTGGCCACCACGAACAGGCCGAAGCCCATCGCCACCGCGAAGACAACCACTTCCAGGTAGTAGTAAAGGTATTCGTCGGACAGGTCCACTCCGAACAGCGGCGGGACCGGGATCGCCGACACCCCGTCCGCGCCGCCGGCCAGGGTCGTGTTCGTGATCCAGTTCAGGAAGGCGAGGGCCAGGCCGAGGGTCACGATGCCGAGGTAGTGCGACTGCACCCGCAGCGCCGGCAGCCCGACAACCAGGCCTGCCGCCGCGGCGGCCAGCAGGGCCAGCACGGCCGCGGTCCAGAAGCCCAGACCGGCCTGAGTGGTCAGCAGGGCCGTCGTGTAGGCACCGACCCCGGAGAAGGCGACCTGGGCCAGGTTGACCTGACCGGCGATGCCCATCACCAGGCCGAGCCCGATGGCCAGCAGCGCGAAGATGAGGGCGACGTCGACCACGTGGATCGCATAGCTGTCGAGCGTGTACGGCAGCAGGTAGGCGAAGACGAGGGCCGCGACCAGCGCCGGGATGCGGAGTTTCATGCCCGGTTGACCGTCCTTTCGCCGAAGATGCCGGTCGGCCGGATCATGATCGCCACCGTGAAGACCAGGAAGGTGACAAGGTCCGAGTAGCCCTGGAAATGCCCGGCCGAGAAGGAGTCGAGGATGCCGATGGTGAGGCCGCCGACGATCGCCCCGGGCATGTTGCCGAACCCACCGAGGATCGCCGCGGCGAAGCCCTTGATCCCCAGCGACCCGCCCATCGTCGGCGCGACGTAGAGCAGTGGACCGGCCAGGCCCCCGGCCAGCGCTGCAAGCCCGGCTCCGATCGCGAACGCCATGGCGTTGCTGCGCCCTACGTGGATCCCGACGGCGGTGGCCGCCTCGTGATCCATCGCGACCGCCTGCATGGCGACCCCGCGCTTGGTGCGCTGCAGAAACAGGACGAGCAGGACCATCGCGACGGCGGTGACGGCGAGGACGACGAGATCGTAGGCGCGCACCCGCGCCCCCAGAATGTCGATCGGACCGGTCTGCACCGGGTTCTTGACCGCCCGGCCGGTCGCGCCCCAGATCAGGATGGCCAGCGCCTGCAGGACGATCCCGAATCCGATGGTGCCGATCAGCATCAGGTCGAAGTCCTTGTTCTCCAGCGGCCGGAGCACGAACTCGATGACCACACCGACCAGCCCGGTCACGACGATCGCGATCGCCATCGCCGGGATGAAGGGCAGTTTCACCGAGAGGTAGAAGGTCGAGGCGACGTAGGCGCCGATCATCACGACGTCCCCGTGGGCGAAGTTGACCAGGCCCATGGTCCGGTAGACCAGCGAGAATCCCATCGCCACGAGGGCATAGATGGCACCCAGGCTGAGCCCGCCGACCAGCGTCTGCAGAAAGACTTGCATGGCACTCCTAGGTGCTGTTGCGGGCCATCGGGAGCCGGTTTCCTGGCTCTGCCGATGGCCCGCGCGACGGGCTCGCGGGTCAGCTGGCGGCGGTGAGTTTCCCGCTCTTGATGACGCCGATCTGGGTGGCGAAGATGCCGACGCCGGTCTCGTCGAAGGCGAAATCGCCCAGCAGCCCGCTGTACTTGGTGCCGCGGATCGCCTCGGCCAGCTTGTCGCCGGTGGCGACCCCGGAGGATTTGAGTGCGGTCAGGAAGATGTTGGTCCCGTCGTAGGCCTTCGCGCCGTGCAGTTCGGCGTCCTCCCCGTAGGCCGCCTTGTAGGCCGCGGCGAACTTCCGGCTGGCCTCGCTGGAGTCGTTGCTCAGATAGGGCGTGCTGACGATCGTGCCCTCGACGTTCTTGGTGCCGGCCGTGTCGGCGAACACCGGCGTGCCCTGCGGCGCCGCGCCGGCAAAGGTCGCCGTGATACCGAGGTCACGGGCCTGCTTGACGATCAGGCCGGACTCGACCTCTTCTGCGCCGAGGAAGATCAGCTCTGGCTTCTTGGCCCGGATCGCGGTGAGGGCCGCGCTGAAGTCCTTCTGGTCGGTGGTCACCACCTGGTCCGCGAGCGGCGTCACCTGGCGCGCGGTCAGGGTCTTGAGGAAGGCGTCGTGCTCACCCTTGCCGTACGAGCCGTTGTTGGTGATCATGGCGATCTTCTTGATGCCCTTGGTATCGACGATGTACTTGCTCAGGGTCTCGTCGTAGGTGGTGCTGGTCGGGCCGTTGAGGAAGAGGAACGGGCTGCCCAGGGCCGGCATCGCCGGTGACTGCCCGGAGGTGATGTTCGGGATCTTGGCCTGCTGGAGCGTCGGCGCCATCGCCAGGGTGACCGCGCTCTCGGCCGTCCCGATCACCGCGATGTACTTCTGGCTGGCCACTTTTCGAGCCAGGTTGGTGCCGACGGTCGGGTCGCCCTGGTCGTCGAAGATGTCCAGCTGGATCTGCCGGCCGTTGATCCCCCCGGCCTTGTTCCACTCCCCGACCGCCAGTTTGGCGCCCTTGGACTCCCAGGCGCCGAGCGAGCTCAGCTGTCCGCTCTGCGCGTCGACAACGGCGATCTTGATCGGACCGGTACCGGAATCCTCGGTCTCGTTGGACTTTCCGGGCGAGCCGCAGGCGGCGGTGGTCAGCATCGTGGCCAGCACGGTAGCAACGACGAGCTCGTGTCTCGGCATTTCATCACCTTCATTGGTGGTGGTTCATGGGCAGGAGGTCGGGACGGGCGGGCAGATCAGGTGGACGGGAAGACACCCTGGTAGATGTCCTTGATGTTCCAGTGCCCGGGTGTGGGAACCGGTTCGTTGACCATGGGGACGTCCAGCACCGCCGGTCGGCGGTGCTGAAGTGCGGCCTCCAGCGCTGAGCGGAGTTCTTCCGGGGCGCTGATGGTGTATCCGTCGGCTCCGCAGGCGCGGGCGATGGCGGCGAAGTCGGGACTGTAGGGATTGCCGGCGGGGTCGGTGAAGTCGCAGCCGTAGCTGGCACCGAAGTTGGCCGCCTGCAGGTCGGCGATGGTGCCATGGGCGCGGTTGTTCATCACCACGAAGATCACTGGGGTGCCTCGCTCGACCGCCATCGGCAGGGCCGGCAGCTGAGCGCTCATCCCGCCGTCACCGATCAGGGCGACCACCACCCGCTCCGGCTGGGCGATCTGGACCCCGACTGCCGCCGCCGGCCCGAAGCCCATGGTCGAGGCGCCACCCGGGGTGATGAACCGCCCTTGCGTCGGGAGCTGGTACGACTGGGCGACGCCGTTCTTGTTCCAGCCCACATCGGTGACCAGGATCGCGTCGGCCGGCAGTGCGTCGTGCAGGTCCCTCAGGATCCGCTCCGGTCGCAACGGGAACTGATCGCTCTGGCCGCGCTCGCGTGATTCGGCGAACAACGCGCTGCGGACCGACCTGATCTCCTCCCGCAGCGCCGGGCGCTGCACCTCCTCGAGGGCGGCCGCAGCCGTGGCGATCGCCGCCAGCGCCTGGCCGACGTCGGCCACCGCACCGATCTCGACCGGGTAGTTCCGACCGATCTCGGCCGGGTCGATGTCGATCTGGATCAGTGCGCTGTCGGCGAAGTCCCAGGTGTAGGCCGGGTCCCAGGAACTGGCGTCGGTCTCGGCGAATCGGGTTGCCAGCGCCAGCACGACGTCCGCGTTCCGGGCATAATCGTTGGTGGTCTTCAGACCCCAGAACCCGGGCATCCCCAGCAGCAGCGGGTGATCATCGCGGACCGTTCCCTTGGCCATCAGCGAGTGCACGATCGGGATGTCGAACCGCTCGGCCAGCTGCAGCAGCGCCTCGGGCCGGCCCCGCAGACCACCGCCCACGTACAGGAGCGGCCGCTCGGCCCCGGCCAGCCGGAGCGCGATCTGCTCGGCGACCGGCGTCGGTAGGTCCGGGAGCGCGCTCTGGGCCGGCAGAGCGTAGCTGCTCTCGGGCACCTCCCGGGAGAACAGGTCCATCGGCACGTTCACCAGCACGGCACCGGGTCGTCCGGAGGTCGCGGTCCAGAAGGCCCGTTCGGTGAACCGGCCGAGGTCCTCGGCGCGCTGGACGTGCCAGGCGCGCTTGACGAAGGGCCGGTAGATCGCGGTCTGATCGGCGTCGGCGTGGAGATTGACCTCCTGGTGCGGGTGCCGGCCCGAGTAGTAGGAGGGAATGTCACCGGAGATCGCGATCAGCGGGACGGAGTCGAGCGCGGCCGTCGCCACCCCGGTGACCGCGTTCATCATTCCCGGGCCGACGTGCATCAGCACGACTCCCGGCCGGCCCGAGGCACGGGCGTAGCCGTCGGCCGCGTGCGCGGCGGCCTGCTCGTGCCGGGCGATGACGAAGTCGATCCGGCTGCGCCCCAGCGCGTCCAGGAGCGCGATGTTGGAGTGGCCGCAGGTCCCGAAGATGTACTGCACTCCGTAGGCTTCAAGCTGGGTGACGAGCAGCTGCGCCGCCGAGACGGTCTTCACGGTCACGCCGTCCTCTCCTCGAAGGTGATCCAGGTCTTGCCGGCGAGCTCGCCCGATTCGGCGAATGCCCGGCCGGCGTCGGGGGCGGCGAAGCACGCCCGCACCACCCGACCGGGTCGCAGATCCTGCTCGGCCATCGCGGCGATCGTGCGGGCGAAGCCACCCGGGTGGTCGTAGATCAGGCAGCCGCGGATCGTCAGCCGGCGCTGCACCAGCGCGAACGTGGCCACCGCAGCCGGGCGGCTGCTCTGCCCGACCACGATCATCCGGCCGCCGGGCGCCACCCGATCGAGGGCGTTCTCGAAAGCACTTGGTACTCCCGATGTCTCGATCACCACCGAATAGTCGCCGCCGGCGTCGTCGCGCGCCCCGAGAGACCGCGCTAGTTCCAGCCGGCCCGAGTGCGGCTCGATCACCTGCACCGAGGCCCCGAGTAGCTGTGCCGCCAGGCAGACCATTTGGCCCTGCGACCCGGCGCCGACGACCAGGCAGCGCTCGCCGGGTTCGATCTGGGCCAGGTCGACGGCGTGCAGCGCGACGCTGAGCGGCTCCACACAGACGAGATCCTCGGCCGACCAGTTCGCCGGAACCGGCCAGCTGAAGGCAGCCGGGACGGCGACCCGCTCGGCCAGCATCCCGGGTTCGGTGATGCCGACGATCCGGCGCTTGGAACAGCCCGAGGTCGCACCGGATCGGCACGCCGGGCAGTCCAGGCACGGATAGTTCGGCTCGACCGCCACGAGTTGGCCCGGCTGCCGATCGGTGACCTGCGAGCCGACCGCGACGATCATCCCGTAGGCCTCGTGGCCGAGCACCCAGGGCCGAGTCGGCACGGCCCGATGTCCCGCGACCACAGACAGGTCCGAGCCGCAGAGCCCGACGCCCCGGACGCCGACGATCACCTCGTCGGGACCGCAGGACGGCTCCAGCCAGTCGTCGACGACGGCGACCGTGCCGGCAGCGTCCAGGGTGACCGCCCGCATCAGTCCTCGCCCCAGACCGACATCCCGCGCAGGATCATGGTTTTCACGTAGGTGTAGTCCTCGATCAGGTGACGGGGAGACTCCCGGCCGAATCCGGAGTCCTTCACCCCGCCGAAGGGGATGTGATCGAGCCGGTAGTTGGACGATCCGTTGACGATCAGCCCGCCCACCTGCAGATCCCGCCAGGCCGTGGTGATCCGGCCGATGTCGCGGGTGAAGAGCCCGGCTTGCAGGCCGTACCGACCGGCGTTGCAGGTCTCGATCACCTCGTCGAAATCCTGATAGGGCAGGACCGCGACCAGAGCACCAAAGATCTCGTGGGTGACGACCAAAGCATCCGGAGCCGGGTCCGCGACGATCGTCGGAGCCGCGATGGCCCCCTCACGGGTGCCGCCCAGCAGCACCCGGCCCCCGTCGGCTGCGGCCTTGGCGCTCCACAGCACCACCCGCTCGGCCGCTTGCTCATCGACCATCGAACCGATGTCGGTCGAAGAATCCAACGGATCACCGATGTTGAGCTGCCTGACCGCGGCCTCGAACCGCCCGAGAAACTCCTCGAACCGGGACTGGTGCACGTAAACCCGCTGCACCGAGATGCAGCTCTGGCCGGAGTTGCTGTAGCCGGTCCGGGCACAGTTCGCCGCCGCCGCCGCGAGATCCGCGTCCTCGCAGACGATGGTGGCGGCGTTGCCACCCAGTTCCAGGGCCAGTCGCTTGGCTCCGGCGGCCCGGGCCACCGCCGCCCCGGTCTGCGGGCTGCCGGTGAAGCTGATCACGTCCACTTCCTCGGCCGCGCACAGCGCCGACCCGACCTCGCCGCCGCCGTGCAGTAATTGCACGGCGGTGGTGGGCATTCCGGCCTCGATCAGGAGGGCGACGATAGCGGTCGAGATGGCCGGCGCCTGCGGAGGGGACTTGACGATGGTCGTGTTTCCGGCCCCGAAGGCGGCGCCGAGCTTGTGCGCGAGCAGGTTGGCCGGCGCATTGAACGGCGTGATCACCAGCGCCACGCCCACCGGGGCCCGGAAGGTCAGCGCGGTGTTGCCCACCCCGCGGGCCCACCCGGCCACCGGCAGGTTCTCGCCGCCGATCTGCCGGGTCTCGGCCGCGCAGACATCGAAGGTGTCGGCGACCCGCTCGAGCTCGCCTCGCCCGTCCTTGATCGGCTTGCCCAGTTCCAGGGCCAGAGCCCGGGCCAGACCGTCCCGGTGCTCCCGGGCCAACCCGGCGGCCCGTTCCAGGACCTGCGCACGGGTGGCCGGCGACAGCCTGGCGACCGTCGCCGCGTGCTGTTTGGCGAAGGCGCAGGCGGTGACGATGTCCGTCGGCTGAGCCTGTGGGGCGGTGCTGACCACCTGCCGCAAATATGGTCCTATCCGTTCGCTCTGCGGACCATCCGGATTCCAGGATCCGGCCTTGAGGGCGGCCGCCGTCATGACGCTGACCTCGGATGCCGCACCCAGGATGCGTTCAAGCATGAACCCTCCTTGTACCGCTTGGCGGCACTTTTGGACCGCTTAGCGGACGCGATGTAACGTATGAGGTCGCTCGCGGGTCTGGCAAGGGGAAATGCGAGGAAGGTTTGCTCAAATCGACAATGGACGAACTGGTCAGTTACATAGTGACTCGAATCACAGATGCCACGGAAGGGGCAGCGGCGAATTTCTTGACTTTCCGCCGCTAGGTACCGCTTGACGGATCTGGTGGACCGCTGTGTGGACTGCGTGTAACGTTGCGGCCATCACGGCCCGGCCAAAAGGGCTGCAGCGCGCACGAGATCGGGGAGACCCACACCGGTGAGCACAGACAGCAGCGACAGCGGCGTACGCAGCGTTCAGCGCGCTCTGGACATTCTCGCGTTGCTGACCGAGGAACGGCCGGTCGTCTCCATCCGGGAGATCGTCGAGGTGACCGGCCTGGCCAAGACGACCGTCATCCGGCTGATCCAGACCCTGGAACAGAACGGGCTGGTGTGGGGCACGCCGAACGGGTACATGGCCGGCCCGGGACTGTGGCGGTGGACCCACCTGGCCCGCAGCAGCTGGGAGCTTCCTCCCGAAACCCGGCGTCAGCTACGCGATCTTGGTTCCAGGCAGCGGGAGACGGTGAACCTCTACATGACTCGCGACATCTACCGGGTCTGCATCGCGCAGCAGGAGAGCCCACAACCGCTGCGCCACGTCGTCCACGTCGGTGACGAGCTCCCGCTCTGGTCCGGGGCCTCGTCCAAAGTCCTGCTGCGGGACGCGCCAGAGCCCCTGCTGCTGCGGATCGCCCGGACCTCGCCCTACGGCGACGGGCACGTGCAGCGACTGCGCGAATGGATCGACGAAGCCGCGCACGCCGGGTGGGCCGTCAGTCACGGAGAACGGGAGGACGGCCTGTCCGCGGTCGCCGTTCCGATCATCGGCCGCTCCGGAGCGGTGGTCGCCGCGCTGTCCCTCAGCGGACCCACGGTGCGATTCACCCCCGACGACGTTGACCGGTTCGCGACCGACCTCAGGGACGTCGGCCAGCAGGTCTCCGAGCGGGGATTCGACCACCCTCTGAGTCCGGTCAGGTGACCGGCCCGTCCCTCGGTGCCGACCCCGATCGGCTCGCCTCATTCGACCTGAGTTACGGAGATGTCCATGCCACCTCTCAGCGGCGTCCGGATACTCGACCTGACCAATGTGCTGGCCGGGCCCTACTGCAGTTATCAGTTGATGCTGCTCGGCGCGGAGGTGGTCAAGATCGAGGTGCCTGGACAAGGCGATCTCGCCCGGCAGCTCGGGCCGGATCCGGAGCTGAACCAGAAGTTTCTGGGGACGTCGTTCCTGGCCCAGAACGCCGGCAAGAAATCGGTGGAACTGGACCTCAAGGACGACGAGGACCGATTGGCGTTCGAGGAGATGGTCCGCGGCGCGGATGCTCTGCTGGAGAACTTCCGGGCCGGGGTGCTGGCCCGGCTCGGGTACGACTGGGATCGGCTGCATGAGCTGAACCCCCGGCTGATCTACTGTGCGATCTCGGGTTTCGGCCAGAACGGGCCGATGAGCCAGGCTCCGGCCTACGACCAGATCATCCAGGGTCTGTCCGGCATGATGTCCGTGACTGGTACCGCCGACACCGCCCCGATGCGCGTCGGATTCCCGGTCTGCGACACGGTCGGCGGGCTCACCGCGGCCCTGCACATCGCCGCTGCGGTGGTCGGGCGAGAGATCACCGGCGAGGGCGTCTTCCTCGACGTCTCCATGCTGGAGGCGGCCATCTCGTCGATGGGCTGGACCGTGTCGAACTACCTGGCCAGCGGGATCGCTCCGGAGCCGATGGGCGATCAGAACGCGACTGCCGCCCCCTCCGGCACCTTTCACGCCTCCGACGGACCGCTGAACATCGCGGCGAACCGGCAGGAGCAGTTCGAGACGCTGTGCGGTCTCGTCGGGCGACCAGATCTGCGCACCGATGACCGGTTCGCCGACCGTGAGGAACGCAAGGATCATCGGGACGAACTGAACGCCGAACTCAACAGCGCGCTGCGGCTGCGTACGGCGAAGGAGTGGGAGGAACTGCTGGCTGCGGCCGGAGTACCGGCGGCCCGGATCGTCTCGGTGCCTCAGGCGGTGGAACTGGAGCAGTTGCGGCACCGGGGATTCTTCACCGATCTGCCGTTTCCGGACGGGACGGATCGGGTGCTCCGGGTGAGCGGGAGCGGCGTGCTGCACAACGGCGAGCCGCTGCGCCCGCCGCTCCCGCCGCCGCTGCTGGGCCAGCACAGCCGACAGCCGATCTGGAGGGAGGCGTCATGACGGCGGACGTCGACCCGACCGGCGCGGTCGCGCAGTGGTGGGCGACGGCGGTGTCCCACATGGAGCCCGGGATCATCGAGCTGCGCGGGCGTCCGGTCCAGGACTTGATCGGTCAGCTCGACCTGACCTCGATGATCTGGCTGATGGTGCGCGGCGAGGTGCCCTCCCCCGACCAGGCACAGTTGCTGCAGGCCGCGCTGGTGGCCGGGGTGGACCACGGCCCGCAGGCTCCCTCGATCGCCATCGCCCGGATGGCGGCGACCTGCGGGGTCGGCCTGAACAGCGCGATGGCCAGCGGCATCAACGTGCTCGGCGACGCCCACGGCGGCGCCGGCCAGGCCTGCGTGGACCTGCTCAACCTGGTGCTCCGGCTCGAGGCAGACGGCGTCACGATCGAGGAGGCGGTAAGCACGGCCATCGCCGCCGGGCCGCGCCACGTCCCCGGCTTCGGTCACCGGTTCCACCCGATCGACCCACGCCGGGATCCGCTGATGTCGCTCACGGCCACCGCGGTTCGCGACGAAGTTGTGGCCGGTCACCACCTCAGGGCCGGTCTGGCCATCGAGGAGCACCTGAGCCGTCGGCACAGACCCGTGCCAATGAACATCGATGGCGCCACGGCCATCATCTACGCCGAACTCGGGTTCCCCGCCCCGCTGGCTCGCGGGCTGTTCGTGCTCAGCCGCAGCATCGGCATCCTGGCGCACGCCTGGGAGGAGACCCAGCAGGGGCAGCGGAACAAGGGGCCGATCCCCCGGTCCGTTCTCCCGGCCCGGCTCGGCTGATCCGACAGCGACCTACACTGGCCGAGGATTGCCCATCTCCTCGTCGGGAGCCCGATGACTTCCACGGACCGCATCGCACCCCCCGAACGGCAGCGGGACGCCGAGCGCACCAAGGCCGAGATCCTGGACGTGGCTTCTCACGAGTTCGCGAAGCAGGGGTACGACGGCGCGCGCGTCGACGAGATCGCGGCCCTCACGCGGACCGCCAAGCGGATGATCTACTACTACTACGGCGGCAAAGCGCAGCTCTACCTCGCCGTGCTGGAACGGGCCTATGCGGAGGTTCGTACCGCCGAGGCTGCCATCGACGTCGACCACCTGGCCCCGGTAGCTGCGATCCGGCGACTGGCCGAGCTGACCTTCGACCACCATCAGGCGCATCCGGACTTCATCCGCCTGGTCAGCATCGAGAACATTCATCGTGCCGAACATCTGCGTACCTCGGAGGCTTTGGCGAACCTGGGCACTCCGGCGATCGGTCTGATCACCCGGATCCTCGCCGCGGGCAAGGCCGACGGAGACTTCGTCACCGACGCCGATGCCATCGACGTGCACATGATGATCAGTTCTTTTTGTGTCTTCAACGTCGCCAACCAGCACACTTTCGGGGCGCTCTTCGGTCGTGACATGGCCGCCGACGAGTACCGCGCCCGGTACCGGCAGATGATCGGAGACATGATCGTGGCGTATCTCAAAGGCGGCGGACGTCAACTGTAGACACGTCGACGCGATCCGCCCTTTAATGGACTAACTAGTGCGTTAGCCAATGGAGGCTCGCCGTGCGCAGATCCATAGCCACCGTTTCACTGAGCGGGTCCTTGGTCGAAAAGCTTTCCGCAGCAGCGGCTGCGGGCTTCGACGGCGTCGAACTGTTCGAGACCGATCTGATCAGCTGCCCGCTGCGGCCCGCCGAGATCAAGCGGCAGGCCGACGACCTCGGGCTCACGATCGATCTGTACCAACCCTTCCGCGACTTCGAAGCGGTGTCGGCCGAACTCTTGCAACGCAACCTGAAGCGCGCGGAGCAGAAGTTCGCCGTCATGGCAGCGCTCGGGGCGCCGATGATGCTGGCCTGTTCCAACGCCCGTGCCGAGGCCATCGACGACGACGCCCTGGCGGCCGAACACCTGCATCTGCTCGCCGAACGGGCGAGCAGGCACGGTCTGTCGATCGCCTACGAGGCGTTGGCCTGGGGCACCCACGTGGATGACTACCTGCACGCCTGGAATCTCGTCAGAATCGCGGATCACCCCAACCTGGGCATCTGCCTGGACAGCTTCCACATCCTCACGAAAAACACCGACCCGGCCCGGATTCGCGAGATCCCCGGCGAGAAGATCTTCTTCCTGCAACTCGCGGACGCACCGGGCTTCGCCATCGACACCCTCCACTTCAGCCGGCATTACCGCTGTTTCCCAGGGCAGGGCGGCTTCGATCTCACCGCCTTCACCGAGCACGTCCTCGCGGCCGGCTACCGCGGTCCGCTCTCGCTCGAGGTGTTCAATGACGTCTTTCGGCAGGCCGACGCCGACCGCACCGCGGTCGACGCCATGCGGTCCCTGATCATCCTCGGGGACGCCGTGCGTCAGCGGCTTCCCGTGCAGACGAGTTTGCCCGAGCTGCCCGCTTTCTCGCAGCCGCAGGGCTTCGCCTTCGCGGAGATCAGCGTCGACGCGCACTCCGAGAAGATCGCCCAGGATCTGCTGGCCCGGATGGGGTTCACCCACACCGGAAAGCACAAGTCCAAGCGAGTCCAGTTGTGGGAGCAGGGATCAGCTCGGCTGCTCCTCAACCACTCCCATCCCCTGACCACCGACTGGGCGCGGGGGGACGCCGCGATCTCGGTGATCGGGGTGGAAGACCCGAACTCGTCGCGATCGGCCGCGCGAGCTCGTGAACTGCTGGCGCCACAAGCTCCCCGCGCCGTTGGCGTCGACGAGGCCCTGTTGCCGGCCTTCACCATGCCGGACGGCACCGATCTGTTCTTCTGCCGGACCTGTGAACCGCAGAACTGGCTGGCTGACTTCGACATCGTGTCCTCGGCTGCCGGCCAGGCCGGGCTCACCTCGATCGACCATGTCGCGCTTTCCCCCGCGGCCGATCACTTCGACGAGACACTGCTGGCTTACCAGGCGACCTTCGGCCTGGAACTGCGCCCGATTGAGGAATTCGCCGATCCCTATGGACTGCTCCGCAGCCGAGCGGTCACCAGCGAGGGCTTCAACCTGATCTTCAACGTACCCGTGATCGGCGGTGCCGATCCGAAACAGTCCGGCGTCCAGCACATTGCGTTCAGCTGCTCCAGCATCTTCCAGGCCGCCGAGACCTTCCGTGCCAACGGTGTTCCCCTGCTGCCGATACCCCAGAACTACTACGACGACCTCTCTTCCCGCACCGGCCTCACTCCCGCCACCATCGCTCGCCTGCGCGAGTACGGAATCCTCTATGACAAGACCAGCGCCGGCGAGTTCTACCAGCTGTACCCGACCTCCCTGAGCCGCAACATCTTCTTCGAAGTGGTGCAGCGGATCGACGGCTACGACGGCTTCGGGGCACCCAACGCCCCCGTACGCCGAGCCATGCAATCTTCCCCGTCCTGAGCCGCCGAATCCTCTCTCCGGTTGTGCGTCACAGCATCAGGCGTTCGGCGCTGGTCTCGATGCCCTTGACGCATAGGACTTTCCTACGAGTGGAGCGGCGGGATCACGCGAGCGGTCCTTGACGGCGATCGAGAACAGTCTCTTGCTTCTCTGCCCTGGGCTCGTCGGGCGAGTTCGCCGGATTCGGTCGGATCGCCATCCTCAGGCTGATCGGCTCGGCGTACTGTTTAGCCCCGATTCCGGACGTATGCCCCGTACCTCCTGTGGGCGTCCCGGCCATGGTTGTCAGCCGAAGCAACGCCAATCCCCTCCCTGCGCGGACCTTTCTTGGCAACCGGGTGGGGCCCTGGCGGACCCGGGGTGCTGCCCGCACAGCGCCCTTTGCGTCGGGTCTTCTCCCTTCTTTCTGCCTGGATTCCCGAGAGTCTCATGGTGGAGCGGGATGTCGGAGGCGCTCAGGCTTGATCGGCCCTCACAGCTGATGGGTGGAGACCGCGACGTCGTCCAGCACGATGTCGTAGGTCCGGGCCGTGGCTGTCTCACCGAGCTGCAGCTTCGCGATCAGGCTGGTCCCGAGGTTCTGCCCGCTGAGGCTCAACCCGGGCACTGCTGCTCCGTCCAGGCTGACGTCGACGCTGCTGGCCGTACCGTTGACGACGGTATGCAGTGCCAGTCGGTGCCAACTGCCCAGCGGCATCTGCGTCGTCGAGTTGGTGGTGACCGAGCCGATGTTGTTGCGCAGCGAGATCAGCCCGTTGGCATTGACGTACAGGTTGATGATCGAGGCGCCTCCGCTGGTCCGGTACCCGAACAGGTTGGCTGAGGTGGAGCGGGATGCGACGTAGACCCAGGCCTGCGCCCACAGCTCGCCGTTGGACGAGGGCAGGCTCCTGTGGGCGTAGGTCGGATCACCGGTGCTGGTCTCCCGGGCCGCGAAGCCACCGGTGTGGGTGATGGCGTTCTGCACCCCGAGGCCGCTGACCGTGCTCCAGGCGCTGGTGTCCCCGGATTCGAACCCGTCGGAGAACAGGGATCCGGCGGTCGGGGTGAGGACCGTGACGGATCCGCTGCTGGTCCCGTTGCCGGCCGCGTCGTAGGCGCGGACCGCGTAGTGGTAGGTGGTTCCCGGAGCCACCGTCTGATCGGCGA